>Ga0268262_10001081_pt1 | contig 34738 bp, 24 predicted proteins | sample TergutNc150P3_FD_190354 | JGI IMG/M metagenome (GOLD analysis project Ga0268262, IMG submission 190354) | Nasutitermes corniger P3 segment gut microbial community from laboratory colony in Florida, USA - Nc150 P3 (SPAdes) (version 2) | ecosystem: Host-associated > Arthropoda: Insects >...
TACAATGGGGAGAAAATCCGTTCGGACTGTATACGCATTTGGGGTTTGAGTATAATTTCTTAAAATGGTTTGGCATTATGGCCGCGTATCAAAGTGAATTTATTTTTAGAAAATCATTTACCATGAACAACGCGTTTTTACTGGAAATTGGTTTTAAATTTTGAACAAAAAGAGAACTTAAAATGGCGCATAACATCTATAAAACAACAATGTCATCGCCGTCCAATAATGCTGTTTGCTGATACAGATACTGATAACCTTTTCCCGCGTTTTTATCGAAGTAGTATATATCTTTATGCCAATGACCGCAAAACCACCGCTTGCAGGTTATTTTCTCGTCTATGCTTTCGTTTAACGCCGATACCTCGTCTTTAATTTTTGGTATATAAAAAATATCGACATTATTAACAGCCCTGTTTATCCGGCTTGGACCGGTATGAGAAAGCACATAATCAAAATTATTATCATTTTCCAGCAAACTAAAAAGAGCGGTTTTTTCTTCGTTACTCCAATATTCCTGTTCCCACCAGCTTCTGCCCGGAACACGGTATGCCTTGTCTATGGATAAAGCGCCGCCTAAAACAAGAAATTTGTGATTTTCAATATTATATATTTTCCCCCGTTTTAGGTATGCGATAAAAGGGTTTTCTTTATTCACCAGCACTACCTTTTCGCCTATCCCTATATCAACTTCCGGTAAATCGGAACGCCCCAACACCGGTTCATGGTTACCTACAACATACAGTACGGGAAACGGTCTTCTGGCAAGTTCTTTATAATTATATGTTTCCGATTCTTCGTTTTCGGGCCACAAAAACCCCGCGTCGCCCAAAATTATATGGTAATTAATTTTTTTGTATAACTGTTCTTTATATTTTTTAAGAAGTGTGTTTTTAGAAATGTATTCAATCTCGCCCTTTGCGTTAGCGTGAAAATCTCCCGAAAACAAAATAGCCATTTTTTTAGCAAGGACAGGACTCGAACCTGCGACCTCCGGGTTATGAGCATGGTTTTCAATGGTCTACTGAAACCCATTGCGTGTTATCTGGGATTATTATAGCATAATTTGATATTTAATTGCAAGTAGTACGAATGATTGAAGATTACCTATGGTTACCGAAGGTTAGATAGTTCTCCGTTTCTGTGTGTCGTTTTATGTGTCGTTTTAATGAGAATTATTTTTGCAATAAGAGGTGGCTTCCTTTAGCATTTGCTCTTTATCAATTAAGTTCATTGTTTTCGAAAACTTTGAATATTTTTTTATTTCAATTATTAAGTTCATATCATTATTTTATATTTTTTAATTTTGGTCGCATATCTACAACTATTGTAAAAATTGATTTGTTATTTTTTGATATAAGAGGAGAAAAGTCTTTAGAAAAATCTCTTATCCTTCCATCAAAAATAATTAATATCCCCAAAGATAGCTTTTTACTTTCAAGGTAATTATCTAATTGCTTTTCACCAGAGACTGCATAATTTGAGGAATATCCACAACCACAAATTTTTAACTCAATTATTATTTTTAAATTACTTCCTATTATAACATATAAATCAATTCTTCCGGCACCAGTCTTAACTTCTTCAATAATCTCAAAGTCAGTAGGATTGAACTTTTGAACAATACCTTGTATAAATAAGTTTTTTACTTCTTCTTCCGGCTTGCTTATCCATTTATATGATTTTTTATCTTTATTATATTTCCACATATGCATTCGTGATCTTTGTGAAATAGAATCGGTTACTTCTTTAGCGGCATTAATAAATTTACTAATACTTATTTTTTTTCTTTCTAATAACACAGATTTTTCTTCTAAAAATGACTCATTCACATGTTCAGCACATTGAAGAATTTGTTTTTCAATAGAAAAACTAATATCATTTTTACACTTATTAAAAATTATTAAGGCTTCTCTATATTTTGTTTGATTTAATAACGACTTTCCATAAATATAATATAAATTAGGGAAATAACCTACTATATCAATATAACGTTTACAAACATTTTCTAACATCTCCCAAGAATTATTTTCTTGTAATAAATAAGCATAATTTTGTAAAGCTCTTATGTTATATGGAGCAATAGTAAAAGTTTTTTCATACCACTCTATAGCTTTTGCATTATCACCATGCTCCCTATATGTTTCAGCAATTGTATTATATACTAAGGATTTATCTTCATCATTTTTCAAGTTATTTTCTTGTATCTCAAGTGCCTTATCGAGCATATGTAATTTTTCCTCAAATGGGGTATGTTTATTAAGAGCAGAAAATAGAAACAAACCATATTTTTGTTCTGGTTCTCCATTTTTCAACACTTCATTTTTTAGATCATCAGAAATTATCTGATCTACGTCTGCAGCTTCTTCCAATGAAAATTGTATATTCATATAATCATCACTTCTTAACTTATTTTTTAAACTATGGACAATATTTAAGTATTCATTTTGCTTTTCTTTGTTACCAATTTCTTTCATTAATATTTCAGCAAGCAAATAGGTACTATATTTTTCTGATTCATTACCTTGTAAATCCTTTTGAAGATTAATTGCTTTTTCAATTTCATTAAAACTTTCTTTGTATCTTCTTTGATTATATAAGATATACGCTTTTTTTTTATACAAAGAAGCTGCTATTTCTTTTTCAATATAACTTTCTGATTCTAACAAATGAATTGCTTGATCAATTTTCTTTAACGCCTCATTAGGTGAGCTTGAGAGTAATATTTTATATGCACTAATTAATTCTCCAATGGCTTCTCGTTTGTGACCAGAAATTAAAAACAGATCATGTGCTTGTTCAATGAAAATTAATTTATCATTTTCAAATGGACTTAACCAAGATAATTGTCTATAAGCATATGCCTTTAAGATATCAGGATATTCTGTTTCATTAATAATAATATTTAATAACCTATTAGCAGAGAGTATATTCCCATTTTTAATATAAATATCACTTCTTGTTAAGATTATTTTCCCTTGCATTTCTTTATCAATAAATTCTTGAAAATCATTACAAATTATGTCTAATAGAGGTTCAATTTGTTTATAAAACTTTCCTGTATAGCCTAGTGCAATTATATAAGTCAAAAAAGTATATTGCTTCTCTTTTGGTAAATATTGATAATTTAATTTGCATAAATTATCAAATAAAGAATTACTTACAGGTTGTTTAAGAAATGTACTTTTGCTTATTAACAGATCATATGCCTCATTAAATTGACGTCCATTAATATAGTTTAAATAATCATTAATCCAATCATTTCCATCTGAATTAAATAAATTTTGAATTCTATTAATTATTCTTGACGCTATATCTATTTGTTCATCAGATTGAATATTCTCCTTATTAGTTATTACTCCAATGACTTTTCTAGTTTGGGCATCAACTTGCATATTAAGAGAAATAGATCTTTTTTCATTTTCCATAACACTTATAAAAAATATACTAAATTATATCAAAGTGATCAAGAGCATAATGATTTATTTATCATTCTCCGCATTCCATCGCACCATGTTCAAAACAAGGTCATCTAATTCTGCAATTAATGGACTTTTTTCGACTGATTTATATATTTTCTCTCTTGCCCGATTTGCCGCCCTGATACGTTCAAGATTTTTATCTGTTAAAGTCCCGGACTCCTTTAGAACCTTTATTAGATGTAAATACTCTTTCGGGAAGGTTTGTCGGTATTGTTCTGCTATTAGTTCATCGAATACTTTCGGAGTGACTTTTTCTTTAGTTTCAATATTACATTGATAGCCGGATTTTGGGATTGCTTGATATGCTTCAATAAATAATTCTTGCAATTTTTGGTATACATCAATGTCTAACAAATCATAAGTAGTCAAATCCCTTTTGAACTTAGCCTTTATTCCTCGTCTTCTTATAATTTTATATTCCAGCCGCAATATATTAACCCCATTAAATATAGCAGGGAAGATTGTTTTTTTCCGCTGTACTTCCGATATCTTGTTATACATAGAAAATTGATATGCTCCTGTCTGCGTGGAATAAGTAACAGTTTCAACACCTGTTATAGTTGCGTACTCATGCCGTGTATATCTTGCAGGATAACCAAATAATTTCATATATTCTGCTGGTTGTTCTTTGGTAATCACACTTATTCCACATTCAATCATTTTTACTATCGCCGATTCAAAACTTATGCCTGTATCGTTTTCCAGTTTATATATTGCTTCTTTAACTTGTTGGAATGATAATTCCACTATATTTTCCCCATAGAACTCAAGAAAAATACCTTTCTGTACTTTTCGAAGGATTTTCAGTAAAGTTCCGGAAACGCCTTCTTAAAATCCTCAAAGATGTTCTCCAATCCAGTAAATCCGCTTGCGGTATCATTTGCATTTTTAGGCATTCTTGTTCCGATGACGACTTTTTCACCACTTCTGGTCTTTACTTTGGCTTTATCATACCCTTTCGGTTTCCAAATGTTGTCTGGTATAAAGTTTTCATTCAGTGAAACAAGGTATAATTCGCAATAATCAGGGGCAGAATGAATGGGGGAAATCCTTTTTGTCTTTGAAAACGCCGAAACGGTTTTAACCTGAACCAATACAACATCATTAGAAGCCAGCCCAAATGGGTATTTTATATCCCAGCTTTTTTGTGAATGATTACCAAATTCCAAATCAGGGTGGTTCTGCCGTTTCAAGTACTCAAATATGAAGGCTTCCCCGATTATCCCGGTTTTTTGGTCTCCAATTTTTGGAACAAAATCAAAGTCCGGGCATTTCTGTATTTTCTCAAAGTCCTGATATGCTTCTGCGTATTTTTTAACCACCTTAATAAACCTGTCGAAGTTTCCCATAATGCCTCCGTGAAGGTCATATTGATTTTCCTTGAAGGGAGTATGACCTGATAGAGAAATTATATATATCTATTAGAGAATGTAAAGAGGCAATTTAATATGAAACTGCTGGATCAGAATAATTATGCTTCTCTGCTTCTTTTTTGGTTTTTACCAAATCCAGTAATTTTCCTAGTTCAAACTCAATGCCCTTGTAAATCTCAAGGTTGTCTTCATTTAAGACATCAGTAGAACTTATGCTTGAGCTGTTCATATATTCTCCTTATAGCCTTCTATATTGGCGTAATATTATCATCTTCAAATAGTTGTAACTGCTCCACTTCCCCCTGCCTTGATAACCTTATTAAAAAACACCAAGTTCCAACAAATATATGGCAAATGCCTTTCTTTTAAGCTCAAGACTTTGTATCATAGCTTTAGTTTCATAATCGCTAGCAAAACGGAATTTATTACCTAATAACCAAAGAGCTTCTAAAGCCATTCCATAAGTAAACGCAACTTTAACATCTCCTTTTACATCTTTAATATTACCCGTATATATATTATCTATGGCAACATTAACTTGTCTATTATACGTTGCTATCATTTGATCCCATCCTCCCTTAGTTATCCCTTTAGAGCCTATTAAATTATTAATAAAATCGTCTTTCATATGATCCGGCATATCTATGAAACGAATATAATACGAATTACTTTCACAAAGTTTAGCGTACTTACTATCTTTATCCTTATCTGGAATTGCATTTTTCTTCTGCGTTCGCGCTCTTTCAATTTCAATTAAACGCTCTTTAATTAAAGGTTCATATTTTGACAAAGCCTGTGTTAAATCTTCTTCCCAAATATCTAGTTGTTTTAACTGTTTTTTAGTAAAACCAGTAACCATATGGTTTATTCCAAACCAATTATCTACCTTCCAACCTACCATAATAGAATAATATGAGTTCAACGAAGGAATTGTTTTATTAAAGTTTTCTAATCGTGTCCACTCATTAATATCTAAAGCTAATAACTCTTCAATCTCAGCAATTGCCGATTCTTTATACTTAATATATTCAGCATTAATACTGTCTTCTGCAACATTGTGTTCAGTACTAGCACACGACGTAAATATGCTGTTAATTATGACAAATATCAAAAATACCACTAATGTAAATCTTTTCATTTCCATACCTCCAAATCCATAGTTATATAATTTTTATCCTTTACTGAACTACCACTCTCGGAGGGGAGCGCCCACGTTATCACGAAATGAACCAAATAAAATAGAAAAGAAATCAATAAATATACCTATACCAACAATACCAAAGGTAAACGCATATAATATACCTTTACCAATACGTCCAACATAAAATTGATGAAACCCTAGCCAACCAAAAAATATACACAGAATTAATGCTACCTTCCTTTTCTTATCACTTGTCATCGCAACATAATTCGCCATGTTTTACTCCTTAGTTTTTTCGTTTCCTTAGGCATTCTTCCTAGAATCATTCTCTTATAGAGAATTATTACGGCTTTCTACTTTTCAATTGGGTTTTGGTATAATTCTTGATTAATTAATATATTCAATACGTAAAGAAATTCCTGTGAATATCCTATTTATTGGACCAAAACCATCTGCATCATATCTGTCTGTTCCTGATGATATAACCATGTTTGCTTTATCTGGATTCCAGCCCATGCCTCGAAACGCATTACCCCAATTTTTTGAAGTATCTCCACCAATATAGTCATTTGGTATTTCCCCATAGCCTGCTGCTCCCTGTGGAATTTTTACAGTAATACTATGTGATGTAGTACCAGAAATAGGTGTATAAAGGACAGAATAATCAATTTTGGGAGCAACTTCACCAAAAATAAACTCAATAGCAAACTTACGAAATGCTAATGATTGTACACCAAGATATTTAATGTCAGGAATATTTAAGCTTTGCAAACTACAATATAAGAATGCCTGTTGTTTTATAATTTGAACTTTAGGAATATTGGCATAAATCAAACTATAACAAGAACCAAAGGCATTTTCACCGATAGTTATAACATTAGGGAAATTAATACTGGTTAGAATTCCTCTATTCCAAGTAATTTTACCATCCGATGAATAAAGAGTTCCAAGGTTTGAAAAAGAACCTCGACTAAGAGTTGTAATGTTAATACCAGTAACCTCTTTTAATGCAGAAAAAGCACCGAAAAAACCTTGATAGATAGGAAATCCCATACTTCCACCTACAATTTTCGGTTCTGGTATACATATTGCTGTTTCAGGTAGAATAAGGCTTACAATTAATTTTTTTCCTTTTTGACCATTATTATCATCTAAATCTTCATCTGGGTTAAAAGAACCATCACTCCAAAGCCCGCCGCCAGTGGTTTGATTACCTCGTGCACAAGCAGAAAGGTCTAAAGCCACATATTTTCCATCAGCTTCAATTTCTTTCAGTAATTCTACCCAAGCCACAATTGTAAGCTGACGGCTTTCTATTCGAGTAATGGGATTATCGGGCGTATCACCCGGATTAATAATGGGATCAGGTTTGCTATCTTTTTTGTTATCTATGTCACAAGCAATAACTACCAACAAGGTTAATATAACGATTATTAGTTTCTTCATTTCAATACCTCCAATCTGTAATTTTTTCCGTTTTCTCTGACTTCCTTCCGAAAATCATTCCCCATTAGAGAATTATATCATTCTCTATAGGGTATTTGTCAATATATTTATCTAATAATAGGATCAATCATTCTCCAATAGGGAAAACCATGACCGATAAGGAACTAAGGGGCATTTTAAGCCGTAATATCAAACGATACCGCCAGAGCCGCAACCTATCTCAGGCGGATTTAGCCGAAAAACTGGACATTTCCGTTAATTTCCTCTGTAACATCGAAAATGGCAACCGCTGGGTTTCTCCACAGACTCTGGTCAAGTTTGCCACTGCCTTGAATATTGAACCTTACGAATTGTTCAAACCTGCGGAGACGTTACCTCCTGAAATGCCCCTTATCCTTAACAAATGCCTTGATGAGGCGGTAGTAGCCGTTACCAAAACCTTAAATCAAATCCGGGGCTACTACCTCCCTAAAACAAAGTCTCGGTCTAAGCAAGCTAAACACCCTAAAAATTAACCTGCTTTTTTAGTCTCACTTTGTCTAAAATTACCGCCGATATACTTTCGTAGATCTTCAATGCGTTTCCGTATTGATGTAATGAGTATTTTCACCCCTTTGGGAGTTCCCGGTTCTGTATCTTCATAATTGAGGAACAGCCCCGGAATCATGTCCCCTAATGCGGTTAGTTCTGCGGCTATTTCAGCCAGTTCATTTTCTACTACATCACATTTACCTGTGTATTTAGTCATAAAAACCTCCTACATAGTAGTTGCATCGAAGAGACCTTCCGTTTACATCAAAATGCCATTTTTTGTCTTTTATAAAGGTTAAGCCCTTGCCCTAGTGTGCTTTCGACCTGCAAAAAAGTTTCGAGTCCTGCAATTATTAGAGAGTGATAATATTACTTGGTTTTAGAAAAAATTTTTAAAAGTGAAAAATACAAATAGCAAGGGCAGGACTCGAACCTGCGACCTCCGGGTTATGAGCCCGACGAGCTGCCAACTGCTCTACCTTGCGTCGTAAAACTTAATATGCCACTTTGGGGCGGAACTGTCAAGAGGGGAACCTTCGCCCTACGGGCTCGGTTGAGGTTCAAGAGCCGGATTGGGGGCTTTCTTCATTGTTCCAACTGCTGCGGATTGTCAATATTGAAGAAGCCACGGCGGACAAGGCGATTAAAACGGCCATCAATGACGGAAAACCGGGAAGAGCAGCCATGAAATTATAAATTCCGTGAATGGCTATGGCTGTTAAAAGGCGTATAAATGCTTGAAAGGGATTGGAACGGAACATAACCGCGGCGACTCCGACTCGGGAGCCGCATGCAGCATGCAGCGGCGCAGCCGTAACGGCGCGTAACAGTAAAACACTCGCATTCGAAGCTCCATAGATTGAAGTTTCAAGAAGAGCGAAACCAAGCCCCGCGACAAGACCGCCCGCCGCCCCTTTCCTGATTGTGCCCCATGATGAAAACCGCTCCGTACCGAAGGTACGAGCGCTTTCTTTTGCGATACGGCCGCTTGCAAAGAAAAAGATAAACAGCATTAACAAACGGCTCATTTCTTCTGTGGAAGCGATACGGACAAAAAATTGGTAAAAAAGATCCAGTCTGCCGCCCGCGGAAATTGAGAAATTTAACAGATTTTGCAGAAACAGCGCCGGAAAAAAAGCGGCGGCCCCGGCAAGCAGCGCGAACAAAAACCAGATAAGCGAAAATTGATATTTGGCAAGGCGGTACCAAATGTAAACCGCAATAACAGGTATCGCGGAAATTAAAATAATTACTAATAAAACCAATGAACCGGACATATTTGTTATTTTAACAGATATTTCTATGAGATAAAACCCACATAAATCAAATTAACCTGTCTTTTCAGTTCATCTTTTTTAACACATATTGATCTGCAAAATTACCTGTAATTTTTTTCCCCTTCATGTCCAGTTGTAACAGATGATTTTCACCTACCCTGTAATAAGGAGGAAAAGCTGTGTTTTTCAATGTGATTATATTTCCGGCTTTATCCCAGCTAAATGTACCGGATTCTGTCGCGATGTTCTGCCTGTCAACATAATTATAGACAATTGTAAAGCTTTCATCGGCGCGCAAGGTGATTTGAACATTAATACCCGACCCATCCGCCGCCGGAATTAGTCCCGCATAATTGCCTTTCCAATCCAGACTGATTTTTGAATTATCAACAGTTTTAGCCGCAGTTGATGAACAAGCGCCTATTCCTATTGAGAGCAGGATTACATAAATAATTTTTTTCATCTTGTTTTCCCTTCCTTATTAGTATAATAGTTACCCTGCTCAAAAGAACAGGGTAACTATTATTTTACAATCCATTTAAAAAATTTTCAATATCATAAGTTACTTTATTGGATTTATATCTATTATTAGTACCTATATAATTATTTGCTTTTTGACTCGTTATTGTTCCTGACAGATGATTGTTTAAAATCATCTGCAAAGAGATTTGAGAATAAGTATCTTGTCTCAAAGTATATATTGAATAATGTAAATGAGCGCCGCCGCTGTTACCTGTATTTCCGACTGTGCCGATTATTTGATTACTATCCAAATATGAGTTGATTTTAAATTCAGGTTTTTTCTCCATGTGCATATATTCTCCGAATATACCCGTACCAATAAAGGAACCTTCAAATTTGTATCCGTATTCTACAACCATCCAGTTTCCGTTACCTTCTCCATGCGCTGTTTCTTTTCCAGTATGTATAACATTACCCGGTATGCCTAAATATACTGAATCTCCGCTTTTTCCGTTTGCAAAATCCGTCCCAAAATGCGCGTTGTTTTCATAATTTTCATATATATATTCCGGATCAATTGCTCCATGCTTTCCTGATACCTGGAAATTTGCTGAAGTATTAAAAAAGTCTCTCATTGTGTTATAATAATTATAAACTGTCGGAAGCAATTCTGAACAAAACCGTGATAAAGCATCATTGGTAATATTATATTCAATTAAAAAACCCGGATTTTTCCCTATAGCATCCGCTACAAATGAAACCGCGCTTTCTTCATAATATCTTGCAAATACCTGTGACGCGACAGTAGAGCCGGCATTCTCCATTATTTGCCGCATATTCAAAAGCTGTCCGGTTTTATTGCCAACCCATAAATAAGTTCTTATATTATCATTATCACTTGCGGTGTAATTCATTCCCGCGTTACTCATTAACATTTGCGCTAATCTTACCTGCTCATCATTATAGTTACTGTTCTCTACTCCGCTTGTTCCGCCAAAAAGTATATTTAATAATCCGGTTTCTATTCCTCCCGCGCCTATTTGTTTACCAACCGCGTTATAAAGCGGATTATTGGCTTCATCAACTAACCATCCGTTATTGTCATTTACCAGCGTTCCATCGCGCAGCAGCTTCCAGTAATCTCCGCTTGAATCATAATTTTTGTCAACATAACTATTGAAGAAATCGCCGCCTATGCTGTAAGCGACTATGTCTTTTAACGAATTAGTATCGCTAAGCAGCGATTTATAACCGTCCTGAATCATTTTTATCGCCATTTTGGTATGCGCAAGAGCCGCTGTTCTTGTTTCCTGTTTATTGTCATCTGTTACAACGCTGTCCCTGTACGCTTCATGTCCAAGTAATACGCCAAAAAGAAGCTGGTCTTCCACGCTCATGCCGGATTTATAACCGGCCAAAGTCACTGCTCTGTTTCCATTATTATCCCTAACAGTTTCGGCTCCAAATTCTTCTTCGGCATCGGTATTTATCTTCGTATTCCCTTTGAGTATATCCCTCAACTGACCCTTTTGTGTACCATCGCCAAAACCGTATTGGGTGCGCAGCGCAATCGCGGAATCAAAATCATCTTCCTTCTCAATAAAGCCGCTTATACGGCTGTTTACATCCCACACTTGAAGACCCTTAAAAGCGGAAGCTAAATTATCAATACTGATGTTTGCGCCACCGGTACCAAGATTCATTTTTGTACCATTACGGCCAAGATGTAATTCCAATAAACCGGAATGATAATCTTTTTTATAATTAAACAAATCTTTAAACAAACTTATATCAAGGAGATTTAATGTAACGTCGTTACCCATGGCATAGTTTACTCCCTGCCCGGCAAAAGAACCGGCAAGACTGTTAAATTTTCCAATGTCTGCTGCGTTCTCTCCGCTAAAGCCGATTAAATTTCCCAAATCAAGGCCGCTGTTAATCGCGGTTAATGACTGGGTTGTAAATGAACTTGCCATGGATGCCGCTGTGTTTGTAAGCGTACTTTTCATGCCGGATGCGAATATTTCGTTAGACCAGTTAAAATTGCCCTCGTTATAAGTAAACGAATTAAGCGCATTAGCTGTTATTGATGAAGCTGCCGCCTGTAATCCTGTTACTCCGGTTTGTGCGGCGACATTCAAAAACTGATTGGATATGTTTCCTTTTACGATATCTCCTAACACCGATGAGCCTACGGATGAAGAAATGCCGACAAAATTTGTTACATAAGATTTTCCGATATCAAAAGCCGCTTCGCCAAAAGTTTTGTACCCATACGCGGCGTCGAGAGTTCCAAACAATATATTACCGGCGGAACCAGCCAATGCCGTCGCGGCAACATTTCCAAGAGTAACCGCTCCTATCACACCGGTACCGCCTGAGGCAATAGTGACCGCCGCCACCGCCGCAATTTGTCCTACAGTACGAAGGGTCGGCGCGGAAATAAAGCTGTTTTCATCGTTCCAAATCCTTTTGTCCCAGGAAGGCAGGCCAAGCTCGGCGCTTCCTTTTGCGTCAATAATTTTCCAATAAATAAAATCGGACATAAGGCGGCCAAGTTCTCCTCTGCCCTCGTCGTAAAAAACGGATTCTCTTGAGGCGCCGAAATCCTCAGAAGATTTTACATACGGTTTGTATCCTATGTGCGCGCCAAATTTTCCCGAAGATTGTTCGTTACTGTACGACTTTTTTACGATAGTTGTGAGTATTTCTTTGATAGTTTCTAATTTTGTTTTAGCGCCTGATTTATCTTTTCCATTTCCAAAAATTTCTTTGGTAATAGTTTCTACTTCATTATACGCGCTTTCTATCAGCGCCCTTATAGCAATTGTATTCAGCTGTTCAAGGAATTTTTCATCCAGGTTTGTTTTTAGAGAAACAGGCTCCATTATGTAATTTTTATAACCTGTTATAGTTTGTTTTTGGGAAATAACCGGTTGAAATAAAGTAGAGCCTTTAACAATGTCTTTCTCATAATTTGTTCCGTTCCTTCTCCAAAGCCCTTCTATGATAAATTGATTATCCATACTTTCCCTGAAACTTTTATTTGCGTCATCAACATTAGAATAAAGTTTAACAATTGCCTCGTTAACAGCTATTTTAGCGGTATGCGCTATTTTTTTTGTTTCGGCATCCGCAAGCTCGGCATTGGTTTTTCTGGCTATATCTTTGGCTGCCGTTTTGGCAACAGCGGCATCCCATGATGAGACGCCTCCAAGTCCTTTTCTTACTCTGGAAGCGGCAGTACCGGCAATGTTATTCACGTAACTGAAAGCGTTGGTCATATTGACAATTCCAGAAGATTTTAAAAGGTCTGTCATTATTGCCTGGGCCGCCGGAACCGCGTTTCTAATACCAAGAGGTTCTCTGGTATCCAAAAATCTTGATAAACGTTCTCCTTCTGTGCCAACAAGCTGCAGGAAAGACTCCGCTGACGCCTGATTAAAAGCCGCCGCGGCCTGTTCCAGCCATTTTTCTTTATCTTCAAGACCTGCCAAATATGCTTCTGTCCATTCATTTTCAATTCGCCGGACTTCGTTTTTAAAATTTATATTCCATTGTAAATATGACTCATTCATTTTTCGTTTACCGGCATCCCAATCTGATCTGCCGTTTTCCAATATTATAGAAACAGAATTTTTCCATTCACTGGCTTTTACCGCTATATCCGTTCGCATTTGATTCCATTCAATTTCTCTGGCTGTAAGTTCCGCTGTGTATCTGTTTTCCAGCGATTTTTTAGTTAATGATTCAATCTCGCGCCCCAAAGAAGAGAACTCGGAATAAAAATCATTCTCTATAGTTAAAAACAGGGAAAGATCACTTATTAAGGACGCGTGTAAATTCTCAAGATGATTTTTCTGTACCGCGGAATTTTTCCCATAAGCATTTTCCGCGGCCGCTTTTAAAGTGTTAATATTTCCGGTTCCTGAAATAAAAGTTTCTGCGGCTGCTGAGTAATTATTTTCATTTTTTTGCTGTCTTTGCATACTTGCTAACCAGACTTTTTCCAATTCGTTTCTTAGCCTTGTTTCTTCGCTTCTTGTCCATCGAAGCAGCCCTGCAAGCGCGTCATTTAAATTTTGAAAAGATGCGAAAGATGTTTCCTGCATTTTTTCCCAGCAAGATTTAAGAACAGACAAATCTTCACTGTTAATTTTTCCGGTCATCTTAAGAGCGTTATTTATATCATCCCACACAATACTTTGTCCGGCTTCTTGTCCTCCGTTAAGAATTTTTAAAACATCATACGAGGCTGAATAATTGTTCCAGGAATTTTGTATTTCCGTTAAATTACTGCCAAGTCCGGTGATAAAATTTTTTATAGTATTCTTTGTTTCCTTTAAAACGGGTTCGATTCTATTTAATGTATTTTTATTAATATCTTTCATCTCATCGTAAAAACTAAAGGTATACACTTTTTTATCCTGATTGACCGCGTATTTGTAAAGATCATTTACCATATCATAGGCTTCCTGATAAAAATCAAGAGTAAGCATTTCTTTAAAACCGGAAATATAATTGTTGCCGCGGCCTGATAATGTCAGAATTACATAAAATTCAAGATCGGCTTTTTCCTCTTCGGGTAACAAAAAATAAAGAATATTGTTAATCAAAAAATTATCATTGTCAGAATTCGCGAAGTAAGAATAAAGGGTATGCGCCTTATCAAAAACTCCCGTTTTATATAATTCTTTGCCTAAAGACTCCTTGTTTCCCAGTTTTCCTAATCCTGATAAATAGTTCTGTAAATAGTCTAAACTTGAATTGGCATTAATCAGGCGATTTAATAAATATTTCCTCATAAGACTCCACTTCTTTAGCTTATCCGGGTCTGATAAATAACCCGCCATTCTTTGGCTTAATCCTATAAGCGCTTCCTCAAAAGGACTGATCTCCTGCCTTATGCCGTCAATTGTTTTTGATGAATTAAAAAATTTATCAAGTTCGGCAGCGTTTGAGTTAGCTGAAATTTTCCATGATGAATCTCTGGAAAAAGCGAGGCGTCCGTCTTTAACCGTAAGTATATCCTTATATGGCCAATCCTTAATAATTTCAACGGATATTTTACCGGTATACGCGGAGCCTAACGCCCCAAAGTTAAGAAGATTGTATCTGTAAGAATTAAATAAAGAGTCATTGTGATTATACGCCTGCGCAAGCGATGAGGATACAACTTCAAACGCTTCAAGAGCTTTTATTTTTCTTAAAAAACTCTGTTCATATTCCAGATACAGCGCGTTATATTCAGGATTATCAAAAACGCGCTTTTCATTATTATTTATTTCCAAAAGAACAGATAAAACTATTTGAGCTTTTTCCAATTTGTTTTTACAATCATCATAATTAATGGTATCAGTATTTATATAGGCGGTACTTGCCCACCTTCGTATCGCGTCCTCTTTTTCATAATTAAAACGGCTAGCCTCTGTATCTTCATAGGTTTTTTTTACCGCATTGTATTGCTTATCGTACAAGTTGCCGGTACTCAGGAATATTTCAGCTTCAATAAAATAATCATTTCTTGATAAATTAAATTTTTCTTCCTGAACTTTTAGCTTCTCATACACGGCTTTTTTTTCCGTATCCGCTTCTAATTTGGTCAATTTTGAAATTTCCAGCGCCCTTCCAAGACGGGAAAAATCATTGTTATAAAAACCCAATGAATAAAATCTGTTATCTGTATTGGAAGACGCATAAGAATAGTAACTGCAGAGTGTCTGGGCAGTTTGCGTTAACGCGGGGAAACCTGTCTGCGAAAATAAAATAAACGCGTCATTTAGCCGGTTTGAATAATAGGCAGCGATAAATCGCGCGTCTTCTATAACGCCTTCCTTCCATGAAGAAACACCGGCAAGCGCGGGATCCGGGTCTTTAATAAATTCCCCGCTTAAAAACTGACGCCAATGTTTTTCATTATTAACTTCATTAGTGGAAAACGAAACATTAGCGGTTATATATTCAAAAACCGCGTTTCTCCAGAAGAAAATCTCGTTTTCAAGCCACTTGGGAATCAGAGAAAAACATTTTTGAAATTCATCAAAAAACAGGCTGGCATTTTCCGTTATATTGTCCCCTTTTTTTAAGATTGCGTCATAAATATTCTGCGCGTCGGGTAAAAATTTATCATCGGTAGCCAAGCCATAACCTGTAAAAAATGTTTTTATGTAATTACAGGTGTTCTGCCAGTTTTCTTTCTGTCCAAAAGAACTGATAGCGGCATAGTTAAAATAAAGATCAAGTAAATTAGAACAATAAAAATAATCGTTATAATAATCCATAAGACTTTGTTTTGTTTTTTTGCAGAATGAACCCGATAACAAAATAAAATTTTCAATAACCGCGTTTTTATCATTATCCTCTGTAAAAAATCCTTTGTTTGAATCCAGTCTTTCTTTCAGGTTTAACAAAATATCATATATATACGCAATATCACCTAAACTGCTCAAAGTAATTTCTTCCATAGCGATTTTCAGGGTATCTTCATAATCTTCCGCCTCAATGTCCATATCCAAAATGTTTTTTAATATTTCCATCTCAAAATCAATGCGTTTTTCCAGCAACGTTAGGTGACTTTTATTAACATCGGAAGCAAGGCGTTCTCCGAGTTTCTCTCCGTAAAGGGCGGTTTTTTCTTCTTTTGAAAGCTCAACTCCCTTTGCTTTGGAATACCATTCCGCGCCGCTGTATGCGGAGTTAACAGTCCTTGGCTGATAATCCGGTCCATCGGCAAACAGATCAACCTCGGCAAGACGGGTCTTTAAAAGGAGTTCCGGGCTGGTTCCGTCAAGTACACCGTTTTCGAGTTCCGCCAAAGATAATGTGCCCGAATTGTCCCCGTTGATAAGAATTGCCAGTAGATTTTCCGCGTCTTCTTTTTTCTGCGCAAGACCCCAATTAATTCCGTACTCAAGAACATCTTTATATGATGCATTACTTCCGGTTTTAAGAAAATATTTATATTCCTCCGCAAGAAAATTATACCTGTTGTGAAAATCCGTTTCCGCAACAGTTCCGATAGAAGTAATACTGGCAGCGATAAGCAGTGAATGTTCCTGGTTTAGCCGGGATAATTTTTCTTCTTCTTCAGACATTTTCCGCGCTAATTCATCCAATATATTTTTCTGCTTTTGAATATCCCCGCCGATTTCACTTAATTTATTTAATTCGGTTTCATATAACGCAAGAGATTTATTATAGGCGTATTTTGCTTTTTCCCAGGCTTGTATACTTTCGGATTCGGTCATTCTTCCCGCGTCTATATTCTCTGAATATGAAATTACCGCTTGTGCAATGGAAGTTTTGCGTTCCCAGTACAAAACAAGCGTCTTTGCCTTGATAAGCGCAAGCTGATATTCGTCAAGATAAAAATCCTCTGTTGTTGTGTAAGGTGAAAGAATATCCTTTAACACGTCTGTTACAAGAAGCTCCCTGTAATCAGCGAGTATTTTATCCCTAGCGTCAAGCGCAATTTCCAGATATGAGGTATATAAATTATAGTATTTTTGTAAATCACAAAGCTTTTGATAATTAATATATAAATTATACTTGAGTTTTTCCGCAAAAGCCAGTTCTTCGGTAAATGTCAATTTCCCTGAAATAATATCCTGTATTGAAAATAAATATTCTGAAGATTGTTTATATTTTTTCGCCTCTTCAACCCAGAATTTTTTTCGTTCGTTCCAAAGCCAGTCTGCAAAATCAGGATCGTTAACATTTTTATTTTTATAGCGATCGTTTAGCCAGTACTGTACATTTTCCTTTGCCGAAATTGCCGCCGACGCGCTTGTTATGTACATATCAATCAAGGCCTTGACTTTCTCTGTTCCTGTCCCGACGCGCATGTTTTTATTTATCTCAAATTCAACCTTAGCGTCCGCTATGTTTTTTTCCAGATTATCAGAAATATTCTTAAACAGCTGTTCCCCGGCATCAAATAAATCTTTCGCTTTTAATTCCCATTTTTGATATTCTTCATTAAATTTATCAAAGGCCGCAGACCAAATTTCTTCTCCTTCCGAAAATAAATTTATGGAATCCTGTTCCCATTCTATGCGGCGAATAAAAAACCGCTCTTCGGCCTCTTCCCAGGCTTTTAATCCTCTGTCAAATTGTTCTTTGTATAATTGAAGCCACTCCTCGCCCAAAAGGGAAAGATCGCCTGTCTCCGCGTATGCTTGTTCTATTCTGGTATTTATCTCATTAATCCCTTTTGCGCATACCTTTTCGGTTTCGGCAACTAACTGTTCCGTAAAAACACGGGCGGCTTCATCGTCGCTTTTTTTGCGCAGACTCCAAATATCCCTTGTCCGGCGGCTGGTAAAGATTCTTTGTTCCCTGGCAGCAATGTTTTCAAATTCGCGTTTTATACCGGCGCTTGCCGCTATTCCCGCTTCCTTAATCGCGCTGCCCATGGTTTCGCGTAACTCAGTCGGAATATACGCCAAAAGTTCCGGGTACATATCGAGCATGACGTTCTCAAAAGAACCGCTGTTCTTTTCTACAAGTTTTTCCGCTTCACCGCGCCATATTATCCGGTCTTGGAGGAATTCCCTGCCTTCTTCGCCGGGGCGTATCACCAAAGGATCGCCGGTTTTTTCGTCGAAGACGACATTTCCCTCGTCATCAAGATGCCATGTGTATTTCTTTTGAGTTTCCTCAATAATGGAGGAAAAATCGGATGCCGCTTTCCCCAATGTCTCGCCGAAAAATCTGTTAATCAGCCACTGTGAAAATCTCGCTTCCAGTTCTTTGTTACTCCAGTCTTCCAGCCTGGCCTTTGCTTCCTCAAACATAAAAGGATTTTCGTACATGCCGAACGCGATTAGTTCCCATGCGTATACTGCCTGTGTTATGCCAATTTTTGCTTCGGCAAGCCAGCGTTCGGGATTAATTTCCCTGTCTGCCCTGCTAAAGTGGCTGTCAAAGACAGATATATTAAAACCTTTGACTTCGTTAAACGGAGAAGCCGGGTTTGATTGCGCGAATCCCACCGAAGGGATCAGCCCGAAAACCATAATCAGCGTCAAAAAGACAGCTGTAATTTTGCTGAAAATAATGTTTTTCATGTTTCTTCCCAAATCAAGTTATGTATTCCGCACAAGCGGAATAAAAATTGTTTATAAGTGATTAATCGCTGTTAAATAATTTTTAATAATAAAAAGAGAAGGTATTAATGTTATTGAAACAATGCACGAACATGCGACTCCAATGGCTCCTGTAAGAGACAATGTTCGTATAAGCGCGTTTGCCCCTTCCGAAAGGAAGAGAAACGGCAGCGCTCCGGCGACAGTTGTGCCGGTAGTTGATAAAAGAGCGGGTATTTTACGCCGCAGGGCTGTATAAATTCCTATGGTTGATATTTTGTTTCTTTTCTGTGTTTTTGCGCACAAACCATCGACACAAAGCACTGCGGCGTTAACTGTCATTCCGCTTACCGCTATAAAGGCGCACGCGACAGCGGAATTATACGCGCTTCCCGACAACGCCAGACATAGCGCGGAAACCGCGAGAGAAGCGGGAATCGCGGAAAGCACAAGAAGCGGAACGGTAAAAGATTCGTTTATACAGGCAATAATCATGTAACAAAAGACAACGGCCATTACAAGCGAAAGTACGGTTGCGGACAAAGCTTCCGCCTGACTAATGGCATCCGGGTCAAATTCGATTGAATATCCGGCGGGCAAATCTATTTTTTTGAATGTTTCTTCCAACTGCCGCTTTACGCACCGCGGGTCTATCGGCCCCGTAATTATTGTAATGGAAGCGGTCCTGCGCCGGTCGTTTCTTCTTATGCTTGCGCTTTCAATTTCCTCGCTTGCCCGCACAAGGGAATCTATCCGTATGCCGGAAACAAGCGCGCCTAAAGCTCCCTCTCGTGATTGACGCATAACATTGCCGCCGGTTCTGATACGCACATCCGTTTCGCCTTTCGTATCCATTCTTTTGTATGCTACAGGACCATACACCCCATACCTGACTTCCGCGGCGGCGTTTGAAAAACCAATTCCCAAACCGGCAAATAGTTCCCTGTTCGGGCGTAAAATTAATTTTTTGCTTCCCTGCTTGAAATTTAACACATGTTCCCGAATCAGCGGATGACCGGCGCATAAGCGCGCCAATTTTTCCGCAAGTTCCCTGCATTTTTTATCTTCGTCCCCGCAGATTCTGATTTCCCAGTAACGGTCGCGGTTTGAGCTTTCATGAAAAAACACAAAACCGCCCGGAATATACAACTGCTTTGCCAATTCTTTTACGATATGCGCCTGTATCTGTTTTGGGTTAAATGAAATAAGCAGAGAGCCGGAGCCTGTCCTTGCGCCGGTTTCAACATTTTTAATTCCCGCGTAACCTGAAAGTTTTTCGCCGTATACCGCAAGAAGACGGTCTGCCTCCTCCGCAAGCAGCCCTCCGTCAAATTCAACCTGCGCGTAGACGGAATCCTCCGAACCATAATTTGATGTGTCCGCTCCTTTCGCGAAAAGGGCGAGTATTGCCGCGGCTGTAATGGCGAGGCTGATTGCCGGAAATAAAACCGGAAAACGAAAACAGAGTCTTACATCCGCGGCAAGAAATTTGCACAGTAACTTTGAAAGCCGCCTTTGTATTTGTTTTAGCCGCCGCGGCCTTTTAACGAAATAATTTGCCGCGCGGGAATTCACCCTCCATAGCAACAGCGGCGGCAGAAGCGAAAGGCTGAAAACAAGCGCCGCTAGACACACTACGGCAATAGCAACGGCGATTGTTTTTATTCCTACATCCTGCATTCTCGAGAGCGGAAGGAGGGCGGCAACTGTTGTCGCCGATCCCGCAATTAACGGTCCTGCCAGTTCTGATAACGCCGCCGCGGCGTCATTATAATTTATTTGCCCGCGCAGTCTCTCCGAACACAGAATAACGGCGTCAACCGCGGTTCCGACTCCGGCGGCAATACCCGCCAGCATCAACCGGTCGGCGGGAAAACCAAACATTGAAAGAACGGCGATTGACAGCAGACAGATCAACGGAATCGCGAGCGCGCAGAAAAAACCGGACATGTTTGCGTTATTTTTGCCGCCAAGCAAAAAACTGATAATTGCCACCATAATTGCACCTAACAACGCGGCGTTAAAGACGGAACGGAAAGCGGCGGCTTCCTCCGCGCCAAGATCGGATAAAACCGTAAATTCCAAAGGCAGGGACAGGGCGGCTAATTCTTTTTTAATATCGGAAGAAAGTTTGCGCAGGTCGGCGTCATGCCGTCCCATAATCGCAATACCAGCCGTTTTTCTGCCGTTTAAGCGCGAAAAAATATCCGGCATCCTTTCCTGTTCAGTAATTACTGCCATGTCGGCAAGCTCGATAGATTTTCCGTTCCCCAGCGGAATAAGGGCATTGTCCAAAGACTGACCATAACGCCCGTCCACGGTAATAATTATTTCCCTGCCGCCAAGTACGCCGGTTCCGCCTGAAAAAATCGAATCGTTCATCGCCAGAGCCGCGGCTACAGCGGTCGGCTGAAGGCCAAGAACGAAAAGTTTTTCCTGATCAAGAGTTATAACGATTTCTTTTAAACCTACGCCGGAAATTAAAACTTCTCCCGCGCCTTCAAGGCTTTCAAGGCGCGGCTTTACAATCTTTTCCAGCATTTGGGCTGTTAAAAGATTTTCTTTTACTTCGCCTAAATTGCCGTTTAAACCGCCCTCTGCCCTGCCGGTAAAAACCGCCGCCGACCACACCGGAACTCTTGAATTGTTAGAACTTAAAATTTCCGGCCGCTGAGCCGACGGCGGCAGCGTTTCGTACACTCTTTGCGCGGCATCGCGGACAGCTTCGTATCGTCCCTTTCCTCCGGGTTTAAAACGGATAAATACTCTTGACTGGCTGTTTTCAGTGGAGCTTTGCACGTTCATAACGCCTGAAATCGCCGAAATCGCGTCTTCAAGCGGAACTGTAACCGTCCGTTCCATTTCCTCCGCGTCAATGCCGTAATGCGCAATTTTTACAACAAAAGAACCTCCTGTAAATTGTTTAATTTTCTCACGAGAATTTTCAATGACAAATAACGATACCGAAAGAATGCCTATCAATATGCAAAAAGCGGATTTTTTTCGTTTAAGCCAGAAAACCAGGATTTTCATTTTGCTTCCTCGTTCCGCAATTTCCATTTGAAAAACATAGTAAGTACCGGGGGAATGGCAAAAAGGCTGAGGAGCGTAGATGCCGCAAGCCCTCCCAGCATTACCGCCGCCATTGATTTTTGCGAATTTCCCATGGGACTGAGCATCAGCGGCAACAGGGCGAAAACCGTAGTCGCGGTTGTTATTAAAATTGCCTGTAAGCGCTCAGCGGCTCCGCGGCATACTGCCTCTGTCACGAAAAGACCCTCGCTTATTTTTTCGCTGCTGACTTCAAAAAGAATGAGACTGTTATTCACAACAAGACCGAACAGCGCGACAAGTCCAAAGACAGCGCCTGAGTCGATCATAGAGCCGGTAAGTAAAAGCAACGGTCCCGCTCCCGCCAGAGAAAAGGGAATGCTCAGCATGAGTATTAACGGAAGAAGGAAAGATTCAAATTGAGCGCCAATTACCATGTATAGAAGAACTATTACCAGGAAAACATAAAAAAAGAGCGAATTGCGGTAGCGGACAAAAACAGAACTGTCGGCTCCCTTAAACCATGAAAATCGCGCGGCTGTCTCATTTGCGATTACAGGTATTTTTTTGCCGGAGGCAATGTCCGCGTAAATAACATCGCTGCGGTCAAGCCGCGCAAGAGACGCTTCCGCTTCCCTGCGTTCTATTCTGCCGAGCGAACCAAGATACACGGTTTTCCCCTGTGCGGTTTTCAGGGGAATCCTCTCCAGACTGCCCAACATATCGCCCGCGGAGGCATTTTCTCCTGTTACGCGCACATCAAGCGGCCTGCCTTCAATTTCAAGCCTTGAGGCGACAATGCCCTCGTTGAGTATATACAGCGTTTCCGCCATTTGCGCGGCGGAAACCGCAAGATAGGCGGAGGTTTCCCTGTTCGGATACAATCGCAGCTCAGGTCTCTCTCCTCTCGGCCTGAAATTTACCGCAGCCCGCGCGGCCTTAAAAGCGTCCTGCGCGATTTCAACCCTTTCCAGCAGTTCTTCCCTGTCCTTTCCGCTAATTACATAAGTGCGCAGGGAAGATAACCCAAGCAGGACCTCCGTTTCGTCTTTGGGAAAATAAACGGAAAAAGGCTGTTGAATAAACTCTTCCATAACGGCTCGAATTTCAGCTAACGCTCTTTCAGGTTTTACTCTCTTTTTAAGCACACAGCGTAAAGTAAAATCTTCTTTTCTGTAATCAATATCCGCTCTGCCGGAAGTGTCTTCTTCTTCGGCTCCCGCTCTTCCGCAGACGGTTTTTACAGAAGGCAGCCCTGAAATAACACGGGAAATTTCTTTCCCGGTAATACTCGCTGTTTCAAGCAGAGTCCCGGAGGGGAAATTCACTGAAACCCAAACCTCTTCCGCTTCGTCTGGACTTATGAAAACGACCGGCCGCGTAAACACCAGGAGGAATCCGGCAATTATCAGCGGGACTGCGGCGGCGAAAACTTTTATCGGATAACGAAGCAGATGTAAAAGAAACCGCGAGTATTTTTTTTCAAGACTGCCTTCTCTAATAATCGCATTTTTTGATTTTATTTTAAAAAGCAATTTGTACAGGGAAGGCAGGCAAAATTGAGCGTAAAACCACCCGGCAGCGACGGAAGCGACAATCGCGACAGCCGTATCGCCAAAAAGACTTCCCAACGGACCGGGCAGAATGATAATCGGTAAAAAAACCAAAGCCGTCGTAAGGGTAGACGCGATACTTGAACCCGCAATAGAAAAAACCTTGTTTCCGATTTTCTCATGTTCCGGGGGGTGGTTAACAGGGACAGAAGATTTCTTTTCAAAGGACCGGTTAAGTAAGTCCAAAACAATTACGCTAATATCGGAAACAAGGCCAATACCCATTGCAAGTCCGCTCAAGCTCATGCTGTTAAGCGATCTTCCGGTTATCGCAAGTACGCAAATACCCGCCGCGGCTGAAACCGGAATCGAAAGAGAGGCGAGCAGGCTGTATTTAAGACGGCGGATAAAAAACAGAAGAACGCAAAACACGGCCAACACGCCAAAAGCGGCGGAAACAAGCAGTCCGTTTATTCTGCTTAATATAGAAGGAGCGGCGTCGCTTATAACCTGTATTTGCGCATCACGCGAAAAAAGAGAAGCCGCCTCGCTGATTGTTTTTTGAATTTCTTTTGACAGTCGCAGCGGGTCGGCGCCGGGCCGGCGAAAAACCTCCAAGGCTGTCGCTTCTTTTCCGTTACAGACAAAGATACTCTCTTTTTTTGCGGCGGCAGGATAAAGCAGACCCGCATCTTCTACTCTTATTGAACCGTTCGTAACAGGAAGAATAATTTTTGAAAGAGCCGATGCCGAATCCGGCCTGCCGGACGCGGTAATAACAAGTTCCATATTCCCGTCTCGGGCGTTTCCCGCCGGAATATTGGAGGTTTCCCGCGCAAGAAGCCCGGCAAATTCCTGAGGCGCAAGTCCCAGAGCGGATAGCCGGGGGACATCCAGGGAAAGACGTTCTTCCGTTACTTCTCCGCCCACAAGAACAACGGAGCCGGCTCCGTCTATTCTTCTTAAACGGGCGCGCAGTTCGTATTCGGCCAGTTTACGCTCAAATTGGGCATTCCCGTTATGCGAAATAACAGCAATTACCGCGTGCGGCTCGCCGGCGGCATTACCCGGTGTTACCGACGGTTTGCGGACGCCTTCTGGAAGCGAGGGATATACCGCGTCCACCGCTTCACGGACAAGAACGGAAGCCGCCATCGGATCCGTTCCCCACCGAAAATCAAGGTTGATAATCGAACGATTGTCGCGCGAAACACTGCGCATTTTTTCAAGCCCCTTTATCGGAGATAGTCCGTCTTCCAGCGGAATGGTAACAAAACTTCTGATTTCGTCAGCCGCCATGCCCGAGTATACGGTTTCCACCATTACTCTTGGCACGGAAAAATCAGGCAGCCTGTTAACAGGCATGGAAAAAAGAGAAAAAACCGCCGCGCTAATTATCGCCGCCAGAATCATTACAACAGTTACCGGACGGCGGATAAAAAAATTTATTAATCCATTCATTCTTGCCCTACTTTATTGTTGAAATTCTTAATAATTTTTCGTTTTTATTTCCCAAACTGTCCTTAAGCCCCGATCCAATTTGAAAATTTACAATTCCAAAATAAATTGAGTTGGTTAAGTTTCCAATAATTTCAATGCGCTCAAAATTTTCCAAACCGGCCTGCGGTTCCGAAATAGTGAAGTTCTTAGTTTTTATTTTAAGAGGTGAAAAAGTCAGTACATTGTTACTGGTTTCAACACGGAAAAGTTCCATGACGGAAAAAATATCAATTGACGCTCCCCGCGCGGTATCAAAATACAGCTCCATCCATGTTTTGACGCCGGTTCCGGCAGGATAATTTTCATCCGTTATGGGAATATCTTTAAAAATCTCATCTGTTCCAAAAAAGACAAGACCGGTATTGTCCTGCGGCGACATCGGAAGCCTAATTCCCAAAAGACATGGAGGCTTCGAGTATTCCCCATTGGCAAATATCCTGTAAATATATTCGTCTTTGCTTTCATTTTCCGCGTTGTCTTTAACGCCGGATTTTATCTTAAAAACAAAACGGCTTTTATAAACAGGCGCGGTTTCAAAGTAAAAAACAAACGCAGTATTAAAACCGGGAACTGTCCCCATAAAAACAGATGAGGCGTCTTCAACGCTTAGACAGTTTTTTACCGAAATCGCATCCACCGGTTTTGAAAAAACCAGCGAAAAGCAGTCTTCTTTTTCCCAGCCGCGATTTTCCGTAAATTGTTCCGCGGCTCCCGTAAAACCGGTAATATCGCGCTTAAGCGGGATAACCTCGCCGTCTTTTGTAATACGGTTTGCCTGTAAAAGGAACGGTATTTCTTTATCTGTCCCCGTTATGAAAACGCTCTTAAAATCATTTCCCGTATTCATCCCTTTGTTATCTGTCAATAAAGTTGAATAACGTATTTCGTAACGCTTGTTTTTTATCCACGAAACAAAAGGCGTAAAAATTGCCAGTTTGCCGTTTTCTTCCAGCCGCCAACAACCCGTTATCGAAGGATTAAAAGAAACATTGTCGTATAACGCGCTTAACGGCACGGGCAGAGAAAACCTAAGCTTTACTTCAGTCCTTAAATCGTCTATTTGGGCATACATCGAAGGGGAAAAAGAAATTAAAAAAGGCCGTTCTGTACCCGGTCTTGTTGTAAAATCGCGTTCAAATGATGTATCCATAGAAAGGCCGTTTGTATCATGCGCTTCCGCCGAAAGTGATAAATTGTAATCGTTGTTTTTTTCAAGCTGAAGTATTGGAACAAATGTTACCTTTTTGCCTTCCCAAAGAAAATTTCCTTTTACGCGTCCGTTATCTCCGTTCAGCGAAAAACGGCGTTCAACACTGTCCCTGTCCGGCTCAAGAGAAAAGTTTAGTGAAACAACTAAATTTTCCGGGCTTGAATGATACCCTTCTCCCGGACTCCATGATGTGACTTCAAAAGGGGAAACCCTTAATATATCGCATGAAAAAAAACAGATAACCATTAAGCAGAGAAAACAAAAATTTTTCATTTAACCGCCTCCATATAAACAATAAAATCTTCCTTCATGTATGTACCGTCGAGCATAGTAATTCCGCTTTTGCCGCCGGGAATTGTCAGTTTATAAAAATGAGGTTCTTCATTACCGGCTGTCAGTCCTTCCCAGCGCATCCGCAGAAAGTCATCGGAAACCCAATTGACATCTTTAAGCGCGGCGGACGCGGTTGCTTTCGGAAAAAACACATTAAGATTTATTTTTAACGCAATATTTTGTTTTTCCTCATTGTTTTTGACAGGCAGGGAGAACCGGATGTTTATAAATATTTCACCCGTCGCGGGCTTTACGGGAACAGCTAAAATAGTTAATGAAGAATATTTATCTATAATCGATGAATTACCGTCCGCAAAAAACGACAGAACATCCAAATATGGAATGTTCGGAGTAAAATTGATTTTATAGTCATCGCCGATTTTTAATCCGCTGCTGTCCGTTGTGTCGCCCGAAACAATCAAAGTGTAAGTTTTTTCCGGTTCCGGATCCCTTGTAAATATATAAACAATGCTTTTTTCGGAAAGCATTTCTGTTCTGCCCGAAAGAGAAGGTTCAAAGCGCAAAGCTCGAAGCGCGTTTTCTCCCATTGGTTTGTTAAACACAACAGCGATCCCTTGTCCTGACATCAAACTTGTTTCAATATCTGCTCCCGTCGGAAACCATTGGCCGCCGGTATTTAGTACGGGATATACATCTTTTACCCGCGGCAGGGTCTTATCAAGGTCTGTTATAAAATATGAGGAATACGCTTTTGCAAGCGGTACTCCATCCGTGCTTTTAGCGCTGTCCTGTAAATTCCAACGGTAGAGAGTCAGCGCGGACAATTTAACAGCAGGAATGACTTTGAGTTTTTTATCGTTATTTGACCATTCAAAAGTTTTATTTCCGATTCCGTCAATCGTCAAAGCCGATTCAACCGAAAGCCTGTTCATCGGGCATGAAAAATGAAACTCAAAACAAATACCGGCTGTTCCGGCAGAAGCGCCGTCTGAAGGACTGTACCATTCCAAAAATGGCGGTTCTCTTTTGTTAATTGCGTAAAACGAAACAAAACGCTCAAGCCGGATTTCCCTGCCGTCAACCGCCCGTATTGTTCCCGAAAGACTTAAAGTGTAGCGGATTCCGGCAGTCCATCCTGCGGCCGGTACAAAATAAAGGTCGTTGTTTTTCCAAAAACGGTCTCCTTTTACCGCTCCCAAATCGGAACTAACCTGTAGGATTCCCTCGGCTTCATTTTTTTCCATCTGCGTACTGAACTTGAGTATTACGGGACTGTCCGCTTCGGCTAACAGCGAATTTGATACGCCCGGCTCGATAGTTATCCCAATGGGGCGAAGATCTACAAACCCGCATGACAAGAGATATGCGCATAACGCGGCAAGGGAAAGATTAATCAACAAGCGAAACATTCATACCTTCCCTTAAATCAGACGCCGGTCTTATTACCACCGTGTTTCCGGCGTTAACGCCTGTTATTTCCCGTTCTTCGCCGAGGGATTGGCCAAGTGAAATTTTTTGTTCCGCAAGAACGCTGCCGTTAATTATAAAAACGCTGCCTTCGTTGTTCTTCTGGTTAAAAATCGCGGATTCGGGAATAAAAATTGCCTTTCTTGGAGGGCCAAGAATCACCGTAACACGCGCAAACATTCCGGGTTTTAGTTTTGCTGACTCGCTTTCATTGCCGGTTTCCGACAAAAGCACGCGCACCAAAAAACTTAAACTTTGACTGTCCGCCTGCGGATAAACCAGGTCAACAATACCGCCGCGGTTTTCGCCCGTTCCGTCTGTCAGGACATTGGCTTTCATTCCTTTTTCAATCCGCAGCGCATCTTTTTCGCGTACCGGAAAAATAGCGTAAAGCGAATCCGTGTCCATTAAACTTAAAATTTTATCCTGCGGACGGACTCTTTCCCCCACTTCAAGATAACGCGCTCCCACTACGCCGGAAGCGGGACATCGCACCTTAAGTTCCTCAAGGGAAATCTTTGTTGAAGAAAGTTCTTTCTTCGCCGCTTCCATTCTTGCGAAGGCGGCTTCCTTTTCCGCTCTAAGGCTTGCCGTCATCAGCGAAACAACCGCTTTAATGCGTTTGTCTTTGCCTAATGGAACAGAAAAACCTGCCTTAACGAGATCCTGATCGCGCATTCCAATCCGGCGGATTTCGATTTCTTTTTCCATCAACTGAATCTGCTCTCTTTCGGCATCAAGACTGAAACGGCTTACATTTATCGCCTCGCTGTTAATGCCTCCGGCCTCAAAAAGAATTTCTTGTTTTTGATGCTTGCGCTTGTTTTCCTCCCACCTTCGTTTCGCGGCGGCAATTTCCGCTTCGGCTTTTTCCAGCGCAAGAAGCTGCGCTTCCGCGTTGAATATCCCTTCCATCAATTTTGAGTTTGTCAAATTGTAAGCCGCAAGCGCCTGTGAATAATTGTATTCCGCTCTTTCAACCGCAAGGTTAATTTGAGGATTTTCCAGAAGCAGCACAATTTCACCCTGTCTTACAGAATCCCCTTCGCGGAAATAGAGTTTTTTTATAACAGCCTCCTGAGGGGCGGTAATGTCTACTTTAGTAAGAAAAGACAAACTGCCAAAACCGGAAGCTTCTTCCGGCACTTCGCGGACTGCGGCGGCAGCGCCCCTCACCTTTCTTGCTTCCATGTCTATTGGCTGTTTCGCGCAGGCAAAGCAAAAGACCGCCGTTAGCTGAATAATTACCAGTATTTTACGGATCATAAATCCCTCCTTTGTGATGATGTGCGTGTGGAAGCCGCAAACATTGCAAGTTCTCCCGGTCTTAAATCGAGGAATCTCTCCAGTTCGCGCTCCGCTTCCAGCAGGGAAATCGCGGCTTGTACCGCGGAAATTTCCCTTTGAGTTTGTTCGATCAATGTTTCCATCAGTTCCAGCCTTGTGATATAGCCCAGTCCCTGTCTTATTTCTTCTATGCGGCAGCGTTCAGCTCCCAATCTTACAGCTTCAATCGACAAAATCCGTTTTTTTTCGGCAAGAGCGCATTTTTCAACAGCGTTAGCTGCAACGCGTCCGATCCGTTCAAAAAGGATATTATATTTTTCCCGTTCAAGAACAAGGGCAAGCTGCGCCTGTTTTATTCCGAAACCGGAAGCGGGATCCGGCAATAAACCTAAATTATTTTGAATCGTGGCAGTCCTGTCGCGGGGAAACTCCAATCCTGCCTGTACGCCCGCGCGGTTTTGAAACCATGGACTTGAAAAATCGACGTTTATCCCGACCGACCAGTTAAAATGTGTTAGCGGATAACGCTGTCCCGTAAGCCCGAAATTACCGGTTAATCGTAAATTGGGTATCCATGAATTGGACGCGTATTTTACTTCCTCTTGTTTTTTTGTTATCGAAAAACGCGCGTCAATCAAATCGGGATTGCGTTCCCTTGCCAGAGAGCCCGCGGCGGCCGAGGCGGGCAGAATAACGGAACGGTTTATATCAACTTTTTCCGACAGAACAGGCAGAGACTGAAGTCCAAGAATTTCCGCAAACTGTCTTTCTGTTTCGGCTAAATCAATTTGAAGCGAAATGATATCCAGCTTTGCCGAAGAAAGATTAATGTCAGCGCCCGCGAGATCGACAGATAACGCGAGTCCAAGCGATACTTCCTCATTTAATATTCGCCGCTGTTCTTCCAGCACAACAAGCGACGCGTTCCTGATTTCCAGTATCTTTCTTGCCGACAATACCTTCCGGTACGCGGACAATGCCTGATCCGCAATTTCCACAGCCATCCTGTTCAATCCGACGGATAAAAGATTAAGTTCCAGCCGTTCATGTTTTCTGGACATTGAAATTCTGCCGCCGTCCCACAAAAGCTGTTCAAGGCTAACACCGTAATTTTTAAAAAACGAATCCGCCCCTATTTTCTGCAAACGGTCGTTTTCTGAAACACTCAGGCTTATTTGCGGGAAATAAGAGCGCATCCCCCACCTCCATATTCCTTCCCTGATAGAAAGAGATGCCCGCGCCTGCCTGAGATCGGCGGATGCCGCAAGAGCCATGTCCGCCGCCCGCGCAAAAGTCAATGTGTCATTACTGTTGTCATTCGCGCGCACGACGGCGGCGCACGCGAATGCGGCACATGCATATACAGCAATAAAAGCGCGTAAGCGGAAACAAAAAAATTTAGTGTTTACGTAACGCATTTTTTTTCCTTTCGTAAACAGCAAGTTTTCTTACCGCCTTTTTAATTGCTTTTGAAAGAAGGAGACCTGTAGTTTTAGACGAAGAAAAACTTTTGTCTCCGATTGTGATAATCCGCCCGACAGCCGCCGGAAGCTTATGCTCAAGAACAGACTCACCGTTTCTCGGAGCGTCTTCGTATTCCCAAATACGCACTTCCACGGCAAGCGATTTTTTTGTTTTCCAGCCATGATTGAAATCCCTCTCTCTTATCTGAATCTGCGCCGCGTAGGAGGGTGTTTTTTCGGCGTCAACAACCCTGCATTTTCTGTCCCAAAAATAAAGCGGAGCCAGCGCGGCTGCTTCTTTTTCAACAGAATCCCAGCCGCCGGATCTGTCAACATGCACAGACAAAATCGTTAAGGTTGTCCAGAATTTATCCTGTTTTTTGGAATTAATCGAAGAAGTCTGCCAGGATTGACTGGATGAATAATTGACAGGTAACGCTTCACAGGAAAATAAAAATAACAAAAATACAAACAGTTTTAGAAAAATTTTTTTCATTACATAACCTCCTTTATAGTTTTTTCAAGGTTATTAATTGAGCGTAACAGAGGAGTATCCCACGGAAGCATTGCTTTTGCGCGGCTTAAATCTTCCAGCGCTTCAGTCCCTTTGCCCGCAACCCATCGCAGTCTCGCCCTGTCCAGTAAAACAAGGGCGCTTTCCGCGGAAAGTTCCGCGGCTTTGTCCAAAAAAACCGCCGCTTCATCGTACTTTTTTGCTTCTCCGGCAAGTTCCGCCGCAAACCTTAGGGCGCGAATATCCTGTGGATAGTCAGCTAACAACGATTCTGTTATCTGTAATGCCGCGCCGGGATTACCCTTTTCGCGTAGTATTTTTGCAAGGTATAATTTTCCTTCATAGAATGAAGGTTGAATTTTCAGCAGCCCGCGGCAGGTTTTTTCCGCTTTTTCGATATCTCCCGAAAAATATTCCGCCTTTGCGCGCAGCAGCAAGGACGGCGGAAATTTTTTCTCTTTGTTAAGGCTTTCGACAGTTTCTGTAAATTTTCCCTGGGCATACGTTTCTGACGCGCGAATATAAAGAAGGATTGTTTTCTGATTCGGCGTTTTGGCGCAAGATGTCAAAGCAATAACAACCGCGCAAAAAAGTAAAATAAACTTTTTCATACTAACTCCGGCAGATGTAAGAAAGCCGTTCCGCCAAACGTCCTTTGGACGCGGACGCCTGTCTGTTGAAAAAATCCCGGTATTTGGGAACAGAAGTTAATGCCCGCAGCGCGCCAACCGCATAGACAGTGTATGGATTATCTGGAAGGCTGATTAACGGAAACAAAGTGTCCAATATTTGAGGATTCCCCGTATTCACCGACTTCGAGATAATCTCTTCAATTTCCGTCTTTGTTTTTAATGACGCGCCGTCCTCTTTTTTTAATCCCGCGAAAGACGCCAAAATGCGCCTGCATTCACCCGTAAACGGCCCCTGCGGCGACAAGTTAATGCAATATTCGGCGTATTCAGCGGCCAGGATTCCTGAAAAAGCTCTCGCGCCCCTGTACCAGTATTCCGGCTGTTGCACATAACGGGCGCGTATTGCCTTGTAGGCGGCCCCGGCGCGTTTGTCTTCGCGGTTCTTCTCCAAAGCGCAGACAAGAATCATCCAGCGGCCAAAGCCGTCCGGCTCTTCAAACTCGTCAAAGAGCGGAAAAAGCGCGGTGGATGCCTGCGCCCACTGTCCCCGTGCAAACGAAAGAATCGCTTTTGCGGTTGTTATAACCGCCTCGTCATTTTTTGCGTCAAGCAAATTCAAAAGACCTTGCTCCAGATCTTCTTTTTTAATTAACCCCTTTCCGTAAGCCCAGGTCAGCTCTTTATAAGCCGCCGTTACCGCGCCCGCGTAATCGCCGCAGCTTTCCCTCAGCCCCGACTCCGCCAAACCCATTCCCTGAAACCACGACCCGGCTCTTTCAAGCGCGGCAATCTGGTCTAAACGGGCGCTTTGGTCTTCAATGTTACGCTCCGGCGCAATACCCTCGGGCATAACACCCGCAGGTATTTCGACAGCAGGCGTTCGATTCAAACCGGATTCATCTTTGGACATAGTCCGCGAAGCCTTCTTGGTCAATGCCGAAACCAAAGCAGGGTTAAACATTCGCAGCTTTTTTACGTTCGTCCGCCGCTGCTCCCCGGACAGATTTTCCCCTGCCTGTGATGACATTCTCCCGCCGCAAGCGGAAGAAAGCATTATTAAAACCAGTAAAAATGAAATTTTAAATTTTAAAATCATAAGCAACTCCATAAAAAAGTTTTGATACCCTATATATGGCGCGTCCGTGTAATTTGCATGACTTTAGCGGAAAATTTTTTTATTTTTTTCAGGAATTTTCTGAAAAGAGACAAAGGGATTTAACCAGGGTAAAACAATCAAACATCTCCACAATCCCTCAAATTTATGCTATTATAAAATAATTGGAGGAATAGAGCCGCCAAGCGCTTCAACAGCGGCCATTGAATAGCAGACAAAATCCAAGGAGCATAATATCATCATGATTAAACTAGCCGCCTTTCTGGGTAATCCGGGACGGGAATATGCGCTTAACAGACATAACGCGGGGCGTATGCTTGCCGAAGCCCTGCCCTTCTACCCTTCTCTCTCCTGGCAAAAAAAATTTAAGGGACTGTATTCTTCGCGGGATAATCTTCACCTTTTAATGCCGGAAACCTACATGAACCTTTCTGGCGAATCGGTTTTTGCCGCCGCCTCGTTTTATAAAATCGGAATAGAAGAAATAATAATAGTCCACGATGAGTTGGAACTCCCTCTTGGCACAATTTCGCTGAAGTTTTCAGGCGGCCTTGGGGGACACAACGGGCTTCGCTCAATGAAAAAAGTTTTCGGAGGCGCTGAGTTTTGGCGGCTGAGGATTGGCATTGGCCGTCCCGACGCGCGTTTGCCGGGCGAAGGCGGTCACGCGGGCAGCGGCGAGGGTGTATATGACTGGGTATTGTCGGATTTTTCCGGCGCAGAGAGGGAAATACTTAACCCCGCGCTGGATGCCGGAGCGGGTCTTTTACAGCAGTTGTTTACCAGCGAGCCGGAAACTTTGCTGGACGAATGGAAGAAAAAAAATATCTCGGGGCCTTCGCCGCGGCGAAAAAGCGAAGAACCCCCGGCGGAGGCAGTATGACTGTAGGCGAATCATTTAAGGCGTTATACGACACTATTATAAAACTGCGGGGACCCGGCGGCTGTCCGTGGGATCAGGAACAAACTCCGTCTACCCTGCGGGGAGCGTTAGTCGAAGAAACTTACGAGTGCCTGGAAGCCATTGATGAAAACGATCCCGATCATATCGCCGAAGAATTGGGGGATCTGTTCCTGCTTGTTACAATGATCGGCTATATGCACGAACAGGAAGGCAAGTTTACTGTTGCGGATGCGCTTAAAAAAATAAACGACAAATTAATACGCCGTCATCCACATGTGTTCGCGGATGTAAAAGTCAGAGACAGCGCGCACGTGCTTGAAAACTGGGCGGCGATAAAGGTGAATCAGGAAGGGCGCAAGCCAAAAGACTCGATTCTTGATGAAGTAAGCGGCGGGCTTCCTCCCATGGATCGCGCTTTCAAACTTCAGAAAAAAGCTGCAAAGGCCGGTTTTGACTGGCCGGATACGGAAGGGGTTATTTCTAAAATAAAGGAAGAACTGCGGGAAGTAACGGAAGCTGAAAAAAATATTGCGCATAACGAACATGCTGAAAAAACGGAGTTGGAAAAGGAACTTGGCGATTTGCTTTTTTCGGTAATCAACCTTTGCCGTTTTCATAAAATTGACCCTTCGGCGGCGCTTAATCGCACCAACGTAAAGTTTACGGAACGCTTTAAGTATGTTGAAGCAAAAATGAAAGAATCGGGGAATGAAATGAAGAAGGAAAATTTGGAAATTATGGATAAATTTTGGAATGAAGCTAAGGGAAATAAGCCTTGAAAAAACTCTCCTTCTCGTGTATAAGTAACTATGGCAGTTTCAAAAAGCGTTACTAAAAAATTCGGCATATTGACGGCGGGCGGCGATTGTCCGGGGCTGAATGCCGCTATCCGCGGCGTTTGCCGGGCATCCTATGACCGTTACGGCATGGAAATTGTCGGTATCGCCAACG
>Ga0268262_10001082_pt1 | contig 34678 bp, 23 predicted proteins | sample TergutNc150P3_FD_190354 | JGI IMG/M metagenome (GOLD analysis project Ga0268262, IMG submission 190354) | Nasutitermes corniger P3 segment gut microbial community from laboratory colony in Florida, USA - Nc150 P3 (SPAdes) (version 2) | ecosystem: Host-associated > Arthropoda: Insects >...
GATAACCAAGCAACCCAAGCGAAGCGAACAGGATCAAGGAAGAGATTCCAATTGTCTTTACGAACAACCCTCGACCCTTTTTTTCAAGGCGATCTTTTGCCATATATTACCTTCTGTTTTAAAATTGATAATTCATCCGTAAACCGAGTTCTGCCTTCATAGTAGTGCCAAGCTGTGCTTTTTCCTCTGCAGTGTCAAATGTGTATTCACCGTAGAGAGTCAATTGCAAACTTTCTGTAAGTGCCACGGAACCCAAGAGAGAAAGCGCAAACTCATCAACGCCGTCTTTCATGCTGCCGATAAATGTATTGGCAACACCTTCGGTAATCTGGGTTTTCTGTTCTTCAGCCAAAGCGCTGGTGTTTGTTATGTTCAGAGCTTCAATGCTATTTGTTGCGCGATGCTTCCAATTGAAAGCCCCGCCAACCGACCAGTCGTTGCTTATCTCATACAATGATTTCAAGCCAGCCGCAAATTCCCAAGTGCTTTTGGTATCAACGCTAAAGTCTTTTGGCAACCCGCCAACATAAGCTGTAGCCACTTGCTGCGCAACACCGTTTAAATAATTCTTAGCACCGTTTTCTAGGGCATTAAACGTTGCTTCTCCTTGAGCCTGTCCAAAGTATGCTATAAGCGCGTCTTTGCTGCAAAGTTGTTGCGGTATGTTATTTGATTGACACGCACCAGCTATGGCTTGTGGCAAATTCTCTGCTACAGCCTTAGCATATACTTTTTGCTGAACCATTGCGCCAAGCACAGGCTTTGCGCTTTCGTCAATCTTAATTTCATTGTTGTTGTTTCCGAAAGTCCTTTCCACTTCGCCAAACACAGCCACATTCAATTTATCAAATGTTTTGCCAACTTGGGTTCCCATCCACACGCCCCAGCGTCCGTTGCCGTAGTTTTCATAATTAAACGATATAGGTTGTTTAGCGAGAATCGCAGGGTCTGTTGTTTTGGACCTTACCAGCTCGGCTTTCATTGCAGAAACCCCGCCTAAAAACGCATCAGCGTAAATATCCCAAGTCACGGCATCCACAGGTGAATTTATAGGGCGGAAACCGAGTCCCAAGCGAGCCTGGTGCATACCGGAGCGTTTAATATCTCCATCATAAGTATAGCCAAATGCGCCGCGTAAGGCAAGCCAGTCGGTTATGCCAAATCCAAAATCTTCTGTTATGCGCGGAATTGGGTTTTCCGTCTCTTTTGCCCAGTCTTTAGCCTTCATAGCAAGGTTATCATCGCTTTTCTTATACATCCAAGCAACACCTGTTTTTGAATAAAAACCAAGTTGTGCCGGAGCATAAACAGGATTTTCCACATTACCAGCAGCAAAAGCCGCTGTTGCAAGCACGGCAACAGCCATGAGGGGATTTAAAGTCTTTTTCATCTCAATTCTCCATTAAATTGTTGGAAAGGAATATAGAAAATCTCCCAAAACCCACCCCCAAAAACCAAAAAATGCACATTTTTGCCTGCAATTATTTAAAAAAACCATATATTTGAGGCTTCCATCCAAAAATTCAATCAATTCCTAAGGGACGATTAAGTGTTCTACTGTCTTCAAAAAATTTAAATAATTCTTGCTCAAATTGAGAAAATTTAGGAGCAAAGTTTAATGCCCACTTATAATCATCATATTCAGACAAAGACTTATTATGAAAAAAGTCGAAACATTTATCAGCTATCGGCAATATAAATTTATTCTCGAAGTCTTTTGTGAATTGTAAATATTCCCCTAAATAATCATTATTCTCTAAAAACTGAAAATAATCATCTGGAATGCTGTCATCTTCTTTTTGAATATAATAATAGAATAGGCATAAAGCCATTCTCCAAGCAAAAAAAACGCTTGTTTTATAGATTATGCTTTTTCTACCACCCTCAAATAAATTTTTATTCAATAAAGATACAAACAAAGTACTAGCTTTATTAGCATTATTTATTGGACATTTTTCATCTTTCGATTCTACCATATTATTTATACAGCTATTAAACAATGCTTCTATGTCTTTCCAGTAGTCCAACCGCTTTCCATTTTTGTTATATATTTCAATAACTGAAGAATATTCTTTTTTAATTTTTTTTATAATATCTTCTGAATGTTTTTTTAAATATATAAATAATTCTTTGTCCATAATATTAATGCCTTGAATTTTTTGTATTTATAAATTTCCTGTATTTTTCGTATTTTGCAAGACGTTCGGCTTGAAGTTTTTCTAAACTCTCGGTTTTAAGTTTTCCTTTGGCTTTTGCCTGAAACTCAGCTAAGAGATTTGCTTGAAGTTTAGTTTTAAGTTCTACAATATGTTTAGTACTAAGATTCGTCTTTGTTTTAGATTCTGATTTGAGCATAGCTAGATAATTTTCAAGGGATATTTTGCAAGATTTCTCTATGTAATAGATAATTTGCGATAGTGATAAAATGTCTGTCACGCTTGATGGGTCACTGGATATATATGAAGAGTTTGATTTTTTTAATTTTATTTTGAAATAGTTAAGTAAAATTACAAACCATCTCTTTTCGTTTTCATTCATGCTAAAAATCTTATCACCATTCCATGCGGAAATCAAAGCTTCCATAACGGTCAAAGAAAACAATTCATTCGCTAGAAAACGTTCATCTGCATTTTCTTCTTTTTTATTAACAATATGAAAAGGTCTTTTTATTAGGAACGATAATATGTACAATGAAATAATCTTGTGTCTATCAATATGCTCTTCATTAGCTCTTTCGCCATAAACATCTTTTTTGAATGCCCACCAACTCTGCTCATACATATCCAGAGCCGAATCAAATTTATTAATGTCAAGCTTGAAAAAAACCGAATTTTTATTATATTTTTTATTTAGGACAGTTTCAAATTTTATTGCTAGTTTTTTTATTGTTGACCACCAAACTCTTGAATCGGCTTCTTTCAAGTTAATACTCCGTTGAAGTTATTGGCAATAATACGTTTGGACACGGATTTTAAATTATGGACAATAGTCTTAACAGATATCATTTCGTTATTCTCAGGTATTAGTTTTAAATCGCCGTCTTCAGCCATAATAGCTGGAACATTATTCAGCCAACTCGGCATATTGTCCGAGTTTAACGAAAAGATTTTTTTAGCCATGAGCTGCTCCTAGGTTTGGTGATTTTCACGCGAGATTTTTTGAAAAATAGTAAAATCCTCTATTATCCCCTATTAAAATTTCCTAAAAATACATAAAAATCTTAATGAAGATGATAAATTATTATAAAAACTCATTATTGTTAGCATTATTGCAGTATATTTGCGATTTTAGACATTATTTTTTTACCTTGAATGCTCCTTTATTTATGAGACTAATTATCGCATTGCCTACTTTTTTCTCAAATTCGGCTGTTTTTGATTGCGGATCTTCTTCGGTTACAGAGAAGAGCCTAGTTTCTTTAGCTACATCTTCCCCGAATAATTCCGATACGTACATTCCCGCTCTTAAAAGTTCAACGCATTTCTCATAGCTTGGAACACACCTAAAAGATGCCCATCCGCCAACTAACCCAAGAGAGCAATTTAATATCTCCGCCAATTCTTTTTGCGTAAGACCCTTCCGCTTCAGAAAACCAGAAATATTAATTTTATAAATCTCTTTTTTATCCTTTTTCATATTAAGTTAATATAGAAATTCTCAAAATGGTTTTTAAACCCACCCCCCAAAACCAAAAAATGCACATTTTTGCAAACAAAAGTTTACATTTTTCACTTTTCTGAATTTTTTTTCCCGTTTTTTACGTCTAATATGTAGAACCAAAAAAATAGGAGGTTTCTATGAAAACAAAAAAGGCTAGACCTTGCACCGGTGGCATTCAATTTCTATCTTTAAAGGAGGAAGTTCTATGGGAGACATTCTGAACCTTATAGTCAATGCAGAAAACGTGCGGCTACTAGTAACGCTGGTATTCGGTTTTAGTGGGTTTGTGTGGCTTAAAACATCTTTTGACAAAAAGATAGGCAACGTTGAGGCTTCCCTGAACAAGCGAATCGACAACGTTGAGGCTTCCCTGAACAAGCGAATCGACAACGTTGAGGCTTCCCTCAGCAAGCGGATAGACGACCTCAAGTACAACGACTTCGCACATTTGAACGGTGCCATAGGGGGTTTGACGAATGCCATCAAAGCCCTGACTTTCACCCTGGAGAAAAACGGTTCTTTGACCAAAGACGACAAGGAATACATCGATACCCATCTAGTCATATAGTGTGGCATACCCAGTGCCACCCCACCTGTGGGGGGGAATTGGGGGGCGGACAAATAAACCCTTGACAAAGTTCTGAAAATTTTCTATCTTTTCCCAAATTGTATTTTATTTTGTACTGGAGATCCCCTCATGGTCAAAGATAGTTCTCTTGCTGTTTCCGCTGAATTGGCGGCTTGTTCTATTGCACGGTTTTTTGGATTTGGTGGTGCTGGCGAGGCTGCGGTTAGGAGACGATGGGGAGCTTGTGGTGGAAGGTCTGGAGCTTTGGGGAGAGGCTTGGCTGGGCTTGTGGTGGCGGCTTTTTTGATGGTGGGGAATGCGTTTGCGGCTAATGATTATTTGGATGTGACTGATTTGGGTGCTAGTTCTTCAAGTGGAACTGGTTGGATCTATTTTGGAAGTTCCTCTAGTTCAGATGGTATTGCACATCCAGCCCGAACACTAATCATTAACTCAACTACTTTCAAAGATACTTTAATTGGAACCAATACGTATTTGGGTATTTCTGTAACTGCTAACGTAACAATATATATAAAAAATTTGATATTAGAGAGGGCAGATCAAGGCAAAGTATTTAGAATTGAACCTCTTGGAACAGGACCAAATGATGGATACGGAAGACATGTAAAGCTCGTGCTTATTGGTAGAAATGAAATAGGCAGTATTGGCGTAGGTCAAGCTGGCATTAATGTGCCGCGTAATTCAATTTTAACAATAGATGCAATTGACGATGGTTCTTTGTTAGCGAGAGGTTCTGGAAGAAGTGCTTATTCTCATATTGGTGCAGGAGCTGGTATTGGGGGCGGATATGGTATTAAGACCAGTGACGAAAATAATCCAGAATCTTGTGGAATGGTTACTATAAATGGAGGAAACATAGAAGCTCGCGGAGGAGGAGCAACTATTCACCCCATTAACTACCCACAGGGTGGTCCTGCACCAGGTATAGGAGGGATGGGTCCAACTGGAAATTGGAGTGGCAATTCAGTGTCCTCAACGGCCTCTACTGCTGGTAATGGTTGCCATTTAACTATAAATGGAGGAACAATTAAAACTCTAAGTGACTGTAACCATGGAATTGGACCAGGTTGTGGAACTTCAACGACTGCAACTGCAACTAATACAAGCGGTACAACTGGTGCTTCCGGTACAACCATAATCAATGGTGGTTCAATTAACAGTACTATTTTTACTCCAACATCTCAAACAAGACCACGCACAATGACTGTTGAATATGCTGGCACTTTTGGTACTACTAGCTGCCCAGCAGCCGGAGCTACTGCTTTACCGACTACTGGTACCACCAATATAACTACAGCAACAACAAGTTATTACTATTGCAGTAGTGCTACATGTGCCAACACTATAACATTTACCTATAGTGGTACTAATAATATTACCTCCACGCTTGCTCAAGCTGGCTTTCCTACTGGAAGTCCTCATTTAACTCAAAATTCCTGCTATAAAGTTACAACAACAGACGGACAATCTATAAGCACTATTAGAAACAACTCTGGTACCGAAGTTAAAACCAAATACACCGTAAAATTAGGCGAGAATTATTCGCCAGCAAATACAGATGTACTTGGTTGTACAGTTGGAGAAAAAATTTGCAGGGATGAAGTGCCAGATGCTAGCAATAGTAGTTTTGGTGGGAAAAATATAAAAACAGATGCGAATGGGCAGATATATCTTTGGTTGGCATCGGCACCCAACAGCACGTCAGATTACTTCTATGCTTTCGTAGGCAAGGAAACTAAATACGAGATTAGAAAGGATGGTCCTAATGCTACCAGTTTCATTTACCAAGGTAATGGTCCGGTTTATACATCGGATGCAAATGTGAGTGCTCATATAAAAGAGGATAATCAGAATAGGTATGCGGTTGGTTATCCTATTTATATTAAGCCTGGGACTTATGCTCGCAGGGATGGAGGTAGTGAAAATTTTGCGGGAAATAAGTATAGATTTAAACGCGAACAAATTGGCATCGTTGGCGCCCCTACTTGCGCAGGTGGCATAAGCGATGGATACTGGGCACCAACAGAAAATGGAGTAACTGTAACAAATCCGGAGAGTGGATTTGCTTATAATGCCATTTACTATCCCACTCCAGAGGATTTTGGCTGCAATTTGTATGTGGCTATCATACCTCCAGGCGGCAAAGATGTCATATCTAAAGACAAAGACGGCAATGACATACTTGTCGAAAGTGATGCAATTTGGAGTCCTATAGGTCAGGTTGGTGTTAAAGTTACAATTGAACCTGAAGTGGTTGCAGATCCCGGGCTTGGATTTATCACAAACAATACCGCAAGATTCAAGTGGAATGAAGGTGAAACTGAATATATAAGCAAAGTTATTTATGATTTAACCAAACCATTCACTCTGTTGTCAAATGTGCAGCCCAGCGGAGTAAATTATAAATACGAATGGCATTTGAGGGTAAAAAATTGGACTAAGAAAAATTATATTGAAGAAAGGGAATTACCGTGGCATTGGGTAGAAAATCCTCTGTACGAAGACATTGCTCCATTGCCAGCAAACCCCTCGCCAGCGGATTTAGCCGCCCAGCTCAGTGCTTCCAAGAAATACAATTATACCTTGGGCAAAGCGGGTGAATTGAATTTCTTGGTGCTTGTGAAAGATGGCGAGCCTCCTAAGATATCTGCCTCCACCAAGGGTTCGGTAAGTCGTAGCGCGGCACTTGAAACTCAAAATAGAACACCAACAATAGAAGGAAGCGTATCTGTTTATTTCAGTGAAATTTTGGAAGGCGCGCCATCTCAAATATCAGGGATAATCACGATGACAGACGAAAGCGATAAGACACCTCCTGAGCTTGGCGGTCCACATAAATATGCTTCTAATTCAACGTGCGTACGTGAAGATGTTAGATGTAACAGCCCCACCCAGGGCGAAGAGGGTTACTGCGATGGTTTCTTGAGCGTGAAAACGGAGATGGTGGATGGAGTACCAACTGTAGTTGACGCCAACACTGTGACTAAAATTACTTGTGATTATGAGACCCTTGACGATAATAGTATTTATAGATTGACTTTTGAAGGTTTCAAAGATAACAGCTCATCTGGAAATGAATTGGATGAGCGGAGTTTGAATACCGTTTATATTGCAACTCCGGGTAGAGGTTCTCTGGTTGACCCCGTATATTATGTTGGGATAAGTGGAACCGAAGCAGACCTCTCAAAATATTTCACAATAAATAAGGCTGGGACAGATATTGCCACTAACCCCAATATTTCAGTAAAAACAAAGTATTCTCCAAGTAACTCAGGTGATCTAACAAAAATTGAGTACTTCTGGGAAATTGAAGCTGAGAAACCAAGTGGTTGTTATTCTATAGCAGAATTTGAAGCCGTTAGCAGCCGAACCACTTGGTCTCCTCCTCCTCTAGGTGAAGCAGAAATTCCAGGTGATCCAGGTGAAGCAGAAATAACAGTTGAGACTAATGGGAGCTATAGAATAAACAAGATATTTAAGCCTGAGGAATTCGGTAAATATATCCGTCTTGTAATGCGCCCTGTTGGAAACGACGAGACGAATGCGGAGGGATTAGTTAATTGCACCGATCCTAAGAAAGTTGGTGTTATGCTGTATGCAACCACTCCTAAGAGTTTAAGCGATAAACCCGATGCAGATTTTGCGAATACAGAAATCCGTGTTGAGGGTCCTAATAGACTTCCGAGGTTTTCAGAAGAGAAGAGTGGCTATATTATTTATGGTCCCATTACGATTAATACAATAGGTCCAGACCTTACCCCTTACGACTTGCCTTCGTATAGGTGGGGTTATGATGCTCCAGCTGCTGGAACGGATGATTCGCCTGCAACTAATAAAAGGTGTTATGATAGGTCGGCTGGCTATTGCGGAATAGACGGGTCTCGTTTTACTCCGCCAGACACCAATACCCTAATCCCCAAAATCGAACCAAAGGGACCTATTTACATAACCTCTCTCTTTAGCGATGCCACCCCGGTTAATATTACGGAAGTTTATATTGAAGGGCAGAACATTACGACTATAGACGCTAGTGGAATTAAGGGAGCGCCTACACTTAGCGATGGGGTAACGCCTAACCCTGGTATAGTGATACACTTTAGCAAGTGCATAACGGAACTTCCTCCCTCTCTCTCAGAAAACACTGTTCAGTTTAAGATAGGAAGCACTCTCAGCGAGGTGCTTGGAGCAGGAACAAGGAGTTGCGAGCCAGATATTGACGGCAAGCCTTCTTACACTTACACTATTCCTCATACTTCTTATGCTGATAAGTTGCAGCTTGGCGGCAAAATCCATAGCATAGAGATTAACAATTTCTATGATGCTTCTGGAGTAAATAGATCAGTGGCAGGAACTGGCTATACTTTCAAAAGCTACGAACCTCCAACGATTTCTATCACCACATCACAAAATCCAGCCTCCATTGGCAGAAAAGTGGATTATACTGGTAGCGATTTCAACTATGTGGCAAACGATGGATTGCCTTTAAATCCATCAGGAGAAGGCAAACCTAAAGCCACATTTGCTTACCAATGGTATTCAAAGGATGACCCTTACAATAATGCAACTGTTTGGGAACCTATAGCTGAGGCAACGCAAGCTTTTTATGAGCCTAAACCAGAAGATTTCTTGAGATGGATAACGCTTGTTGTTACAGTCTCAAGCGAGACCTTGCCGGTATCGGCGCAGAACACCCCTATGCAAGTTGGGGTTATACTGAAAAGCGGAACGGTTACTTTCCCAACCAATTATCCTCTTAACCAGAGCAATGCGTTTATAAGCATTAACGGTAATACTAATAAAGGAAGTCTGGAACGTGACGGACTTAGAATTTTTAACTCTATAACCTCGCTTACAGCAACCGGTTATCAAGGCTCCTTCCAGATGAAGAGTAATGATTGGGCAAATTGCTCTCAAACCTCTATAATCTGCACAGATTTTTACCCTACAAGCGCTCAACTTAACGCTGCGTATGATCTTGTACCTAGAGAAGAATTAGAGGACGGGACCATTGTTTATGAAAGACCTGGCTTTATACTCTTGAATGCGAGTATGATTGAGGCAAATCCGCCTGTGGTTAATAAAGTTATATTGAAAAAATTGCTAAAGGGCGGTAGCATCGATACAACCTATACAAACGGTTCGGCATCTATTGACCCCAAAACAGGGATAGATGTGGAATTTGATATAGCTGTTGCAACTACTAATGAAATTGATAATGCAAAAGTAACCCTTACCCCTGCTGGCGGTACTGCTTCTACTCTTACAGGTGTAGTTGATACAGAGAATCCAAATGTTTACAAGATTGGTGCTCTGAATTTGGATTATGATAAAACATATACCATAGCCGTAACTCAGTTCTTTGGAGCAAATAACGGCGTGAAGCAGGTTGGCACTCATTATTTCAACTTTACCACAAAGAGCAAGCCAAAAATTGCTAATGTGGCTATAGTTCCAAAAGGCAGTCTTTCCAAACCTGCTATAGGCAATGGTGTAGATATAAACGTGAATTATTCAGAAATGGATGGTGATGTGTCGAACATTCAGACTATATGCGAGAGTACTATATGCGACTACAAGTGGTATACTTCAATTACTGAAGGTGGCTCGTATAGCGAAACCACATTAGTAACTGGTAATGATGGAGTTATGGGCGCAGACCTTTATGGGAAATGGGTTAAGGTGGAAGTTACTCCGGTAAGCGCATACAGTGCAGATATAAAAGGTACTCCGGTCTTATCTTCGCCTCGTCAGGTTGGCGTTAAGGTGGTTTTGAATAAAGTGTTTGACGAAGCCGATGCAGCGAAGGAAGGCATTACAGAAGCTTATATAAACAACTTCAAAACAACTGATGTGATTGTTGCTAAGAGTAATTTAAGCGTTTCTGGGCAAAAAACAGATAAAGTTGCTTGGACAACCGACAAAGGCACTTTTAGCCCAGCCAATGGAATAGGAACTGATGTTGAATATACTCCTGTAGCACCAGAAGGCGATATAACTATAAACGTCACATTTACCGATGGCGTTATTCCGTTTGCTACTCTTGCTAATGCGGAGTTCCCTGAGGGAACCAATGGCGACATAACCATAAGTTTCAATAAACCAGTTTTACCAGTTAGAGGTGGAAAAATTATCTTAAAAGCAGAAGGAATCACAGATATTCCAATAGAGTTATCTGCTCCTACAGGTGCTGCCAATAGGCAATTTGTACAAAACATCACAGGATTAGAGAGCGGTAAATTATTATATACCGTAGAATTGGAAGCAGGCTCATTTACAGACGGGAAAGACAATTTTGTTGAACAGAGAGAGATAGGTTCATTCAACACCACTGGCTTAACCTATTCGTTTAGTGTCACCCCCAATGCAAATAGATTCAACTCCCAGCCGTATAAATATACAGAGCTGGAATCTGGTATTATCAAAATCGCAAACACCGGTTCCATTAACACCACCATAAACATTACCGGAATAACAACTTGTCCGAGCAATTTCAGCTGCAAATTGATTAATGCTGATGGTACAGATGCAAGTAGCATCCCTATAGGTAGGCTTGATACCGCACGAGTATTGGTAACTGTAGTTGGAGGAAGGGCACCGAACAATTACTCCAGTGGCAATGGTAAATTAGTAGTTGCTAATAATTATGCAGGCACTACCCCTCTAAATATTACAGCAGATTTGGAATTCACCGTCCGCAAAGCGACAATTACGCCAATCGTAGCCGTGGTTGATCCTGTTGATGAGAGCATATCTTATGGTAATGGTACAACGGCAACCACTTACAATGGAAAGGGCCGTAAAGTTAAAGTTACTACCTTAGACAACTCTTCAACGTTTGAAAAAATAATATCTGACGATGGTATTAATAATAAAGTAGATGCAGGCACAACGATTGTTTCGTATAAGCTAGATGGCGATGACAATTACGAAGAATATAATGGAAGCGTAGCCGTTAGAATCGACCCGATAAATATATTGAGCAGCCCATACGGCAATGCCATTATCGACGCTTTACCTGCAAACCTTGTCTATAACCGTGCTCCACACACGCCTGATGTAACATTCACTGGCGGACCAAGCTATCCTCTGTCTTGGACTGATGGTGAAGATTATAACGTAACTTATCTGAATAACATAAAAGCTGGCGAAGCATCCGTAAGGGTAACAGGCAAAGGCAACTACACCGGAACCATAACCAAAGGCTTCATAATAGGCAAGGCAACATTGAACAGGCCTACCATTGCAGTTAAAGGAACCTATGGAGAAACCTACGGCGATGTATATAACAGCCCCAATACCAATAAAATCGTAAGCGGCTTAGAATCCTCCGATGGATACCCGATATCTGCTACATGGGAGTTTAATACTAATAATACCCTTACCCTTACTAGCTCAATTCAGACCGCTAGAGGTTCTTTGGTTGCGCCCACAGGCGTAAAAGCAAAAATAACTCCAGCTCCAGAAGGAGATGTATCTAACTATGAGCTTCCAACAGATCTAGATGTTAGCTTCGGTACCGGGCTTGCTAAAAGACCAGTTGGTTTAGCAGACTTTGGCTGGAAAAAAGATGATAATACTGGAAAATGGCTGAACGTGAGAAATTACAATGGCTCTGCAGGAGTTGGCGGTGGCATTGAATGCGGAAAACCCACTAGCATACCCGGCGTAGCTGCTTCGAATATTCTGCCAGGTGATAGAGACTATGTGCTCTATTCGTGTGTGGGTAGGTATGATGATAAAGAAGTCGGTCAGAATAAATATGCGAAGATGCTTTTTAGTTTGGGTGACCCAAGCCTCTATGAAGCCGCTCCTGCCTATGAAATAAAAGACCAAGACCAATATGTGTTGGTAGGCACCATAATAGAGCGTCCTATACAAATTGCGGGTCTTTCTGTAAATGGAGCTTATTCTGTTGCAGACAAGGAATACGATGGCACAAGAACTGCCTACTTAACAGCTCCGTTTAACCCTGCTGAGGCACAGTTCACCAGTGTTCCTGGCGAACTTGAATCTGGGTTGGTAAGCGGTGACGTTTTGAGAGTGGATGGAACTCCTACACCTGAGTTCTTGAATCAATATGCCAGCCTCAGCAATGACATCTCCGAGCTAGAATACACTAATGAGGTAAGGATGAAAGGCATTGCTTTAGCTGGAACAGACGCTAAGAATTACGAGCTACGTTTTGACAGCTTCCGCGCCAGAATAAACAAAGCCAAGGTTAGCAGAGACGGAAAGTACTATATTGAAGGAGTTTATGGAGACGTCCTCGGGCGCATAAACATAACCACCAAAATCCGCGAAGAAGGCAAGCCCACAGAAGAAGTCCAAAATGTCGTTGGCAAAGGACCCGACCGAGCCATTTGGGGCTCATGGGGCTGGGCAGATGCCACTTTAGACAAAATCGTTGGCAAAGCCTCGGATTGCAGAGGAATAGGCAACTGCTTGGTAGATGTAGTATTCTGGCCTAGCAACCCCAACTACGACACAACCTATGTCAAAGCCTCAGTCATCGCAAGCGCCCGTCCTCTGGAATTCACCGCCTCTGGCGTGGACAGAGATTACGAAGCTGGCAACAGAAATGTGGATTTGAATGTTGTTATCCGCAACCTGGTTAAAGGCGATGAACTGTTCATAAGCGGCAAGAGCACTATAAGCGACCCGAGTTCCGGCTTAAAGCCTGTTAATTTGAGGGTTGAGGAAATAACGCTCTCTGGCGGCGCCGATAGGCTCAACTACATAATACCCATACCTCTCACAGCAGGTCTCATAGGCGCTGTGAATGTGAACATCAACAAAGCCGATTACTGCAAAGGAACTAAAGCCGGCAAGTATTCTCACGAAGTTATGGTTTCGGGCGAAAAGGTATATTGCATAGAATCCGTGCCTTCTCCTTATCCAGACCCGGTTGAGATGGTTTACGATACCCTCTTCTACCCCAACCTCGCCTCCGTGTCGCTCCCTTCGGGATGGAGCTGGTCATATCCAACCAAGGCAATCAAAGCACCTGAAGGCAGCTTTAGCACAATGAACGATGAGATACGGTACGCTGCCGCAGATACCAACTACAACTACTATTACAGCTCTTTGGCTTTCAACGTCTTGCAGCGCAGCAAAAACAGCAACTTGGCATCCATGCCAACCATCGTTTCGCCTTGCGGTGCGGATACAGCCCGCGTGACAGTTGCTGCCGAAAACGAATATGCAACAATCTGGTTTGACAACAACCAGTATTATGAGAGCGATAGCAGGCGGAATGTCGGTACATTCACCAAAACGGGATTGAGATATGGGTATGTGCCGCGTATCAACGATATTGAGTACACGGTGCGGGCGCAGTCTTACGACCCTGTTTACTACACGCACAACAAAATTCCTCATACCCGTCTCATCGCGTTTAGCCGCGTTGCCAACTGGCTCCGCGACAAGTCGCTCAGCGTGCAGCTCGATTCCTCGCAGCTTGTGGAAAGAGAGTTCTTCCGCGAAAGAATCAAGAATGGGCTGGATTTGAACAAAACCAAGTGGCTCAAGTACACTGGCGAAGGCGTTCCTCCAGATGTTGTTCGCACTGGCATAGTTTATTCGGTCTCCAAAGGCTCCGGCGATTATAGCCTTGTGTTCTACAACAAAGATGGATCAGAAGCATTCGCAAGCTGCACAGAGAGCGGGTTGTATCCTGTTGCTCCTTCTTGGGAAAACATTGTTACCCCAACAGTCAAAGCTCCTACACTCGTTGCTACACCGTTTGGCAGCCGCGTGGTCGCTGGTGGAACCAGTTTATTGTATAACACGCCTAATGGCGGCAAAATATCCATCTACACCCTCAAAGGCGAACTTGTTAGCAGAATGGATGTGATGGAGAATCGCACAGTCGTAAAAATACCCGCCACCAAAGGCATGTACATAGTAAAACTGGAGGCTAAATAAGTGAAACCCCTCTTTAAATTAGGTTCAAAAATCCTGTTCATCCTGCTCATCGGGGGTGCCGGGGTTCAGACTACTTTCGCCCTCCCTGTGGGCGACCCCCGTATTCCTGATATGGAGTCCCTTTCACGCATGGAAACTCCGGTTGAGCAGGGCGTTCACGAGCTATCCCTTCACGCTTTTATGGGGGCTTCGCGGATAAACTACCCCGATCCTGGCGGAACGCAGTTCAGCCCTGGGTTTGGAGCCGGACTTTCTTACAACTTCTTCTTTCTGCCAAAGTGGAGCCTTTTGGTGGGGGGTGGAATACAGTTGTTCAACAATCGCGGCACCGATGTGAATGCGGATTTTTCTTCGGATGCCAACGGACCTGTTTACGGCTCTGATGTGAACGATTTCGCAGACGGTGGCAGCGATCCTCTTTATCTTTACTATGAGTTCAATAACTACAAAGAAACTCAGTGGTCTCTTATGTTTATGATTCCTGTGATGGTTCAGTTCCAGAGCAATGAATACCGCAACCGCGCGTTCTATTATGCTCTCGGTATGAAACTCGGGTTCCCCTTTGCGGGGACTTATCAGGGCAAAACAGCGCAGGGGCGTGTTTGCGGATATTACCCCAATATTTTTGGACCTTTGGATGATGATGCGGCAAAGCGCAGCATAACATTTGAGGAGTGCAACGCCGATATAGGCAAGGGTCTTGGCGATGGCTACGAAGACCTCGGGTTTGGCGATTTTGGTTCTGTTGATTCCCGCTCTAAATTGAAACTCGGTAGCGCGTTTTTTGCCGCTGCCGAAGCTGGTGTTAAATGGAGGCTTTACAATAAGCTCGCTGTTTATACGGGTTTCTGGCTGGATTGGGGGCTTAACGATGTGGCTATAGCCGCTGTTTCAAAGCACCCTTTCACTTGGACACCGCAGAAGGAGAGACCGGAGGGTTCTGTTACTCCTGCCGCGGATGTGGCTTTCCGCAGCCGTACTTACGGGCGGGCTTTCCCGCTTGCTCTTGGCTTTACCGTGCGTCTTTCTCTGGGCGGTGGTTCGCACCATCCCATTGTTGATTCGCTCCGCTGGATTCGCCAGATTAATGAACTTGATTCCTTGCTCGCTCTTTGCAATGCCCGCAAAGCTAAACTTGAAGCGGATAGCCTGGCGCAGGCAAATGCCATTGCATTCCTCAACGATAAAGCGGATGCGCTTTTGGATTCGCTCTTGGATTGCCGCAGCAAAGATATGGATAGGGAGGCTCTCAGACGCCAGATAGATTCGCTTGCTCGCGAGGCAGAGGCTAAACGCCTTGCGGATTTGGAACGCGCCCGCCTTGCGGCTTTGGAACGCGCCCGCCTCGATTCGCTTGAGTGGGCTGCACAGCTTCAGCGCGATAAAGCTGCCCGTCTTGCGGATTTCCGTGCTAAGTTGAATTCTCTTATGAACGGTCTTGACGATTACAATATAACGCAGACTGTTCCTAGCGAAGCTGCAAAGAAAAAGCTGAACATTGCTGCAGAGTTGATGTTGGATTACCCCGATTTGAAACTGAAGATAGTGGGGCACACCTGCGATAGGGGCACACACGAGGCAAATGTGCGCTTTGGTCAGCAACGCGCTGAGAGTGCTAGGAATTATCTCATAGCCAAAGGCATAGCGGCAAACCGTCTTGAGGTTTCCAGCAAAGCCGAGCTAGAACCCGTTATGCCCAACACCGCCGAAGACAACCGCCGCAAAAACCGCCGCGTTCAGATAATAATCCTAGAAGGCGCCCAACTAGACAAGGAGGCAAAGTAATATGAAACACTTATATTCAAAAATCCTGTTAATCCTCCTAATCGTGGGTATGGTTCAGACAACTTTTGCCACCCAGTCCCGCGTAGAAAGCATGGGAAAAAGACCTTCCTTTTTCCTTGACGATATAACCATATTTGATAATCCTGCCAATGCGACATTCTATTCAAGCGCGCTTATGGGCGAGCTTGGATTTTTTGACCAGAACAAAACGGACAAGCTCCAGAAAGGATTGAATCAGGATCCATATACCCCTTGGTTCGGCGCGCTATTCCAGTTCAGCCTTTCCGACAAAGGTATGCGCGACCCTGAGATGACCATCGGTGGCTTTTTTGGCCGCGAGCACTACGAGTTCACGCGCTTTGTTCCCCGCAAAGTGGTTCCTTATGGCGCTGACCCTGTTCCAATACCCCAGACCCTAACCAACTTCGATGCTTTCTTGGCTGGCACAACCATAGACGGTTCCGCAATAGGCGCACACGTTTACGTGGGTGTTCAAGACGGCAAGCAAGATGATCCTCAGTCTCCTCTTGGCGGCTCCACAGGCGAAATATCCCCCAATGCCCACGTGTCCATATTATCAATGGACTATGGCGTGAACTTCCTCATCACCAGCGAAGCCTCAATGGAGGTAACGCTCGGCGTAGCCCGCATCCAATACGGACCTAGCCGCAAAACATTCTTAGACCCCGGTCTTTTCTCCTTCTACTCTCAAGGTCGCCTCTTCATAGACGTGAACGCTCTCAGCGGTCAGTTCGTGACGGGCTACAAAGTAGCAGACTATGAGGTTCCGGGCTGGGAAGAGAATTTCTACGATGTGAACGCCGGTGTGAACGTGATAATCCCGCGCGGCTTGGTATGGTTTGGCATAGACGGTATTCACATAAAGGAATTCGTGGGCAGTTCTTGGGACAAATGGGAAGAGAAAGGCGAATTCTTCACCGTTTACAAGGAACCCGGCTCCAGAGACAAGGTGCTCAAAGACCGCACGGACAAAATTGGCGGCATAGTGAGCTTTGGCATAGAGCGCAACATCTGGGGCAACTGGCTAATCCTGCGCGTTGGCGGTCAAAAGAGCTTCATCTATGAAGTTTGTCACAACGAATCCGGCAAAACCGAAAAAGCAATCGTATGCCCAGCCGCCCCAGGCGGCGAGGGCAACTACTGGGTAACCAACCCTTACGGAGACGGCTCCCTAGACGACCACGTAGGTTTCGGCATAGGCTTAAACATAGACAACAAACTAAAAGTTGACGCCAACATAGCCGAAGACGCCCCCTTCCGCAATCCCACCAGAGGCGAAGGCAGACTGATCAGCAGAGTATCTGCGGTGTATTCGTTTTAAGCACGGGGGTGCCCCCACCCCTACCACCTGCCAACTTTTTTCTGGGGAACCATAATCTCTAGCTTTTCCTCGTCTTCTTTCATCTGCAACACATACATGCCTTTTTCAAGGGCGAGTTCTTTTGCATCTTCGTCTATGGTTATTCCAGCCACGGCTCCGTATAGAATTCTGCCTTTCAAGCCGGTTATATCCTCATTTTTGCGCAGCAGGTCTAGTCTGTCTAAGTGCCTGTTCACCCATTTCACGCTTAAATCGGTTTTTATCTCAATAGCCATAGCTTCATCGCAGTTTTCCAGCAGCAAATCTATTTCGGTCAAGGTTTTCTTGTTGTGCCTATCGTATATTTTGTTAGGTCCCATGCGCGTGAAATTATGCCCAAAAGCATTCATCTTCTCACGTATGCACGGAACAAGTATAAGCTCCACCACATCCCCCAAACTCTGCCCAAAATAACCGAGATGCCTATTAAACCTCTCCATTCGCTCATCAAAAAGCCTATTAGCCTCAATCCTTTCCAGCCTTTCTTGTTCCCTTTCCAGCCTGTCTTGCTCCAATTTTTTCTCCCTTTCCAGCCTGTCTTGCTCCAATTTTTTCTCCCTTTCTAGCCTGTCTTGCTCAATTCGCCTGTCTAGCCTGTCTAACTCAGTTCTTCGTTCAGCGGTTTCCTTAGCGGATTTCTCAATTATTTCGGCAAGTTCCTCATGCTTTTTTGTCACATTAGCAAGCATAGCCCAAATATCAGCGGGGGTAAATTCCTGTTTCACCATAAAAAACTCCTATTTTCGGTTCCTACTATATTAGACGTACTTTAAAGCAAAAAAAATACAAAAAAAGCAATTTTTTTTATTTTTTTGCAAAAAAACCAAAATTTTATATCCCAGACCCCATAACCTAGACCTTAGACCCTAGACCCTAAGCCCTTTTACTATATTAACCCCATGACTAAACCTAATTTGCTTCCTGAGTGGAAAGCTTTGGAAGCTCAGGCTCGCACCGCGCAAAAAATGCATATTCGCGATTTATTTAAAGCAGACCCCTGCCGAGGGACAAAATACAGCATAGAGGCAGCAGGTGTGTATCTGGATTATTCAAAAAATAGTGTCAATTCCGATACCCTTGACCTGCTGGCTAACTTGCTCAAGAACTGCGGATTTGAGAAAATGAGGGAAATGTTTTTCGCCGGCGAAAAAATAAACCTCACGGAAAAACGGGCAGTTTTGCACACCGCGCTTCGCTACCAGGGTACAGAGCCTATTATGGTGGATGGCAAAGATGTGATGCCCAAAGTTAGAGCCGTGCTCGCCCACATAAAAGAGTTCACCGGATTAGTTCGCAACGGCGCGTGGAAAGGGCACAGCGGGAAAAGCATAAAGACAATCGTGAACATAGGCATAGGAGGCTCTGACCTCGGTCCCGCAATGGTTTGCGAGGCACTCAAGCACTATGCAGCCGAAAATTCCCCAAAGGTTTATTTTGTTTCCAATGTGGACGGCACCCACATAGCCGAAACATTAAAAGAGGTGGATTTGGAAGAGACCCTTTGGGTAGTGGCTTCCAAAACTTTCACAACCCAAGAGACAATGACCAATGCGGGCACAGCCAAAGCAGCCGTGCTTGCCAAGTTCGGCGGCAACATGGCCTCCATAGCCAAGCATTTCGTGGCAATCTCCACCAATTCGGCAGAGGTCTCCAAGTTCGGCATAGACCCAGCCAATATGTTTGAGTTCTGGGACTGGGTTGGCGGTCGCTATAGCCTTTGGTCTGCCATAGGTTTGCCAATAGCCTTGCGCATAGGTTTTGAAAACTTTATGTTCCTGCACGCCGGCGCTTACGATATGGATCTGCATTTCAAAACTGCCCCAATAGAAAAGAACATTCCTGTTATTTTGGGATTGCTCGGGATATGGTACAATAATTTTATGGGCGCAGATACCTACACCATTTTGCCCTACGATCAATATATGCACCGCTTCTCAGCATATTTCCAGCAAGCGGATATGGAATCCAACGGAAAAACAATAGACCGCGAAGGCAACCGGGTGGACTACCAAACCGGTCCCATTTTATGGGGCGAGCCAGGCACAAATGGGCAGCACGCTTTTTATCAGCTCATCCATCAGGGCACAAAGCTAATACCCTGCGATTTCATAGCCCCTGCCAACTCGCTTAACAAAATTGGCGATCATCACCGCAAACTGCTCTCCAACTTTTTTGCCCAAACCGAAGCCCTGCTCAACGGCAAAACCCTAGAAGAAGCCCAAACCGAGCTAATCCAAGCCGGCAAAACAGATGAAGAAGTGGAATTTTTGGCTCCCCACAAAGTATTTGATGGCAACAAGCCTTCCAATTCCATTATGGTGAAAAAAATAGACCCAAGAACTTTGGGTGCCCTTATAGCAATGTACGAGCATAAAATTTTTGTGCAAGGCGTTATATGGAACGTGAACAGCTACGATCAATGGGGCGTGGAACTGGGCAAGCACCTGGCGGGAAAAATCCTCCCCGAACTCCTAGAAGGCGAAAGTTCCCCCGACATAGAACTTGAACACGACTCCAGCACAAACGCTCTGATAAGGTGGTATCTTAAAAACAGGGAGTGATATGGACAAACTTCTTCTTTCTTTGCTTCTCTTTGCTTCTCTCTGCTTTGCGCAGCAGAAAAGCATAACTTTAGAAGGGGGAGTGGAAGTTACAGCCATAGACGACCAACCCAGGGAAATGGATGCCTCTCTTTTCAGCGGCAAATTAACCGAGGCGCAAAAGCTATCATATATGCCTGGTGGCAAAGCACCTGCATCTGTGAATATATTTCTGGTAAAAATTGGTGGCAAAACCTATATGATAGATGCGGGTTTTGGCAATGCGGTGAAAGACAAGCGCATTGATCCCAAAAAGATAGATAAAATATTCATCACCCACGAGCACGGCGACCATATCTCCGGTCTTTTGCAAGGCAAATTTGGAGTATTCAACGCCCCCTTATACATATCCAAGCCAGAAAGCGATTACTGGCTAAAACCCGAAACCCCAAACTCAGATTTGCAAAAATCTCTGGTAAACGCTTACGCAAACCACTACGAAACATTTAACTTCGGCGACACCCTAGCCCCGGGCATAGTAGCGGTGAACGCAGTGGGGCACACGCCGGGCCACACCGCTTTTTTAATAGGCACAGGCAAACAAAAAATGCTAATAGCGGGCGACTTCCTCCACGCCGCCGCCCTGCAATTCCCCGAGCCAACCGAATCCGCCAGTTTTGATATGGACAAAGAGCAAGCCGTGAAAACCCGCAAGCACCTAATGGAGCAAGCCGAAAAAAACGGCTGGCTAATAGCAGGAGTGCACGTTCCCAACCCAGGTTGGGGAAAGGTAAAGTCAAATGGGAAGGGCGGGTTTGTATTTTACTAAATTCCCTTTATGAAAACATCCCTTTTTCTCTTAGCAAACGGTTTTGAGGAACTTGAATTTATTGCTCCTTACGATATTCTTCACCGAGGCGGGGTCAAGGTTCAAACTGCCTCCATCACCGCTAAAAAAGAGGTAACAGGCTCCCACAACATAACAGTTTTGGCAGACCTTCATTTATCGCAGCTTGACGATTTGCCTTTTGATTTGCTAGTTTTGCCCGGCGGTCCGGGCACCGAAAACCTGCTGAAAAGCAGCGCGGTGAAAAAGCTGCTTCTCAAAAGCGACGAAGAATGCAAACGAATAGCCGCAATATGCGCAGCCCCAAAAGTGCTCGCAAACGCCGAAATCCTCCGCGACCACGAAGCCACCAGCTTCCCAGCAACAAGACCAGAAGTAGAACCATTTTGCAAAAAATACCTAGACGTCCCGGTAGTAGTAAGCGGCAACATAATAACCTCAAGAGGCGCCGGCACCGCCACCGAATTCGGCTTCTGCCTCCTATCCCTACTAGCAGGCTTAAACGTATCAGCAGAGGTCAAGGGAAAGATGCAGTTTTGAGGGAAAATTTCTAAATTCCTCTTATGCTAAACAAATTCTCCTCTTTCGCAGGCATAAAAGGTCCCCTTTTAACCGTCATTATGGATGGTGTTGGGATTTCCAAAAACGAGGTGGGCAATGCGGTGGCTTTTGCTCGCAAACCCACGTTAGACAATCTCTTTGCCAAATATCCAAACATAACGCTCAGGGCGCACGGCACAGCCGTTGGAATGCCAAGCGATGAAGATATGGGCAATTCCGAGGTGGGGCACAATGCCATAGGCGCGGGGCAGGTTTACAATCAAGGGGCAGCCTTAGTTGCAGAGTCTATAAAAGCAGGCGAAATTTGGAAAAGAGACGCTTGGAAAGAAGTTGCAAAAGGAGCAGCAAACGGAACGCTCCATTTCATAGGCTTGTTTTCAGACGGCAATGTGCACAGCCACATAGACCACCTCAGAGCTATGATTGCAGAGTCAAAGAAAGAAGGCTTAAAGCGAGTGAGGGTTCACATTCTCCTAGACGGGCGCGATGTTCCAGAAACAAGTGCTTTGGAATATGCCCAGCCTTTTGAAAAATTCTGCGCAGAACTCAGCGATTCCGCATTCGATGTTTGCATAGCGAGCGGTGGCGGCAGAATGAAAATAACAATGGATAGGTACGAAGCCAACTGGAAAATGGTTGAGCTAGGCTGGCAAATACACGTGCTTGGGCAAGGCGATAAATTTGAGAGCGCATCGGCAGCCATAAAAGCTTTGCGCGAAAAATACAAAGGCACAATAGACCAAGACTTGCCGCCCTTTGTAATTGCAAAAAACAATGAGCCAGTTGGCACAATCAACGATGGCGATTCGGTGGTATTCTTCAACTTCCGCGGAGACAGAGCAATTGAAATAACAAGAGCCTTTGAAGAAAGCTCCTTCACCCACTTTGACCGCAAACGAGTCCCCAAAGTAACTTATGCCGGAATGCTTCAATACGATGGCGACTTAAAACTCCCCAATCGTTTTTTGGTGCCGCCTCCGGCAATCAAAAACACAAGCGGCGAATGGTTCTCAAAAAGCAAATTAACGCAATTCGCCTGCTCCGAAACACAAAAATTCGGGCACGTCACATATTTCTGGAACGGCAACCGCTCCGGCAAATTTGACGGCGAAACATATCTAGAAATTCCAAGCGACATTATCCCCTTTGAGCAACGCCCGTGGATGAAATCCGCAGAGATAGCAGATGCAATGATAGACGCACTCAAAAGCGGCAAATACAGCACCTTGCGTTGCAACTTTGCCAATGGCGATATGGTTGGTCACACAGGTTCCTTCCGCGCCGCAACTATGGCAGTTGAAGCCGTGGACTTAGCCCTCGCCCGCATATTGCCCGTGCTAGATGCTATGGGCGGCATAGCCCTAATCACCGCAGACCACGGCAACGCAGACGAAATGTACGAGATAGACAAAAAAACCAAAGAACCCGCAAAAAACAAAGACGGTTCCTTCAAAGCAAAAACCGCCCACACCCTAAATCCAGTTCCATTTATTCTCTACGATAACGTAACCGGCGGCAAACTAAAGCTAAAAAACCTCCCAAGCGCAGGCCTCTCAAACATAGCGGCAACAACCGCCAACCTCCTGGGTTTCGAAAAGCACGAGAGCTGGGACGAGTCGTTGCTGGTTGTTTAGCAAACGTGCTTATTCTCCGCAAATTTGCGGAGAATAATTTCTATATTCACCGCATAGTGAAAAAATATGCCATACACCATCGCAAGAACTGGACTTCATTTTCTTGGAAGGAAAATGCGGTTGCTCCTTTGCTTGGCGAGGTAATTCGCTTGCAGGGCAAGATATGCGGATTAATGCTTGCTATGGGATTTTCGCAGAAAACAGAAGCTATGCTGAATACCTTGACCTTAGACGTTCTGAAATCTTCTGAAATTGAAGGGGAAAATCTGGATTATGAGCAAGTGCGCTCTTCAATAGCCAAGCGTTTGGGTTTAGGTGTTGCCAATACGGTGAAATCCAGCAGAGCCATAGATGGCGTTGTTGAAATGATGCTGGATGCCACGCAGAATTTTAAAAAGGCGCTAACAGAAAAAAGGTTATTTGACTGGCACAGAGTTCTCTTTGCAAGCGAATATTTCCCGTCAATATCCGTTGGAAAATACAGAACAGAGGAAATGCAGATAGTATCTGGCAGAATGGGGCATTTAAATATTCATTACGAAGCCCCAGGACCAGAGCGGCTTTCAGAGGAAATGCCTCAATTTTTAAAATGGTTCAATGAAGAAAATGAACCCAACTGTGTTCTAAAATCTGCCATAGCGCATTTTTGGTTTGTGACCATACACCCCTTTGATGACGGCAATGGAAGAATAGCCCGTGCAATATCCGATATGATGCTTGCACGCTCGGATAACAGTTCGCAAAGATTTTACAGTATGTCTGCGCAAATTTTGAAAGCGAGAAAAAAATATTATGATATGCTGGAAAAAACTCAGTATGGAAACGGCGATATAACAGACTGGCTTTTATGGTTCTTGGAAACCCTGAAAAAAGCCTTGCTTGAATCTGAAAAAATAACCAATTTAGTGCTTTTCAAGGCTAATTTCTGGGACAAGCACAAAGATACGCCTTTAAATAGCAGGCAGCGTTTAATGCTGAATAAGCTGATGGACGGCTTTACTGGAAAACTAAAAACCTCAAAATGGGCAAAAATCGCAAAATGTTCGCAAGATACCGCTCTTAGGGACATAAAAGACTTGTTAGAAAAGGGAATTTTAACGCAAGACCCACATGGTGGCAGAAGCACGGGTTATGAACTTTATATATTACCTTATCTATATGAGCAACCATTATAATATGCCTAAATTGCCAACGGCTTCTTCGCCGCTGGTGACAATTACCGTAGATGGCAAAGAAGTTCAGGTTCCAGGCGATACAAACCTCATAGAGGCTCTTAAAGCAGTTGGAATAGAAACTCCGCATTTGTGCTATCATGGGTATTTGCCCGTTAGCGGAAACTGCCGCCAGTGCTTGGTTGAGGTGGAAGGACCTAGAGGAATGGCACTCACCATTGGTTGCTACACACCCATTCGTGCAGGCATGAAGGTTGCAACCCCTGCGAGCAGCCCGCGCGTTGCAGAAGCCCGAAAAGCGGTTCTGGAATTTTTGCTTGTAAATCATCCTTTGGATTGCCCCATCTGCGATAAAGCCGGTGAATGCATGCTCCAAGAAAATTATGTAATGGCAGGAGCTTCAAATAGCAGGTTGAACCCCGAAGTAGGAAAGCTCTACCACGGAAACCCCGAACACTTTTCCACAGACAGCGAAGGGCAGCACCGAGGCGGAAAGCGAGTTGATTTAGGTCCAAGAATAGCACTAGACGAAGAACGATGCATTCAATGCGACAGATGCGTGAGGTTTATGCGCCACATTGCAGGCGATGAGCAGTTGCAGCTCGCATCAAGAGGCGGTCATACCTACATTTCAACTTTCCCCGGCGAAAAACTAGACCACCCTTACGACAGATGCGTAGCCGATATTTGCCCCGTTGGAGCAATGACCGATAAATCTTTCCGCTTTAGAAAACGAGTTTGGGCTTTAAGCGAGGTTCCAACCATATCTATGGACGATTCGCTCGGCGCAAATATATGGGCAGGCCACGCAGACGGAGTTGTCTATAGAATTACGCCGCGCTGCAATGCAGAGGTAAACAGAAGCTGGCTTTCAAATGCAGCTAGGGACGTGGTAAAAAAAATCCACGAAAACAGATTGCTAACCGGCGACATTCCCCGCGCCGCTCAGATAATAAAAGATACCAAAGGAAAAATAGCCATAGTTATAGGAACTTCCTGCACAGCAGAAGAAATTGCCGCATTCAAAAAACTTGCAGACAAAACAAACAATAGGGCGCAACTCTTTGGCGGTTCCTTTTTGCCTGTTCAGGCAGCAGACGGAATCTCCCGTTCTGGCGACCCTGTTGCCAACAGAGCCTGCCTTGAGAAAGCTGGCATAGATACAAATTTAAAAGAATTTTCGCAAAAGATAAAAGAATTCGATCTTTTAATAACCGTTTCAGCAGACTTATGGGACTACGCCCCAAAAGAAGCTGCTGTTTTAGACAAAATTGAAAAGCATATAGCTCTAAGCCCATTTAATGAAAGTACCGCAAAAAGAGCATCCCTTGCAATAGGCATTCGCCACTGGATTGAAAACTCTGGCACAATGATTAATTGCAAGGGGCTGGAACAAAAATTGCAAGGAGTTCCCACAAAAGAAGCTACAATGGCGGCGAGTGCGGCAAACATAGCGGAATCGCTATGGGAGCTTATATGAGCTATGAATAAATCTTTTTTCCATTTTATATTTTGCTCTATGATATTTGCAATATCTACTATTGCTTTATTTCCCACAGAAGACATAGCGCATAAATCGGAGCTTCCTGTAATTGGGCAAAGCGCGCCCCGTTCAATTGTGGCGCAAATATCCTTTGACGTTCTAAAAAGCCCTCAAGAATTAGAAGAAGAAATGAAAAGAGTCAAAGACAAGGTTCAGCCCGTGTTTGAATATAGCAGCGAAGCCACAAAAAAAATCTCTGAAACTTTTGAACTGCTCATATCGCAAATTGAAACCTATAGCAAACTGCAAGCTGAAATATCCAGCGCAGTAGCCGTAGAACAAAGAAAAATAGCCATTGCAGGGGATTTATACCAGTCCATTGTACGAAAAATATCATCTGCTGCCTTAAATCAACTCATTCAAAATCCAATGGCTATAGACACCTTAAAGAGCATTTTTAAATCTATGCTTTTGCAAGGCGTTTCAAATACTTTAATAGCAGAGAGAGCAAAAGATGTTCTAATGTTCAAGGAATCTCGCAATTTAAATTCCGTTAATTATATATTGTATTCAAAGCAAGATGTTCTGTTGATAAAAAACGGCAAAGACTCAATTGTGGAAAGCTCATCCATTCGCCTCAAAGAATTTTTAATAGATGCTGTTTTAGACAAATATAAAAACATTTTCAGTTCTAACCCCGGAATAACCAGCGCATTTTATGAAATTTTGTATGTGTTTGTGCTGCCAAATATATTTTATTTGGATAAAGAAACAGAAACACGCAAAGCAATAGCGGCAGCGCAGGTTAATCCATCAAAGGGTATGATTCCTCGCGGAATGGAAATAGTATCGCAAGGCTCAATAGTCACAAAAGAAACTTTGGAAAGGATTAATGCAATGCAGAATGCCATTCAAAAAGATACAGTTGCATTTTTTTATACGGCTACTTATGGGCAGTACATACTGTATTTTATGCTCATTTCCATACTCTCTTTTTATCTGTGGTATTTTCGACTTGATAAAAGCATTCAGCCTTTGCAAATATGGGCAGTAGCCATTATACTTATAACTCAGATAGTTCTATTTCGCATAGTTCACGATTTTTTTGCCGTGTTCATCCAAAACGAATACCTGAATATCATCTGGTTCTATCCCTTTGCTTTCGCTCCCATTTTAATATCGGTACTTTATCCTTTTAGAACGGCTATTACGGTATCTCTTTGGAGTTCTGTGTTAATTGGAATTTTTGCGTATTACGATTTGTCTATGTGCATAGTTGCGTTTTTCATATCGTTTGCTATGAGCTTAATAGTGAATAATATAAGATACAGAATAAAATTTATGCAGGCTTTTGGAACTGGGCTTGTTATTTTTGCAGTATCTTTGCTTGGAATTTTGCTTTTGCGAAACAGCATATCTTGGGATGTTTATTGGCAGAATTTTTTGCTCGGCGCGGCAAATTTGCTGCTAAACGTAACCTTTGTTTCTGTTTTCTGCAATGTTTTTGAAAAGCTATTTCAAATAACAACAAATTTAAGGCTGGTGGAACTCTCGGATTTCAACCATCCTTTGCTAAGGCGTTTGTCCGAATATGCCCCAGGCAGTTTTCACCACAGCATTCAAGTTGGAAACCTCGGTGAAATAGCAGGGGAGCGCATAGGGGCAAACACTCTTTTAATAAGGGTAATGGCGCTTTACCACGATATTGGCAAAACGATGAGGCCCGAATATTTCACGGAAAATCAAAGATTTGGCTACAATCCCCACGATAACCTATCTCCTTACGATTCAATAAAAATTTTAAGAGCGCACGTAGAAAGGGGAGTGGAATTTGCCGAAGAATACAATTTGCCGGATTCTATTGTAGCAGGCATAAAAGAGCATCACGGCACCAATGTGGCAATTTATTTTTACAACAAGGCTAAAGAAATGTACACAGACAAAGACGTGAATATAATGGATTTTCGCTACAAAGGCACCATCCCGCACAGCAAAGAAACTGCGGTGCTGATGTTAGCCGATGCAATAGAGGCAACAAGCCGCTCAATGATGCAAAACTCAAAACCAGAGCAACTGTCCAAAATGATTCAGAAAACCATAGAAGACAAAATGTTTGAAGACCAGTTGAACGATTCCGGTTTAACCATAAAAGATTTAAAGGAACTTGGCGAGGGATTTTTACAAGGATTGGAGGGTAGCACTCACACAAGAGTTCAATATCCTACCAGCGTATTTTCGAAAAGACGGCGGGAAAACTGAGGATAAAAAATTTGAATTTTACAGACAAATATCAAAATGTAATTGAAGAAGCCAGAAATCTGGTTAGGCCCTCTCTAGAGCTTTCGGATAAAATGATGCGCCGAGTTGCAGAAAATTCCCCAAAGGGTTTAAGGGAACGCATAACGCAAACAGTTGAAAAGCCAGGCAAAAGGCTTCGCTCAATTTTGCTCTTTTTGCTGGCGCAAAGCAATGGCGAACCAAAAAATTTAGAGAGAATGGCGAGCGCAGCTTCAAGCGTTGAAATGCTGCATTTGGCAAGCCTGGTGCACGATGATGTTATAGACCGCAGCGAGTTTCGCCGTGGCGTGAGTTCATTGCAGCACGCTTTTGGAAACAAAATAGCAGTTCTTGCGGGCGACTATATGCTTGCGCAATCCCTTGTGTTTGTGATCAACGAAGAAGACCGCCGCATTCCGCACAGCCTTGCAAACGCCGCAAGCTCTCTTGTTGCCGGAGAAATTCTGGAAGTTGATTTGGCAGGGAATATAAATATCTCTTTTGATGATTATATACGAGTGATAGAGGGAAAAACCGCTTCCTTGCTCATTTCTTGCGCGCAAAGCGGCGCGATTTTGGCTGGATACGGCAATGAAATAGTTGAAGAATGCGGAAATTTGGGATTGCACTTTGGCATTGCCTTTCAGATAATAGATGATATTCTGGATTATGGCATTGGCGCAGAAGCCCTTGGAAAAAATAATTTTGGCGACTTGCAGAACGGTTTAATAACGCTTCCACTTTTGCTATATTTTCAGAAAAATCCCAAAGAAGAAATGGAAATGCTAGTTAAGAATGCCACAAACCCAGATACGGCAACCCTGATAGTTGAAAAACTGAAAAATGCAAATTGCTTTGAAGAAGCAAAGTCAATAGCCTGCTCGCATTTATTCAAAGCTATGGAAGTATTGGAAAAATTACCCCAAAATCACATCAACACATTGCTCAAAGATTTTTTTGAAGCGATGACCGAAAGGAGGAACTAATGCTCAAACGCACCCTTGTCTCGTTTTTTGTCTTTTCCGCTCTGTTTCTCTCTTCTTGCGGAAACCACAGTTTTGACGATCTTGACAATATATTGAATTGTACCGATTGGGAATGCATTCTCGAAGAAATTATTTCCCAAACAGGGTTGCTTCCAAACCCAGAAGATGAAAACATTCCGCCTGCGGTTAATGATAACGATACCACCGATTTGCCTAAGACTAAAACTTTGGAAGATAAATTTCCGCCCATAGGCGACCAAGGGCAATACGGAACCTGCGTAGCCTGGGCAAGTGGCTATAACTTGAAAACCTACTTAAACGCCAAAGATAAAAACTGGAGCAGCTCGGATTTGTCAAAAACGTCAAACCAAACAAGCCCCAAAGATTTATGGTTTGTAATAAGCTCAGGAGACAAAGGAAAAAACTGCGGCGGAACAAATTTTGAGCCTGCTCTGGAGGCTTTGCGTTCAAAAGGAGCCGCCACTTTGAGTACTGTTCCTTACACCAATATGGGAAGTTGCTCAGGAACTTCAAATGGCAATTCCAGCAACAAGCTGGCTAACTATAGAAAAATTGCTTACAATAGCAGTTTGTCTGGTGGCTCTGGCAAACAGGGAATGACGGAGAACAATTTCAAGAGTTATTTGGCAAATGGCAAGCCGGTTTTGTTCGGAGCAAAGCTAGGCGATAGATTTATGAAATGGAACAGCTCTGCTGTTATAGCCTCAGACACATACAACAACCCGGGAATGCAACACGCCTATCACGCTTTGATTGTCTCAGGATATGACGACACTAAAAAAGCCTTCAGGGTTCGCAATTCGTGGGGAACAGACTGGGGCGACAATGGCAGCATCTGGGTTGATTACAGATTCTTTTTAAACGAATTCTGTTTTGCCGCTTTTGTGGCAGATAATCCACCAACTGCTAGTTCCAGTACTGCCGCAAAGCAATCTCTTTCGGGCTACGATATAAAGGATTCAGTGGTTTTGTACTACAACGCCTTTGACATAAATGAAAATGGAATTATTTCCGGCACAATACCAAAAATCACCGGACAATATTATTTGATTGTTTATGCAAGCGACAGCGATTTTTACTTTATAACCGCAAATAACGGCAAACCTCTGGTATTTGAAAACGGCATTATGCAAAATGAGCCTGTACAAAACGAAAAAACAAAATCCGTGCAGGAATTGGGCGGGCATCCAAATTCATATACGCTGGAAGAAATAAAGCGGGTTTTGCGAAACAAAAAAAGATGAGGAATGCAGTGGCTTATGTGTTTTACATATTGGTTCTTGTTTTTGCAATTGCTTGCAATGCCCAAACTGCAATTAAGTCGGAGGAGATAATAAAAAATTTGGCGAACGGCAAGTCTATGCAAATAAAAGGAATCATAATAAGCGATGATTTGGATTTTGGCAAGGTAGAGGGTATGCGGGTAAATGGGAATCTATATTTTGAGAGATGTATTTTCAAGGGCAATGTAAAGGCAAGGGATGTTCGCTTTAATGGCAATGTTGTTTTTTTGGCAAACGAATTCCAAAAAGATGCGGATTTTCAGAATGTTTCCATTTTTGGCACAGTTAATTTCAGCAAGAGCGTTTTCAAGGGAAGGGCGATTTTTGCCAATATAGCGGCGTGGGCAAAAAACAGCTACTTTAGCGAGGTTAAAGCAAGCGACAAATTTTCGCTGGAAGGAAGTGATTTTCACGGTGATTTGTCTATAATGGATTCCGAATTTTCAGACGTATTTTCTTTGCAGGAGACCTTTGTTCTGGGAAATTTGCAAGGGTCTAACGCAAAATTCAACGGCAGCACAGATTTTTCTATGTTAAATGTTTTGCGGAGGACCATATTCAAATATGCAACTTTCAAAAATGAGCCGAATTTTTCGAACAGCAAAATAACGAGGGAGTGATTTTATGTATCAAATTGCGCTGAAAGAGCTTAGAACAGGGCACGTTCTTGCCAGAAGCATTTATCGCGATACTGGAGAAATAATGCTTTCTAACGGTTTTAGAATGACACCGGATGTTAGCACAAAACTTGCCGCCATTGGCATAGACAGAATATGGGTACAAGAAGAGGGGTTGGAAGACCTAGAAAGCGAAGATTTGATTTCTGAAGCTACAATTAACCAGAGCGTTCTTCTGCTGAGAAAAACAATTCTGGATTTTCGTTCAAAAATAGGGCTTATAAAAAACAATTCCGAAGAACCAGTTCCCACTCCAGACCAAATTCTCAGCAAACCCGAAGAAATAAAAGACGCGCTTAACATTGCCGCTTTTAGAAAAGTAGCGGCAGAAATTTATCAGGAACTCAAAAAAGCAGACCCTTCGCTTTTGCACATAACAGGCACTCGCTCTCTTGGAAATTTTTACGAGCAGCAATCCATAGATTGCGCCATAGTCGCCGCATTGCTCGCAAAGCGCTACAATTTTAACCCCGATGAGATTGAAGACATAATTTTGGCAGTATTGCTAATGGACATAGGTTACTTTATTTTGCCAGACCATATATTGAGCTTGAATTCAAAATTATCCCTGCAAGAACTGGAGCTTAAAAAACAGCATCCCAATTATGGCTATGAAATTATCAGGATATGCAATCTCTCTTTGATTTGCGCAAATGTGGCTTTGCAGCATCACGAGCGGCAAGACGGAGGCGGCTATCCTCGCAAGCTAAACGGAACAAATAGTCCGCCCGTGCGCACAACAGGACCAACCATCAAAGGAACCATAAATAGATATGCAGAAATAGCCTCAGTAGCTCTGGATTATATTTCCCTTATATTCCCGCCACCTGGCGTTACCGCTCAAACACCTATAAACAGCATAAAATTTTTGGTGCGGCTTTCTGGGGCAAAGCTAAATTCCTCCATAGTCGAAACCCTTATTGCGATGATTCCCGTATATAGCTCAGGTGATAGAGTAAAAGTAACTTCAGATGAAACGGGAGAATTAAAGGGCTATATTGGCATAGTGATGCGCTCAAATACAAAAGAGCAAAATAAACCATCCATTGTTTTGATATACGACAGAAATGGTGAAAAAATTGAGCCTATTACAATAAATTTGTGGGAGAGAAGGGATATGGAAATAAGCGAAGCAAAACTAGGCGAAGGAGTTGCTCAGGCATCGGTATAGAAGCACACTTTGTTTCGCCCTGTGTTTTTGGCTTTGTAAAGAGCTTTGTCTGCCTTATTGAAAATATTGTCCACTGAGGATTTTAAAGAGGGAACAATTGAAGCTACGCCAATGCTTATGGTTGCAGAAGGCAAGTTTGGCACTTCCATTTCTTGCACTGCTTTGCGAATTTCTTCTGCGTGTTCCATAGCACCTTTGCGGGTTGTGTTCGGGAGCATTACAACAAATTCCTCTCCGCCCCAGCGCGCTAAAAAATCGGCTGGTCTTCTCAGCATAGAAGTAATTTTTTGGGCAAGCATCCGCAAAAGAACATCGCCTTGCGCATGTCCGTAATCGTCGTTATATACTTTGAAATGGTCTATATCCACAATGGCTAGGCTAAAAGAGGTTTTATCTCTGATGGCTCTTAGCCATTCCAAATGAACTTTATTGTCAAAGCCTCGCCTGTTGGGAATTCCGGTTAGATGGTCTATTAAGCCAAGCTCTTCTATTGCCTTTATTTGCTTTACAATTAACCTTTGGTTGTTTACCCTCACCTTTACTATAGGTGCCCTGAAGGGTTTGCTTATGTAGTCCACGGCTCCATAAGCAAAAGCCGTTTCTTCAAATTCCGGGTTGTCAGAGTTTCCTACGAGAATAACAGGAATTCGCATTGTATCTTCGCGAGATTTTATTTCCTTTAAAAAATTATTGTCTTCATGCATTGCGCTGCCTAGAATAATCAAATGTATGCCGCCTGCATTCAGCGTAGCTAAAGCCTCGCTTGTGGAAGTCATTATTTTTATTGTGAAATATGGCGAAAGAATACTGCTTAAAATATCTAAGCCGGTATGATTATTGCTGACAGCAAGGATGGTAAAATCTTTGTCTATCTCCATTAGGTTATCCCATCATGCTGCCCTTTTCTATTAGCCTTTTGTGGAAATCAAAAGCTTTGTCTAGAGAGTGCGGGGTGTGCAATGCGGAATGTTTTATTCCATATTCCAAGTATTCCTGCAAAAGCGGTTTATAGGTTGGATGAGCGCATTTTTCAATAATCAAGCGCGCCCTCTTAATCGGGGCAAGACCTCTCAAATCCGCAAGACCCTGTTCAGATACGAAAATCATCGTATCGTGCTCGGTGTGGTCTGTGTGGCTCACCATTGGAACTATTGAACTTATCTTTCCGCCTTTTGCAATGCTTGGGGTCATAAAGAATCCGAGCAAACAGTTGCGGGCAAAATCACCGGAACCGCCAATGCCGTTCATCATTCTGGAACCATTTACGTGGGTGCTGTTCACGTGGCCAAAAATATCCGCTTCCAATGCCGTGTTCATGGAAATCACGCCAAGCCTGCGAATAACTTCGGGATTGTTGGAAATCTCCTGTGGGCGCAAAACAAACTTGCTCTTCCAATTTTTGGTGTGCGCATTTGACTTGTACTTCTCTTGACCGGCAAGCGAATAGCTCACAGAAGCACCGCTTGCGATGATGAGTTTGTCTGCTTCCAAAATATCAAAAACGGAATCTTGAATAACTTCTGTGTAAAGAGCCACAGGTGCCTGGGCTGGGTCTTTTGCCATTGTGCCAAGCACCGCGTTTGCCACATTGCCAACGCCGCTCTGGTAAGGAACATCATCTGGCAGGCGACCTTTTTTGCGCTCGTGCGCAAGGAATTCCAAAATATAGGCAGCTATGGCGTGAGACTCTTCGTCTGGAGCGGCAAATGGTTTTAAGGAATCTGGCAGTTTTGTTTCCACTATAGCCACTATTTTGTTTGGGTCCACCTGCACATATTCCTTGCCTATTTTGTCTCCGGCGGCGTGAATGTGGATCTCTCCCCTGAGTTCAGGGATAAATACATCGTGCAAACCTATCAAGGTATCGCCATAATGGGTGTTAAGCTCAATTATTATGCGTTCTGCGGTTTGCAGGTATGTTGGCGTGTTGCCTCCGCATCCGGTTAGGTAAATTTTGCCATCTGGGGTAACATCGCAGGCATCAACTATTGCAAGGGTGGGTTTTGGAACATAGCCCATGCGTATCATTCGCGCCGAATGCGACAAGTGCATATCTATATATTCGGTTACGCCTTTGTTTATGTTGTTGCGGACATCTGCGTGGCTTTGGTAGGGAAGTCGCATTTTCATTATGCCAGAGCGGGCTAAAACGCCATCGCACTCGTCTCCTATGGAGGCTCCGGTATAAAGCGATATGCTGAATTCCTGCCCCTGCGCTTTAAGAGCCTCGGCTCTTTTTGCTAGTTCCGCAGGGACAACTTTGGGGTATCCGGCTCCCGTGAAGCCGCTCACACCTATAATTTCGCCATTGTTGATTAAAGCTGCCGCCTCTTGCGCGGTTTTCACTTTGTTCTTGAGGTCTGGATGCATAAAATAATTCCTCTTGAAATTTTGATAGGACAAATATAGTAAATCAGATTACTATATTCCCACTTTCTCTATGCTCTCTTCAGAAATATCCAAACGGCGTACATTCGCCATAGTTTCCCATCCCGATGCTGGAAAAACCACGCTCACGGAAAAATTCCTGTGGTACGGCAAGGTTATAAGGGAAGCGGGGCACGTGAGGGCTAAGGCAAACAAAAGCTACACCGTTAGCGACTGGATGAAAATCGAGCAGCAAAGGGGAATTTCGGTTAGCTCCTCGGTTTTGAACTTTCCCTTTGAGGGCTGTTATTTCAATTTGG
>Ga0268262_10001083_pt1 | contig 34668 bp, 26 predicted proteins | sample TergutNc150P3_FD_190354 | JGI IMG/M metagenome (GOLD analysis project Ga0268262, IMG submission 190354) | Nasutitermes corniger P3 segment gut microbial community from laboratory colony in Florida, USA - Nc150 P3 (SPAdes) (version 2) | ecosystem: Host-associated > Arthropoda: Insects >...
GGGGGGGGGGGGGGGGGGGGGGGGGGGGGTAGATTCAATGTTTGACAACTTTGGAGACTTTAGAAAATATTATACTTTATCTAAGAACGGAAAAAACATAATCATAATTATGCTTGATAAAGCCATATCTGGTTATATCCCATTTATTTTTGAAGAAAAACCTGAATTACTAAATAGATTTTCGGGTTTTACCTACTATCCTAATACTATATCTTTTGGTCAAATGACATTACATGGGTTGTCAGGTATTTTTGGCGGCTACTACTACACGCCGCTTAATAGACAAAACCGAAAAAACGAAGATTTTTATGACAAATTGTACGAGTCATTACAAGTTCTTCCAAGAATAATGTCGGAATCAGGTTTTATGGTATCTATCTACAATACGTCTTATATTGACAACTCGGTTTATAATAATATTAAAAATATCACAGCCGGAAATAATTTAAATAATTTTACACAATATTATTTAAATCAAATTAATCCTATTAGTCTAAAGAATTTCTACAAAAAGCTTTATAACAACCTTATACGATTTTCATTTTTAAAATGTATTCCAATAATATTCCATACATTAATTTATGATGATGGTAACTATCTTTCATTATTTAAAACCGATAACTATTCATTAACGACTATAAATGGTTATTCTTCGTTATTTTTTCTTCCAAAAACAACCCGTATTACAAATGATTATAACAATTACGGTGTTATTCTTACTAACAATTTAGCGCATGAACCCGGATTTATGCAAACTCCTGAATATACTCCTTCTAACAATATTACCAATAAAGGAACAGGTCCATATTCACAAGAAATTTTTTATCATGGAAACATGGCTTCATTCGTGCTTTTTGCAAAATATTTTGATTTCTTAAAGGAAAACGGCGTATACGACAATACCCGTATTATTATTGTTTCTGATCACGGCGCTATGAATATCGAGCCGTTTCCTAATTCTATTAGCTTTCCCGATGTTGATTATTGGCGGCTTGAAGCGTCCAACTGTCTTTTATTGGTAAAAGATTTCAATGCCGATTTTAAACTAAAAACAGATAATACTTTTATGAGTAATGCCGATGTTCCTAATATTGCTATGGAGGGTATTGTATATCCGTTATTAAACCCATTTACCGGAAAGGAGATGACTATAGAAAAATCTGACGGCGTAACAATAACTACTAATGGTATATGGGAACCTGAAAAATTAATTCGTGAAGGCATAAAATCTGATCAGTGGCTTAATGTTAAAGACAATATTTTTGATATTACAAACTGGTCTAGAGTATTTATTAACGAAAAAAAATGATGTTTTCTATAATAATTCCTGTTTATAAAACTGAAAAATATATAGATGATTGTGTTAAAAGTGTTTTGTCACAGTCATTTAAAGATTACGAATGTATTTTAGTTGATGACGGCTCGCCTGATAACTGCCCTTCTTTGTGTGATGATATTTCTAAAAAAGACAATCGAATAAAAGTAATTCACAAGGAAAATGGCGGTTTAAGCGACGCGAGAAATACAGGGATATTACAAGCGGCAGGCGAATATATCATTTTCTTGGACAGTGATGATAAATTAGCTGATAATGATACTCTTAAGAATTTATTTGATGTTGTTCAAAAATATAAGACAGATGTAATAATAAACGTAAACCTTACAGAATTCACCGATAACGGGAAAACAACAATAATAAATAGATTCAATAAAGAAATTGTACTCGCAGCCCCCAGTATAATAGTAAATGAATATAATAAGCCTGGTATGTATCTTGCCGGTTGGTTATTTGTATTAAAAAAAGATTACATAAAAAATAATAATTTATTTTTTAAGAAAGGTATCTTGCACGAAGACGAACATTGGATGCCAAGAGTTCTTTTTAAGACGAAAGAAATAGCGGTTAATCATTGTTCATTTTACTTATACAGAGTTGAAAGAGACGGTTCTATTATGTCGAATGTCTCCGCTAAAAGACTATTTGATTTACTTGATATTGTCAATGATTTATTAGCCTGGTCAAAAGAAGAAGAAAATTATACAAAAGAAGGATGTTCATATATGGTGGAAAGGGCTATGGCTCTATATTATCGTGTTTTCTATTTAAACGATAAGATAAAACTTCAAGACAAAAAATCTTTTTATATTATTCATAGACGATTAAATAATAATTTTAGAAAAGTGCCTAATAATTTTAAAGGAATATACCTTTTTTTTGTTAAAATTATTGGACTATATAATACTGAATTATTATATAAATTTTATATGAAGTATATAAAACCTGCTTTAAAACATGGTAAATTAAAAGGAGTGTTTCTATGAAAAAAACCGTATACCTTGGAATGCGCGGCGATATTGTTCATCCCGGAATAATTAACATTATCCGCGAAGGCGCGAAATTGGGCGAATTGACCGTAGGATTGCTGACCGATTCCGCTATCACGGCTCATAAACGTCTGCCTTATTTAACCTATGAGCAGAGAAAAGATGTTATTGAAAACATTAGAGGTGTCGCGCGGGTAATTCCGCAGGAAGAATGGAGTTATGTGCCCAATTTGCGGAAGTTAAAGCCCGATTATATCATTCACGGAGACGACTGGAAAAACGGACCTTTACAAAAGGAACGCGATGAGGTTTTCGCGGTAATGAAAGAACTTGGCGGCGAAGTTATTGAGATTCCCTATACCGCGGGAATTAATTCATCTTCAATTAACGAGGCGATACGTTCTATCGGAACAACGCCGGATGTTCGCCTTAAAACTTTACGTCGACTTCTTGATACAAAACGGCTGGTAAGGATTATGGAAGCGCATTCGGGTTTGTCTGGTTTAATAATAGAAAATCTTGAGATAGAAAAAGAAGACGGCTTGCACAGTTTTGACGGAATGTGGTCGTCAAGCTTAACCGACTCGACAAGCAAAGGAAAACCTGATATTGAAGCGGTTGATCTTACTACACGTCTGCACGATTTAACCAATATTCTGGAATGTACGACAAAGCCGATAATTTTTGACGGCGACACAGGCGGTCATCATATATCTTTTATGGTTAAAACTCTTGAGCGAAACGGAATATCAGCGGTCATTATAGAAGACAAGACTGGTCTTAAAAGAAATTCGCTTTTTGGAACTGATGTAAATCAGGAATTATGCCCCATCCACGACTTCTGTGATAAAATCAAAGCCGGCAAAAAGGCGCAGGTTACCAAAGAATTTATGATTATCGCGCGTCTTGAAAGTTTGATCGCGGGTTTCCCGGTCTCACACGCGCTGGAAAGGGCGCGCGCTTTTGTCGAGGCGGGCGCTGACGGTGTTATGATACACAGCAAGGAAAAAACAGGTGAGGACATTAAAGAATTTTGTTCGCTTTTCCGCGCCGAATATCCCCATGTACCGATTGTTCTTGTTCCGACAACGTATAACAAGTTTACAGAAAAAGAACTTGCTTCATGGGGCGCGAATATTATTATCTACGCCAACCACATGCTCCGTTCCGCGTATCCCGCAATGGTCAACACGGCGAAAATGATCTTGCAAAACGAACGCTCTCTTGAAGCTGATTCGGTTTGTATGCCAATAAAAGAAATACTTGAATTAATTCCAGAGGGTAAATAAGTGATAGAAGCGGCGTATTTTTATAACAAACTCGTAGAAAAGGGAGTTGGCTTTTTTTCAGGCGTACCTGATTCGCTTCTTAAAGATTTTTGCGCCTATATTACCGATCACGCTGATAAGATAAACCATATTATCGCGGTAAACGAAGGAGCCGCCGTTGGCCTTGCCTGCGGGTATCATCTTGCTACGGGCCGTATTTCACTGGTGTATATGCAAAATTCAGGTATCGGCAACGCGGTCAATCCGCTGCTCTCGCTCGCGGATAACGAAGTGTATCGTATACCTTTGGTGCTTGTTATCGGCTGGCGCGGAGAGCCCGGCGTACATGATGAGCCTCAGCATATCAAACAAGGTAAAGTTACCTGCTCGCTGCTTGAAAGCATGGGTATCCCTTACGCGGTGCTGGAAAAAGACGAAAACGGCGTAAACGGTCAGATTGAAACCTGTTTTAAAACAATGGTTGAAACGGGTTCTTCTTACGCGCTTGTTATACGCAAAGACACATTCGCGCCCTATACCCTTCAGAAAAAGGAAGAGATTGACGCGGTAATGACGCGCGAAGAAGCAATCGAAGAAATTGCCGCGCGCAGGGACGGGATTATCGTTTCCACTACAGGCATGATATCGCGCGAATTGTACGAATTACGCGACAAAGCGGGCGCAGGGCATGAGCGTGATTTTCTTACTGTAGGCTCCATGGGGCACGCGTCATCCATCGCGCTGTCCATCGCTTTGCAAAAACCGGAATTGCGGGTCACCTGTCTTGACGGAGACGGGGCGGCGCTTATGCACATGGGTTCCTTTGCCGCTATTGGGACGCAGAAACCGCGTAACTATTGCCACATTGTACTTAATAACGGCGCTCATGATTCTGTCGGCGGTCAGCCTACGATCGCTCCCTTTGTTGATATTCAGGCTGCCGCGCGCGCCTGCGGCTATATTCATGTTTATCAGGCAAAAACAAAAGAAGAATTAAAAAATATTTTAGCGAAAAATCATGATGAGCTTACCTTTATCGAGGTAAAGGTAAAGAAAGGGGCGCGTAAGGATTTGGGACGTCCAAAAACGACGCCACAAGAAAACAAAGCGGCGTTTATGAAATACATTGAGGTTCAAGAATGATAAAACAGGCGGTTATTGTCGCGGCGGGTCTTGGCTCGCGTCTTAAAGAAAAAACAATTTCAAAACCAAAGGGATTTCTTGAATTGGGCGGGATTGCCATTGTTGAATGGTCGGTTCAAAAACTGCTCGCCTGCGGCGTTGAAAAAATTATTATCGGTACGGGCTATCACGCCGAAGCGTACGATGAACTCGCGAAAAAATATCCCGCCATACAAACGGCTTTTAGCGCCGATTATGAGACAACGAGCAGTATGGCTACCTTGAGCGTTTGCGCCCCCTATGTAACCGGCGATTTCCTGCTTTTGGAATCAGACCTTATCTACGACAGTATAGGACTTACGGTTCTTTGCAATGACATTCATGAAAATGTTATTCTCGCTTCCGGCGCGACCAATTCAGGCGATGAAGTGTATCTTGAAGCGGCTAACGGCTCTTTTTTAAAGGCGCTTTCAAAAAACAAAGCCGAGTTGTCTTCTACCTGCGGCGAGCTTGTCGGAATTACGAAAATTTCTCGCCCGCTCCTTTCCGCTATGTGCGCCTATTACGAAAAAAAACGCGCAGAACTTCCGAAACTTGACTATGAACACGCGATCATGGCGTGCGCCGATTCAAACCCGGTATTTATCCGTAAAATCGAATATTACGCGTGGCGCGAAATTGACGACGAGAGTCATCTTGAAATGGCGCGGAATGAAATCCTGCCGCGTATTCAGGAAAACGAGTCGCTGCGGCAGATACGCCGTGAAGTCCTGTTAAATCCGGGTCCCGCGACAACGAGCGACAGCGTTAAATACGCCCAGGTATGCGCCGACATCTGTCCGCGTGAAGAAGAATTCGGCGATGTAATGAAATGGGTTTGCCATGAACTTACCGTTGTTGTCGCCGACCCGTCCGAATATGAAACGGTCTTTTTCGGCGGTTCCGGTACTGCCGCCGATGAAGTGATGATTTCGTCCTGCGTTCCTGAAACCGGGCATATTCTTATTGTTGATAACGGTTCTTATGGACAGCGGCTCGCGAAAATAGCGTCTGTTTATAAAATTAACCACACTGTTTTTAAAAGTTCCACTTACGAAAAAATAGATATAAACGCTCTTGAAAATGAATTTAAAACCGGCAAATACACCCATCTGGGCATTGTGTACCACGAGACAACAACGGGTTTGCTTAACCCCCTTGATGTTATTTGCCCGCTGGCAAAAAAATACAACATGGTTACGATAGTTGACGCGGTAAGCATATACGCCGGAATGCCGATGGATTTATCAAAACTCGGCATTGACTTTATGGCGTCTACTTCCAATAAAAATATTCAGGGAATGGCGGGCGTTGGTTTTGTTATCTGCGAAAAAAGCGAGCTTGAAAAAACAAAAGCTATCCCCATGCGTAATTATTACCTTAACTTGTATGATCAATACGCGCATTTTTCCAAAACAGGCCAAACCCGTTTTACCCCGCCGGTTCAGACGCTTTACGCGCTCAGGCAGGCAATTCTTGAAACAAAGCAGGAAACAGTGGAAAAACGCTGGCAGCGGTATACTGAATGTTGGCGTATTCTTGTTGACGCGGTTAAAAAGTTCAATTTGAAAATGCTGGTAAAAGAGGAAGATCAGTCCCATTTAATAACCGCCATTTTTGACCCTGAAACACCGAAGTACAGTTTTGAGGGTCTCCATGACCTTGCCCGTCAACATGGATTTACCATTTATCCGGGGAAATTGGGAAACATCAATACGTTCAGAATAGCGAATATCGGCGATATAAAGCCGCGCGAGATGAAAAGGTTTACTGAAGTTCTTAAAAGTTATCTTGATTCTATTGGCTGGAAATAATATGATTATACGATCAAAAGCCCCGTTACGTCTTGGTCTCGCCGGCGGCGGAACTGACATAGCCGATTATTACAACCGCTACGGCGGTTATGTGCTCAACGCGACAGTTGATATGTACGCCTATTGTACCATCGAACCGAATGATTCAGGCAAAATAGAATTTATCGCCGCTGATTTGGGCAAACAAGAGGAATATACCGCAGCGGAAAAACTTTCTACTACCTCCGTTTTGCGGCTTCATTGCGGCATCTATAACAGAATCGTTTCCGATTTTGTAAAAAAGCCGCTTTCCTTCAAAATGACCACTTATTCCGACGCCCCCGCCGGTTCCGGTCTGGGTTCGTCTTCCACAATGGTCGTGGCGATAATCAAGGCTTTTGAGGAATGGCTTAATCTGCCCCTGGGTGAATACGACATTGCCGCTCTCGCGTACAAAATCGAGCGCGAGGACATCGGGCTTGCCGGCGGTAAACAGGATCAGTACGCGGCGACTTTCGGCGGTTTTAACTTTATGGAGTTTTATGAAAATGAACGGGTTATCGTTAATCCGCTTCGCTTAAAACGCTGGATTAGAAACGAACTTGAGGCGTCGCTGATTTTGTACTATACCGGAGTTTCAAGGGAAAGCGCGAATATCATAAATGAGCAAATTAAGCATACGCAAAAAGGCGACGCGAAAAATATTGAAAGTATGCACGAAATGAAAAAACAGGCGGTGTTTATGAAAGAAGCCCTGTTAAAAGGAGATTTTAGGGGCTTTTCGGATTGTCTTTTGAACGGCTGGCTGGCGAAGAAAAACGCCGCCGCCTCAATTACCAATTCATTTTTGGATGAACTGTATCAATACGCGCTTGACAACGGCGCGGAATCGGCGAAGATTTCAGGCGCTGGCGGCGGCGGCTTCATGATGATATACTGTAATCCCTGCAAAAGAATCGCGCTTATTCGCGCGTTAAAAGAAAAACAGGGAATGGTACTTACGCCTTCATTTACTGAAACGGGGACACAGGGATGGACTATATACAACAATTAATTCAGCGTTATCCGTTACTGGAAAGCGTCAAAAACGATATAAGCGCGGCGTTTGACATTATTGCCCATTCATACACAAACGGCGGAAAATTGCTGATAGCCGGTAACGGAGGCAGCGCATCCGACGCGGAGCATATCGCCGGCGAATTGATGAAAACTTTCGCCAAAAAAAGAAATCTGCCCGATTCCTTTATTACCGGTATTAAAAAAGTTGATCCTGAAATTGCCGAATATCTTATTCCCCGTATGCAGCCCGGTCTTCCTACCATCGCGCTTTCCGGTCACGCTTCGCTGAATACCGCGTGTATCAACGATATTGACGGGAATATCACTTTTGCCCAGCAAGTTTACGGCTACGGAAAAGAAGGCGATGTATTGCTGGGGATTTCAACGTCGGGAAATTCAAAAAACGTGCTGTATGCCGCGGCAGTCGCCCGTGTAAAAAAATTAAAAATAATCGCGCTCACGGGAGAAAACGGCGGTAAATTAAAACAATACGCGGATGTTTGTATCCGCGTTCCTGAAACAGAGGCATGGAAAGTTCAGGAGTTGCATCTGCCGGTATATCACTGTCTGTGTCAGATGCTGGAGAATCATTTCTTTTAATGCAAGTTGTAATAATGGCGGGCGGCAAGGGGACCCGCGTTTCATCAATCGCGAACGACATTCCCAAGCCGATGATTCCCATCTGCGGCAAGCCGATACTTGAGTATCAAATTGAGTGTCTGAAAAAAAATGGCTTAACCGATATTATCATCGGTGTTGGGCATCTCGGCCAGCATATCAAGGATTATTTTGGGAACGGCATTTCTTACTATACCGAAACCGAGCCGTTGGGAACCGCCGGGGTTTTGTATAAATTAAAAAACCTTTCAAACGATTTTATTTTATTAAACGGCGACATTATTTTTGACATCGATTTTTCGCGGATGATAAATTTTCATCGTGAAAAGAAGGCCCATGTCACGCTTGCGGTACATCCCAACAGCCACCCTTTTGACAGCGCTTTAATCGCCAGCGATGGTAATGGCCAGGTTACCGGCTGGTTAAACAAGGAAGACGAGCGAACTTATTACAAAAACCAGGTAAACGCCGGCATTCATATCCTTTCCGCGGAGTTTCTGAAAAACTGTCCGCAATCAAAAGAAAAAATTGATCTTGACCGCGATATTCTCAAACCTTCTATTTCCGGCGGTAAAATTTTCGCCTATTCTACTCCCGAATACATAAAGGACATGGGTACGCCTGAGCGTTACGCGCAAGTTACATCCGATATTGAAAAGGGAATTGTCAGGCAGAAAAATTTATCGGTTAAACAAAAATGCGTTTTTCTGGATCGGGACGGCACTATCAATCAATTCAATGATTTTATAACCAAACCTGAATATTTTGAGCTTATCGAAGGCGCGGCGGACGCGATAAAAAAAATAAACAGTTTGGGGTATCTTGCCATTGTTATTACCAACCAGCCGGTTATTGCCCGCGGTGAAGTTGATTTCCAAACGCTTGACTTAATCCACATGAAAATGGAAACCGACCTGGGCAAACACGGCGCGTATATTGATGATATTTTTTACTGTCCGCATCACCCGGACAAAGGATTCCCCGGCGAGCGTCCCGAATATAAAATAGACTGTGATTGCCGCAAACCAAAACCGGGAATGATTATTAAAGCGGCGGAAAAATACAATATTGATCTTTCACAGTCATATATGGTCGGTGATGATATACGCGATGTGAAGGCGGGAATTAACGCCGGCTGTATTCCGGTATTTCTGACAAATAATAAACCCTATGAAGATATGAGTAATATTAAAACTTTTGTCAATTTGCAGGATTTTACCGAGCATATTTTATTTTAGGAGGATATATGATGAATTTTTACCCGCTTTACATTGATCCGGGAACGGGAAGCGCGCTGTTTTCAATTTTAATAGGAGCCGCGGCGACAATCTACTTTTTGGGCCGCGCTCTTATAATAAAACTGAAAGTGGTTCTTTCCGGCGGGAAGGCCGCCAATGCCGTATCCGCGGATCATTCTTTTGTAATCTATTGCGAAGGAAAACAGTACTGGAATGTTTTTAAGCCGGTTCTTGATGAATTTGAAAACCATAAAACCGCGCTTCTGTACCTTACTTCCTCTCAGGATGATCCGGTTTTTGACGCTTCATGGAGTTTTGTCAAGCCGGAATATATCGGTGAGGGAAACCGCGCTTTTGCCCGTCTTAATATGCTCCGCGCCGGAATCTGTCTTATGACTACTCCCGGGCTTGATGTGTACCAGCTCAAGCGTTCAAAAATGGTCAAACACTACGCGCATATACTTCACGCTCCCAGCGACGCGACCATGTACCGCCTTTTTGGGTTTGATTATTTTGATTCTATTTTGCTGACAGGCGATTATCAGGCTGAAGATATAAGAACCCTGGAGCGTCAGCGTAACATTGCGGAAAAGAAACTTGTCACTGTAGGATGCAGTTATCTTGATGTATACGCCGAAAAAATCAGGAATCTTCCCGTTGAAGAAAACCATCCCTTTACCGTGCTTGTTTCCCCTTCATGGGGCGCTTCCGCGCTTTTGACCCGCTACGGTGAAAAATTACTCGACCCTCTTGCCGCTTCCGGCTGGCGTATTATTATCCGCCCGCATCCCCAGTCAAAAAAATCGGAAGCCGCGATGCTGGATCGTTTGCAGATACATTACAAAGATTCACGCAATGTTGAGTGGGATTATGAACGGGAAAATATTTATTCCCTCAATAAAGCCGATATAATGATTTCCGATTTTTCAGGGATAATTTTTGATTATATGTTCCTGCGCGACAAGCCGGTGTTGTATGTAAGCCAGAATTTTGATCTGCGTCCCTATGACGCGGATGATCTGGATCATGAGCTATGGCAGTTCAAAACCGTAAAAGAGGCCGGCATTGAACTTAAGGAAGAAGATTTTCCGCGTATTACGGAAATTATAAAGAACGCGGGAGACAGCGAGAGTCTTAAAAACGCCCGCAAAAAAGCCCGCGAAACGGCGTGGCAATATCCCGGCGAAGCGGGAAAACGGATTTTTGAGTTTATGACGAAAATTGTAAATGGCTGATTATTTCTATACAATTATAATTTATCCCATTATCCAAGTTTTTGAATTTGTTTTTGTTTTTGCGCAAAAACTTTTTAAGGAAACAGGACTATCAGTTATTTTTGTATCCGCCGCGGTTAGCGTATTATGTTTGCCTCTTTACATGGTAGCGGAAAGATGGCAGGTAGTAGAGCGGAATATCCAAAAACGGCTCGCGCCAAAAATAGCGAAAATAAAAGCGACTTTCAGCGGCGATGAGCGTTATATGATATTGTCCGCCTATTACCGCCAGAATCGTTATCACCCTATTTACGCGATGCGGAGCAGTTTTGGACTGTTAATTCAAGTCCCGTTTTTTATCGCCGCGTATTCGTATCTTTCGCGATTACAGGCGCTTCAGGGAATGCCGTTTTTGTTCATTAATGATTTGGGAAAACCTGACATGTTGATTCCATTCGCGGGCGGAATAAATCTTTTACCTGTACTGATGACGCTCATAAACTGCGCGGCGGGAGCGATATATACATGCGGGCTTGGAATAAAAGATAAAGTACAAATATATGGTATGGCTCTTGTCTTCCTGATATTGCTGTATAATACTCCCGCCGGACTGGTATTGTACTGGACTTTCAACAATGTTTTTTCGCTGATAAAAGAAGGATATTTAAAGTGTTCTTTTAAAAACAAGAAATATATTCTTTTTGGAATTATTTCTACTTTAGTTTTTTTATTATTATTTTATATTTTATTTATACATCACGGAAATATAAAAGTAAGGCTTCTTATTGCCGTTCTCTCTCTTGCCGCGGGAATATTACCGTGGATGACCCCATTCATTTCACGACTAACGAAAAATATAAAACATATTTCATGGACGCCGAATGAAAACCTTATTATTCTTATATTCTCGCTGCTCATACTTTGGATTACAACCGGTATTTTTCTTCCATCCATGCTTATTGGCTCTTCACCGCAGGAATTTTCATTTATTGATGATATTAAATCGCCCGTCTTTTTTATTTTTTATGCGTCTGTTCAATCGTTGGGGTTATTTGTATTTTGGCCGTTAATGATATATTTTCTTTTTTCAGAAAAAATAAAAAATATAATTTCTATGTTGATGGTAATAGTTTCATTTTCCGCGCTTTGTAATATGTTTATTTTTCCGGGAAATTATGGACTTATTTCAAGTTATCTTGTATTTACCGGAACGGTTACGCATGACTTGCGGGAAATATCCATAAACATATTCGCTCTGCTGGTTATTTTTATACTCCTGTTTTTTATTTATATACAAGGAGGGAAAAAGATACTTTCTTTCCTTGTTATAACATTTTTTATAGCGCTGGTTCCATTTTCCGTAAAAAACTTATCTTTCATAAACGCTGAATTTAAAAAACTTTCACAATACTACACTCCTGAACAAAAAAACGAAGAATCTATTTCTCCTATAGTTCATTTTACCAAAACAGGTAAAAATGTTTTGGTAATTATGCTTGATATGGCTGAAAGTGTATTTGTTCCGTATATATTTGAAGAAAGTCCTGAGTTATATCAGAAATATGACGGATTTGTTTATTATCCCAATACTGTTACATTTAATGGCTGGACAAGCGGCGGCGCTCCGCCTATTTTTGGCGGTTACGAATACATGCCGCAAGGAATAAATAATCGTCCTGATATTTCCTTGCGCGCGAAAAGAAACGAAGCCCTGCTCATGATGCCGACACTATTTTCCAAAGACGGCTTTTCAGTTGCCATAACAGACCCGCCTTATGCTGACGATAACTGGATACCCGATTTGCGCATTTTTGATAATGAAAATAATGTCTCAGGTTATATCACCGACGGAGTGTATACCGATCTTTGGTTAAAACGGAATAATATTAAATTACCTCCGCGCAGCGAAGTTCTTAAACGTAATATTTTATGGTATGCGATATTCAGGGAAATTCCTCTCGCTTTTAGACAAGCAGTATACTACGCCGGTTCCTGGTGCGCGCCATTTTCAGAATACAGAATGAGGCTTTTTTTGAACGGTTATGCTGTATTGGATTTCATGGACGAATTAACCGATTTTGATCCCGTTAAGGAAAAATCCGCGCTTTTTATGGTAAATAACACCACTCATGAAAACTGGTTTTTACAGGCTCCTTTTTACAAACCCCAGCTTACCGTAACCGATTACGGAAAAAGTCCTTTTAACAAGGAAGTCTGGTATCATGTCAACGCCGCGGCAATAAAGCGTCTTTCTGAATACTTTGATTTTCTTAAAAAAAATGAAGTATACGATAACACCCGCGTCATTCTTGTTTCAGACCACGGACTTTTAGACGCTACCTATGTAACAAAAACAAGTTTACCGTTTCATGTTGATCATTTTAATCCGTTATTATTGGTAAAAGATTTCAACGCAAGGGGCGGGATGGAAACCGATATGACATTTATGACAAATGCCGATGTTCCTTCTCTTGCGATGAAAGACCTGATTGAAAATCCGATAAATCCTTTTACCGGCGCTGCCATTACCGCAGCCGATCATAAAATCAGTCCTCAATTAATTCTGATAGATAGAGTCCATAACAGAAATGAAACGGAAATTGAGATTAATCCGCGCAATACATATTATGTTCATGACAATATCTTTGATGAAATAAACTGGAATAAACCGGAATAAACCCATGACCATCTGTATCGATTGCCGAATGATAGACGCGAGCGGGATAGGGCTATATCCGCGGGACGCGCGATTTTGCGTTTATAGCGAGAGTTAATAATAATGGCTGATATTATCTATACGATTATCATCTCCCCTATTGTTCAAATAATAGAATTTGTGTATGTTTTCTTTTTTAAGATATTCAGAAACATAGCGTTTTCTGTTTTTGGAGTCAGCCTGACAGTTTCTTTTTTGTCGCTTCCGCTGTATATAATGGCGGAACGCTGGCAAGCTGTCGAACGTGATACAGTTAAACGCTTGAAGCCCGCGATAAAAAAGATAAAATCCGTATTTTCAGGCGATGAGCAATTCATGATTCTGTCAACTTTTTACCGGCAGAATCATTATCATCCGCTTTACTCGCTTCGCAGTTCCATCGGGCTTATAGTTCAGATTCCGTTTTTTATCGCGGCATATTCGTTTTTGTCAAATCTTGAAATTCTGCGCGGGGTAAGTTTTTTATCCATAAAAAATATCGGCGCTCCCGATTCTCTTTTTCATATCGGCAATATTCCCGTAAATATTCTCCCCATAGCGATGACTCTGATTAACTGCGCGGCGGGAGCTGTTTACACCCAGAACCTGTCCGCCCGTGATAAAATACAGGTTTACGGAATGGCGGCCCTTTTCCTGATATTACTGTATAATTCGCCCGCGGCGCTGGTTTTGTACTGGACGCTTAATAATATTTTCTCGCTTGTCAAGAATATCTTTTACAGGATAAAAAATCCGTTAAAAGTTTTATACATTATTCTCTGCGTCGTTTTCTCGCTTTTTATTTTTTATTTGTTGTTTGTTATGAAATTACGCGTATTTAAAAAAAGGCTGCTTGTCGCGTTTATTATATCGCTTTTCTATTTCATGCCGTTATTTCTTAAAGGTTTTAATTATCTGTATGAACATTTTCTTGTTAAACTATTTCAAAACAGAAGAAACACGATAATCCTTTTGTTCCTTTCATGTTTTACGCTGTTCCTGCTTGCGGGTTTGTATATTCCCTCTTCTGTCATCGCGTCTTCTCCTGATGAATTCTGCTATGTCGAAAGTCACGCTTCTCCCTTCGCTTATATTATTCATTCAAATTTATTTTTTATCGGTTTTTTCTTTCTTTGGCCTGTAAGTATCTTTTTCCTTTTTTCAGACAGGATTAAATCATTTTTGGTTTTTACCTTTGTTACTCTCGCGCTGGTATTTTCGGTTTATACTGTCGCTTTCAGCGGGAATTATGGCACTATTGATAACCTTTTTAATTTTAATACAACCGGCGTACTGGAAACAGGCTTTGTCCAGGCTGTTCTTTCCGTAATAATTCCGTTTTTTGTGTTGCTTGCTTTATTTCTTCTTGTAAGAAAATACAGAATTACCTATTTAAATTCATTTCTGTCCATATTGATACTTTTCTTTGCCGTTGTTTCCTTTTTCAATATTGCAAGAATCAAGAAAGCGTATACGCTGCTTGGCGTTAAAATGGCCGACACTCCGGAAAAAACATCGCTTGAGCCTGTTTACGCTCTTTCAAGGGATAATAAAAATGTGATTGTTATTATGGCCGATGGCGCGCTTAACGGATTTGTGCCTCTTATTTTTGGCGAACGTCCACGGCTTGAGAAACAATTTGACGGGTTTACGCTTTATAAAAACACCGCCTCATTTTCCAGTAATACGTTAATGGGAGTGCCTCCGTTTTGGGGCGGATATGACTATACTCCGTCTGAAATGAACAATAAAAGTAATATCCCTCTTGTTGAAAAACATAACCAGGCGCTTTTAACGATTCCTTTGTCGCTGGTAAAGGCTGGTTTTAGCGTTACAGTGACCGATCCTTCATGGGCCAATTATTCATGGATACCGGATGTTTCCATCTATGAGAAATATGAAAAAATAAACGCGTTTAATGTTTTGCGGCGGTATACAGGTTTATGGTATGAAAAAAACGAGCCCGATAAAAAGGAATTTACCTATTCAAGAATTATGCGCAATATAATCTGGTTTTCCCATTTAAAAATGAACAATCCGCTTTTACGCCCGATTATTTACGACGCGGGCTGGTATTGGAGTACCGATGATATGGGTAGTTCTATTATTAATTTTATACATTCATACGCGATTCTTGATTTTTTGCCGAGTCTTACTTCCTGTGAATCAAATACGCCAATGGCGCTTTTGATTACCAATGAGACAACGCATGATTCCGTATGGCTGAATGAGCAAACATTAAAGCCTTCCGAAATACCGTCAAAAATCGGAAACGGTAAATACGCGTCTGACGGAAAGTATCATTCAAGCACCGCGTTTTATTTAAGGATAGGCGAATGGTTTGATTTTTTGCGGGAGAACGGCGTTTATAATAATACCAGAATAATAATTGCCGCCGATCATGGCGCTTCTGCCGGCGATTGTATATCAAATGAGCCATTATCCATAAAAGGTGAAACGCGGGAATCATATAACCCTGTTTTTTTATTTAAGGATTTTGACTCTCATGGCGCGTTATCCATAAATAATGATTTTATGACAAACGCCGACGTTCCGTTTTTAACGCTTAACGGTTTACTGGAAAATCCGGTTACCACGCAGCCGAAAGAAAACGGTATATTAATTACGACGCATCATTCGTCAATGGCCTATAATCACGGGAAATACGCTTTTAACATCAAAAATAATGAATGGATGTACCTTCACGATTCAATTTTTGAATCATCAAACTGGAAAAGCGCCGAATTGCCATGACCATAACCATTGATTGCAGGCATATCAATTCAAGCGGCGGAATAGGGGTTTATTTCAGGGGGCTTCTTCCTTTCTTTCTCGCTTCAGGCGCTTCCATTCTTCTTCTGGGCGATGAAAAAATCATACGGCAAACGGTGACCGTTTCCGGCGCGGAAATACTGCATTGTACCGTAAAGCCTTTTTCCCCGCGCGACACTTTCGCGTTCTCAAAATCAATTCTTGAAAAAATAAACTCAGGCGATTCTTTTTACACCCCCTATTTTAATATTCCAAACGGCGTAAAGGTTCCCGTATACTCCACCATTCACGATATAATTTTTCCCGATATGCCGAATCTTGTTTCTAAACCGGGATTATGGATACGGATGTATTTCTATAAAAGGGCGGCGCGTCTTTCCGGAGCGATTTTTACGGTTTCTGAATTTTCAAAATCCAGAATTAAACATTTTCTTGGCGATTCGTTAAATGTAATAAACGCCTCAAACGCGGTTAACGTTCCGTTTCAGACAGATTTAAAAAACGCGCCCGAAAAGAAAAAAAATATCCTGTTTATCGGAAATATCAAAAAACACAAGGGGCTTAATGTACTGCTTGACGCTTTTTTGCGGTGCAGAGAAGAAGGGCTTGATTACGAGCTTGTTATTATTGGTTCAAGGAATAACTTCCGATCCGGAGATAAAAAAACTTCAAGGCGTCTTGACAGTCTGGAAGGATACGGAGTTAATTTTTCGGGTTATATAAGCGACGCTGAAAAATGGAAGCTTCTCGCGGAAAGCGCCCTTTTGGTACAGCCTTCCCTGTATGAAGGTTTTGGTTACCCTCCTCTTGAGGCCATGTTGTCGGGAACCCAGGCGCTCATTTCAGATATAGACGTTTTTAAGGAAGTTTACGCGGGCTTCCCCGTTCGGTTTTTCAGGGCGGAAGACAGCCGCGATTTGCGTGATAAATTGCTGGAAATTCTATCGGGTAAAATTCCGCGGGCTGTATATCTTGACGATACGCTTATGAAAAAATATACTTTTGAAAAAACCGCTTCGATTATTTTAAATGAAATGGGTAAGTCATGATTAACGATTGTCTGATAATGGCCGGAGGTTCCGGCACCCGGCTTTGGCCGGCAAGTAATTCAAGAAAACCCAAACAGTTTTTGCCGGCGGCAAAAGACGGGACGGATAGCTTTTTTTCCCTGAGCCTTAAGCGGGCGCTGCGGCTTGTCACGGAAAATGACGGCAGGGTAATTGTCATCGCGGGAAAAACCCATCTGCCTTTTGTCATTACCGCCTGTTCCGCGTTGAGCGCCGCTGAAAAAAAACGTCTTGTGTTGATTCCCGAGCCGGAAGCAAAGAATACCGCGCCGGCGATCGCCTGCGCCATTGCTTATGCCGGGAAAACCGGCGGCTGGAACCGTACCATGCTGGCGCTGACCTGCGATCATATTATCAAACCGCTTGAGGTTTTTTTGAAAGACGCGAACGAGGCCGCACGGTTCGCGGAGCAGAACCGGCTTGTTGTATTTGGCATTTCGCCCTCAAGGCCGGAAACCGGTTACGGTTATATTGAAACGGCGGAAAAGCTCGCCGGGGATGCTTATGCCGTCGCCGCGTTTCGCGAAAAACCCAACCAGGAAACGGCGGAACAGTTTTTCGCTTCAAAAAAACATTTCTGGAATTCGGGGATGTTTGCCTTTCGCTGTGAATTTCTGGCGGAAGAATACCGCCGTCTGGCGGCGGATGTAAGCGGCCCCTTTGAAAATCTTAAATCCCCTGACAAAAAGTCATATACCAAAACGAAAGGCCTGTGTGTATTGAATAACTGGGCGGGATTGGACAAAGCTTACAATCAGGCAAAACGTATTTCTTTTGATTATGCCATTGCCGAGAAATGCGCCCAAACTGTTATGATCCGTTCGGCTTTTGACTGGACTGACGTGGGCAGTTGGGATGATTATGCCTGTCTTCTTTCAGGTGATGCCGCCGCGGATGTATATACCGCGGGGACAGACGGTTGTTTTGTCGAATCGGATATTCCGGTTGCCCTTGCCGGTGTTGATGACCTTATTGTGGTAATCCGTTCAGGCAAGGATGGTTCGCCGCCGGCGGCGCTGATTACACGCAAAGGTAAAACCCAGCTTGTGCAGGATGTTGTTGAAAAAATAAAACAAGCGGGCAAAACGGAAATCTTATAAACATAAAGAAACAATATGCTTTCATTTCTATATACCATCATCATTTTTCCGATAGTTCAGCTTATTGAGTTGTGTTATGTGTTTATTTACCGGGTTTTTCATAACCCGGGAATGGCGCTTTTGGGCGTAAGTATCGCGGTAAGCATCTGTATCCTGCCCCTGTATTTTGTCGCTGAGAAATATCAGCAAAAGGAACGTGATTTACAAAAACTGCTGAAACCAAAAACAGACAGGATTAAGGCGGTATTCAGGGGTGATGAACAATATATGGTTCTGTCAACTTATTACAGGCAGAATCACTATCACCCGGTATACGTTTTACGAAATTCTTTAAGCCTGTTTATTCAAATTCCTTTCTTTATAGCGGCTTATTCTTACCTTTCCCATTTGGAAATATTGCAGGGGGCTTCCTTTCTTTTTATCAAAAACCTGGGTAAACCTGACGCTCTGCTGAATGGTATAAATATTCTGCCGGTATTTATGACCCTTGTTAACATCGCTTCAGGGGTCGTATACGCGAAAGGAATGGACGCGAAAAGCAAGATTCAGCTTTACGGAATATCCCTTGTTTTTCTCGCGTTATTGTACAATTCGCCCGCGGGGCTTGTCATTTACTGGACGATGAATAATCTGTTTTCTCTTGTAAAAAATATAGCGCAGAAAATAAAAAACATAGACAAAATAATAATTGGATTACTGATCCCGATAGTACTTGTACTTGATATATACCTTCTTTTAAAACATCCGGGCGATCTTCCCAAGCGGCTTCTTGCGGCTTTGCTTGTTTCCGCGGTGGTATTTGTTCCGTTTATTATAAAGTTTGTAATATCTATTCGAGGGAAAAGCGCCAATACTGATATATACAATCAACATATTATCAATTATCTTTACATTCTTTCCTGTGTAATTCTTTTTTTGTCGCATGGAGGATTCATACCTTCTTCGCTTATCGCGTCATCCGTGGGAGATTTTTCATTTATCGGTTCACGTACAACGCCGTTTCCTTTCATACTGCGGACATTACAACAGGGAGCGGGTATTTTTTTGTTTTGGCCGTTGGTAATATATTTCCTTTTCTCAGAAAAAATACGCCGCGTTTTTGCCTGTATTATGATTGTCGTTTCAGCCGCCGCGATGATCAATGTATTTCTGATTACGGAAAATTTTGGTTTCTTGACGACGACTCTTGTTTTATCGGAACCTAAACCTTTTTCGCTTATTCCTTCCGCGTATCTTTTAAACGCGTTAATGGTATGCGTAACAATAGCCGTTTTTCTTTTACTGCTTTTCTTTAAAAAACAAAAAATTATTTTATCAATACAGGTTATTACTCTCGCGGCGCTGTTCGGATACAGTGTTATAAACGTAAAAAAAATACACGATGATTTTGATTTTGTAAGAGAACGTCACGCGTCTCAAAAAGACAGTGAAAATATCCAGTCTGAATATACTTTCTCCAAAACCGGGAAAAATGTACTGCTTGTTATGCTTGATTGCGCGGTAGGCGGCTATGTCCCGTTTGTTTTTGAGGAAAAACCGGAATTAAAGTCAGTTATGGAAGGTTTTCACTGGTTTCCCAACTGCGCTTCTTTCGCGAATCATACGCTTATAGGGGCGCTGCCTATATATGGCGGTTATGAATATACGCCTGTGGCGATTAATAGCCGTAATGTGACGCCTCTTCTTGACAAGCAGCGGGAAGCGTATCTTTTACTGCCAAAATTATTCCTGGATAGCGGCTATTCGGTGACAGTAACCGACCCTCCATTTGATAATTATCGAATGTCAAATCTGGCGATTTTTGGGGACTATCCTGAAATTAAAGCGAAAAATCTTATTGGAAAATATACGATGCAATGGTTACGCGATAATCAGGAAATTGCTGTTTTTGACATCAACGGATTATTGGATAACAATTTAATACGTTTTTCTTTCTTTAAAAGCGCCCCGCTGTTTTTACGGCTTTTTATTTATGACAAGGGAGACTGGCTCACGTTAAAAAGCAGCAATGATACTAACCTTACCGATGTCATTATTGATGATTACGCGTATCTTAACGCTCTCAATAAAATTACATCCGTCAGCGATACCGGAGATAATTACACTGTAGTTTACGCCCATCTGCCGCATAGCACCGCCATCTTGCAAGCGCCGGATTATGCGCCTGTTCAAACAGTTACCGACAGGGGTTCAGGTATACTTGCCAATGACGGGCGTTTTCATTTGATGACCGCGTCTTTTTTATTGCTGGGAAAATGGTTTGATTATCTTAAAACAAACGGCGTATATGATAACACGCGTATTATCATTGTTTCTGATCATGGAAGAGGTTCTTCGGATTTTCCCGGTAACATAAAATTGCCGAATGGCGATAGTCTGCAATCCTTTAACGCTCTGTTAATGGTAAAAGATTTTAACGCGAAAGGCGACCCTGTAAGTTCGGATGTTTTTATGACCAACGGAGACGTGCCTGTTCTCGCGTTGGAAGATATAATAAACGAACCTGTAAATCCTTTCACGGAAATCCCCTTGCGTCCTGATAAAGATGACGGTATCGTGATAACTACCATAGGCGCGGTAAGTACCTATCGTCATAACAAATATACTTATAACATAGCGAAAAACCAATGGCTGTATGTTAAGGATAACATTTTTGATCCGTCAAACTGGAAAATCGTTTCCGGTCAGCCTTGAAAGATATTCTCAAATAAAATAGCATAATTATATGAAAGTTGCCATTGTTCATTACTGGCTGGTCAATATGCGCGGCGGGGAAAAAATGCTTGAAGCCCTGCTGGAGATGTTTCCCGAAGCCGATATTTATACCCATGTATATAATCCACGGGCGATTTCCGCTTTAATAAACGGGCATCGCGTTTTTACTTCCCGCGTAAACCGCCTGCCTTTCGCGAAAAAACTTTATCAGCTTTATATGCCCTTGATGCCCAACGCGCTTATGGATTTTGACCTGCGGCAATACGACCTGGTAATTTCCAGCGAGGCGGGGCCGGCAAAGGGCGTGGTTCCCAATCCCAACGCCTACCACCTGTGTTATTGCCACAGTCCCATGCGTTACCTGTGGGATATGTACCATGAATATTTTAGAGGGACTAACCTGTTTGTCCGCTTTTTTATGAAGCGCCTGATTCCTTCTCTCAGGTTATGGGATGTGACTTCCGCCAATCTGGTGGATCGTTTTGTTACCAATTCTCATTATGTGGCGCGGCGGATAAGGCGGATTTATAACCGTGAAGCCGAAGTTGTGTACGGTCCGGCGTCCATCGAACGGTTTTGCGCCCTGGAACGAAAACCGTCTGATTATTACCTGTTCTTCGGACAGATTACCGGCTACAAACGGGCTGATATCGCCATTGAAGCCTGTATTAAATCGGGAAGAAAACTGATTGTCGCCGGGGCGGGGGCCGGCGGGAAGAAAACCGGAAAAAACAAAAAAAACAGCCTGGTCCAGTTTACCGGCAGAATTTCCGATGATGAAGCGGCGGCCCTGTTCGCCGGAGCGCGCGCCCTGCTGTATCCGGGCATTGAGGATTTGGGGCTGGTGCCCATAGAAGCCCAGGCGGCGGGCTGTCCGGTAATCGCCTTTCGGGAGGGGGGGGCGGTAGAAACGGTAAAGGACAGCGTTACGGGCGTTTTTTTTGACGAACAGACGCCGGAATCCCTGATTAAGGCAATGGACCGGTTTGAACAGGTTGAAGTAACATTCAGGGAACGCCGGTTGTTTAATGAGCATGTGCGGCAGTTTTCCAAAACCGCCTTTATTGAACGTATGCGCGGAGTCCTTGAAGAAAAAAGAAGGATATAATAACCTGTAAATATGAACATATCTGAATTTGGTGTGTGGTATCGTACCAAGTACCGCCGCACGAGTTCCGCCTTTACTACTACTGTTTCCATCATTTCGGATATGCTGGGGGTTATGCTGTCCATCGGATGGGGCTTCTTTTGGGTCAGGATATACTATATTTTATTTTTCGATTATGGCGGGATTAACTTTAAGTCCTTTATAACCTATTGGCCCTATCTGCCGGTTTTTTTGCTTATCTTTCAGGTTCTGAAACTGTATCCCGGAATATCCCTCGCTCCCGCCGAAGAATTGAGGCGCTTCTGCATCGGTTCTTTTATGGTTCATGGCGGCATTATTTTATCACGGTATATTGAGAAAGACAGTTGGGACTCCGTATCGGCCGCCCTTATTATCAGTTGTCTTTTTTCAACGGTGATTTTGCTCACCGTGAGAGGCATAACTCACTGGCTGCTCTACAAAATACGGCTTGGCGGAATTCCCGCGGTTATTTACGGATCGGACGATACCGGAAAGCTGGTTGTAGATTGTCTGCTTGATAATAACAGGGTCGGTTATGTGCCGGTGCTCATTCTTGATGATGAGTCCGGGGGCGCTGACGAGTACCGGGGTATTCCGGTTATTCACGATACATCCATAGGGCCCGAGATTGTTAAACGTCACCGGATAAAAATGGCGATGATGGCTATGTCGAAACTTGATAATCAAAAAATGAAACATATTATAAACACTTCGGTCTCGGCTTTCAGGTACAGCGTTCTTATTCCCGATTTTCTCAGCGCCGCCAATATATGGATGTCTGTCCGTGATTTTGGCGGCGTGCTTGGTTTGGTAACCAGCAATAAACTTAAAATGTGGTGGAACTTAAAGATTAAGCGTTTTATGGACATAGTCATTGTCTGCGCGGGCGGTATTTTTATACTGCCTTTCCTTCTCATTATCGCGTTTTTGATTAAGATAACCTCGCCCGGACCGGTTCTTTACCGGCACAAGCGGCTTGGAATGAACGGCAAATATTTTTACGCCTATAAATTTCGTTCCATGGTAACTGACGCGAAGGAACTGCTTCAGAAACTTCTGGAAACGGATCCTGAAATAAAAAAAGAATGGGAACAAAACCACAAACTCGCCAAAGACCCAAGGATAACCGGCATTGGCAGGTTTTTGCGGCGGACCAGCATTGATGAATTTCCCCAGCTTATCAATATATTGAAAGGGGAAATGAGTCTGGTAGGCCCCCGGCCCATTGTTGACGAGGAAAAAGAAAAATACGGTGAAAACTTTGACCGCATTTTTTCCGTCAGGCCGGGATTGACCGGACTTTGGCAGGTGTCGGGAAGATCAAGCACCGATTATAATACGCGGATTGCTTATGATACCTATTACCTGCAAAGTTGGTCAGGCTGGCTGGATCTTTGGGTGATATTTCAGACTTTCGGCGCGATTATGCACGGCAAAGGAGCGTATTAGTGCGTTTCCGGTGTTGCTTTATGAGTCTTTTTCTGCTGGGCCTGTTTCCGCTTTCGGCGCAGCGTTCCTTTAATGAAATTTTTCCGGGGATCCCTTCCGCTGTTCGTGAGGCGGCATTCTCAGGCGAAGGCTTTTACCGGTCCAGTGAAAAGGCGCTGCCTTCCGTTCTTGTCGGTTCAGGTCAGAGTGCTATCGATCCTCAGATTATTCAATCGGTGTTTTTGAAACAACCCCGGTTTTTGGTTGAATCAATTTTGGTTGTTCCCGGCAGGGCGGGTGAATATTCCCTGCTGGATGTTTACAACGCCCTGGGGAAAATCAGGGGGCTTAAGGGGAGGCTGTATCACTCAGCTACCCGTAATGAGGATATTCCCCTGTTTGATGATGTTACCCGGATACAAAGCGCCCAGAAAAATACCCCCATTACGGATCCTCCGTCCGCTTCAAAAGTTCCGTCTTCCGAGACGATCTATGTGCGGCTGAAGGACGTGAATTTCGGGAATACCTTTTACCGGGGGGACATGGCGCTTGTTCGTAATGGCCTGCGTTACAGCCTGTGCAATAACAAAAACATAACCTACTATTTTGTTCCGGTCATTAAAGAAGAAAAGTTTATTGCCCAGTTGTATTTTGAGCCGATAAAAGAAGGGATCCTGATATACGCTCTCGCGGGCGTTGATGTTTCCGATTTTGTGTCTTCCAAACTGGACATGGCTTCGGCAATCAGGAAGCGGCTGGCGGTGATTATTGGCTGGGTTGCGGAAGGGATTACCGTCAAACGCGGCGCTTGACAAGATTGTTTGTTTTTTGTTAAGCTAAAGATATATTGCACGGTGGTACATTATGCGGCTGTCGTATAACGGCTATTACCCCAGCCTTCCAAGCTGGAGACGTGGGTTCGACTCCCATCAGCCGCTTTAATCTTTAATTCGGTAAATTCCGCCTTCTTCTGCTACCAGGGATTCTTTTTCCAGTCTGTCTAAAACACGGTATAACTTTTCGTCTTCTAATCCGCAGGCTATTCTTAATTCTTCCGCGTTGCTTGAGCCTATCGAGGCCAGGGCTTTTATTACCTTGCCCCTTGCTTGCCTGAAAGAGCCGATGAAGGCGCTTTGGCGGGTGTAGTGGGCGCTGCGGCGGCCGGGGTTTTCTGTGAGTTTTTTGAGGGATACGCCGTAGTCCATCAGGGCGTAGTACCAGGTTCGGGGGTCTTTTTTGTCCAGCGCGGCTTCAAGAATGGGAAAAATTTCCGCGTCTTTGACATCGTCCCTGTCGGGGAAAAAACAGTGGATTATCGTTGAACGAATGTTGGTCTCTATAAAAACAGACGGGTAATTGTAGGCGAAGCAGGCTATCGCCCCGGCTATGTAGGGGCCGATGCCGGGAAGCAAACGCAGGGTTTCAGGGACGCCGGGTACTTTGCCGTCGTATTCCGTTGTAATGATGGCGGCGCTGTTTTTCAGGTTATAACAGCGGCGGTTGTAGCCAAGTCCCGACCAGAGCCGCAGGGCTTCTTCCATTGATGCCCCCGCGAGGTCCTGGGGCCGCGGCCAGCGCCGCATCCAGTCTTCCCAATAGCGCGTAACCCTTTCGGTCTGCGTCTGCTGCAGCATGAATTCGGAAACCATTACCCCCCAGGGGTCGGCTCCCCGCCAGGGAAATTTCCTGCCTGCCTGCCGGTAGTTGGAAAGGACCGCTTCCCTGAACGCTTTAATTTTCATTACTGTTTTTTTTCCGCTTCCGCTATTATCATCTGAACTATTTCATCCGGTTTCAGGTTATTTGTATTGATAAGCATGTCGACTAACTGGTAATTATCATTGTCAATATTGTATATGCGCAGATAACGGTTGTGATCCTGACTATCCCGTTCGGCGGTAAACGCCGCCACCTCTTTAAGATTTCCCCCCTCTCTTTTCGCGATTCGCGCCGCCCTGATCTCATCATTTGCCGTTAAGTACACTTTTAAATCCGCTTCTTCCAGCATCCAGATGGCAAGCCGCGAACCAAGCACGCAGCCGCCGTTTTCACGGGCAAGGCGCAGCTGGCGGGTGTCTACTTCCCTGTCCCACGAATCATCCGTGGCGGCGCGCTCCAGCACTTCGGCAAGGGTAAGGCCTTTTTCCTGCGCCAATGAGCGAAAGGTAAAATTAATAAAACGCAGCCCCAATTTTTCCGCGAGCATTCTGCTGACGGTTGTGTTTCCGCAGCCGCTTTTTCCCGACACAGCGATTCTTATGTCTTTCTTCATACTCTTGTCCTCTCCCTATTCAACGTTTCTTAACTGTTCCCTGACATTCTCAAGCGCCTCTTTCATTTCCACCACAGCACGGCTTACTTCCAGTATGGCGCTTTTTGATCCTATGGTATTGATTTCACGGTTAATTTCCTGACAGAGGAAATCAAGTTTCTTTCCGGGCCTTTCATTTCTCGCGGCCTCCGCCCTGAATTCGGCAAGGTGGGAAGAAAGACGGGAAACTTCCTCGGAAATGGTATACTTCATCAGCAGTACGGCGGTTTCCGCGAGAACGCGGTTCTCATCAATGGCGTTGCCTGAAATTTCCTGAAAACGCGTTTTAATATTTTCTTTAATGGAATTTTCAAGTTCGCCGGTATGTGAGGATACGATTTGCAGCGCCGATTCAATGACGTTTATCGAATTGAGAATATCTTCCTGGGTATGTTTCCCTTCCCTGACACGCTCCGCCTGAAAGAGGGAAACGGTCTCCCGCAAAACCGGTTCTATCACATTCCAGTACCGCTGTTCGTCGCGTTTTTTTTCAACATCCAGCACTCCTTCCATTCCGATTAACACCGGCACGCTTAATGAAGCGTCAATGCCCAGGTCGGCGGCAAGAGCGGAAAGGGCTTCCATATAGGCGCGGGCGGCGTTGGCGTTTACCGTGACGTTTAACGGGGCGTTTGTTTCCTTCAGCCGGATGGTGACTTCAACTTTTCCCCTGCCGCAGACGCCGCTGATAATTTCACGCGCCTTCGGTTCCATGTACGAAAGCCAGGGGGGAAGGTAGACCTGTAATTCCAGGAAGCGGTTATTGCAGCCTTTTATCTCTACCGAGAGGGAAATGTCTTCTCCCGCCCATTCACGGTAGGCGAAACCCGTCATGCTTATCATGGGGAAACCCCTTCGCGGTTATGATAATACCCGTAAAGCGCCGTCCCCAGCGGCCAGTTGTTTCCCGCGCCCAGGGTAAGGAAAAGATCGCCGGGTTTGAGAATTTTTTTCAGCGGTTCAACGGCGTCCATTGGTTCATCGACATAGTATACCGCGCTTGTTTTTTTATCACTCAGCTCATTAACTTTTTCGTAAATGCTTTCCCCGCTTATTTTGCCGTTAAACTGTTCCCGCGCGGAAGCGTATATCTTGTGCAGAAACAGCACATCGGCGGCGGCAAGGGACGCGGCGAATTCATCGAGTAAGGCGGCGGTTCTGGTAAAGGTATGGGACATAAAACTCACCACCAGCCGCCGGGAAGGGTAGAAGTTTCTGATGCCTTCCAAAGTTGTTGTAATCGCTGTGGGATGATGGCCGTAATCGTCCATAAAAATGATACCGCCCGCGCTGCCGATAATTTCCGAACGCCGTTTTGAGCCGCTGAATTCTTCCAGCGATTTTTGGGCGGCAAGCCGTTTCGCCTCATCCCAGCCGCCGCCTTCTTTTTTTACCAAAACGGAGGCAAGGGCAAGGGCAGCCGCCGCGTTCAGGGCCTGATGGCGGCCCGGAACACGCAGGCGCAGTTCTTCGGGGAAAGCCCCCACCGTGAACAGCGCCCGGTCATTTTCAACATGGTAAGAGCCGACGCGGTAATCGCCTCCGGCGCTAAAACCGTAGGGTATCAATACAATGCCCCGGTTTTCGCTTTCAATGATACGGGCGACTTCGCCGGCTCCGGGATCATCGGCGCAGTATATCAATTCCCCGCCGGGGGGGATAAGGCGGCAATATTCGACAAAAGCGTCGCGAATTGATTGATAGGTGGGGAAAAAATCCTGATGATCGCTTTCCACCGCGGTCAGGACAATCCGGCGCGGGTGAAACGCGAGAAAATGTTTGCGGTACTCGCAGGTCTCCGCGATGAAATATTTGTTTCCTGGCGCGATGGTTGACCTTCCCTTAAAATTCGCCACGGCGCTGCCCACGAGAACCTGCGCCGGAACGCCGAGACCTCGCGCCAGGCAGCCACTCATCGCGGTGGTGGTGGTTTTGCCGTGGACACCGGCAATGCCGGCTGAATCAAAAGCGGCGGAATACGCGCCCAGGGCGTCGGGATAGCTGACACGGGGAATGGATTTTCGCCCGGCCTCGGCAAGTTCAGCGTTATTTTCTTCGCTATAGGCGGCGGAATGAATCACCATATCAATATTATCGGTAATATGGGCCGGATCAAACGTCTCATAATAGGGTATACCGAGTTCTTTTAGAATCGCGTCGGTATAGAAGACTTCAGGTATATCGGAACCGCCGGTTTTTACTCCCCTGTTGTGAAACAATTCGGCAAGGGCGCAAACGCCCGTCCCTTTTATGCCGACAAAATACACCGAAGCGTCAGGATGAAGTATGTCGGCAAATGATTTCATATTTAATTTTTACATAGGATTTGGCGGTATTTCAAGCGGTTCTATACGGTATTCACGGGGTTTGCCGCCGCGGGGGTCGGTAAACATAAGCCCGTTTGACCGGAGGGCAAGAAAGCCGTTCGCGGGCTGCTGCCCATACAGCGGATCGTTGAGCACCGGACAGCCTATCCAGGCAAGGTGGCAGCGTATCTGATGGCGGAACCCCCGTTTCAGCCTTAGGGTAAAGGTGTAATATTCGCCCCCGGTGACATCGACAATTTCAGTCCGGTAATAGCCGCCCTGATTTTGGGCGATTTCATGGCGGGCGCTTTTTTTGACTTCGCCGCAAGCGTCCGTTACCGGACGAACCTGTTTTCTGCCGGGGCCAAAGGGGCGAAAAAAACTTTCAACGGCGCGTTCCGTCTGTTTTGGGAATTCAGCTAACGAAAAGTTAAAAGGCGGGTTTGGAAAAGAGGAGGGCAGGGCGCTGTTCTTGTGGCAGATGGCGCTGTACTCTTTGATAAAATTTCCTTCATCCTGCAGTTTCAATAAATAATCCAGCGACGATTGATTTTTCGCGAAGAGAACCAGGCCCTGTGTTTCAAAATCAAGCCGGTGCAGTATTCCCCCTTTTCCCCCCCTTCTGTCAGAAAGTTCCATAAGCGGCGGGAACAGCGCCGCGTACCATTCAAGCAGAGTATCGCCGCCGCTGTTTTTTTGCGGAACGCTGTGCATACGGGGCGGTTTATAAACCACGGCAAAGTCTTCGGTCTCGTTGAGAACAAAAGGTTTTTCCTGCTCAGTCATGCTGTTTCTCCAAACCGTTGAGGCCGCGGATCATGGCGGTAAAACGTTCCGGCAGGGGCGCTTTGAAAACCCGCTTGGTATCTTCACCCGGTAAAATAATCGCGAGACTTTTCGCGTGAAGCATCAGGCTTGCCTGCGGAAAGAGAGCGTCGGCGATGCCGTACAGGGGATCGCCGGTGATGGGATGGCCGAGGTAACGCAGATGTACGCGGAGTTGATGCGTCCGCCCGGTTTTGGGCCGCAATAAAACCAGTGAATGGGTCCGCCATGTTTTAATAACCGAGTAATAAGTGAGCGCGAGCCTGCCCCGCGCGGCTATGGTAAAGCGTTTGCGGTCTTTGGGATCACGGGCGATAAAAGTTTCTATGCGCCCTTTTTTTTCTTTGGGAATTCCGTTGACAATGGCGATGTAGGTTTTTCGTACGCTTCTTGATTTGAATTGTCCGGCAAGAAAGGCCAGAGCCTCGTCATCGTAAGCGGCGATAATTACGCCTGACGTTTCTTTGTCGAGCCGGTGCACTATGCCGGGCCGGAGTCCGCCTGTGTCGGCAAGACCGTTCCGTTCAAGCCTGCGGTAATAGAGGGCGTTGGCGAGAGTTCCGCGCCGGTTTCCCGCGCCGGGATGAACCACCATTCCCTGGGCTTTGTTTATGACTACTGACCGATCATCCTCATGGATAATGTCAAGCGGTATGTTTTCAGGGATGATATTAAGCGGTTCCGCCTCTTTCCAGACCAATTCAAGCGTGTCGCCGTTTTTTACCACGCGGGAAATTTTTACCTCTTTGCCGTTAATGGCGGCTTTTAACTCCCGCGCTTTAATCTGCGAACGGGAAAGCAGGCCCAGATTTTCCGCGATGTAGCGGTCCAGGCGTATTCCGCCGGCGGGAAGAATATCGGTAATGGTATGGCTGAATGAAGGCATCAGGGTTTTTTGGGAGAAGGTGATTCCGGAGTATTTGGCTTGGCCCCGGACGCGTTCTCATCCGTGTTATTACTGTCTTCTGAGGGCGCCTCCTCAGGCCAGGGTTTACGGTTAATAATGGTAGTGCCCGCAGGCAGGGATTCCGCCCGTTTCCGCGCCTTGTACCGCTTTATCTTGACAATAAGGAGATCGGTAAACGCGACGCCCACGGATATACAGGCGGCGATTTTTAAAACATTCTCAAATTCTTTGGTCTCCATAAGAACAGCGCCGGAACTTTTTAAGGGCCAGGGAGCGTAGCGCCTTCCCTCTTCGCTCATGTCCATGCCGTTGGCGTTGTTCCACCGGTACATATCCATACCGGTAGTGGTAAAGAGCATGGTAAACGGGATTGAGCCAAAAGCGACTATCTCCCAACGGCGCAGGTCCTTTACCCATTGGGGAAAACCGGTTGTATCAAACGCGCCCGATGAACTGTCGGTAGTAGCGGTGTTATTGGTCTGCGCCGGAATATAAAAGACGGAAACTGCCGTTATGAGAAACATAAATATTATTTTCTTTTTCGGATTCAAATTCTTTCTCCAAAAATGGCGGTGCCAACGCGCAGCAGGGTTGAGCCTTCTTCAATGGCTGTTTCAAAATCGCCGGACATTCCCATTGAAAGGCAGTTCCAACGGCCTTCAGCCGGAAAGCGCCGTTCCAGTTCCTGCCGAACTTTTACCAGACTTCTGAAAGCGGCGCGCAAAACTTTATCCTCACGGGTGTTAGGCGCTATAGTCATCAGACCGCGGATGTTTAACGAAGGACAGGAAAGGATCAGCTCAACTGTCCTGAAAAGATCATCAAGATCGGTAAAGCCGCTTTTTGAATCTTCCCCGGTGCGGAATTCCAGCAGCAGCGGCAAGGGACCGTTACGGGCCGCCGCGTGTTTCGCCAGTTCCGCCGCGAGCGATTCCCTGTCCACACAGTCAACGCAATCAAACAGCGAAGCGGCAAGCTTTGCCTTGTTCCGCTGCAGGGCGCCAATCAGACGCAGTTCCGTACCAGGATGTTCTTCCCTGAAATTTTCAAATTTGGCGGCGGCTTCCTGCACTCTGCTTTCCCCAAAACAGCGTAAACCCGCTTTCCACGCCTCATCAACCGCTTCCACAGGCTGAAACTTGGTCACGCCCATAAGGGTTATCTCTTCCCGCTTTCTGCCGCAGCGCAGGCAGGCCTGAACCATACGCTCTTCTATTGCTTCAATATTTTTGGCGATTGACATGCGTTATTATAATCCCATATCTTCTATTGTTTTAGCAAGTGCCGTAAATTCCTCAATGGTAAGGTCTTCCGCCCGTTTATTGCCGTCAAGGGCGCTTTTTTCCAGCGCCTCAAGCGCCATCGCGCCCTGTCCGGCGTTAAAGAAACCGGACAGGTTGTTTTTTATCGTTTTTCTCCGTGATGAAAAAAGCCGCCGCACCAGCGGATAAAAACAGGCGGGTAAAATACGGGCGGCGTCCTCCCGTAGTTCCAGCAAAACGGCTTGTGAATCCACATTGGGCCGGGGATAAAAAGAAGCGCTTTTAATAACCATCAAAGGTTTGACATGGTACGCCGAGGCGCAGACAACCGAAAAAGAAGAATAATCGGCACAGCCGGGACCGGCCGCCATACGCAGGGCGACTTCACGCTGAACGGTGACGACGATCCGTTTGAAAAAACGCCGCTGTTCAATAAAACCGGCCAATAAAATCGCGGCGATATTGTAGGGGAGGTTCCCCAAAAGGTACGGCGCGGGAGGATCGGCGGCCCAGGTTTTCAGTACATCCCCTTCAACCAGAGTAAAGCCCGTGTTACCGGCAAAGAGTTCCCTCAGCGCCCGCGCGAAGCCCGGATCAACTTCGAAGGCGCGGACAGCGAGGCCCTGTTCAAGCAGCAGGGAGGTCATTGCCCCCAGACCGGGGCCGACTTCCCAAACAGCGTCTCCCGCCTCCGCTTCCAGAGCGCGGACAAGGGCTTCCCGTACAGAGGGATTGATTAAAAAATTTTGCCCGAATTTTTTTCTCATGCCCAGGCCGTTCCGATCAAGAAAGGCCCGCAGTTCAGCCGCGGAATTATAATTAAGTTCCATCAGGCGAAAGGGTCCAGACGGTTCGCCGCCAGACGGCGGCGGTATTCAAACCAGAATATCACTGCCATGCTTAACAGCGACAGTGATATAATCAGCCAGGGCTGCCCTTTGACGCCGGGCGTCAGCGCCGCGAAAAAAGCCGTTTTGTCCATAAGCCGGTACAGCAGTAAAAGGGGATAACTCAGCAAAGGCGAAAGTACGGGCAGCGCCAGATTGATGACGAGCCATACCATCGATCCGATCATGAATACCGTGGTCAGCGGGGTCAATATCAGACTCGCCAGTATGCCCACCGGACGCAGGATGCCGAAAACCCAGGCGGTTACTCCGGCGGTGGCGATGAAGGCTCCCAGCGACGCGGAAAGGGACAGGAGGAGAACGGCGGGCGCTTTGCCTTTGAAGATACTGTTAAGCGATTCACCGATGATTAGAATCCCCGCGAGGGCCAGGTATGAAAGGATGAACGACAGGGAAAGCCCCGCTTTGGGCGTAATGACCAACTGAATCAGAAAGGCTATACACAACAGTGAAAGAGCTTCCCGCTTGAACATACCGAGTACGGCGAAAACTCCCACCAGATACATAAGGGCCGCGCGGTTCAAACTGGGCAGCGGGCCGACAATATAACAGTAAGCGAGAATAAGAACAGCGCCGCAGATCGCCGAAAGCCGCAGCCCCAGTATTCTTCTGAGTAAAAATGAAATCAGCGCGACCAGCACGGCAAGATGCATACCGGAAAGGGCAAGGATATGCGAACAGCCCGCGTCACGGTATCGCGCGGCAATGCCCGCGTCAAGATTGTCACGTATACCCAAAAGCAGGGCCAGGGCAAGGCCGCCCCATGAAGAGGTAAAACGCCGCGTAAGACCCAGCCTGAGTCCGGTGCGAAAATGTTCAAAGGGCGGCGCCTGTTTGGTGATATGCAGCGATTCGGCGGCAAACAGATAAGCGCCGTCATTGCCGGTACGCAAGGTTCCTTCGGCAAAAACTTCCGTTCCTCTGCCGAATTCCCGCAGGCGTTCGGCGCTTTCTTCCGGAAAGAAAACCGTTAGTTCCCCGCGCGTTCCCACCCTTACCATTCCGGTTCCGGTAATCATTCTTATCGAAAGCGCCGCCATTGCCCTGCCGCCGGAGACCAGCCGGGGGTCGTCAAGCAAAACGCCGGAAATTCCCCGTACGTTTTCTTCGGGGATTCCAAAATTGATCTTTTGCGCGGACTGTACCCCGGCTCCGATGCCCAGCGGCAAACCGGCCGTAAAAGCGGTAAGAATTACGGGCGTTAGGCGTAAAACGCGAACGGTCCGTGGTTTGATATCACCCATAAGGGGCCAGGAAACCAGCACCCTGAAAAAGCACAGAACCGCTACGGGGATAAAAAGAAGCGCCAGCAGCGCGTTAATGGTAATTATTTCGGAACGGTACAGGGGAAACAGGCAGTAATAAGCCACAGCCATACCGCAGGCCGCGCTCACTACCGGGTTGATTCTTGCGTTAGCCGCCATTTGCCGCGTTTTGCGGATTGGCTGTGCTGACAGTTACATTACTGGTCATTTCGCCGCCCGATCCGGCGTTTTCAGAACCGCCGTCCGTACCGAGGCCTGTTATTTGGTCGTCCAGAACACGGAACGGCAATTCATCCTCGTCTTCATCCGGCAGCATGCCAAATACTTCACCCAAAATATGATTTCGTATTTCTATGGGAAGGGCCTCCGCTTCTATGTGCAGAGTTGAACGGTTGGTATCTTCCTTGTATTCTATTGAACGGACAGTGCCGGTCATGCACACGGCGGCGTTGTTCAGCGCGAACTGAACTTTAACCCTTAAACCCGGATCAGCCTTGCCGCCCACGGTAACCGCGCAGCCGGTATCGGATATATCTTCCAGGAAACATTTCATGCCCGGATCAATTTCTATTTTATGCGGCGGCTCATGGTTTGGAGCGAGGTAAAGAAAAGCCGCTTTATGCATCTTTGTCCTGATGGACTTGCGTTTCTGGGTTCTGAAAAGCGACGCGCCCTGCGTTATTTTAAGCGCGGGATACCCCAATGAATAAACCTCATCCAGCACTTCCGAATCAAATACATAACCCGCGTCGTCCGTCCTCCAGAAGTAAACCGAAATCTGCGTTCCTCCCCAGGGCATATTGGAAGGGTTCTTTTTATTTACCGGACGGGCGATGGTCATATAGTCGTTGGTATTTTTTATAACCTGGGACTTAAAGACCCCGCTTCCACTGACAAGAATCCTCAATATCTGGCCTTCGCTTATGTGACGGGAGTTGGAAATGCTGTTTTTTATGGCGGATTTGTCGATTTCGATTTTTTTACGGAAATCGTAAAGTTTGGAGAGAAAATCCTGGGCTCCCTGTTCCTCGGTTTCGCCGGACATTTTAATGCTTCGGACCAGTGAGTGGATACACTTGTCAAGCTGGTTTTGAGAGTCAAAAAGGGCATTGGGGAACTCAAGGCTGCACTGAATGGCAAGATGGCGGAGCATCTCTGTTTCCTTGAAAGAAAAGCCCGCTTCCCTGCCTTTAACAAAGAACTGTACCCAGTTTGCCCCCCCTTCCTTTTTTGAACGGGAAACCACAAAAAAAAGCACCGAAAGCACTATTACTGCTATCACCAGTATAGTCAAAATTCTAC
>Ga0268262_10001084_pt1 | contig 34660 bp, 27 predicted proteins | sample TergutNc150P3_FD_190354 | JGI IMG/M metagenome (GOLD analysis project Ga0268262, IMG submission 190354) | Nasutitermes corniger P3 segment gut microbial community from laboratory colony in Florida, USA - Nc150 P3 (SPAdes) (version 2) | ecosystem: Host-associated > Arthropoda: Insects >...
GTGCAATGAGACGTGGACGGTCTTCACGCTGAAAGAGCCGATACTTCTGCGTAAGTTATCCGGCATAGATTTCGGGAGCGTGATAAGCGGTTACATGGTCAAGAAAGAGCCTTAAAGTCAAAGTCAACTTTCTAACGAAGGAGCGGTGGCATGAACAGGACGGGACGGACGGTCGTTCGGGCGTTTGCGTTATTGGCGGTGATAGCGTTTTCGGTTCGGGCTACCCCCGATTGGAACGAGCAGGAAACATCTTTGCGCGGAAAGCATATCGATTTCTCGATAACATCCTCCGGTCTAAGCGGCGGCGACAGCCTGTACTATAAATCCTTGCTTGAAAACTTGGACGGGCTTGCCGACAGCCTGAAACAGGCGGGGAAATTAAGCCGGGGAAAGGTGCGCTTCAAATTATTGAAAGAGACTTGGAATCAATACGACAAGAACGCCGTCGATATGTATCGGGACAAGAACGGTTATTATTGTCTGCTGAACGCGTTTTATCAAGACATCACGCAAGACTACATGGCGAAAATCATAGCGTATTTCGCTTCCGACGGATGGGAGTCGTTCAGTTATGACGGTTGCGGGTGCGGCGACGAGAAAATACACCGCCGGGCTATCAAGAATTTTAACCGCCGGATCGATCCCGTAACCGCCCCGCCCGCGCCGGCAAGCCGGAAGCCCGACGTTGGCGCAGACAAGCAAGACCAATGATTTCGGCTTCTCGGCTTTGCCAGGCGGTTGTTTGGGCGGTCGGGATGGCGGTCTTGGGCGGCGCGGGGTCGGGGAAGCCTTAAAGTCAAAATCTTTAAGTCAAAATCTTTAAGTCAAAATCTTTAAGTCAAAATCTTTAAGTCAAAATCTTTAAAATCAAATTCAAATTCATATTAAGACGAAAGGCGCTACGCGCCTTTCATAGATAAATGCGGGGCTAAACCCCGCATTTTCAGTCAAAATCAACGTCAAAGTCCAAAAAAAGCGTTTTTTCTTTTGACGTTGACTGAAAATCGGGGGTTTAGCCCCCGATTTATCTATGGAAGGCGTAGCCTTCCGTCTAAAAAAGAATTTGATTTTAAAGATTTTAAAGACTTTAATTTATTCAGACCAATGTCAATAAAATTGATTTTGACCGCGGCATTGATTATATTTATCCTCTACGTCCGGACCCAAAAAACACACAGAAAGGCCGCCGACGGCAAAATGACGCAACCCCATCTCCCCAAAAGCCCCGGATACCCGCTTAGAATAAAGGATATTTTGACCGCAAAGGCCTCCGGCGGCGACGTTACTGTGTGCGGGTGGGTGCGCTCCCGTCGCGACGGGAAGGGGTTTTCTTTCTTTGATGTGGGCGACGGCTCCTGCTTCTCCGGCATACAGGCCGTCGTCCCGGGCACGCTCGGGAACTACGCGTCGGAACTCGCCCACGTCGGCACCGGTACCAGCGTAAGGATTCGGGGCAAGCTGGTCGAGTCGCAGGGGCAGGGGCAGAAGTACGAAATCGCCGCGACCGAGGTGTTCGTCTACGGCATGGCCCCGCCGGACTACCCGCTCCAGAAGAAGGCGCACAGCTTTGAGTACTTACGAGAGATAGCCCACCTGCGCCCGCGCACCAACTCAATCGGCGCCGTGGCGCGTCTGCGCAGTTCGCTCTCGCACGCCATACACACGTTCTTCGCCGAACGCGGCTTCCTCTACGTCCACACGCCCATCATCACGGCCAGCGACGCGGAGGGGGCGGGTGAGATGTTCCGCGTGTCTACTCTCGATCCGGAGAATCTTCCCAAAACACCGGACGGACGTGTCGACTACACCCGCGACTTCTTCGGCAGGCAGGCCTCGCTAACGGTAAGCGGTCAGCTTGAGGGCGAGGCCTACGCTATGGCGATGGGGCGCGTCTACACGTTCGGGCCGACCTTTAGGGCGGAGAACTCCAACACCGCCCGCCACCTTGCCGAATTCTGGATGATAGAGCCGGAAGCCGCCTTCTTCAGGCTGGCGGACGACATGGACTTGGCCGAGGACTTCGTCCGCTGTTTATGCGCCCACGCACTCGAACACAATCAGGATGATTTGGAGTTTTTCAACAAGCGCGTAAGCCCCGCCCTGCTGTCAAACCTCGAAAGCGTAGCCGGACAGGCATTCGAGCGCGTGAGTTACACGGAGGCGGTCGAGCTGCTGTCAAAATGCGGCGAGAGCTTCCAGTATCCGGTCTCTTGGGGCATGGATCTGCAATCCGAACACGAGCGCTGTCTGACCGAGCGGATTTTTAAGAAGCCGGTTATTGTATACGACTACCCCAAGGAGATCAAGGCGTTCTACATGCGCCAAAACGACGACGGCAAGACGGTGGGCGCTATGGATATTCTAGTACCCGGAATAGGCGAGCTGGTAGGCGGCTCGGAGCGCGAAGACCGCGTCGATGTGCTATCGGCAAGGATGAAAGAGTGCGGTCTGGACGAGGATAAGTACGCGTGGTATTTAGATTTACGAAAATACGGCGGCGCGCCCCACGCGGGTTTCGGCTTGGGATTTGAGAGGCTGTTGCTGTTCGTAACCGGGATGCAAAATATAAGGGACGTGATCCCGTTTCCGAGGTATCCGGGAAACGCGGAGTTTTGATGTTGATTTTTATGTTTATATTTAAATAATCCATAAAAGAGGAACCGTTTCATGTCATCAGCAAACCGTACGATCGCAACGTTAACAATACTAGACGCCTTATTCGCGCTCTTCGTATTTCTAGCGCCGTCAACGTCTTACGCGCAGTCATCGCTCGCCGAACTCTCCGACGCCTACGTGCTTCCGGGCGTCTATCTCTCTTACAACTTGCGCGAGGGCTACAGGAAGTTCGATGACGCTGACGGCTACCTGTATGTCGAGAACACCAACCCGTTAATCATCGGCTTGGCGGTCGGGAGGCGGATATACATCGACAATCCGCGTCTGAGGTTTCAGGCCGCCATTGAGTTCGGCAGGGGCAGCGCCAAGGACCTTGAGTACGAGACCGTCCTCTCGGACGGCAAGAAGGAGTGGTCGGAGCGGGTCTCCCTATACAGCATATATTGGACGGGAGGACTCTTGGCCGACGCGCATATTCTCTTCCCATCATACGATCGCACATTCTTCATCTCCGCGGGTCTAGGCGCGCACCTCACGTACTTCGACATCGCGTTGAAAGTATCGGACTCGGGGGAGGAGGTATCCGGGGTGAGCAGCGGTATGCGCGGCGCAATCTCCCCGAGTATCAACCTAGGCGGCGGCGTCGAGTATGCGATTGCCGGCAAAGGGGCGTTGTGCATCTCCTACAACATGCGGTTCTGGCGGTCGGCAAGTTATAAAGAGGTCAGCGCGCCGTTCCCGATGGGCGTGGACTACATCGAATTTTTCTTCTCGCATTCGATACAACTGCAGTTTCTGTTGCCCAGAAAGAATAGTGATTAACGGTTGGATTTTGTACGATACAATGACAGATGTGATATTCCGGATTGCTTCGCTACGCTCGCACCGTGTTTATAGCGGCGAAGCCAATGACGTCATTGCGAAATGTAGTATCAACATAGATGCGCCGCGATAATGCGTGAACACATCACCGTGGCGGCAAGCTCGGAACGCAACCGCGTGGAGGCGATCCTCACCGTCGTCACCGGTATGGCCGTGTACGATTTTAGAAACGCAGATTCGCCGTTAGACAACCCGCCCGGCGGCCCGACGAGGCAGCTTATCCTCTCATGCGTCAGAATTTCCGCGTCGCTTAGGCATTTCCCATCCTGATCGGCGACAATCAACATACCGGCGCATTCGGCGACCGCCTCGCGGAGCCGCATCGGCGCGTCAAGCCGCGGGATGTACGGGTACAAACACTGTTTCATGGATACGATCATCTTAGATAAAAACCGCAGTCGCAATCCCGTCCAGCTGTTCTCCCACCAAGGCTTGCGGCAGTGATCCGCCGCTATCGGTATGATGCGAGAAACGCCCAAAGCGGTGGCTTGTTCGATAATTGTCTCGAAATGTTCCTTATCCGGAAGCCCTATCAGTAATGTTACCTCCGGGATGATCCTTGGAATATACTGTATGTCAATTAACTTGCATGATACGGATTGTTTGCTGATATCCGAGCATTGACAATTATAAATAGCCCCGCAGCCGTCGGCGACTTGTATCTGCTGACCTGCTTTTATCCTCAACACGGATACGGCGTGGTTGGACTCGCCGCAGTCAAGCGTTATTGTTTCATCAAAATCGGCGCATTTATCACACGGGCGGATAACTTTATTAGTGTAGAAAAGATAGTGTTCGCGGTCTCTCATTTATGCCCCCAATCTATCCGTAAGCTCCGCCTCTATCAATCCGGCAAGCTCGCCCGTCCCAACGGTCAGCCCGCACTCCGCAAGCGTCGTACAAAACTCCCCGTGCCCCCTGCCCCCGCGGTACTCCGGTTCCCTGGGCGGGTGGCGCAGATACTTGTCCATCAAACCCAAATCATTAGACACCATCAAGCTGGCCTGATAGTAAAAAAACGGCGGCCTCGACCCCATGTAGAGCGAGCTGCCGAGCGCCTTCCTGCCCCCCACGGCAATATCGCTGATACCCGCCTCAACCGCGTCGTCGATACCGGCCCTTCGGAGCGCGGCGATGATTGCGCCGTTCACCCTGCGGAAAACGCCCTGCGCCCCCTCCCGCTCGCCCCTCTTCTCGCCGACCGCGACAATGACGAGCGTCCCCGGCGAAAGCACCACCGTCCCCCCGCCGCCCCGGCGTTCAGTTATCGGCACCCCGTCGGCTTCACAACGGTCGGCAAAGACCTCTTTCTCTGCGACGAACGACGGGCCGTGAACAACTTCAACCTGTTGTTGTTCATAGAGATACACAAACGGCTTATCCCCCGCCGCGCCACGCGAAAAAATATCGTCGTTCTTCCGCTTGCGTCCCGGTAAGATGTTTATTGATGAATCAGTCATTTCGCGTAAGCTGTAAACATCCGTAAGTATATGTAAATACGGATGTTACACAGAACCATAAACGATCCCGTGTTAATCTGCTATCCGATAACGATTATGCTAACGGATAACGATTTGTCGATACCGGTTCATGTCTAATCAATAATAATCTACATAGCTAACACCGGATTCCCCAATGTGTTAACACTCTTCAGCGATTTCAAAAAGCAATTTCTCCGTCTCCTCCCAACCCAAGCACGGATCGGTGATCGACTTCCCGTACGTATCCTCGTTCGCCTTCTGCGCCCCCTCCTCAAGGTAGCTCTCAATCATCAGCCCGCGGACCATCTGCGCCAGCAGCGTGTCGTGGCTCCTGCTGCGCAGGACTTCGCGCGTGATCCGCGTCTGCTCCTTAAAGCGCTTGCCGGAGTTATCGTGGTTGGTGTCCACTAAAATGGTCGGATTCAACAAGTTACGCTTTTGGTAAAGCTCGGCGGCGCGGATCAGGTCCTCGTGATGGTAGTTGGGGCGGGCGTCGCCGTGGCTGTCCACCGCGCCGCGCAGTATCAGGTGGGCGTGCGGGTTGCCCGGCGTCTGCACCTCGTAGCCGTTGTAGGCGAACACGTGCTCTATCTGCGCCGCCAACACCGAGTTAAGCGCCACGCCGAGGTCGCCGCTAGTCGGGTTCTTCATCCCCACCGGAATGTCGAGTCCGCTAGCCGTGAGGCGGTGCTGCTGGTTCTCCACCGACCGGGCGCCTACCGCCACGTAGCAGAGCAGGTCGTCCAGGTACGGGTGGTTGTTCGGGTAGAGCATCTCGTCGGCGGCGCTTAGCCCCGATTCGCTGAGAGCGCGCACGTGCATCCGGCGTATCGCAACGATCCCCTCCGCGATATTCGGCTCTTTCATGTGATCGGGCTGGTGCGCCATCCCCTTGTAGCCCTGCCCCGTGGTCCGCGGCTTGTTCGTGTAGATGCGCGGTATCAGGATCAGCCGGTCCCGTACCTTCGCCTGCACGTCGGCAAGGCGCCTGACGTACTCGCACACCGCAGCTTCGTCATGCGCCGAGCAAGGCCCGATCACCACAATGAAGCGCGAATCCTTCTTCTCAAAAACCGCCTTGATCTCCCCGTCCCGCTCCGCCTTCTTGGCAAGCAGATGCGCCGGAACCGGCACCTCCGCCTTGATCTCCGCGGGGGTCGGAAGCTTCCTGATCTCATTGAATGACATATCGGCCCGTCCTATCCTTTTTTATGGGTTTTTATTTTGACGCGGTACCGCAATATGGTACGGCATCGTCAGCGGCACAATGCGTGTCGGGTATGAATATAATTTATGGGGCGGAGGAAAGTCAATTTATTCGGTATAATTATCCACGTCATTGCCTATCGATTCTGTGTTTACGACCCAAATCACGGGCTAGCTTCCTTAGAATCTTCTAAAATCGTATTCAACTGCCGTATCAAATCTAATAAATCGTTGCAGATAATATCCCAAATCAGAGGAAGATCTATGCCTTCGTAATCATGAACGATGCGATTTCTCAATCCGTATATTTTATCCCAAGGGATGTTAGCGTATTTAGCCATAAAATCATCGCTTAATTGGCGCGTTGCTTCTCCGATTTGAATAATGTTAAACACGCAAGCTTCTACAAGCATGTCGTCACCTAAAAACGTATCTTTGCTTAATGCGTTGCAATATGTCAGGATTTTTTCGGAATAATCAATGATTTTCTTGATCATTCGAACGTTTTTGTCATCCATAAATCCGAATCCCCGTTTCTCGCACCTCATCCTCAATCTTTGAGCCTTTTTTTACGTATCCTACGTCTATGACATCAACTTCTTTCTCTAACGCATTGCGAATATATTCCGCCAAACCGACAAAATCAAGCCCTTTAAGCCCGCTGTCCACAAGCAGGTCAACGTCGCTCTTTTCGGTCGCCGAGCCCTTCGCGTATGATCCGAAGAGTACTGCGCTCCTCACCCCGTTAGCGTCGAAAACCGGCGTAAGCCGCGATTTGATCTCTTCCACATCGTATACATTCACCATATATTATCCTCCATATTACAATAATCCTCCCAAAAACGGCTTAGTTCCGGTATAATCCTATATATAATATTTTTTACGTGAAAAAGTCAATTTGACGGCATATTTTGAGGGGAAACTATGCGGCCAAAGGGTATGGGAGGATCGAAAAACCATACATAAGTCGTTGATTTTTATAGAATTAATGTGTGGACGCCGATTCTTCGGGGCGTTCGTGGAGACACCGGTAGTCGGCTTCAGAATAAATTCCGGGCCGCTCCCCAAAAATAAATAAATAATTCTTTGTTTTCATATTGCGTATATATTATATTGATATTGGGTGCAGTTAATGACTATATTAATCGTACGTTTAATTACTGCACTGAAAATCCTTGTTCAACCCGCTTTTTACCCGTTTTTTCTGCGTTTTCTATCAGTAACGATTGTCTATATTAAACGTAGGTTTTTTGTGTCTCTTTACCATGTTTGCCCTAAATCGGACAAATGGGTCTTTTTATGAAAAAAAGGGAATTACATACCCGACTCCGCACGCCGTCGTCGGATGGGATTCGGGGAGATTCGGAAGAATTTTGTGGAATTTGGGGGGTTACGGAACTATGTATATAAATTCATAGTTTTTTATTTTCAGGCAAAGGCGGCCGGGACAGTGTCCTGATGGATACGCTTTTCAACCCCAAATTTTTTTCTTGCATTCCTATTGTACGCATATTATATTACTTATAATAGACCGATAAATTGGGTAATTTTTAGCGATTTTTCGGGGCTATTTAAGCGATGACTCACATAAAGTAAGCAGGAAAGGAGGTTTTTGAAGAAAAATGGTCGTATGCTTTTGTTGCTATTCACCAGCAATTTAGATTGCTTGTTTTGTGTGAGCAACAACGCGCGATGACAAAAAGGTTCGGTATCTCTTTGAAACATTGCGCTGTTATCATCGCTTGTTGTTGGGGTGTAGTATCTGTTGTTAAACCAAATCACATTTTAACCATTATTAAGGGAGGTTTATTATGAGTATCGATGGACAAAAGCATTCTCAAGGTCAATTGGATCATCACGCAAATCAGATGAATCCAAATAATGCCGCTCGTCAGGCTAGTTTGAATAATCATGCCAACCAATTGAACCCAAATAATAGTAGGTATCAGGGTCCAAGCGGAGCAGGAAAATCACATAAGTGATCAAACGATTTGATGATAGTAGATGTGCCGGTTTCTTTGATATTAAATTCACTTTTTCAACGGAGATTAAATATGTCTAAAAATGGATCAGGTTCAAATAGCGGTTCTGGTAGGTCAGGCGGTGGCGCAAATCAAGGCGGGAGATCTTCTAGTCATCCCGGCCCTGGAGGAAATTGGCCTGGCACCACCGGTAATAAATCCGGTGGAGGCAGGGGCAATGCTTCACCCAAAAAGTAGTTTTTAGTTGATTTGGACGAAAGTCATCGCAGTGAATATTACCGCGGGATGCTCTTTATGTTTTAAGAGCATCCCGTACATCATAAAAACGGGAGGAGAACAATAAATGCCATTTATATCTAAGAAACAGAAACAAGAATTTGATGCACAAAAGATAGAACTGGAAGAGCAGAGGCGGTATCTTGACCTTAATCTTAACTACTCAAATAAAATACAAGAGGAAACAAAAGATACTCAAAAAAGCAATCTTGAAATTATTAGACAGAATTATGAACTAAATAAGAGTTTAACAAAACTGGTTGCTGAAAATAAAGAAACAGAAAATATTCTCTTGAAAAGAGAACAAAACATAAAACTTTCAGAAAATGAGATAGATGAACGTAAAAACAATCTACGAAAGGAAGAAGTTATAATTGAGGCGCGGAAATCCGAAGTTAGAACAAAGGAGCAGAGAATTTCCGAACACGAACGGAATGTTGTGGAAAGAGAAAAGGAGGCTCAAAAAGTAAAATCTGAATCGGAACAGGCAAAAGAGAAATATAATACATTATTCGATGAACTTGAGGGACAAAAAGAGAATATCGATCATCTGGAAGAAGATGCCGAACGAAAAAACAACTTGGCTACCGAAAAAGAAACGGCCGCCAATAACATCTTTGAAAAAGCAAAAGTCATTGATGAGGAAATTAAAGCAAAGGAAGCGGAATTTGAGGCCAAAAGAGAAGAAATAGAATCGGCTCTCAACGCAAAAATTGAAGAGTATGATAGAAAACTTGAGGATATGAACAATGTTCAAGAGTTTATTGATAATATCAATTTTGACGACAGCGAAGATGGGAGAGCGGCGAAAATAGAGGTTAAGGAGGCAATTAGGCAGGCCAAACAGTCGCTTACTGATATAAAAACTCGATTTGACGAATTAGACGAATACTATTGTAGCGGCACATTTAAGGGTTTTAGTACGCCGTTTATTGAAATAGATAAGTCTTTTGAGGAACTTAAGAATGGGTATCAGGAAATAAAATTGCACGTAGAAAAATATGTTGCCGACATGCCTAAATCAATTAATAAATGGTCTGATGCAATCGAAACATATATCGTTAATGCCGATAAAAACCTTAAATCGTGGGAATTTTCAGAGACCTATAGAAACATTATATTTGGTCTTTCAATGTGTAGCAATTATATATTGCTTTGCGAAATAATAAATGAAATAAATGCTAGTGGTCAAGAAAAAAAATTTAAAGACTGGTATGAAATCCTTAACGTTGACCCTTCTGCCACGGAGGAAGAAATTAAGAAAAAATATCGGGCATTGTCAAAAATATATCACGACGATAAAGTTGACCCAAATAATGACGATCAAAAAGAAGAGTTTGGAAAAAGAATGCGCGATATAAATGCTGCTTGGGAAATTTTAGAAGATGAAGAAAAGCGTAAAAAATTTGATGAAAAAAGGAAAAACCATAACGGTTAGGAGGAATATCTATGAACGGAAAAGAAAACACATTGAATTTACCAGCAATTCGGAAAACTGGCGAGGTTGCTAGTAAACAGCCAACCAAATCCATATCCACACTTGATTTGGGCAGAAAAATTCAAATTACGTCCATACTCAAAAACGAAAAGCCTTCCATCGCTAAAGAGGTTCTCAACCGCGAGAAAGGCTTGGATTTGGTATTGGTCGGTGATTTGACAACATCGATGACGGAATATCATCAACTGCTTAAGGATAAATTTAAAGAGTTATGTCATAAACTTTTTTCGATGATTGAAAATTTAAAGATAGGGATAATTTTCTACCTAGACCATGATCATGGTTTGCCATATTGTACTACTGTGTCGAAATTGAGTTCAAATATTGAACAATTGGTACATTTTATAGAAAGTACTCCCGTACTGCATAGTGGAAATAGTACTGATGATGAAGCCGTTGAAGACGCGCTATATGACGCAATAAATATCAATTGGCGTGAAGTAGGGAGTCGCTCAGTGGTTTTGTTTGGTGATGCAAGACCGCATGAACCGTCTGGGTGCCCAAATAATTACAGTTATTTTGAGTTCACAAAACAGATGTATCAATCAAAAATAACAGTCAATAGCGTTTTCTGTGGAAGAGGAACATATTCTAATGAACAATTACAACAGTTGAAAAATGTGGATATCGGCGATTTTTCCAGCAGAATATCTAATCTCTCCGATCCCGCATTTTTTTCTTGGATAGCAAATGTTACGGGTGGAATGGTAATAGGTGTGGAAAGGGTTGATGATCTAGTTGATATTATCATGGCGGCCGCAGCTAAAGATTCCGGGCATTTGGATGATCTCGAAGAAAAACTTAAGAGGAGCGCGCCTAATAAACTGAAGCTTGTCGAAATAGCTAAAAAAGCGGAACAAAGAAAATTTTTGGGTGGAAATAATCAGAAATTATTAAATTAAATTAGATACCTTAAAACATAAAATAGGCGATGTAATTTTTTATTTTCAGTCGGGGGCGGTCTGGACAGCGCCATGACGGATATGTTTTTCGACCAAAAAATTTTTTTGGCATTCCTATTGCCCGTATATTATATATATTAATTGTATATTGCTATACCGGCGAATTTGGTGATTTTTAACGTTTTTCCGAGGCAAAACACAAAATATAGTGGTTCTGCTTCAATTTGCCCACATTGTATTGTATGTGGATAATTTCAAGCATAAGGGTTCGTTATCTTGTCGCATGTTTTTTATATTTGCCCCAAAATCGGGCGGAAAGGTTTTTTATGAAAAAAAGGGCTTTTTTTCATTCGTTGGCGGGAATAATAACGCTTATTTCCGTATTCATGTTGACGTGTTCGAATCCCAACGGCCCCGGTGGCGGGGGATGCACAAAACCCAACACGCCAACCAACGTCAAGGCAGAAACCTTGTCAACCCGTAGCATACGGGTCACGTGGACACCAGTCGGCGACGCTATTTTTTACAATGTCTACCGTACCAAAACCGTCGACGACGAGTACGCGCTTGTCGGGAAGGCGCTTGACGCCTCATTTACCGATACGGCGTTAGCCTCGGGGACCGCCCACTACTATAGGATATCCGCCAAAAATGACTGCGATGAAAGCGCAAAGTCCACGCCGGCCTTCGCAACCACATTGTCGTGCGAAAAACCGGCCGCCCCGTTCAACGTTAAGGCGGAGGCCATGTCCGCGACAAGCATAAAGGTCTCCTGGGACGCGATACCGACGGCGACCGGCTACAAAATTTACAGCGCGCGGAACGCGGACGGAACGTACACCTTTATCGACAGTACAAAGAACGGAACTTATACGAACGAGAAATTGCAGGTCTCCTCTACACACTACTACAAAATAATCGCAAAAAACGATTGCGGCGAGAGTGATTTCTCTACTTACGCCTCCGCGACCACAAATGCCTGCCCGAAACCAGCGGCGCCGACCAACGTCAAGGCCGAGGCCGCGTCGTCAAGCAGCATAGAGGTTACGTGGGACGAGGTTGCTACGGCGCTTACCTACAAAATATACCGTTCCAATGAATCCGCCGGAACGTATTCGCCCGTTGGGAACACAGCGGGAAAGTCAAGCACGTCTTGGACGGACGAGGGATTGGAGCTTGCGAAGACGTATTACTATAAGGTGGTGGCGGAGAGCGAGTGCGAAGAAAGCGCGAAATCTAATTACGGTTTTGCAACTACGGCGAACTGTGAGAACAAACCGGCGGTGCCGACCAATATCAGGGCGGAAGCGTTGTCCTCAACGGAGGTGAAAGTTTCTTGGGACGCGGTCAGCGGCGCTAAAACGTACAGCATCTACGAAAAACCCGATTACTATAACGAATATTACAGTATTGTTACTAGGGCGACAGGCACATCGTACACTGTTACAAGTAGGCACCCGTCAACGATTTATCATTTCAAGGTAAGCGCCAAGAACGATTGCGGCGAAAGCGAAATGTCCGCTACTCAGGCTACCGTAACTACGCTGGATTGCGACTTGCCGATACTGCCGGCCCCGACAGGTGTTAACGCAATCGCGTTATCCGCCAGAAGCGTTAGTATTACTTGGAGTCCGGTAGAAGGCGCGGTTTATGACATTTACCGCAGTACTAAAGCAACCAGCGATTTTTGGTCGGTGTCGGGAGCGAGAGATTTGACCGGTACTTCATTTATTGATTCTACCGTGTCTTCTTCGACAACATATTATTACCACGTTGCCGCGTTAAATGAATGTGGAAAATCGACTAATCTTACCATTAACGACATCGTTTCAGTAACCACAAAATGCGAAACACCCATCCCCACCAATGTGACGGTAACCGCAAAGTCCACCAGCAGTCTTGAGGTCTCATGGAACGCCATAAGCGGCGCGGTCTCATATTCCGTCTACCGGGCGACTAGAAGCCCGACCAACCAATACACGCTTATCGGAAAGATATCCGGCGCAAACAGTACATACACTGACAACGGTTTGGAGAACTTAACGTCATATTACTATAAAATAACAGCTAAAACCGAAATCTGTGATGATAGTAGAATGTCAGATTACGCATCCGGAACTACGCAGTGACGTTATGAATTAGCGCCCCGCATAGGGGCGCATAGTTTCGGTAGAAAATGTTTTCCGAAAAGATTTGTCGGTGGCTGAACAAAGGTTCATTAGTTATGTACAAACAGCAATCAACCCTTGTTCTTGGATATATGCGGTTCATTGGGAATAAGGACAGATAAATATCATGACAAAACTCGTCAGACTGATAAGCGTTGCGGCGGCTTTCGCCGTTGTCATCACCCTTGCTTTGCCAATTGCGCTTCAGGCTAAGGCGGTTTATCCCCAGGAGGCCGAGGGGCTGGTTCGGCGCTTTGCGGAGTCGGGCAATATGCCGCGCGGCGGTTTGCGGGCTGGGGCGGATGTTCGTTTGAGGCATACCGCCAAGAAGCAAAAACGGGGACACGCGAGCGGTACCGGTCTTACGAAATCGGCAGACGGGCGGGAAACGGCATTGTTTTATGTCTTCAACGTAGCCGCGGGCGCCGACAGCGGTTTTGTTATAGTGGCTGGAGACGATGTGTTGAGGCCGGTGCTGGGTTATTCGGACAACGGCGGTTTCGACGAAAACAACCTGCCGCCGAACTTCGCGTATTGGATTGATTACTTGCGACGGCAGGCGGAGTACGCGCTGGAGCATGGGGCGGCGCAGAGCGAGGCGGTGAGGCGAGAGTGGGATGGTTATGCCTCCGGCGGTGTTCCCATGATGTCAATGGCAAAAACATCGGCGGCTACGGCGGTTTCGCCGTTGATACAGACAACTTGGAATCAGCGCGCCCCGTACAACGACATGTGCCCGACGCCCAATTACCCTAACACGAGCGGCACTAGGATGCCGACGGGTTGCGTGGCCACGGCGATGGCGCAGATAATGAAGTTTCATCGGTACTCGGGGCCGGGTTACGTATATAGCAAAGCCTACACGACCAGATCGCTCAAAATTAATATGCCGGCCGAGATTCTTGGCGGTTACGAGTGGAGCAATATGCTCAATTCGTACGCTGCCGCCGCTTCCGGCACCGTAACGCAGAGGAACGCCGTGGCCACGCTGATGTATCACGCTGGTTTAAGCGTACAGATGGATTACAAGGCGGATGGCAGCGGGGCGTATAGTATAGATATTCCCAAAGCGTTGACGGAGTATTTTGGATATGACGAGAGCATCCAACGTAAAGATCGCTACACCTACAACAACGCGGCGTGGGAAAATATGTTGAGAGAACAGTTGAACACGGGATTACCGGTGTATTATTCGGGTGTAGATACCACCACCGTCTCCGGTCACGCGTTTTTGTGCGACGGGTACGACGCGGCAGGAAAGTTTCACTTCAATTGGGGTTGGGGCGGGAGTTATGACGGATATTTTGTAACCACAGCGTTGGAACCGGGTACCGGCGGCACCGGGGCGGGCGCCGGAAAGTACAATGACAATCAATATATCATCATAAACATCAAACCGAATAACGGCAATCCGGCCTCTACTTGCGAATTGGCGCTGCGAAACAAGTTTACGGTTAGCAATAGTACCGTTACTCCGATAGAAACGTTTGTCGTTGAGTTCGGCGTTGTGAATACCGGGTGGCGGGCGCTTCCGAGTACCGTTTTGCTTGGAGCGGCGCTGGTAGACAACAACTCCAGCGTTGTTGAAGTCGTCGGCAGAACCACGATGTTGGTTGACAGGGACAACTACATCTTAGCGTCTCAAAGCAGAATACCCTCATGCAGAGTATCCGACAATGTGCCGTCGGGAACATACACGCTGAAGATGGTCTTCAGCATTGACGGCGGCGTTAATTGGATACCGATAAATCTCTCCTACGCCAATGTCCCCAACAGCATTAACTTTACTGTAAACCACGTGCCGCCGATCATAATTGCGCATCCGACCAATCAGGCCATCGCGTCCGGCAGCGCCGCCAGTTTTTCCGTAACCGCGGCGGCAAACAGCGCCGGGACGCTGACCTATCAGTGGCAAGTGAACACAAGCGCAAGCGTGGCGCCGGTTCCCCGCAACATCACGGTCTCAATGTGGGACCAAACCGGCGACGGTTGGAACGGCGGATCGCTCAGAATAAGCGTGAACGGAAACGACCTCTCGACGAATCCGACGATAAACATGGGAAACACGGGTACCTACACATTCAGGGTCAATCCGGGCGATGTCGTCGCGTTTTACTGGAACATAAGCAACTACAACAGCGAATGCGCGTTCGCGGCCTACTACACGGACGCGCCGCCTTCCCCGGCGTTTAATCCGGTAGCAGGGACGGCAAACGACACCGCGCTTTTGGTTTACAGACAGTACGGAGGGCTTATATTTTCCGAAGGCAAGCTGTTGGGTTCGTTTAAGGCGGTTCCCGCTATCGACATCGATTTTTTCAGCAATGTCTCGAACGGTGCGGGCGCAACCACGGCGACATACACGACCCCGGCGACGACGACGGCAATGAACGGCTACCGCTACCGCTGCGTTGTTTCAAACAATTACGCCTTATCCGATACATCCGAATACGCGACCATGATGGTAAAACTCGCTACCATGTCCCCCGACCGCGTAATTCCCGCACCGTCCGACAACAACGATTACGCTGTATTAACACCGCCACCCGCACTGACCGCAGAGTTTACGGCCGGCCCCAACCCGGCGGCAAGAGAGGGCGGCAACATCAACTTCTTCCGTCATGGCGCGCGGATATCCGATTGCGAACTACGGGTGTATGACGCGTCAGGTAACGTAGTAACCAAAATAAAACTCCGCGACAATGCGGGCGGCGGCGTTAGCATGCCAACGCGAAGCCGTCAGGTAGGCTCGTGGGATTTAAGGAACGCGAATGGTCGCACGGTGTCCGTCGGCACCTATATAGTCAAGGGCGTGGTAGCCACGCCTCACGGAAAAAAAGAGAACGTCTCTGTTCTAGTGGGCGTTAGGTAATGTGCAGAAGCTGTCAAAATGGCGGCATCATTTTATAATGTGTTGTGTAGAAACCTCTGCTAAAATCCCTCCTATCCTTGGATTTTGACATATCTACGTTTTCGAATGAACAGTTTGTACCGTATTACAATAATACCTCCAAAAACGGCCTAGTTCCGGCATAATCCTATATATATTAAAAGTCAAATGTATGGCGTAATTTTTTATTTTCAGGTTGGGGATGACCAATGGTAGCGGCCAAGGTAGATTGTTTTTTGAGGATAAAAAACATTTTTCTTGCATTCCTACTGCCCGCATATTATATTTGTATATAGGTCCAATGGAATTGGTTGAATGTAATTTTTCACAGAGGAAATGAAAAATGTTAGACACATTATTGCAATCGTATTCCGAAGACAACAGAATTTCGCTGTTGATTCGTCATTCAAACAGATATGATATTCCGCGAGGTACAGACGGGGTGGATGTTTTGCTTACCGAAGAAGGCAAAATAAACGCTTTCACGTTCGGAGAAAAGTTGTCAAATTATAGGATAAACAAAATCATAACAACAACGGTTAAGCGTTGTATTGAGACTGCCGAATGCATTGTAAATGGTTACGGTAAAAATATTGAAATAATCCCGTCGGATACTTTTGGCAAATTACATATAACCGATTGGCAACTTGCAACGGATTTTCTTAATACTCGCGGCTATGACGGTTGGTATCAAAACATTGTCGCCGACATACCGACACCGGGAATATGCAATTCCAATCAATACAAAGACTTGATGACAAATTTTCTTGTTGAAAATACAGATAGCGCAGGCATAACAATCTTTGTTTCCCACGACGTTCTGATAGCATTTTATCATTATGCGCTGAATTTCACTACGTATACGCCGTTTTCTGAAGGGGTGGGTTATCTTTCCGGTTTATTTTTTAAAAACGGACAGGCCGAGTCTGCGGCTCAATTTCAAAATAACCGATAGAGGTAGCCGCTTCCCTAGTAAACCTCAAACCGAACGACCTTGCTGCGTACCGGCGTACCGGCCACTTCCGCCTGAACAGTGTACTTGCCGCTTTTAAACGGCAGTCGCAGCGTGTGCGGCGGATTTGTTACCGAGTGCTCCTCTCCGTTGACAAACCACAAAAGGCTCCGCGCCTCCGGCTCAACTACGCAGTTTACCGGCAGAAACACTTGGTCGGGCGGCGACTCGGGGTCAACGAAGAAGCGGGCGCCGGAGCGCGGCCAGGTGATTTCCAGCGCGTAGTCTACCGGCAAACTCGCGCCGCCGGGGCACAACGGGCTATGCAGGCGCGGGGCGATGGGCAGTCCGTAGGCGCGCCCCCACGACTCGTACTCCGGCGACAGAGACAAGAATTGCCTATATTCCTTATACCGATCGGGGCAGTTCTGATTGGCTATCAGTCCGTTGCGTTTGTCTACCGATATTCCACGCAATACGGCGCTAACTTCCGTTGGCTCCGTACCGGGAGCAAAGTAATCGCTGGTTACGTATGGCGTATTCTCGTTGGCAAGCATTCCGGTCAGACGGCAGATAGAGAACGGTCTCCATCCTTCCGGAACGGGAAATCCGCCTTCGTAGAGTCCGTCGCGTTCATTTGGGTGGAGGTACAGAAGAATTTTTTTAACAAGCGGCGCCGCGCCATCGTAGCCGGTCACGCGTTTCATTGAACGGTTGTCGGCGTTGCCCATCCACGCCGCCACAAGATAGCGGTTGCTCCACGCTACGCACCACGCGTCCCTAAATCCCTCGGAGGTCCCCGTCTTTACAGCCACGGCAAACGGGTACTCAAAATTCCCATCTCGCGGAAAGGTCGGGAGCCTCGCCTGCGGGTCGGAGAGAAACCGCTGAACCATCCTCGCTGATTGCCGGGTAAACACCTGTTTGCGTTGTTGACTCGTTTGGTCTCTGAGCCAGGCTAGCTCTCCGAATTTTCCGTCATTACCCAAGGTCATGTATGCTCTTGCTACCGACGTGAGGCCGCAGTACAGCCCGCCTATCGACAGTCCCAGGCCGTAGTAGTCCCAGCGCCCGTCGTTTTCCGCCAATTTGAGGGCGCATAGCCGTTCGTAAACTTTGCTCACACCCAACTCTTTCAGCAATTGCACCGCCGGAATGTTCCTGCTGTTGGCCAACGCGTACTTGTATAATATGGGGCCTTGATACTGCCTATCGCTGTTGACAGGAATAAACGAGCGCGTCCCTTCGCCGAAATCGTAGTTCATGTCTTTGAGAACCGTGGCCGCGGTGTACCCCAAATTCTCCATGCCGAGCGCATAGATGAACGGCTTCATCAAGCTGCCGGTCGATCTTTTTATCGCCGCGTAGTCGTGCATCCCGTTATCAAAACTGAAATACCCGCCGGAGCCTACGTACGCCAATACTTGACCGTTGTTTTTATCAAGCACGATCACCGCGCCGTTCTCCACATCGCGGGCCTTGAGCAGGTCCAGATGATTGGCGAGTTCGCGTTGCACGTGCCTCTGTAGATCAATGTCTATCGATGAGACAACAAGTCCGTGGCTGACGACGCTGTCGCCGAGATCCGTATCATCGAGATCGTCAATATTTTTGTTATTGGTACTCTTGCCATTGATACCGTCGCCGCCGACCGCGTTATGCAGCATTTTTGTATACCTAAGCGCCACGTGTATGGACGCCTCGTCCCTAATATCTTTAGGCGGGACGGCAAACTCTTTCAGTTCCATGGTTGATTGCAGGTACTCCGTGCTGTCGATCCACCCGTATTTAACGCACCGTCCGAGAATAAACAACGCACGGTCGCGAGCGGCGGCGAAACCGCTTTGATTGAATAGGTTCATCCGCCCGGGCGCTCTCGGTATTGATACTAAAAGAGCGCTTTCCGCCAAACTCAAATCCTGCACCGGCTTTCTGAAATACCGCCGCGAGGCGCACGGTGCGCCTGCGATTCTGTTTCCGTAGGGCGATATAGATACGTACTGCCTAAGCACCCGCTCTCGCCCGTAAAATAGCGTCAGCCACACCGCCGCAAACGAATCCCTAACTTTAGAAAACAGAGTGCTGCGTCCGCCCCTCTGTAACCGCGCCGTCTGCATGGCAATGGTCGACGCGCCGGAGAACCCTTTTCTCTTTATGTAGTTGTTGACAAACGCTCGTCCTACCGATTTTAGGTCTACGCCGATATGCTTACGGAATCTGCGATCCTCGGCGGCTAGAACTGCCGTCACAAGCGTCTGCGGCAATACCTCCGGCATCGGCCAATAACCGATCTCGCCCTGCGGCGACTCAATCTCGGCAATGAAGCGGTAGTTGCGGTCAAGGATGATCCACGACGGACTACGCTCGTCAATACGAATGTCGGTCAAACTGAACGCAAAGGCAACCAACACGAATAATAGAGGCGGGACGACTAACGCGATACTTACGGCCTTGGGGATAGATACCCGACCGTCTCCGCAATACAACATCCGACGTAATATATCGCGTATTCCGGTCATATATTATGTATCTTTTTTGATTATCACGCTTTTCAAATACCGCTGAATCGGCATATCAACAAATCTATGAACCAAAATACTGAACGTTATTGTCACTATAAAGGTAATTGCGATTTTGACGATTTCATATATCAATAGGCATTTTGTTTCAGCCGTTTCTCTAAATACAACCTTTGCAAGAAATACTATAACGAGACAGTGAATTAAATACATTACATAGCTTGCCTCTCCCAGTTCAACCGCAAACCGTACCGCTCTATTATTGCATTTAATCTCTTTTTCTAGAAATAAAACGGAACCGACCAGGGCTAACGCCGGAATTCCGAAACTTATGCCCCTGCTCATAAATAAATAACGATTACCAATATCGCAGTAAACCATAAGCCCGTAAAAAAATATCGCCGAAATCGTTAACGCGGTTATTTTGACCCGTCTGTTGACTATTATTCCGCAATTGTTTGTTTCAAATAACGTATATAAACGATACAATATTATGCCGTATATAAACTCAAGAAACAACGAGGGGCCATAATAGTTTAATATGAAACTTTCGGTATTCAAAAATTGTAAACCCGCCATAATAAAAACAAGAATCAAAACATACGTCGGCGTCAAATACCTTTTGTTCCTCACAAATAAAACGCACAAAAACACGACGACATAAAAAAGTATCTCATAATTCAACGACCATCCTTGATCAAGCGCCGGCAACCCGTTATTTTCCGGTCCCGGTATAAATAAAATTGACTTTATGAATCCGGAAACGCTTATTTCGTTGTTTTTTATCATTCCCGGAAAAATCACGGCGGTCAATGCCATTATGGTTGTTACAAGCAGGTACATCGGCTCTATTCTTATGACGCGTTTTATAAAAAACTTTCCGGCGCCGTCCTTACCCGTTGAAACAACATACGCGATAACGAAGCCGCTGATTATGAAAAAGATATCAACGCCGAACCGCCCCGCCGTCGGAAAATTACGGCACACTATATCGTCTGCGCAGTGTACATAAACCACGCTCAACGCCGCGACAGCTCTCAGCAATTGGATGCTGACGATCGTCTGTTTGTTCGTTGTTTGCATACCGGCGTCTCACAGTAAATGCTTGGCAAGCGCCGCGACGCCCTCGTATTTGCCTAAATCTATCTGCGCGTACTTATCCTTAAACGTCTCGGCAAGCCCGTTCAGCCACTTTTTACTTGTCTTTACGTTTGTTACGCAGAGCGTGTCCCCGTAAATTTTATAGTTCAGCGATATGGAGACCGGTTCGGTCTCGCCGTTCAGCAGAATATTCGCGTGCGCCTCGCCGTCTTTAAGGCTTATATCCAGAACCTCAGCGATGCTTCTTACGATCTTATGGCCGTTTAGAAAACTTTTCAGACCCATATTCGCTAAGAAGTTCAGCATTTACTTTCCCCTTTTGTGCTTAATGTAATTCTCCACCGTCCACTGACGCGCGTACTGTCTGACCGCTTCCAACGCGTCGGCGGCCCACGCGGCGTTTATGCCCGCCCCCATAGCCGCCCCGAGCGCAGGAATTAATTGCGACGCCTTTTTCTCCGTAATCGTGATCCCCAACTTTCTCAAAAGTTCCCGTACCACCACGATTATTTTTTCCGTACTTAAAATGTTGTCAACCGACATTTTATATATCTGCTGCCATGTTTTTTCTTGCAATGTTTTTCCCGTGGCTCTCAGCGTGAACGCGGCGGCCGCTTTTTCCTTGATGTTGTTTGCCGAACCGGCGGACACCGCTTTTAGTATGGCGATTTGAGTCTCTTCGGTTTTAATCGGCAACCCGTAAGACAGCGCGATCTTATTGGCAAACGCCATAATGATTCCGAATGACGCCGGAATATCGGCTAATATCAGAAATATTCCGCCCGCACCCAAAGCGCCGCCCTCCGTGGCCATCGCGGCGAGTCCCGCCGTCTTCCAATTCTTAGCGCTCACATCCGCTTCGGTAAACCATTTGGAAAACCTAATTTCATCCATGTTCTCAAAATCGAAATCTTTACCTGAAACACTTTCTACGGCGGACGCGATATAATTATTCGCTCCGGAAATTACGCCCTCCAACAGCGGTGCGATCTTCTTCATAATCGGACGAAGAACATACGCGACCGGAGCGGTAAGTGTACCGATGCTCTTATTTATGATATTTGGCGGACTCTTTTCCCAAGCGTCGTACTCTCTCCTAACGCTTGCGAAAAGCTCGTCCATACTGAAACGAGTATGTATCTCACATCCGCACTCGGAACAGACCTCCGATCCGTCCGCCATCTCAACACCGCAAATCGGACAATTCATGGATTACGCCCTTTCTTCATTTATTGTCTACCTCTACGGTTTCTCAACCACAACCAAACTTCCCGCGCTTGTCCCAAATACGTTCATCTGATACATCATCTCCGCCCGCGCCGGGGGTTGCGAAAATTCTCCCTCCGTTATCGCCTGCGATCTGAAATAGAAATCGTAGGTGCCTTGCGGCATCCTCTCGAAAAAGTATACCACGCGGTCGTCGTAAAATGAGCTATAGTCGCCGCCGTTTGTCGTCTTGTGCGAGGGGACGGCGTCGCTCGACGCGTTCTCCAATCTCGGGTTGAGCGGCTCGAAACCGGCGGCCATAGGAACGGTCACGGCCACGAACAGCCTCTCCTCAGGGTTGACAATCTGCACGTGTTCCTCCAGGATAGCGCCGCTCTTAACGGTTATCTTGGTGCCGCCCTTGTCTATCGCGACCCTCTCCGGCGGCGCGCCCTTTTTGATCTTAAACAGCCCGCGTTTCACGGCAAACCCGCGTTGCTCCGGCTCCGCGGCGCTGCCAAGCGCTTGCGGTATGTAGCGGCGGCTTAGCCTCACCCAAAACGTGCGGTTCGCCGACTGACCGTCGGGGGTTATGCTGCCGGCTTTGTCGTTTGTCCAATACGCCGTCGTCGCGGTTTTCATGGCCAGCGGTTTGGACTTATCGCCGCCGTCGTTCAGCTTGAACGTATTCGCAGACTCTTGTTCCCTGCTATCGATGAAATCGCGTAGCGCCAAAAGCGACATACTGTTCGCGTAAGTGCTGCCCCAACCGTCGTCCGTGCCCATAACCATCAGTTCTCTGGCCAACAGCAGCGTCCTCGGGTTCGACATGGTTTTAGGCGACGAAGACATCGCGCTCACAAACGACGCCAGCGCCGCGGCGTCGCTCGCGTGCATCCTCGCGCCTACAGGCACGCCGCGCTTCTGGAACCCGCCGAAGGCTTCTTTGCCTTGACGCTCCATGAATATCGCCGACTTCCAGAGCTGATCTTCCAACGTAGCGTACTGTTTGCCAAAGAATGTCTCTTTTTCCGCGATGGCCTTGAACACGTTGGCCTTGCCCATAATGTCCAATTCGTTCGCCGCCGCCGCTAATTCCCGCGTGTAGCCTATGTCTGTGTGGCCGCTCCTCGCAAGCGCCACGAGAGCGCAACTCCTCTCGTATGCCGACTGACCGCCCACAAAACGGCTGTAGTCGCTGCGCAGCGATCTCTTGAGGGCCTCTATCGCCGACGCGTACATATTTTGATCGAAGGGGAACGGTTTCTCCAACGTTTTGTTCACCGTGTTCACCTCTGTCAAGAAATTTACCACGTAGGCCGTAAGGTACACGTACCCCGTCGTCCCGGGCCAGTAACCGAAGAGTCCGTCGCTGTGCTGCGTCGTCTTCAAAAACGCCATAGCCCTTGACACGCCCTCCGTTATCGACGCATCCGGCGGTTCAACGCCGTACTTTTCCCACATGCTCTTGTAAACCACCGACGGGTACGATTGCGACACAACCTGTTCCGAGCAACCGTACGGGAAGCGCACAAGGCTCGCCGTAGCGGAAATGACTTTTGGCAAATATTGATTGTCGCTTATAAAGAGGCTCGCGGCGACCGTATTGGGCCTGGCCGGCGCGGACAACGCTTGCCAAGAAAAACTTCCCTTCTTGTCAATCTGCGAGAACTGCGTCTCTTCGATGAATTGCCTGTCCAATTGCAACGGTATTTTAACTTCAAATGCGTCCCCCGCGTTGTCGGCGCTCCTCTTTACCGCCATCCTGACCGACACCGAGTTCCACTGCAACGTCCCGCGCCGCGTGAACGGCGGCATATCCACCGAAAGGTCGGCGTAGAGCTGCATCGGCCTGACCGAGTCTAGTTGTATCTGTTTATCGGGGCTGCTTTTTATGGACAGCCCTTTGGCGGTTATCATAAACGTCGCCGCGCCGCCGCCGCCCTCCACCACGCGCGCTATACCGCCCGCCCGCAGTTTGTCGCCTAGCCGCACGAAACGCGGCAGAGCCGGTTGAATCGTGACCGGCAGGCGTACCGACACCCGCGACTTGGCCGTGCCGAACCTATCGGGCCCGCTTACCGCGATAGCGCGTATCGCGTAGTTCGTCAGGTCGTCCGACATCTGTATCTTCACGACCGCCGTTCCGTTTTTGTCAACAATTATAGACGGATTCCAATACGGCACCACCTTGAAATTCTTGCGCGGGGTCATCTTCCCTAGCCCCTCGTCTTCCTCATCTCCGCCGTCGCCGCCCGGATTTTCCGACGCGAGGAGATCGCCTATCACAAGGTCTCTGCTGTCCATTATGCTCACGTGCGTCTCGACCTCTTTCAGAAACGCCTCGAGCGGATCTAAACTGTATTCCTTGCGCAGCGACAGCACCGCCTCGTCGACCAGCCACAGCGCAACCTCGCCGGGACGCGCCTTGCCCTGTATGTCGCGGAGGTTTACGGTCACCTCAAGCGTTGAACCCGGCGTGACCGTGGACACGTGCGACAGTTTCACGTCGAGCATGTTTGCGACGGGGTTGACCGTGAGCCACGTCGTGTTCCCTACCGTCTCCGGCCTTCCGGCGTCGACCGACGAACCGTCCGACGAGCGGCGCGGCGCGGCGGCGCGCGGACGCATAAGCAAGAAGCTCACGGGAACACGCGGCGCCATCTCCTGCTTGATGTCGAGCGTAAACGTGCCCTGCCCGTTGTCGACGCTCACCCACTTGTATGAAAGCTCGCCGTTGGGCATTTCCGTCACGGCTAACGCTAGCGCTTTCTTGTACGGACTCTTGAGCAAGACTTTCGCCTGCTGGCCCGGTTCGTAGGAGTTCCTGTCCATCACCGTCTCAAAAACGCTCTGCTCGGCCTTCTTCCAAGCCTGCTGCTGCTCGCCCCCGGCAAGGTATAGGTCGATCTTGACCGTCTGCAACCGTCCCAGCCTGTCACGCGACGACAGCGCAAGTATGTACACGCCCGGCTTTTGATTCTTGAACTCTATCGCCGTCGGGTTTGCCCCTGTAACCACCTCCCTCTCCTCAACCAAATCCACCGACTCGTTGGTCATGTACTTGGGCTTGCCCGAAGAGAAATCCGAATCCGTCAAGTAAGATGCCCATGTAACCCGTTTAAGCTCCACGTTTACTTTCTGCCCGGTAATGAGGGAGTCTTTGACGCCGATGGCGGCAATTTTGGCGGATATCGTATTTCCGTTTGTTATGTGCCTATTGGCGCGTATGCCGAGTATAAACGGCGGCAAAGCGATAACCGTGTGGCGCGCCGAGACCGTCTGCATGTCCGCGTCGGTGACCGTCGCCTCCACAACGTACTTTGTCGGGTTCCCAGCCGTCGCCGCCTGCGGGTTCAGCGTGAGGGAGGCGCTGCCGTTTCCGTCCGTTTTTCCGTTTTCCTCCAATACGCTACTGCGGCTTGGTTCCTGCGACGCGCCGTAGCGGCTGTCGCTCGACAGTATGTAGTTTGCAAACCCGCGGGGTTTGTGGTCGTAGGGGTAAGAGGTTACCTTCCAAGCGACATCCCTATCGACTACGCGCCCGCCCGCGTAGTATGTGGCCGTGGCGCGTACCAGCGCCGGCCCGTCGTTGGGGATACGGTCGGCCCCGGTAACCCGAACCTCGAAACGCGGAATACGGTATGCGTCAACCAAGAAATCGGTATTGGTAATAAGCCTTTCGCTCTCGCCTTTAGCGCTCCTATACAGCGATACTTCGTAAGTCCCCGTTGGCACGTCGTCGCCGGCAGGCGGCGCGATTTTCAAATGAAAGGCGCCGAACTCATTCAGCGTAACCTTCCGCGTGGCGTAAACGGACGACGGGTTGCTCACCTTGACGGTGTACTCGCCCCCGCCGGCAGGCAGATTGATGGCGCCGTAGAGCAGCTCCCTCACGTACCCTTTTATGAAGACGCTGTCCTCGGGGCGGTAGATCGGGCGCTCGGTGCGCACAAACCCGCGTATCTCCGCTTTCGCCGCCGTAAACACCTCGTTGCTGCCGGGCCAGTTAAGCCATCCTTCGTCGGATTTCCGCCAATGGTTATCCGAAAAGACGTTCAACGTGCCGCGTCTGTCGTTTTCTGTGTTTATGACCAGCACATCGTCGCCCTTGGAGACCACAACCCGCCTAACCGTCGAATTGTTCAGCTTCTCCATAGTCGCTTTCGTGTGTTCAAAGGAGAAGAATCCGTCCGACCCTGTCTTGCCCTGCGCGAGAGTTACCATCTCGCCGCCGATCAGGCCGTCTATCCTTATAGACGCGTCGGCCACCGGCTTGTCGCTCGAATAGCTCGTGACCGCAAACATCACCTTGTTGCCCTTAGACCTGGATTCCACCGCGCTTAGGCACAGATCCGTCACGTTCACCTTCGCGTAGTAACGATTCTGCGCCCCGTCAAGCAGCCTGAAGCCGACCAAATACGTCCCCGGCTTGTCCTTGCCGCTGACGGCGGCGAACATCGGCTTAAGGTCCACGCTGCTGATCTTGCGCCCTCCCTCCCCTCCGACATCCACAATTCCGGAATAGTGCGGGCTGCCGAGCATCCTTATATGCTTCACAATATTCACATTCTCATACGAGTATCCGTAGCGCGTTTTGCCGTATTCCGAATCCAAGGAGGACGGCTCCTCGCCAGGTCCCGGAGGCATGGATGTCTCGCTCACCTCGACTTGCGCGGACGGGAAATCGCCGAACGCCGTATGCAGCGGGTCTATCTTGTACACCCTGAAGTCCAAACTCGAAACGCCGGACGCCGTTATCGGAAATTGCTGCGGGCCGAGCCGCTCCACTATACCGGACCCGCGGTCCCAATTGGCGTTCGGTTTGATCTTCGGCAGATACACGTAAAACGAACTCGGCTTCTTGTTCGTAAGCGCGCGCCCCGCGACATCCGTGACGGTAGACGGGTTCAACACCACTTTGTAGAGCTTTTCCTGCTCCATCCCAAGGTTGATGAATATTTTGTTTCCGCTTATGGAGTACAAGAACTTCGGCGGCGACGGCGATACGCTCACCATGCTCCGCATAACCGAAATCCCCGGGTCGGACGGCTCCGACGAGAACTCCAGCGTAAATTGCCTGTCGCCGTCAACCTTAACCGCTTGACGGGCATCATAGGCCACCCCGTTCGCGTTGAGAGTGTACATCTGCCCGCTCACCCCCGCCCTCTCTACCAAAAACTCCGGCTTCGTCTCGATAATGTAGGTTTCCTGCGCCCCCCTAAATTCCGCCTTATCCGCAAACTTCAGCGTGACCTTTACCCGTTGCCCGTAACCGATAGGCTCGTTGAACATCACGCGGTAAGCAAACGACTTCGCCCCGAGGATGTCCTCACGAACCTTGTACTCGCTCTGCCTGAGCGCGCGGCACCCCTTGCCGCCGACCCCCGGAAGCGGGCACGTCTCAACGCTCACGAGCCGCGACAAACCGCCCGCGGCGACTTTCGCGGAAAAGACAAACCCGACCCACCTTATCGGCTTGGCGTCGCTGAGGAAACGGGAAGAGGCGAGATTCTCTTTCGGCTTCCAAACCTCGTCGCCCCGATTGCCGCCCCTTTCGCGCCTGTAACTATAACCCTCGTCGTCGTAGTCGCCGTCATAGCAGCATTCGCCCTCCCCGTCCTCCTCCGCCTCCTCGACGACCGGCTTCTTGAGCTTGCCGATCGGAATGTCGTCGCCCCCGCCCACCTGCCCGCAAAAGACCGCCTCCGGATCGGGCAGCAGCGTAAACAGCTCCCGCGAACTCTTCCGCGAGGTTACCTTGTAACGCTTGAGCGGCTCCCAAGGCGCCGTGGGTCTAAATTCAAGCGTGCGCCCGTCTATCTTGACGAACTCGCCCGGGTGCGCCGGCGTGATAGAGAACAGCTGCCCGGGTGCGTCGATGGGCCCCGCGTCCCCGGGCACCGCGTCTTTGTCGAAGAACACTGTGATCGGGTCGTACTCCCTGAGATACGCCGTAGGCAGAATCTTAGCGTCCCCGCCCGAAACGCCCGCCGCCTGGCCTCGGTCGGCGGGGATATACCCGTAAGGCTCGTAGGCCATAACCACCGCGATCCCGACGGCGGCGACCGCCAATAAGGCGGCGCAAACGCTCTTAACAGACAATTTCCGCATAAATCCACCCCGTAACCGCGCTTTTCGGTTTGTTTTTAGGTTTTCAGGCTATCGTATTGCCGACAGAGATTAATCTACTAATAATATAATAGATGCCGTACGGGGTTTCAAAATCATCAAAATCAAAATCTTTTAAAGTCAAAGGCTTTAAATTCTTTTTTAGACGAAAGGCTTCGCCTTTCATAGATAGTTCGGGGGCTGAACCCCCGAACTTCAGTCAAAAGATAACGGCAAAGGCTTTTGACTTTGACTGAAAATGAGGGGCTTGGCCCCGAATTTATCTATGAAAGACGCGTAGCGCCTTTCGTCTGAAAAAGAACTTTATGTTTTAACGGCTTTTAAGGCTTTAACGCTTTTTTTACAAAAATATTGACTTTCTAACACACGTATACTATATTATAACAAAGGAGGATTTAACCATGATTACCGCAGAAATGCCAAAACCGTCGATAAATTATCCGCCGAATATTGAAATTGAAGAAATCAACGCCGAAGGTGATGAGGAATATTCGGAGGAATTTCTTGACGAGATTGAACGGGAAGCGGAGGAGGCGTTCCGGCAGATCGACCGGGGCGAACTAAAGCCCATCGACCTGAAGGCCTTTGCCTTGAAGCACGGAGTTAATTTGAAAAATGGATAGGTGCGAAATCTTTTTTACGGGGAAATTTGAAAAAGATTTTGAAAAACTTTCCAAGCAGGATAAAGCGGCGGTTCTCGAAAAAATCGAAATCTTAAAGAACAACCCGCGTTATCAGACCATAAAGGTAAAGGGGAAAGAAAACCTGTATCGGACTCGCGTCAATGACAGTATTCGACTATTGTGGAAATTCCGGAACAGCCAAATAATCGTTATACTCCGTGTAGGACATCACGATATTGAAAAACAACGGAGACTTGAAAGCCTTTAAAGTCTTTTTTAGACGAAAGGCTTCGCCTTTCATAGATAGTTCGGGGGCTGAACCCCCGAACTTCAGTCAAAGTCAAAGGCACCACCCCGCCCTTCGGGCACCCCTCCGAGGAGGGGAATTAACGTCAACGTCAACACACCGCATTGTTTTGACTTTATTCCCCTCCTCGGAGGGGTGGCGGCGAAGCCGACGGGGTGGTGCTTTTGACTTTGACTTTGATTGAAAATGCGGGGTTCAGCCCCGCATTTATCTATGAAGCCGAAGGCTTCGTCTTAAAAAGATTTATCTTTAGACCGCTTCTTCGGTGATAACTGCGTCAAACTGGTTTGACGGGGCAAATCCGGCGGGAAATATGGTATCAAACTAGTTTGACGGGGCAAATCCGGCGGGAAATATGGTATCAAACTGGTTTGACGGGGCAAATCCACACGGAAATATGGTATCAAACTGGTTTGACGGGGCAAATCCGCGCGGAAATATGGGATCAAACTAGTTTGACGGGATGATTCCGCGCGGAAATGCGGTGTCTCGCGGGGAGAAAGGGCGTTTCTTGGATGACTTCGCGGTATCTCGCGGGGAGATGGGGGTGATTCTTCTCGGAGTTGTCATTTTTGCAATTTTGGATGGGATGAAAGCCGATAGGGGGGGTTGAAAAAGTTTGTTTTTTTTGCAACCGCCCTGCCCGTAATATATATTACAAGTAGATGATAGCCGAAAGGCTGGGATAAACCATGTTCTACATAGGCGCGACAAAGGAGGCTGCTATGAGCAAGAAATCATCAATTTTGACGGGGGCGGGCGTGGCGGGGGTGATTGCGCTTGGCTTGCTTGGGGGGTGCGAGAGCAACGTCGGACCGGAAGAGAAACCGGATCCGAGTAAACCTGGGACTACAGTTACCGATCCGGTCGATACGTCGAAAACTACCGTGGACACAACCAAAACAAAACCGGACACGACGGCAACCAAACCCGACACAACGCAATCAAAACCATTGTGTCAGGTGTATGTTGGCTCTGCTAGGATTGATGGAACTAATGATCGTGTTGCAGAATCTTTGGGCTGGTTTACGCTACATTCGCTTGATGGCACATGGAAGCCCACTACAAAGACGGGTAAGACTGCGATACGGCTTCAAATAGACGGTGGGTTTTCTGAATGGACAACGGAATCACAGGATGGAGTATGTAGTGGGCGGTTTGGTATAGATATTCCTTCTGGCAATATTATATATAATTTAGATGGCTCCAAAGGTTGCCGCCCAGTACCCGAAACCGAGCAAGAAATATAGCACCCGTTTTTCTTTTGACATTTTTTAAAAGATATTGTACAAAATACCCTATATTATGGACGTTAAAAAGATTCTCTTGGCGTTTTTTGCAACGGTCGCGGTGGTTCTGGCCGAAAGGATTGATTATGCCGACGCCGACTTTTGTTTTGATTTTAGAGGGGAAAGGCCTCAGCTTTTAGTTGTTAAACAAAACCGTGGTATAGAGATACAAACTGTCGGAGCGAGTGACAGTATGAAATGCGAACGCTATTCTGAGTCTGTAGGGATCGGCATTGATTTCATAGATAAATCAGGCAAACGTATAGTATCTTTTTCTCATTATTATGGCGGCATGGGCGAATTTATAGGGTGCGGTCCGAATGGCTCGATAACATTCGGAATAGTGCCGACGGTGATAGAAATAAAACTTCCGTCAAAAAGCACACAGTTTTGGACGCATGAAAGAACGACTGCGGAGATGTCAAAAGACCTATTGCAATTTAAGAATAAAGTTATTGACGGACATATAGAAGTAGATTCAAAGTGCGAACCGTCCTACGAGAACAAATATGAAATTAATTTCCGCGCCAAGATAACCGGAGAATGCCCCGCCGATTTTTTGAGCAATCACGACCGTAGTCTGCGGCGGTGATTTGAGGAGCAAAAGAATCGACCTTTCGCCGTTGTTACCGCCATAGACCGCTCCCCAATTTACATAAGATTTTCCCCAAATGCCCCGATAACATATTTTTAAGAAAAGTATTGACATTGTACATGACAACAATGTATTATATATATACAAACCCCATAAACAAGGAGCGTCAAAATCATGACTAACATCACAGTCAAGATAGACGATGACGTAAAGCGGGACGCGGAAGCGCTCTTCGGCAAGCTGGGCCTCAGCATGTCCGGCGCGATCAACGTCTTCTTTCGGCAGGCCATCCGCGAACAGGCCATCCCGTTTCGGGTTAGGGCGGTTAGCGAGCACGATGAGTATTTCAACGAACAAAATATGGAGCGGTTGAGGGAATCTATCGCCCAAGCCGAATCCGGTCAAGTGATTGTCAAAACAATAACAGAGTTAGAGGCGATGGAGAATGAGTGACATTGTTTTTACGCCCAACGGTTTTGAAGACTACACGTATTGGCAATCCGTAGACAAGTCTACGCTGAAAAAAATCAATAATCTCATAAAGGATATTCTCAGAAACGGCCATGTAGGGATTGGGAGCCCAGAACCGCTGAAAGGTGACTTAGTCGGTCTTTGGAGTAGGAGAATTGATGACAAAAATAGGCTTATATATAGGATTAAAGAAAATGGCGACATAGAAATTGTCGAGTGCAAGGGGCATTACGGCGATAAATAAGCTGTTACCGCCCTCTAATCACCGCCGTAGTCAGTACAAGTTTGCGCATAGGGTTGATCCTTTGGGTTAATGGGTAAGTAATAATATAAATCAATACCTTAACAAAAAAGGCGGGAACAAATCCCCGCCCGTATGACCGCCGACAGCAACGCCATGAACAACCTAAATCTTTTCGACTTCCGCTTCCGTCAGTTTTACAATTCTTGCTATCTCCGACACGGATTTTCCCAATTTTCTGAGTTCGTTGACGAAATCACGTTTAGTTTCCTCCGTTTCGCGCTTGGCGTTGGCTAGTTCCTGTGCTTGTTTCTCCATTTTGTCGTATTGTTCCCCGAACATTTGGCGCATTGCCCGTTGGTAATACTCTTCCTCGTCCAGTTCTTTGCGGGTTTCCGAATCGGCGGCGGCGTAGCGCAGAATGTCGAGCGTCTCCTTTAATTCCGGATCATCAATGTTTAGCGCGTAGTCTTTCGTCGTTTCGCTACCGCTTATGAAGTTAGCTTGTTCAAATATCGACAGCAGTTTGTCGAGCCTCGTGTTTATGCTCGGCGTTATTCTCTTTGTTTGGACAAAATACGCCGTGTGCGTCAACTTCTCCACAAACGGATCGTGCGAGTTAAGCGATTCGCCGGTGCGCAGGTCGCGGCAAATCGGAAAATTGCCGAACGCTACGGAATCGACGGTGAGGTTGAAGCCTAATATGTATATTGAGATTATCGGTAAAGTCGAAGTAATGTACTCCGTGCCCAAATACTCTCTGAAGCGGGTGATGTCGGCAAGGTGCTTGGCTTTCTGCATCTCTATGAACACCCGCTTCTCCTCGCCGGTCTCTTTCTTTATAGTCGCGGCAAAATCCATTCGGAAGAGGGTGAGTACACCGTTGCCCTTGTCGTGCTTTGTGCGCTCGATGACGGTGGGCGTTAGGGAAATTACCTTGCAATCGAGAATCGTCCCGATCAAAAATTTCGCCACGCGGTCATTTTCCAGTAACCGCTTGAATATCACGTCGTAAATAGGGTTGGCGATTATCATGCCGCGCATTCCTTTTTGATTTAACCGCTAATAGATACCAAGCATAAACTCAATAATTAATATAATATCTGCCGAGACAAATAGCCAAATAAAAAAACAATTCATAAATGGTCGCTTCAACTCACCATCGTTAAGTAATAATATAAATCATGGTCTGTCTGCGACGCACCGCACCGAGTCCCCAATGTTTTTGTAGCCGTAGTTGTTCTCGCTCACGTTGTCGTAGCCGTAGTACATGTCCAAGAAGTAGGCGTCGTCGCGATTGGCCGCCGTAGCCGTCCACCAGTAGCCGTTGTCGCCGGCATGGTAGAAAGATCCGTCGGAATCGCTGTAGCCGCCGGGCAAGGCCGAAAATCCGTAAACATCAGTGCCGTTACCGTCTCTTTTCATTCCTTTCCACCCGCTCGTTGATTTTAACTTCTTGCCCGCAATCTCTTGTCCGCCCGCAGTCTTAACCAACTTTCTCCAATCCGCCGTATCCGGCAACTTCCATCCTGTGGGACAGACCGTCTTCGCCGTCTCCCAATCGTACAACCTGCCGAATTTCTTACAACTATCGGCGCTATTATTATAGCACCAAGACTTCCCTGTTTTGGACAGATAATTGAGATTCTGCGCCATCCAAGTCTGCGTCCCGATAGTAACAGTCTTGTACGTCTGCCCGTCTCTTGCGTCGGTGAATGTTCCGAAAGAGGGCTCGCCTGCGACCGCCGCCGCAATCGCCGCCGCGACCGCCGCCGTAGTCAGTAAGAGTTTGCGCATAGGGTTGATCCTTTGGGTTAAATGGTAAGTAGTAATATAAATCATGGGTTGTCGGCGACGCAACGTACGGAAAGTCCGCAGCGTTTGCTCTCTTTTTCCTCGCTTACATGGTTTTTGGTGGGGTTAACGGGTTTATGGGATACGTAATAAAATAATATTTCGAACCGATAAAGTCAAATTCTTTTTTAGACGGAGCCTATCGGCTCCATAGATAAATGCGGGGCTAAACCCCGCATTTTCAGTCAAAAGATAAAGTCAAAAGAATTTGACTTTACAGACCTGCGGAGAGCGCGGGAAAAGCGGGATTGGGCGGACGGCGCGGTTAGTTGTCGGCGACGCAACGAACAGTGAAGCCGCAGCTCTTGTCGCAGCTGACCAAGCCCACGCCGTCGTCGTCGTTGAGTATGACATGGTGGTAGGCGTTGCCCTCGTACTCCTCAGATGTCCACCAGTTGCCGTTGTTACCGGCACCGTAGAAATCGCCGCCGTCGTTGCGGAGGCCGCCGGGCAGAGCAGAAAATCCGAAAACATCCGTACCGTTGCTGTTTTTGCTCTCATTATTATTCCACCCGCTCTTTGATTTCAACTTCTTACCAGCAACCTTTTCACCGCCTGCCGTCTTTACCAAATTTCCCCATTCCTGAATAGACGGTAAGCGCCAGCCGCTCGGACAGACCATTTTCACCGCCGTCTGCCAAGCGTACAGCCTGCCGTATTTTTTGCAGTTGGATTCGTCATCGTCGTAACACCAAGAAGTACCGGTCTTCACATTCATATTCTCCGCCGTCCACGTCTGCGTCCCAATCTTCACCGTCTTATACTTCTGCCCGTCCCTGCTGTCGGTGAACGTCCCTTTCTGTTGCGCCGTAACCGACCCGACCAACAACATCGCCGCCGACAAAACCGTCCGTCCCCACAATCCAAGTCCCCGCATATAATCCTCCGTAAAAAAAGTTAGTTGATTAACCGACAATCAATACAAGTTGATAGATACCCGTCCACTTAAATATATATTGCGCCCACGCCGTAGCGCAACAAAAAAGGCGGGGACGGGGCGGCGCGTTCCGTCGCGAGCGATATCCTCCGGCGGCATGAGTTTAAATTTTTTTGACCGCTGGCGCTGCTCGTAATATATATTACTTAAATGAATGGGGGGACGGCATGGATAAAGGCATAGGCGCGGCGCCGGACGCAAGCGCGAATCGGGAGCACAAAGACTCCTTGTTCGCTTTCATATTCGGCGAAAAAGAGACGGCCTTAGAGTTATACAGCGCCATATCGGGGAACACATACGGCCCCGACACCAAGATAGAGATGGCGATGCTCAAAAACCCGCTCTACAATACGCTGATGAACGACGTCGCGTTCACCGTAAACGACAAACTTGTGGTGCTTGTGGAGCACCAGTCTACGATATGTCTGAATATGCCGTTACGGATGTTGCTATATATAGCGCGGTGGTACGAGCGGTACACTAAGGAGTCCGATATATACCGCCAGAAGATAATACCGATCCCGCGTCCGGA
>Ga0268262_10001085_pt1 | contig 34649 bp, 39 predicted proteins | sample TergutNc150P3_FD_190354 | JGI IMG/M metagenome (GOLD analysis project Ga0268262, IMG submission 190354) | Nasutitermes corniger P3 segment gut microbial community from laboratory colony in Florida, USA - Nc150 P3 (SPAdes) (version 2) | ecosystem: Host-associated > Arthropoda: Insects >...
TTTCTCCTCGACATGGCGGACGAGCTTGTGAAATTCGGGCTGGTCATAGAGCCGTTCGGCGACGGCACGATCGCCGTGCGCGAGGCCCCCGCCATCTTGAAGCAGGTGAAACTCCCCGAAATCCTCAAGGATTTGTCGGAGGAGGAAAAGACGCTCGCGCTCGAGGAGCGCATAGCGCATGTGGCGAAAACCTACGCTTGCCACAGCTCCATGCGCTCGGGTGACGCCATGAGCCTTAACGAGATGAACGAGCTTTTGCGCCAAATAGAGGCTACGCCCAATACTGGGCAGTGCAACCACGGCCGCAGGGCTTTTGTGGTTGTAAAACTCGACAATCTGGATAAACTATTCGACAGGTGAAAAGGAGATGCGAATGTCATACAAAGTCATAGCCGTGCTCGGCGACAGCATTACGAACGGATACTGGGACGACACTTTCCAGGGCTGGTTCGGGCGGCTTGCGGCCAAAGTTTCCGCGGCGAAGTCAGGGGCGTTTGGATTTAGCAACCTCTCGCAGGACGGCGACAGAATCTGCGACGTTCTCCACCGCCTCGGCGCGGAGGGCTTGACGCGCGAGCTGGACATTTTGCTTATTGCGATAGGCGTCAACGACGTGATTCGCAGCCCTTCCGCGGACTCCCCCGCCGACCTTTCGCCGCACTTGCGGGCGGAGTATTGGAACAGGCTCTTGGACGTGGCTCAGCGGAACACTAGGGAAATCGTGGTGTTCGACATACTACCTGTGCGCGAGGAAATGATGCCGGCGGACGACGGCCTTTGGTGGAAGAACTCCGATATAGAAGAGTACAACGATTTAATCGCGGAAATCTGCGCCGAGAGGAAAATCCCTTTCGTGCGCCGCCATGACGAATGGGCCACGCGCGATCTGGGCAAGCTCTACGCTGACTGCGCGCACCCTAACGGCGTGGGGCATAAACTGCTCGCGGACGAAGCCTATGAAGCGCTCAGCAGGTTGAAGGTTATATAACACGTATTCATGAGCCCGTTCGCGCAACTCGCAGGTTGCGTTTTTCGCTTGGTCGGTCGCGCTTGCCCCGGACGAGTTTAGGGCTATGAGTTAAGAGTTTAGAGTTGCGGCTGCGGCAAAAATGGGGCGAGTGACCGGGCTCGAACCGGCGACATCAGAGATCACAACCCTGCGCTCTGCCAACTGAGCTACACTCGCCGCGAGCGCGATTATATATGCCTTCTCATGGAAAATCAAGCCACTTTTCTAAGCTCGGCGCGGAGCTGCTCCTCGGTCAAGATGTCGAGGTCGGGCATTTTATCCACCTTGGCGATCTTCGCCAGATACGGCGTCCGAATGTCCCGCTGCTTGGTGTCGAACTCGGCCACGGCCAGCGCGTCCGCCGCCATCATCTTCGCGCGCACGGGCTCGGGTATGTAGTCGAGAATCAGCGCCTCGTCCGGATTGCGCCAGAGGAGCGCGTGCGGCCCGCCGTCGTACAGCACGGAGGGTTGCATTATGCGGAGCGAGTAGTCGGGCGGAGGCATGAGCATTACGGTGAGGCCTCCGTTCGGAGCCTGGCCCATGGTGAACAGATTCGCCTGCTTTATCATGGCCATATTATAGCACAATCGGCATAGGATTGCAATGAGCGGCGGAGCTCAAACGGATTCGAGCAGGCGCTCGATGTTCTCGGCGTAGGCCTCGGCGGTGTCGGCCTTGAATATCAGGCGGGGCGTGGAGCGCAGCTCGGCCGTCTGGGCGAGCTCGAACCGCACGCGCCCGGCAATCTCGTTGAGCTTGTCGGCTATGTGCGGAATGCGGGAGAAGTCCGCCGCGCTCACGAATACGACCGCGCTCTCGTACGCGCTCGAGGGCCTGACTTCGGTTATCGAGAAGGGCTCTGGCACCGCGTCTTTGAACATGCCCTCGGCGACCATCGAAGAAAGGCGCCGCTTCAAGGCCTCGCCTATCTGTAGGTGCCGTCGTGTGCGTTCGCGTTTCAAATCAGCCTTTCTTGGCGGGGAGCTTGGGAACCGCGGCGGCCGGCGCTGGCATGGGCACTACCTTGTCGCCAACCTTCACGCCGCTTTTCCTGGCCGTGCCCGCAGGCAACTCTATGACGTACTTGGTCGAGTTCTCGCGCTTGGTGAAGTTGGCCCCGCACGCCTCGAAGAACGCGTCTATGTCCCACTCGCGCCCGTCCATGGCCACCGCGCGCTTCTCGTACTCGATACTGCAGGGCGTGATGAAGTCCTCGGAGAGGGGCTTCCTGTTCTCGGCGATCGCCGTGATTACGCGGTTCTCGTTCATGAATATCATGTCGAGCGGAACGTAGGTGCGCTTCATCCACATCGACCAGTAGTCGGCGTGGTCGAACACGAAGAGCATGCCCGTGCCGTCCGGTAACTCCCTCCTGTCCATGAGGCCGGCGAGGCGCGCCTTGTCGGTGTCGGCCACCTCGAGGTCGAATCTGGCCTTGTTCTCGTTCTTGTTGCCGAGCGCGACGTAGGTCTCGTGCCGGAGTTTTCCCTGCGGCGCGGGTTCGGCGGTCGAGCACGCGGCGACGAGCGCGAGCATTGCGATTGCGGTATTCTTCAGCATGTTTTCTCCATGGTTTTTTATCTATATTATTCTACCATGGGGGAGCGGGGACTGCAACAGGATTTTTTAACCCTGCGCCAGCTTGTCGAGCACGGCGTTCACGAGCTTGACCTTGTTTGGCGGGAAAAAGCGGTCGGCGAGCTTTAGGTATTCGGACACGACGACGGGAGCCGGGGTCTTGTCGCGGTAGAGCAGCTCGAACACGCCCGCGCGAAGAAGCGTGACCAGCAGCGGGTCGTTGCGCTCTATGCCCGCGGGCAGCAGGGGCGCGATTTTTGCGTCCAGCTCCGCACGCTTTTCGACAATGCCCTTGCAGAGGAAGCTGAAGAGCGCGCGGTTTATCGTGAAGTCGCCGTCCTCTTCGTCGTCGGGTCTGAACTGGCCCTTGGCGAAACGACGCAGCAGCGCGGGCGAGAGTCCCTCGTCGCCCATGAGCGCGGCATAGGCACATTGGAATGCGGCCAGCCTGGTGTTCGCGGAAATTTGCCTTAGCTCAGACATAGGGAGAGTATAACAATTGACAGGGCGCTTTGCAAGGGTTATGATAAAACCATGGCGGATAAAAACGATTTCCTGGATTATGGCCGGCTCCTGAACGTTGCTGTTCTAGGCGTTGTGAAGAGCGCCCTGAAGAGCGCCGCCAATGCCGGCCTCGAAAAAGGGCACTTCTTCTATATCTCGTTCAAGACCTCGCACCGCGGCGTGGACGTGCCGGATTTTTTGAAGAAGCAGTATCCCGACACGCTCACCATTATACTGCAGCACGAATTTTCCAACCTCTCGGTGGGCGAGCGCGAGTTCGGCGTGAGCCTGTCATTCGACGACAAGCCGACGCATATAATCGTGCCGTTCTCCGCGCTCGTCGCGTTCTCCGACCCCAGCGCCAACTTCTCGCTATCGTTCACTCCGTACGAGGACGACGCGCTGATACCCGACGAGCGGCAGGGCGAGCTCTCCATAAAGGACAGCGACAACAACATAATCCCGATATCGAAGTTCTTCAAGAAGACGGAGGACTACGAGCCCGAGCCCGCCTGACATGGTGAAGGTCGCCTCGTTCAACGTGAATTCCGTGCGCGCCCACATGCCCGCGATATTGGAATGGCTGAAACGCGGGAAGTTCGACGTGGCCCTGTTGCAGGAAACCAAGTGCGAGGACCATGTTTTTCCCGCGCTCGAGTTCGAGGACATGGGCTACAACGTGAAAGTCCACGGGCAGAAATCCTACAATGGCGTGGCGATACTCTCGAAAGAGTATATAGACGATGTGAAGATCGGCCTGTTCGATGACCATCAGGCGCGCTATATCGACGCGTTCACGTGCGGCCTTAGGGTGGTGAACGCCTACGCCCCCAATGGGAATCCGATAGGTACGGACAAGTTCCTCTACAAGCTGCAATGGATGGAGAAACTACGCGAGAGGCTGCACGACTTGATGAAGCTGGACGAGCCTTTGGTGATAGCGGGCGACTTCAACGTTGTGCGTAGAGACGACATGATATTCGACCCAAAGGCGTTCAAGGACGACGCCATAATGCAGCCCGAGAGCAGGGCGGAGTTCGAGAAAATCCTTCGGTTGGGGCTTGAGGGTGCCGCGGAAAAATTCGGCAAAGAAAAGGAATACACGTACTACGGCTACCGTGGAGGCGACCGGAGACGCGGCCACGGCATAGTGCTGGATTATTTCCTCGTGAACGAGCCCGCCGCGAAAAGGCTGGAATCCTACGGCGTCGATGGGTATGTGCGCGACCTGCCACACTCCTCCGACCATCTTCCGATATGGCTTGAATGTTGACATGACCGCGCCGTGCGGCTATAATTCCCCCGATATGGTAAACTCTATAACGCTCAAAGGCGAGCACACGAAACTGATCCCTCTCAAGAGCCACCGCACCGATTTCATGCGCGTGCTGAAGAGGGACGAGTCCTTTCCTGACACCCCGTCGGGCGACGACCATTTCGTTTCGCGTAGCTTCGTGATGAGGTTCGTGAAGACCAGGTTTCCGAACCGGCATATCCATTTCGGCATAAACACGAGCAAGAAGTCCCTCTCGAAACTGGCGGTCGAGCGCAATCTCGCGCGCCGCCGCCTGCGCTACGCCATGAACCGTCTGGCGAGGAAATACGACATAATAGGCTGGGACATAGTGCTTATCGTGAGGAGGGCCATACTCAAGGTAGATTACAAGACGCTGGAGGTGGAGCTGAGGGAAGCCCTCGCCCACCTAGAAAAAGTCAAGCGCCGCCACAAGTACAAGTAGGAGACGGATATGGGCATTCAAACCATCGGCTTTGAGCCGTACAGCGACATGAAGCCGGGAACCGGCGGCCTGAGGCAGCGCACGAAGGTGTTCATGCAACCGCATTATCTCGAGGGCTTCATGCAGGCCGCGGTGAACGTATGGCGCGCGAAAGGGAACCCGCTCGATACTTTCGTCCTCGGCGGCGACGGGCGCTATCCGGGCATAAGCGCCATAGCGCGCGCGGCGAAGCTGCTGCTCGGAAACGGCGTGAAGCGCATACTCATCACTGGCAGGGACGGCATAGCCACCGCGCCCGCGATTTCGCACGCGATACTGAAATACAAGGCCGACGGCGGCTTCGCGTTTTCGGCGAGCCACAATCCTGGCGGCCCGGACGGCGATTTCGGCGTCAAGGCGGAGGTGGACGGCGGCCAGCCGACCGAGGCCTTCACCGAGCTGCTCTACAAGGAAACGCTATCGAACAAGGAATATAAGGTCGAGGATTTGTCCGACGAGCAGGTCCTGTCCGACTCGCGCGTGGAGTACATAGACGCCGCCGGGGATTACATAGAACTGATGGAAGGCATGTTCGATTTCGACGCGATACGCAAGTGGTTCGCCGCAGGGCACAGCTTCCGCTTCGACGCCATGCACGCCTCGACCGGCAGGTACGCCCGCCGCCTGTTCGTGGAAAAGCTGGGCGCGAAACCCGACTGCATAGTGAACGAGGAGCCCCTCCAGGACTTCGGCGGCATGCACCCGGAGCCCAATCCCACGAACTCCAAGGAGCTCTACGACTTCATGATGGAAGGCGGAGCGGACTTCGCCGCGGCCTGCGACGGCGACGGCGACAGGAACATGATACTCGGTAGCGGAGCGTTCGTGTATCCGAGCGACAGCCTCGCGATAATGACGAAATACCACAAGCTCGTGCCGTATTATAAGAATCACCTTCCTGGCGTCGCGCGCACCATGGTCACGTCGAGCGCGCTCGACAGGGTGGCGCGCGATATGGGAATTCCCATATACACGACCCCGACGGGCTGGAAATATTTCGTGAGCCTTTTGCTTTCCGGCAGAATTTCGTTATGCGGTGAGGAGAGTTTCGGGCAGGGCGGCGACTACGTGCGCGAGAAGGACGGCTTGTTCGCGGTGCTCTTCTGGCTGAGCATACTCGCGGGAACGGGAAAATCCGTGGCCGGGCTCATGGCGGACTTCTGGCGCGAGTACGGCCGCACGTTTTATTCGCAATACTCCTACGACGTGGCCGACAAGAAAAAGGCCGACAAGCTCAAGGAGGATATGGAGAGTGCCTCGCTCGCGGGCTGGAGCTTCGGCGGACACACGATAAAATCGCACGAGAATTTCGACTACGCCGACCCCGTGACGGGCGAAGAGTCAAAGAACAAGGGCGTGATAATCACGACCGACACAGGCGTGCGGATATGCTTCCGGCTCTCCGGCACCGGCACTGTGGGCGCGACGCTGCGCTTCTATATAGAGAAGTACGAGACGGACGAAGCGAAATTCGGCATGAAGGGGCAGGAATATCTCAAGGACATATACGCCTTGGTCGAGGAAATCTTCCAGCTCAAGAGCCGCTTCGGTAAAGATATCGTGTTGGGAGCGGTGAATTAGATGTTCGACAGCCTCACAAAGAAATTATCGGCGGCGTTCTCGTCCCTCGCGGGCAGGGGGAAGATCACGGCTTCGGATCTGGAAGGCGCGTTGAGGGAGATAAAGCTCGCGCTCCTCGAGGCCGATGTGGCGCTTCCCGTGGTGAAGAGCCTGCTCGCGAAAGTAGAGGCGGAGAATTTGGGTGAGAAGAAAATCGGGGGAGTCAAGGCGGCCGAGCAGATTATAAAGGCCGTGAATGACGAGCTTGTCTCGCTTTTGAAGCCCGTGACGCCGAGCGCGCCCATAGAGAATGCGAAGATTATAATGATGGTCGGCCTCAACGGCGGCGGAAAGACTACGACCAGCGCCAAGCTCGCGAAGCTATTGATAGGCAGGCACAACAGGCGCGTGTTGCTGGCCTCGGCCGACGTGTATAGGCCGCAGGCGCGCGAGCAATTGGCTATACTCGCCGGGCGTGCGGGCGCGGATTCCCTACATATAGAGGACAAGAGCCCCGCTGCCATTGCCAAGGACGCTGTAGCGAAATCCAAGGATTACGACGTATTGATACTCGACACTGCCGGCCGCATGGGCATAGACGAGGAACTGATGTCGGAGCTGAAGGAGCTATATAAGATCGCGAAGCCGGACGAGGTTCTTCTGTCTCTCGACGCGCAGGCCGGACAGGACGCGGTAAACGTCGCCAAGGCGTTCGCTCTCGACGTGCCGCTCTCCGGCATAGTCATGACCCGCGCGGACGGCGACGCGAGGGGCGGCGCGGCACTCTCCATGAAGGCCGCGACCGGCACGCCCGTGCGTTTCCTCGGGACGGGCGAGAAGCTTGAAGACATCGACGAGTTCGTGCCCGAGCGCATAGCGGGGCGCATACTCGGTATGGGCGACATAGTGTCGCTCGTCGAGAAGGCGCAGGAAAAAATCAGCGAGGACGAGGCCAAGGCAATGGCGGAGAAGATGTTCTCCGGCTCCTTCACGCTCGACGACATGCTCTCGCAGCTCCGTAGCATAAAGAAGTTGGGTTCGGTCGGCTCGATCATGAAGCTGATACCGGGATTAGGCGGCATGGCGGAGAAGTTGAGCGGCGCGGGCGTGGACGACAACATGCTGAAGCGCCACGAGGCCATGCTGCTCTCGATGACGCCGAAAGAGCGCGCGAATCCGGAAATAATCCTCGCGGGGCGCAAGAAACGCATAGCCGCGGGCGCGGGCGCGAGCGTCGCCGACGTGGAAAGACTTCTCAAGGGCTATGAGAAGTCCAAGGCCATGATGTCGCAAATGAAGAAGTTCGGCGGTCTCAAAGGCATGATGGATATGATGAAAGCCGCGCCTCAGGAATAGGCGCCCGCCGCGCACACTTTTGCAAATTGCAATTTATCTTTTTGTCGGCTATAATTAAGACATGAGGGGAAAACGAATTATTCTGCCGGGGCGCGCTTACCCGCTCGGCTCCACCTTCGACGGCAAGGGCACCAACTTCGCGCTGTTTTCCAGGAACGCGGAGAAAGTCGAGTTGTGCCTGTTCTCGTCGGACGGCAAGGAGGAGAAGGAGCGGATAGAGCTCGTCGAATACACGGACGAAACGTGGCATTGCTATATCCCGGGCATTCGCCCCGGGCAGCTCTACGGTTGGCGCGTCTATGGGAAGTACGATCCCCTGAACGGCCACCGCTTCAACCACAATAAGCTGCTCATCGACCCCTACGCGCGCGAACTTCGCGGCGGCCTCAAGTACGATCCTGCGGTGTTCGGATACAAATACGGCGCCGAGGACGAGGATCTCTCGTTCGACGGACGTGACTCCGCGCCGTTCGTTCCCAAAAGCGTGGTGCACGCGGGCAAATACCGCTGGCAGTCGAAAGCCAAGCCCGAGCGCCGCCGCCACAACTCCGTGATATACGAGCTGCACGTGAAGGGATTTACCAAGCTGCACCCCAAACTGCCCAACCGCCTGCGCGGCACGTTCGCGGGTCTGGCGCGGCGCGAGGTGGTGGCGTACCTGAAGAACCTCGGTATCACTGCGGTCGAGCTTATGCCTTCGCAGGCGTTCTTCATGGGCGCGGAGAGATACGGCGACAGGCACAACTATTGGGGATATAACACGGTGAACTTCTTCACGCCCGAGCCGACCTACTGCGACTCCGGCAATCCGGAGGATTTCAAGAGGTTCGTGGACGCGTTCCACGCCGCCGGGCTCGAGGTCATCATGGATGTGGTTTACAACCACACGGCCGAAGGCAACCAGCTGGGCCCGACGCTCTCGTTCCGCGGTATCGACAACAAGAGCTATTACCATCTGGTCGAGGGCTCCGAGCGTTATTATTTCGACACGACCGGCGTGGGGAATAGCCTGGATTTTTCCAATCCGCGCGTGGTCGAGATGGCGATGGACAGCCTCCGCTACTTCTCGGACGAGATGAGGGTCGACGGGTTCCGCTTCGATCTGGCCGTGGCGCTCGCGCGGGTCGGCGGCAAGTTCGACCATAGCGGTGGCTTCCTGGGCGTGGTACGGCAGGATCCGTCGCTACAACGCGTGAAGAAGCTCGCCGAGCCGTGGGACATGGGAAGGAACGGATACCAGCTCGGCCGTTTTCCGGCGGGTTGGAGCGAGTGGAACGACAGGTACCGGATAGCGGTGCGCCGCTTCTGGCGCGGGGACGCGGGCATGGCGCCAGAAATGGCGACGCGCTTCTGCGGCTCCTCGGAGTTGTTCGAGGACAGGGGCAGGAGGCCGTGGTCGAGCCTGAACTATATCGCCTCGCACGACGGCTTCACTCTCGCCGACCTCAACGCCTACGACGCCCCGAGAAACTCCGACGGTCCGGAGCACAACTACTCGAGCGGCTACGGCGCGGACGGCCCCTCCGACGACAAAGGCATAATATCGCTCCGCCGCCGCCAGGCCAAGAACATGCTGGCGACGTTGTTCCTCTCGCAGGGGCTCCCGATGATTGCAATGGGCGACGAGTGCGGGCGTACGCAGGGCGGCAACAACAACGCCTATCTGGAGGACAACCCGACGTCGTGGCTCGATTGGGAGAAGCGGGATGAGGAGCTCTCCGAGTTCGCGAGGTTCTTAATCTCCATCCGCGCGCGCCACTCGGTCTTCCGGCGGAGCAGGTTCTACCGCGGCTCCGACTGCGCCGTCGGCGGCAAGGATATAACCTGGCTCACACCTAAGGGGGAAGAGATGAAGCCCGAGGATTGGGCGGCGAAATCGCTCAAAACTTTGGTCTTCGCTCTCTCCGGCGAATGCGACGACTTCCACTTGGATAAAGGCGGCGAGCCGCAGTACGACACGGATTTCTTCATCATAATGAACGCGGACGTCAAGAGCGTCGAGGTCGCAATCCCACGTCCGCGCTCCGGCAGGAAGTGGCGGCAGGTGTTCGACACAGGATACTCGCTTTTCGCGGGCGATGCTTACGTCGCTACTCCGCGGAGTTTCGTTTTATTAGAAGCCGTGTAGGCTTACCTTATATGCATGCTCGTGAGCAGTGCCATGGCCGCGAGGGCGCCCTCGGGGGTGTTGTTGTAGGACACAGGCGCGACGGGCTCGTAGCGGAACGGAACGCTGCCGTCGGCGTTGAAGCCATAAGGCGCGAACTTGTTGACGGCCTGTTCGAGTTCCGCGGGAGCGGGATCGTTCGCGAGCTGGGTGGCATTCTCGAGCTTTTCGGTCGTGTCGTTCGCAGCGAGTTCGGTCGTGTCTTCGGCCGCAGGCTCCTCGACAGTGGCAATCTCGGCGGCGTCTTCGGCCGCAGGCTCTTCAGCTGCCGCAATCTCGATTGTGTCTTCAGCCGCTGGTTCCGTGGCGTCCGCAATCTCTTCGGGCTCCGCGATTTGAGCGGTGTCCTCGGGAGTGTCGTTCGCAGCGAGTTCGGTCGTGTCTTCGGCCGCAGGCTCCTCGTTCACCGCGATTTGAGCGGTGTCTTCAGGCATATCGTCCGAGTTGGATACTTCCTTCTCGGCCTTGGCCCTCTTTTCCAATATTTTGTTTAGGAAATAGTCGTTGGAGAAGTCGCGCGGCGCTTCCTCGGCCTTGATTGAGGCGTCGGATTCGGCTTCCGCTTTCTTCTCGTCCTCGGGATCGTCTTCCAGTCCGTTCTTGTTGTTCTCCGTCGCGTCGGGATTGGTGCGGAGGGGCCTATCTATATTCGTTTTGTCGTCGGAAGGCCATTTGTCGATTACGCTGTAGTCGAACCTGTAATCGTCGTTCTCGGCGGATCTGTCTAGGCCGAGTTTCGCGCGGGCGTAGTTCACGTCGCCTTGGTATATGATTGCGACATCGCCGTTGTCGCGGACGAGGTATTCGCTGCCGTTGCCGAGCGCGTTCGCCACGGCGCGGTCGCTGTTTTCGATTTGCGTCAGGCCGTCGAGCGAGGCCTCGGGTATTACGACGGTGTTGCTGTCGTAATCGTACGTGGGCGCGAGGGTCTGCTCGGGTTCCGCGTATATCTTCTTCTCGAGTTCGGCTATCCTCGCATCTTGAGTCTTGATTTCGCGGGCGTTTTTTTCCGATTCGGAGAGCGCGGTTATCGCGTTCGCGGCGGTTTTATCGGTTTCGTCCTTGACGGCGTCGTTCGGAGACTTCTTTTGGAACAATCCGCTGGGCAGGTAACTTTTAATCATCTGGAAAACCAAAATCCCTGTGACTATTATATTGAAGGCTATCTGGCCGCTCCTCTTCTTGCGGTTCTTTCCTAAGAGCCCATTCACCTCCGCCGCTACTACGGTGTGCTTGATTTCGTCATCGTTGGTTGCCTGTTGATCCGTTGTTCCTTCGATTGCTATATCCCTGGACCCGGCACCGCGTGCGGTGAGATCCCTCTCGGCGTCGTCGAGCTCGGCCGTCGATTCGTCCGAGAACTCGGTCGTAGGTTCGTCCAAGGACTCGGCTTCCGGTCCATCCGAGAGCTCGACAGTCCGCGCATCGGACGGCGTATCCGCTTCCCCTTCGGCTTCCAGTGCCGACGCATCCTCGCTGGACATCCTGTTGAACTCTTCTTCTGCAAGCGCGAGTTCGTCAGGGCTGATCGCGGCATTATGTACGTGCTCGGTCTCGCCTGCGGTCCCGTCTCTGGCCTCGTCCGTAGCCCCGGCCTCGTTCGATTTGGAGTCTGCCGGAGGTCCAAGGTCTTCACTCGCTAGCGAGCGCACGTCCGTGGCGAACTTGGTTGCCACAGCTAGGTCGTCGCCTTCCGTCTGGTCGTCCAGCTGAATCGCGATTCCCTGATTCGATCCGGGATTGTCAAGACCCAATAGCACATCATCCTGTACGGCGTCTATCAACTCTCGGTCGCCCCCCGTCCGGTCGTCTAGTGCGATTACAGTTTCATTTGCGGACGTCTGCTCCGACGTGACCGCGGTTTCCGGCGCGGCGCCGTCCCCCGACTGTCCGTTCGTCGCGTCCTCTCTGACTTCTAGAATGTTCATATCGCAACCTCTTTGTTTGATGTATTGACAAAAATCTAGCAAAACCATTTCTTTTTGTCAAGGGTTTTTTTAGGGTTTCAGATTTCTTGCTTTTGGCGTTCCCATGTAATATAATACAGCCTCGAAACGAAGGAGAATCTATCGTGAATCTCAAGACTATAAGGGATATGGGCGATCTTGAAGGCAAGAAAGTTCTCGTGCGCGCCGACCTCAACGTGCCGGCCAAGGACGGCATAATCTCCGACGCTAGCCGCATAGGGCGATTCGCGCCCACCGCCGAACTTTTGGCGGGCAAGGGAGCGCGTGTCGTGATAATCACCCACTTCGGCAGGCCCGAGGGCAAGGACATGAAATTCTCCTGCGCCTTCCTCGCGCCCGCGCTGTCGAAATACGTGGGCAAGTCGGTCGAGTTCGCGCCCGACGCATTGCTCGGCGCCACCGCCGCGTCCGGCCTGAAAGACGGCGAAATCGCGCTTTTGGAGAACGTGAGGTTCTATCCCGAGGAAGAGGCCAACGACCCCGCGTTCGCAGAGAAGCTGGCCGAAGGTTTCGACTTCTTCGTGAACGACGCTTTCAGCGCGGCGCACAGGGCGCACGCCTCGACCGAAGGCATAACCAAATACCTGCCCTCGTTCGCTGGGCTCTTGATGGAGGAGGAAATCGCGGCGCTCTCGAAAGCCCTCGAGCACCCCGCGCGTCCGAGCGTGGCCATCGTCGCGGGCGCCAAGATCTCCACGAAATTAGAGCTGCTCGCCAACCTCGCAAAGAAGGTCGATACCATCCTGATAGGTGGCGCGATGGCGAACACGTTCCTGTTCGCGGTCGGCGAAAACATAGGCGATAGCTTGGCCGAGCGCGACATGGCCGGCACCGCGAAAAAAATCCTCGAGGCGGCCAAGGGCAAGATAGTGCTGCCAATGGACGCGGTCGTGGCGGTCTCACTGGAGGCGCCCTCGCGCACCGCGCGATTCTCTGACATCGCGCCAGACGAGAAAATCCTCGACATAGGTTCAGAGTCGGTAAAGCTCTTCAAGGAGAAGATAGCGGCCTCCAAAACGCTGCTTATGAACGGCCCCGTGGGTCTGTTCGAGGTGAAGCCCTTCGACAAGGCCACGACCGACCTCGCGCGTTTCATTATATCGCGCGTTAAGGCGGGCGAGCTCGCGGCGGTCGCGGGCGGCGGAGACACGGTAAGCGCGCTCGAGCAATCCGGCGCCGCGTCCGGCTTCACATATATATCGACAGCGGGTGGCGCGTTCCTCGAATGGCTCGAGGGAAAGACGCTCCCCGCAATCCCCCCGCTGGAGAAATAGATGCCGCCGCAGGTTTCCAAATCCCCCTTGGTGAAAGTCGGCACGATAGTGGCCGCGCTGCTCTTCGCGTCGTTGTTCGTTTCGCCGAGCGTGGAGTGGACGGGCTTCGCCATCGCCGCCATAATTGGCATATTGTTCTGGCAATTCCCCGTATGGGGCAGCAAATAGGAGTTAGGCAATGGATATAATTCTAGCAGGTTCGGCAGGGCGCATACAGGCCAGTTATCACGCGGCCGGAGGCGTTGACAACCCAATAGCCGTGATATTCCACGACAGCCCGCTGGCCGGCGGCTCCATGAACGAGCCAGTTGCCTACACGCTCTTCTACACGTTCCTCAAGAAGGGCTTCTCGGTGTTGCGCTTCAATTTCAGGGGCGTAGGCGGTACCGAGGGTGAGTTCGAGGGCGGCGACGCCGAGCTTGCCGACGCCTCCACCGCCGTGGACTGGCTCCAGAGGGCGCGCGAGGAGAGCAAGACCTTCTTCTTAGCGGGCGTGGGCTTCGGCGCGTGGATAGCGCACCAGATGGTCATGCGCCGCATGGAGATCACAAACTACATGGCCGTGAAGCCGCCCGTGAAGAAGTTCGATTACTCTTTCTTCAATCCGGCATCGTGCCCGGGGCTTGTGATGGGCTCGCGCGATGTCCCGCAGGAGGAGGAGATTTTGAAGTCGTTCGTCGCGAGCGTGAACCGGCAGAAAGCGGGCAAGGCGACGCTCGCCATGTTGGAGGGTTCGCTCGCCGACAACTTGGGCGAAATCTACACCGTCGCGTCGGAATACATAGACAAGAGCATGAAGTAGTTCTTGCAATCCTCTCCGGTACATATTATAATAGTTGCCAGCTTCCATGTGGAAGTCAGCGCTTGAGTAAGCGCGGAGTTTAGAAACTCTCCTGTACTCGCTTGGAGTAGCGTAAAAAGTCCCCCCGATTATTTTTTTTATGGTCGGGTGTCCATCAACCGCAAGGCATGGAATAGCGGTACAGCTATTTTCTAAACGCCCGACCTGCTCTTGTGCGAAGTGCCAAACAAGAGGAGGAGAAAAATGAATCTCAAGAATAACGACAAAGTGGCAAACGCGACCGACAGGACACAAAGGAGGCTCTGGACGACAGGCGAGCTTGCGAGCCGCAGTCGGCCGATGGCAGAGCCGACTGCGCGTCTTCGGCGAGTAAGGAACATGTTTGATGGAGCCTCGCGCGCCGGAATGACGGTAGTGCTTGCGTTGCTGCTGTCCGCGCCTGCATCCGCGGCGGGAATATGTATAGTCTGCCCGCCGGGATATGATTGTAGCGGGGCCAAGCCAGTGGCAAAAACCGGCGATGCCAGACTTGCGACCATAGGAGATATTCCGACCACCGCCGCACAAGTCGGGGCGGTTCCTACGACACGCACTATCGCGGGATTTAACCTATCGGGGGATATAACAGTGCAACAATTAAGAGATGTGCTGGACGCTTGTAACCTGCCAGCCGCCGGCACACCTGGTGAAGGCACTGTAGAATATAGATGTTCAATAACTAGCGGCACTGCAAATACAGCAGGTAATCCGTCTACGACCTCTGGGGCATATTGTTGGTGCCGTTATAGGAAAGATGATTTCACGAAGATTCTAACTGGGGCAACTTGTGGTGTTACCAGATACTCCGCCTGGGTGTCCGCCGACGCCAACGCCCACGCCAACGATTGCGGGAATTATTGCAGCCCCGCTTGCTCGCTTGGTACGAATTGGCGTGAGTCGTCGATCTGGTGACGTCGCCCTTCGCAAGCTACCCCCTGTCGTCCTCCTTCGGCCTGAAGCTCTAAAAACAAAACAGGCCGGATTCGGCAGGGGGATCATTGCATCATTCCCTATTTCGCCGAAGGCGCGCAGGCGGCTCTGCCATCGGCCGATTGCGGCTCGCAAGCTCGCCTGTCGTCCGGTGCCGCCTTGGCGCCCTGCTGGTCGCTGAAACTCATAACTCTTAACTTGGGCGCGGCGGCTAGAGGCTGACGGAATATTTCGGCTCGCCGGTTTTCACGAAGTCGGTAAGGTTCGCGACCGTGCCTAGAAGTATCCTCTGCTCTGCCTCCTCGGAATTGAACGCTATGTGCGGAGTGATCACCACATTCGGCAACTGGACGAGCATTTTGTTTACGAGCGAGTAGAAAATCGTGTCCGCCTTCTTCCTGGGCAGAAGCGATATGTCGTTCTTTATCATGATGTTCTCGTGGTCGAGCACGTCGAGGCCCGCGCCCGCGACATGCCCGGACTTCAGAGCGTTGTAGAGCGCGACGGTGTCTATGAGCTGGCCGCGCGCGGTGTTGACGATGTAGACGCCCTTCTTCATCTTGGCTATGGCCTTCTCGTTTATCATCTGGTAGTTCTTGTCGGTTGCTGGCGCGTGGAGGCTTATGAAATCCGATTTCCTATAGATTTCGTCGAGCGTGGTGTACTTAAGGACGCCGTCCTTCTCCAGCTTTGGATTGGGGAACGGGTCATAGGCGAGGACTTTCGTCCCGAATGCGTGTATGAGCCTCGCGAAGTGCGCTCCTATGGCGCCCGTGCCTATCACCCCGACGGTCTTGCCGTTTATGTCGCGCCCGGTATCCCCCGCCACATCTACTATGCCGTGCTTGATCTTATAGAAGGACGAGCCGATTTTGCGCACGAGGTCGAGGAGCAGGCCGACCGAGAATTCCGCAACTGTGACCTCGCCGTAACCCGCGACGTTGGCCACTTTTATCCCCCGTTTTTTGCAATAGGCTAGGTCTATGGCGTTGAAGCCCGTGGAGCGCTGGCAGATCAGCTTGAGCTTTGGAAAGCGCGACAGGACTTCGGCCGGCGCGCGGGAATATGTGAATAGGGAAAGCACCTCGGCGCCCTTCGCCTTCGAGAGTTGCTCGGCGGAGAGGTCCTGCACGGACTCGGCGAAGAACGTCGCCTTGGTGCCCTTCGGCAGCCTCGCGGACGTGAAAAATTTCCGCAAGCGCGCGTCCGTGTCGCAAAAAACCATTTGCATTTTACAACTCCTGCTTTAGAATATCCGTCATGAAATTATACACGAAATCGGCCTACCTAGCAATAGGAATCGCCATCGGCTTCGCCGTATTCGGGGAAGGCGAAGTCCGGCCCGCCGAGGTTTTGCCCGACCCAATAGAGCTCGCGTTCCCGCTCGTGAAAGTCAAGAGCCCGTACATAATAAACGACCTCTCTTATCTCCGCGAGGACAATTTCCTAGGCGAAAGCTTCTACGACAAGTTCGGGATATCCGAGTGCTACGTGCATAGGGACATCATGCCCAACATGGTGCGGCTTGCGAAAATCCTCGAGCGTGAGAAGGTCAGGGCCGTGATGAGCGACTGCTTCCGCCCGCACGAGGCGCAAATATACATGTGGAAGCGGCAACCGAACCCGAAGTTCCTCGCCAACCCGTACAGGGGCGGCAGCCTGCATTCGCGCGGCATCGCCGTGGATATGGCTCTGGCCGACATGGACGGAAAGAAATTGGATTTCGCGAACTACATAGATAGTTTCACCGACGACGACGGCCACGACTACGTATGCAAGAAGGGTGAGGAGGAAGGTTGTCGCAACCGCGCGCGTCTGAAGCGTATAATGGAGGAGGCGGGCTTCCAGTCCATAAAGCACGAGTGGTGGCACTACCAGATCCCCGACAACTGGCGCGATTATCCATTGATACGCGTCTGCTCCGTGGTCAAGTGCACGGAGTAGCTACTTCTTCCCGAAGCCGAATTTGCGGGCCAGGGCCGAGCGGGCCTTGGCGTATCCGGGCGCGACCATGGGATAGTCGGCGGGCAGGCCCCACTTGGCGCGGTACTGGTCTTCGGTCAGCTTGAAGCGCGTCTTGATGTAGCGCTTGAGCATCTTGAGCTTCTTCCCATCCTCGAGGCAGATTATATAGTCGTTCGTTATCGAGTCCTTCACAGCGCAGGCTGGAGTTTTGCCGCCGCTCGCCCTCTCGCCCGATAGCTCCTTGAGACTCTCATGGACTTTCGAGATAATGCCTGGTATTTCGGCTTCCTTGACGCGGTTGCCGGAGAGGTATCCGCCCACTATCCTGCCGGTGGCGTTTATTATCGCGCTCAAAGTGTCGGTTTCCATAAAAAATGCCCTTTCGCTGTTTGGCCTTGAATTATAGATTGAAATATGATAAAAGCAATACAAAATGTTGGAAGGTATTTTCAGAACCCTAAGTTTCGGCTCTATGGCGGCCTATCCGGTCGGCACTAGCGCGCGCGCGATGATAGCTCTGCTGCTGCTCGCGTTCGTGCCGTCCTATATAGCGTACGCGAAGCAGTCGGCGAGGCGCAGCACCATATACACGTTCTCGGTTCTGTGCGCCGGCCTCTTCATGCTCATATCGTTCGTGCCCGTGGAGGAGTTCTTCATAGACCGCCGCTCGCTGGTCACGCTCGCCAAGAGCCTGTGGGCGTTGCTCCTCGCATTCGCGGCCTTCGACAAGCGCGCGAAGAGGAAGAACTTCCTAAAGACCTATGTGATCCATCCGCTCGAAAGCCTGGCCGCGCATTTGGCGTTTTTGCTCTTCAAGATCATGCCCGCGCCCGTGGCGAGCGAGGTGGGCGGATTCTTGGCGCGCGTCTTCGGCCCGCTGAGCCCCAAGTACAGGAAGCTCGCCTCCGCGAACCTGAAACTGGCGTTTCCCAAGTCCGACGCCAAGTGGCGCAGGAAGATAATAGGGGACATGTGGGAGATGATGGGGCGTTTTGTCGCCGAGCCCGAGCATTTTCCGCGCATATGGCGCCTGCACGACAGATACCTCAAGTTCGAAAACTACGGGCTTATCGACAGGCTGAAGGGCAAGCCGTTCATAGCGTTCGCCTCGCACGGCGGCAGCTTGGGGCTTCTCTCCATTCCGTTCGCCCTCAAGGGCAGGTCCTGCCGAATAATATACAAGTTCCCGCACAACGACCTGACGAACGGGCTCACGACGCTCTCCTTCGGCCGCGGCATAGGCAAGCTGGGCTTCATACCGAACGACGCTCGCGGCACGCGCCAAGCCATGGCCGTGCTCTCCGACAACGGCATGCTGTTCGTAGTGCCCGACCAGAGGATAAGAGGGGCGCAGCTTAAATTCTTCGGGCGCAATGCCGACACACCCCTTGGCGCCGCCAAGCTCGCGCGCCATTTCAACTGCCCGCTCGTGCCCCTGCAGATAATCCGCGAGAAGGGGCTCAAGCACCGCATAATACTCCACGAACCCTTCATGCCCCTGAAGGACGACGCGGCCACCATGCAGAAGGTGAACGACATAATAGAGAAATGGATACGCGAGAATCCCGCGCAATGGTTCTGGGTTCATAATAGGTGGGGGCTTTCCAATGAGGAAATCGAGCGCACAGCGGACTCTTAGCGAGGCCGTCCGTCTCGAGGCGATAGGACAGCATAGCGGCAAGCTCTGCCGTTTAAGCATAAAGCCCGCGTCGGTCGATACCGGAATAGTCGTGAACGGCCTGCCTTTGAGATTGGAGAACGTCAAAGCGGCCGCGGGCTTCACCAGTATGGGAAACCTGCTGACTGTCGAGCACGTGCTCTCCTGCCTGCACGGACTCGGCATCACCAACGCCGTCATAGAGAGCGAAAGTGCGGAGACTCCCATCATGGACGGCTCTTCGCTTCCTTTGGCGGAGTTGATAAAATCGGTCGAGCAGGACGCGCCGCGCAAAGTTTTGTTCGTGAGAAAGCCCGTCGAGTTCGAGGACAAGTCCGCGCGGGTGCGCCTGCTTCCAGGCGACGAGCCGATTTACTCGGTCGAGATAGATTATTCCGACACGCCCGCGATAGGGCGGGAAAAGATGGAGTTCGCGCTTACGCCCGAGGCGTATATGAAGGAAATAGCGCCAGCGCGCACGTTCGCGCGCATGAAGGATGTGGAATTCCTGCACTCGCAAGGCAAGGCGCTGGGCGCGTCGCTCGCCACGGGAATTGGCGTGGAGAACGATAAAATCCTAAACCCCGAAGGCCTGCGGTTAAAGGACGAGTTCGTCCGGCATAAAATACTCGACGCCATAGGCGACATGTTCACGACGGGTTTCCCATTGATAGGCCGCTACGAAAGCGAGAAGGGCGGCCACTTCCACAACCACGAGCTTCTGGTGAAGCTAATGTCCGACCCGGACAACTACGAGATAGCGGAAGGATAAGTCATGCCGAAAACAGACGTAGGAGCGGGGTGCGCCGTCGCAGTATTCGACAAGAACCGCGAATTCGTGATGGCGAAGAGACATCCGAAGGCTCTTCACATGCCGGGAGTATGGAGCCTGCCCGGAGGCTGGATAGAGAAAAACGAGACAATCCTCGACGCGGGTCGGCGCGAGATAATGGAAGAGCTCGGCGTCAAGCTCTCCGCCATAAAGGTCGTCGGAGTAGCGGACGTCATCAAACCGGACGAGAACCACCACGCGATAAGCGCGCTTATGGTCGCGATGTTGGCGGACGGCGAAACGCCTAGGAATTGCGAACCCGAAAAGACGGAAGGGCTGCTGACCCTGCCGTTCTCGAAGTGGGAGGATATGCCGCGCCCTCTCGTTTGCGACTACGCCGCGAACATGTCCCGACTCGAGATAGAGAAGTTCTTAGCCGAAAACGCTTGACTCATAGGCTGTTTTCACCTAGACTCCCCAAATCCCGCAAGGGAAATAAACATGCAAGGCAACCTTTTAGTGGGCTCTAAGCCGAAGCCTTGCAGAAGTGCAACTATAAAACAAGGAGTATGTCATGGCACAAGCCACATTCACTATGAAGGATTTAATCGAAGCCGGCGCGCACTACGGGCACCACACCCGCCGCTGGAACCCCAAGATGACCCCGTTTGTCTTCGGCGTCAAGGATCGCGTCCACATCATCGACCTCGACAAGACGGTTCCCATGCTGAGCCGCGCCCTCAACGCCATTCAGGAAGTGGCGTCGCGCGGCGGCAAGGTGCTGTTCGTCGGCACCAAGAAGAACGCACAGGACGTAATCAAGGAAGCGGCCGAAACCTGCGGCCAGTACTACGTCAACAAGCGCTGGCTCGGCGGTCTCTTGACCAACTGGAAGACGGTGGTCAATTCTATAAGGAAGCTCAAGAAGATGAAGGAGGACGCCGTGAACGCGGAGTCCCTCGGCCTCACGAAAAAAGAGGTCGGCAAGATGGACAAGGAAGTCGAGAAGCTCACCAACTACCTCGGCGGGGTTATCGAAATGAACGGCTCGCCCGACATACTGTTCGTCATAGACGTGGTGAAGGAAAAGATCGCGATAGAGGAGGCTGGCAAACTCGGTATTCCCGTGGTCGCGATATGCGACACCAACGCCGACCCGACCGGCATAGACTATCCCGTGCCCGGCAACGACGACGCGATAAAGGCCATAAAGCTCTACACGGATCTGGTCGTGAAGGCCGTGCTTTCCGGACTGGAAGAGCAGCTGAAGCGTTCCGGCGCAGACATGGGCGCGGCGCTCAAATCCCCCGTGGAAGACGCTCTTGAGGCTGCTAAAGTAGAAGTCAAAAAAGAGGAGAAATAATATGACAGAGATTTCGGCACAGCTCGTAAAGCAGCTGCGCGACCGCACGGGCGCGGGCATGATGGACGCGAAGAAGGCGCTCGTGGAGGCCGCTGGCGACATGGAAAAGGCCGTGGACATACTGCGCTTGAAAGGCGTGGCGAAGGCCGCGAGCAAAGGCGACCGCGAGGCCAACGCGGGCGTGATAGCGGTTGCTTGCGACGGTAACTCCGGCGTGATGGTCGAGATAAATTCCGAAACGGATTTCGTGGCCCGCAACGAGAAGTTCCAGGCGTTCGCCGAGAAGGTTCTGGACGCCGCGGTCAAGGCCGAAGGCTCGCTGGAAAAGCTCCTCGCCTCCAAGTTGGGCGCAGAGGATTTCAACACCGCGCTGACCTCGCAGATCGCGACTACAGGCGAAAAGCTGGAAGTGAAACGCTCGGAGAAGATTGAGGTTAAGAGTGGCGCGGTCGTGGCCTATATCCACAACAAGATGGGCGCGAAGACCGGCCTAATCGGCGTGCTACTGGGAATAGAGTCCTCGGCGGACAAGGCGAAGATCGTCGAGGTCGGCGACCAGATTGCCATGCACATAGCGGCCGCGGCGCCCATAGCGCTCGATGCCGCCGACGTGCCCGCCGACAAGCTCGCGCGCGAGAAGGCCATCGCGGCAGAAAAGGCCGCGGCTTCCGGCAAGCCCGCGGAGATCGTGGCGAAGATGGTGGACGGCGCGATACGCAAATACTACGACGAGGTCGTGCTTCTGGAGCAGGCGTTCTTCATAGATCCTTCCAAGAAGATAAAGGACATCGTGAAGACGATTTCGCCCGACGCGAAAATAACCGAGTTCCTGCGCTATCAAATCGGTTAGGCCAATGAAGCAGTTTGCTCTCGTCATCGCGACATTCTTCGGCGCGGGATATTTCCCCAAAGCAAGCGGCACGGCGGGATCGCTAACAGCCGTGCCATTCGCGCTGGCCGTGGCGCACTTCGGAGGATTCATGGCCCTGTTCGCGTGGACTATCGCGCTTTATGCGGCGGGCGTGGCAGCCACGAAGGAAGTCCTGAAACACTCCAAGGACAAAGACCCGTCCTTCGTGGTGATAGACGAAGCCTGCGGGCAAAGTCTCGCCCTGCTGCCGCTCTCGTTCTGCGGCGCGATGAACTGGTCGCTGGTCATAGCCGCGTTCGCGCTCTTTAGAGTTTTCGACATAATAAAACCCTGGCCTGCGAGCTACTTCGACAGGAAGTTGAAGAACGCGCGCGGAGTAATGCTCGACGACGTGGCGGCCGGAATTTACGCCGCGATCGTCATAATTGCCCTCAAGTTTTTGATGGCCTGATTTGGATGCCCTAAGGCACCTCGCCTGTCGGGTAGAATCTCTCGTCCACGGTCGCGACTATCTCGCCGTCGGTTTCCTTGTCGAGCCCGTACAACGCACGGCGCGGAATTTTTCCAGATAAGGGGCTATATTTGCGGAGATTCTGTATTTTGCATGGACGTCTTAGGTTCGCATGGCGGAGAGCACGGCGCATGCGCACAGGGTGTCCTCGACGAAGACTTCGCCCTTCCACTTCTCGAACGCGCCGCGTTGAGCGATTTTCTCGACCTTGATGAGGAGCCTGTCGCCCGGCACCACCTTGGACTTGAACTTGGCGTCGTCTATTCCGGTAAGCAGCACTATGCGCCCGTTTTTCTTCTCGTCCTCCGCGCCCACCAAGACCATGGTCTGCGCCATGGCTTCTAGGAGCAGGACGCCCGGCATCACGGCTTGCCCGGGGAAGTGTCCGTTGAAGAATTCCTCGTTCGCGCTGACGTTCTTTATTCCCGTGCCCGACACGCCCGGCACTATGTCCGCCGCGCGATCGACCAACAGGAACGGATAGCGGTGCGGAAGGATATTCTTGATATCTTCTATAAAAAGTGTTTTTTTCATGATGGGGGAATTCTATACCTGCGGAGGTGAAAAGTAAAGGGAAAATCGCGGACTTTTATCTTAGACCAGGTCGGAGAGTACCACGGGCTTGAAGCTGGGGCCCTTGAAGAGTTTGCCCGTGCCGACCGCGTTGCCCGGTGCGGTTTCCTTACTCATGTTGCTCTCGTGCACGCGGGCGAAGGCCTCGTCCGCTCTAAAGCCGTACTCCGCCGCCATGCCGTAGGTGGCGTAGAGCAGGTCGGCTATGCCGTCGAGGATTTTCACACGGTCGCCCGCGGCGACGGCCTGCTTGAGTTCCGAGAATTCCTCGTTTATGAGCGAGAGGCGGAATCTGGTCATCTCGCCAGTGGGATTTTTGACATCGAGCGGACGCTGGAATTTCTTGTGGAATTCGCGGACTTTCTCGTAGTTGGTCATGGACAGCTCCTTTTTGAAAGTGGTGCGGGCGAAGGGAATCGAACCCTCACGGCCAGCTTGGAAGGCTGGAATTCTACCATTGAACTACGCCCGCGATGGCGCAGTTATCCTATCATAAACGGGGTGATTGTCAACCGCATTTCTCGATTAGGCTCTTGGCGGTCCTGAAGAGCTTCGAGCCGTAATGGCTGCCTTTGATTAGCATGGCGTCGCCGTCGCGCAGGACGTTTTCGAGGAGATACTCGTCGAGTCCGTCGCTGGTCTCGAAATAATGCGTTTCCTTGCCACCGAGTTGAGCGAGTATGTCTTTGGTTTCCTGACACACGCCGATGACTATGTCGATGTCGGTGCCCGCGATGGCTTTGCCGATTTCGACATGCATGTCGCGGGATTTTCCCCCGATCTCCGACATCTTACCTATGACCGCTATCTTGCGGCATGCTTTCATTTGTCCGAGGCTTTCTATCGCGAGCTTGAGGCTTTCCGGCTGCGCGGAATAGCTGTGGTTTATCAGGCGGAAGGAACCCTTGCCGCCGGGGAGAGTTAGCTCGTGAACCTTGCCGCGGCCTTCGGGTGCTTCGAATTCCTTCGCCGCGCGCTCGGCTTTTTTCATGTCGAATCCGAGGAGTTTCGCGACGGCGAGCACGCACAAGGCGTTCGATTCGTAATACCGCGCGCCGTTCCCACCATAGGTCGTAATGAAGGAAGTCCGCGCTTTTGCCGCGGCCTCAAGTATGTCGAAGTGGTCGCTGTCGCGATTGATGAGGGCGATGCCGTCGGGCGCGAGGCCGCTGAAAATCTCGGCTTTGGCGCGCGCTATACCCTCAACCGAGTCGAAGAATTCCAAATGCATGGGATACACGTTCGTGATAATCGCTATGTCCGGACGGACGAATTGCACGCGGTTTTTTATCATGCCAGCGCCACTCATGCCGATTTCTATGATGGCGATCTCGGCGTCCTCGGGCATGGCGCATAGGGTTTGCGCGACGCCTATCGCGTTGTTGAAGTTCTCTCCGGTCGCATAGACGCGTGCGAATTTCGAGAGCACGAGCTTCATCATCTCTTTGGTGGTTGTCTTACCCGCGCTGCCGGTTATTGCGATTACCTTGGCGCGGCTGAGGTTCCTTATATAGCCTCCTATTTGGAGATAGGCCTGCTCCGTGTCGGGCACGACTATTTGTCTGTCGGCAGGAGCGCCTTCGACGAGATGTTCGACAATGGCGCCGGCCGCGCCGCGGGCGAGCACGTCGGCCGCGAAGTTGTGCCCGTCGAAGTTGTCGCCGGAGAGGGCTATGAACAAGTCGCCCGCCTTTATCGTCCTCGAGTCGGTCGAGATGTTCTCAATCGCGCCGTCTTTTACGCCGCCCTGCCAATGTAGGATTTTTGCGATCTGCGCGAGAGTCAGGTTTGCCATGGCCTCTTTCCTTTTTGGTGGCGGGGGAGGGAATCGAACCCTCGACCCCGGGCTTATGAGTCCCGTGCTCTAACCATCTGAGCTACCCCGCCGAGGGTGCCGAGTATAGCCAGCCTGATGGGGAAAAGCAAGTTTATTTTAACGCGACAAGCGCTGCTTTTGGGCTCTAACCAGCATAAGGAGCTCCTGATATCGCGGGCTCTTTTCCTTCCCTTGGCGAAACAGCAGTTCCAGCTCCATCAAAAACTTCATCAGTATCGCGCCTAAAGCCTTGAATACCTTTTTGAGCCGCTTCTCGTCTTTTTTGTCCTTCGGCTGGGTGGTGAGAATCTCGATTATCTTCGCGATTATCCGCTTGATTAGTATCAATAGTTTTTCAAGCTCGGAAGGTATGTGTTTGTCGCTCAACCCGTCCGAAGTTTCCTTCGCTAGAAGCCTATCTACGGCCGCGTTCAGGTTTATCAAATCTCGGAGAAGTTGTTGACGGGGTTTTTTCATCGCCACCTCCTTTTTTTGAAGGCGTCTATAATATAAGCCGAATCTGGACGGATTTCAAGCCCTATTTTACCAATACCCTGCTGATCGGCACCAACGTGAAGCCCTTCGCCGCGAGCGTAGGCAGCCAGCGCGAGAGCGCCTCTATCGTGCCTTCGCGAGGGTGCCCTATGGCGACGGCGTATCCCTGGCGCCGTGCGACGGCCTCGATCTTCGCGAGGCCCGCGTCTATGTCGGCGGGATTGGGGTTGTCGTCCATGAACACGTCCCTCTTAGCGAACGGAAGCGAGAATTTCGCCGCGAGTTTCGCATTCGGCGTGTTCGGCGTCGTGAGGCTATCGACGAACACGAGCCCGCGGTTCTTCAAATCCAAGAGCACGCTTCCCATGAGGTCGGAGTCCTTGCTGAACTTGCTTCCCATGTGGTTGTTTATGCCGATGTAGCCCTCGGCCTTCGCGAGCATGCCGCCGAGGCGCTTCAGGTTCTCCCTCGCGCCCGCGTCGGTGGAGAGATACGTCCCGCCGTAGTCGTTGTTCGCGCCAATGCTCTCCATGGGCACGTGCAGCAGCACCTCCTTGCCCTTGTCTCTGGCGCGACTTATCTGCGACTGGAGCCCGGGCGCGTAGGCGAGGTAGGATACGGTCATCGTGTAAGGCATGTCCAGAATCCTCTGCGTGCGGAGCATATCGACGCCCATGTCGTCTATGATTATGGCTATGAACGGAGGCTTCGCGTCAGTCGGCGCAGGCACGGCATAGCGTATGTAAGGAGGCAGAGCCGCAGACCCCGCGGGCGCTTGCGTGGATACAGGTTCCTTTCCCTCCTTTGCTGTTGTCGCGGCAGGCACAGCAGGCGCGGCCGGCACCGCGGCCGCCGGAATGACGGAAGGGGGTGCCGGAATGGTGGGAAGAGCGGCTGGAATGACGGACGAACGGGGTATCTGGCGGGGGACGAAGCCGACCTTCCTGGGAGCATTGGCGATCCGCCCCATGACGATCCCCGCGGTTATGACCACGGCCGTGGCGATTCCCGCGGCGACAGGCGAGAACCCGAGCTCGGAAAAGACCTTGAAAAGCGAGAATCTCTGCGTCAAAACGTGTATTCCCTGAATTTGAATGTGCGCCTAGCCTCCCTCTGCGCCTCGAACGCGTCGGCGAGGTTCATCTGCTGGTTCTCGAGTATGAGCCGCCCAAAGAACGCCTTGAGGTTGGGCGAGAACTCGTTGCTGGCGTCCAGCACCCAACGGTTCTGCCCTACGTTGGGCTCGCCGTATTTGTTGATGACCGAGAACCAGAAGGCGCGCCTTCGCTCCTCGCGCTGGTACTGGAAATTCATGCTGGGGCCGGGCTTGTCGTCCACGTCGTTCCTATAGTCTATCTTCCAGACGCGGCTCTTGGTAAGCGGGCTTGTGAAGAAGATTTCGATTTTCTCCTTCGTGTCAGGCCTCTCGAACGCGAGGCGCGACACGTAGCGCATTTTCTCCGACTTTCCCAAGGCGTCTATGCAGTTCGCGAGCGCGTCGGGAACCAGTATGCCACGCGCGCGGCACTGCGCGTCGTAGTTGAAGCGGAAGAATTCGGGAATGTAATTCTCAGTGTCTTTGAGGGCGTATTTACGTTCCTTCATGGCCTCCCTCACGGCCTCCATTTCCATGTCGAGCATGACGCCCGATATGTCGAATATCCGAACCCTGTCGTTCGTTCCCTCGCGGACTTCGTCGGCGCCGTACTCCTGGAATTCCTCGTAGTCGTCCAGGTCGTAGTCAGGCGCGAAATCGTCGTACTCCTGCGCGAACAGGGGCACGGACATAAGCATGAACAGGACAAGCAAGCGTTTCATGTGCCAAATCATAGCAGACCTCGTCCCAAAACTCAACCGTCTTCTTTGTATAAAAGCACGAGCGCCGAACCCATTATCGAGAGCGTGGGTATGGATAAGACCGCGATCAGGAGCGGTATCCTGCCCGAGGCACCTAGGGCGCTGATTACCTGGTTTAGGAAAAACACGCAGAAGCCCAGAAGCACTCCGCCCGTGAGCTTTATGGCGAGGTTTATCTGGCTCCGCTGCGGCGATATGGAGAACAGCGTCGAGATGAAGAGCATGGCGCATAGCAGTATGGGCATGAAGAGGAGCGAGTAGAAATACTCCTGGTGCCGGCGCGCGGAGAACCCGGCGTCGCGGAAGAATTTTATGAACCCGGGCAGTTCGAAGAACGAGAAGGTGTCGGGCTCGCTCGAGCTTTCCTCTATGCGCTCTATGGAGAGCGAGGTGGGATATTCCATGCTCTCGAACCTTTGCTCCGCGAGGTCGGACGTTATTGTCTTTACGCCAATGAGCTCCATATTATTCGAGGAGAGCACGCCGCGGTCGGCCTCTATCCTCATGTTGAATTTCTGCGAGCCGTCGAGCTTGAATATCACGATGCCCTTGGCCGAGAGGCTGTTGGCGCCGTCCTTGTGTATGTTCCCGGCGTACATGAATGAGGGCGCCTCCATACTCCTTTCCTTGAGCCACAGGCCGGACTGCGAGAACGACACGGGATTCGGGGGTTTCAAGGATAGCTGCTGCTGCGCCACTTCCACGTTTTTCCTAAGCATGGCCGCGAAGGGGGATATGGCTACGGCGTTTAAGACCCCGAGCGTTATGCATACGAGAAGCATGGGCGCCAGAAACCTCCACACCGAAAGCCCGACCGAGCGGATTATGACGAGCTCGCTCGAGCGAGCCAGTCGCCAGAAGGTAAGAGACCCAGCGATAAGCGCCGCAAGGGGCAGCGTCGTTCTGGTAGTGCGGAGAGCCTCATACATGGCTATGCGCGTCATGACCCCGGCCGGCAGCGCCGAGGGGCTGCCGCGGTTCCCCTGTATTACCGTGAAGAGGATTATGATTCCCATAATGGAGAAGAACACCAGCCCGAAGACCTTCAGGAACTCGGTTGCCAGGAATCTGTCTATTATTCGCGCGTTTTTCGCCATGGGGGGATTATAGACCAATAATTGCCAAATACAAGGTTGATTTTGATCCCATTTTATGGTATAATTTAGAAAATATTGTAGGAGAGAATCATGCAAAGAATTTCGCTTTTCGCCATAGCGGCCGCCGTTTTCGGGCTTGCCGTCCCCGAGGCCGCCACAGCGCAGGTCAGGGGAAGGAACGCCGCCGCGAACTCAAGGAACAGGATAGTGAACCCGCAGGTGGCCGCGGCCAAAGCGCAGGCCGCTGCCGCCCCTCCTGCGACCAATGCTACGTCCGTGCGCCCCGAACGCGACGAGAGGTATGACAGGTACGGGAACTCCATCGACTATGTCCCGTCCCAACCCGGCGGAGTCATCACAGACGAACTCGCAGCCAAGATACAGAACGTGCGCGGCAAGTGCCTCAACATATTCGCGGGCCAAGACACCATGAAGGGCCTTAACACCGCGAGCATAGTGACTAGCAGCATCGGCACCGCGGCCGGCGCGGTCGGCATAATCTCGACCAGTATGAGAATGGGCCAGGAGAGCAAGGCAGAGCAGGAGAAGAAGAAGCTGTCCGCCGCCGGAGAGCAGGCGGTCGAGGCCGCGCGCGCCGAAGTGTTCGCCAAGGTGCGCGACCACCACACATACGAAGGGAAGCTGTTGCCGCTAAACTATCAGGGCATACTCGACCGCATAGACTTTTTGAGGGACAAACTGGGTGAGAACAAGGTAAGCATGAACAAGCTGTTCGGCTTCACGACGGTCTCGGCGCAGCAGATAACTCCGCCGGCCTATAAGAGCTGCAATAGCAGGAACCTGCAGCCGAACCAGAGGGAGATCGCCGATTGGTTCTGCTGCTATATAAACTTCGGAGATCCGAACAGGAATCCGCCGGACTGCTCGTCGAGCAATATAGTCATCGACCAGGCTTGGATGAATTGGTCCAAGGCTCAATATAAGGACGAAGGCAGGTCTTGCCTGGGAAAAACCGAGAGGCATACGAATGGACAGACCAAGTTCATGTCTAAGGAGAATTGCATAATCAACGATGGAAGCGGGAAGGTCAACCCCTCCCCCAATCCGGTTCCGCCCGATAATCTTGCCGTCATACTGAAGGAGATCGGCGAGCTTAAAACCAGCGTCAATACTCTCTCGAGCAAGATCGACAATCTGAAAATCTCGGAACTCGACAAGGAGCAGAACGCCGTTCTCGAAAGGTTGAAGAAAATCGAGGAGAAGCAGGACGCCGCCGAAGCGAAGCGGGAGGCGCTTGCGAAAGAGCTCAAGGACGCGCTCGCGAATATACAGCGCGGCGAGGCCGCCGACGACACCATCGTGAGGGATGTGCAGTCGAAGTTGGCGGAGGTGCAGACGGCGATCGCCCAGCTGGCCGGCGAAAAGGCCGAGGCGCAGAAAATCGCGGACGAAGCAGCGAAGAACTTGAAGGCCGCGCAGAATACTTATAAAGAGACGAATGATCTGTTGCTTTACGCGAAAACGGAAGCGGAGCGTATCGCCGGTGAGATGACCGAAACTAACAGGCAGGCGCAGCAGGCTTTGGCGGACGCGATAAGGATCAATGGAGAGACGAGCGAGCTCGCCAAGCAAGCCAAGGAAACCTTGGATAGCGTGCAGGAAACCAACCGCCAGATCCAGGCGACCCTAGCCGCCATAAATACGCAACTTGGAGAGATGCAGAAGCTGATGGATCAGGCCGCGAAAAACCTGGCCGACGCCGAGAAGCTGAATTCGGAAACGCAGACGGCTTTGGGAGAAATCCGCGCCGAAACCGCCCGTCTTGCGACCATGCTTGACAACGCGAAAAAGGAGGCCGAGCGAATCCTCGCCGAAATGGGCGTAATCCTCGAACAGACGAAGGATAACCTGGATAAATCGAACAAGAATCTCGACCAGGCCAACGCCCGCCATGCCGCGGCCGAGGAGATGGAGCTTACGTCCAAGAGGCGCAAAGAACTCTCGGAGCTCCTCGCTTTGAAGGCCCGCATAGAGGAAGAGGCCATGGCCGCTGGCAGGGCAAAGGAGCTCGAGGCCCGTTCCGCCGCCGACGCCATCAAGACCGGCACCGGGTTCGCTAGCAACAAGGTGACGCTAGGCGCCGCGATAACCGGAACCGTCGCGTCAACCTCGTCGCTCATCACCTCTGCCGTGCTCTCGGGCGAAATCGATAAGCTCGCCAAGCGCATAGACGAGTGCGAGGCCGCCGTCCGCGAGTTGCAATAAACTTCTTGCGCGCCTGAAACCTCCGCGCTATAATTCCCACAATGGAGCAGGCGGGAAAAATCGTAGTATCCCTGAAAGGTCTCGGCTTCCGCTATAAGGGCGGGGACGAGATCCTGAAGGACATAAACCTCGAACTTAGGCAGGGGGATTTCTATTTCCTAACCGGCGCTTCCGGCGCGGGCAAGACCACGCTCCTCTCGCTTATCCAATTGGGCTTGCGCCCCACGCGCGGCTCGGTGCAGATATTCGGCCGCGACGTGCCCTACCACGACCACGACGCGAAGGCGAAGCTCCGCCGCCGCATAGGAATAGTGTTCCAGGACTACAAGCTCTTGAACCACCTGAGCGTGCTCGAAAACGTGGCGCTGCCCCTTCGCATAATGAAGCGCAGTTCGAAATACATACAGTCGCACGTGCCCGAACTCCTCGAATGGGTCGGCCTCAAGGACTACATGCACGCGCGTCCCGAGGAGCTCTCCGGCGGCCAGCAGCAGCGCGTAGCGATCGCCCGCGCGGTCGTCAACAATCCCGACATACTGATAGCGGACGAGCCGACCGGCAACGTGGACGAGGACATGGCCAAGAAGCTCCTGTTCCTGTTCCAGCAGCTCAACCGCATGGGTACGACCGTGCTGATAGCCACGCACAGCAGCAACCTCATAGGCCAGACGAAATTCCCCGTCATCTCCTTGGAGGACGGATGGTTGCACGGCCAGAAGAGGAGGCCGAATGTTTAGGACGGACATGGCGATAAAATCGACCGGCCGGGGCTTCCTGCCGCTCCTTACCGCCTTCATGGTGTTCATGGCCTGCCTCGTGTTCGCGGTGTCGATGGTCGGCTCGAAGGTGGCGGGCGGCTGGCGCGCGCGCATAAACGGCAACATAACAATACAGCTTCTTCCCGACCCCAAAGCCAGGAATCAGGAGGCCGAGCTCGACGAGCGCATAAGGAGCGTGGGTCAAGTGTTAAAATCCATGCCCGGCGTGAAATCGTACTCCGTGATGGGATTGAAGGAAACGCGCGAGCTTCTGGCGCCGTGGTTGGGCGACTTCGCTGCAAGCGACAAGCTCGGTATCGCTCTCCCGCGGCTGATGACGCTCGAATCGTCCAGCGACGTCGCGCTCTCGCCGCAGCTGCTTAGGCGCGAGCTGTCGAGATATACGTCGCTGGTGTCGGTAAGGACATACGAAGAGTGGTCGAGCGACTTCCTTGCCTCGCTCGCCGCGGCGCAGCACCTGCTCGGATTGATCATATTCTTCATACTCGCGACCACTGGCCTCACCATAGCCTACGCCACGAGGGAAGGCCTTGCCGCGAACAAGCGAGTCATAGATATAATGCACATGGTCGGCGCCGAGGACGGCTATATAGTGGGGCAGTTCTCCGCGCACGTGACCAAGCTGGCTGCCTTGGGGGGCGCCATAGGATACCTGCTCGCGCTCGCCTCGCTCTCGTTCATCGGCCGCGTCGCCCTGAACTTGGGCGGCGATGAGGCCGAGGCTGTGATAGGCCGCGCCATTGAGCTGAAACTGCTGTTGGTGCCGCTGCTCGCTCTTTTAATCGCGCGTCTGACCGCCGGATATGTGGTTAGGAGCAGCCTGGGGAGAATGACCTGATGTCCCTGCTTAAGTTCGAAATAAGCAACGATACCGCCAGGCGCTTCTTTATCGCGCTGTCCGCGGTGTTCCTCGTGTACGCCGCGGGCTTCGTGTGGTTCGCGTTTTCGCTCCCGACCGCCAACAAATACCCCGACGTAAAGACCGACGCCATAGTCGCGCTGACTGGCGAGCGATTCCGCATAGTGGATTCCATCGTGGAGCTCTCCAAAGGCAACGCCGCCAAGCTCTTCATATCCGGAGTCTATGGAGAGGCCCCCATCAATCGCGTGATAGACCAGACCGTGGCCAGACTCCAGAAACACAAGGCCGCGCCGCCTTCCTTCGCTGGCCTGCGCTCGAGGATAGAGACGGAGGACAAGGCGACCAGCACCCTCGAGAACGCGATGGAAACCTCGCGCTGGATAAAGGACAACAAGGTCGAGAGCGTGCGGCTCATGACCGCCTTCTACCACATGCCGCGCTCCGAGCTTATATTCAAGAAGTACATGCCGGGGCTTGTCATAGTGCCGCACCCGTTGAGGGTTCCGGGCGAGGGCACCACCCCGTTCTCGAGCCGCCTCATGTTCGTACGCCTGCTCTCCGAATATAACAAATACGTCATAACGTACCTGTGGGACAAGGCCGGTTTGGATTTCGATATACTGGCTCGGTTGGCGAAGGGGGCGAAATGATGTTCGTCCGCCGAGCGCTATTCGCCACGCTTTTCACGCTATCCGCGCTGGTCTTGTCGGTTTCCATCTGCGCGGCGTTCTGGCTGCCGTCCATAGTGTCCGTGCATATGTCCCGAGCCTGGGGATGGAGCGTTCTTGCGATTTGCCGCCTTTTCGGCATAAGGTATAAGGTGGAGGGCGAACTGCCGAAGTCGCTGTCGCGAGGGGGCTTCATAATCGCCTCGAAGCACCAGAGCCCGTGGGAAATCGCGGCTCTCCATTATCTTTTCTTTCCCGCGGTGTTTATGTTCAAGAGGGAGCTGCTGTATATTCCGCTGGCCGGATTCGCCATGCTGAAGGAAGGCAGTATGCCAGTTGACCGCGGCTCCACCACGAGGGTCGGCCTCTTAAAGCTCATAGGGAAATTCAAGGAAAAGCTAAAGACGCGCAACGTCGCGGTGTTCCCCGAGGGCACGCGCACCCTTCCCGGCGCCGCGCCCGCGTACAAGTCCGGCATAGGCACCATAGCCGCAGGGTTAGGTAGTGCCGCGATAATTCCGGTAGCGCACAACTCGGGTCGGATATGGCCGAGGCGTGGGTATCCATCATTCGGAGGCCTGATTACACTGCGTGTAATGCCCGTTATAAATACGAAGGGGCTTGGCCGGAATGAAATCAACAAGCGTCTCGAGGCCGCGGTGGAAAAGGGAATGAGAGGACTATAATGACGGAAACTCGAATAATATCGCCGCAGGATACGCCGGACGACAAGATAAAGCAGGAGCAGGTACGCCCCTCTAGGCTTTCCGAGTTTGTGGGGCAGGAGGAGATGAAGGCGAACCTCTGCGTGTTTTTGAAGTCCGCCAAATCGCGCGCGAAGCCGGTGGATCATTGTCTGCTCTACGGCCCGCCGGGATTGGGGAAAACCACGCTCGCGGGCATTATAGCCAACGAGATGGGCGCGGGCTTCCGCTCCACCTCGGCGCCGATGTTCACCAAAGTGGGCGACCTAGCCGCGATCTTCACCGCCTTGGAGCCGCACGACGTGCTGTTCATAGACGAGATACACAGGCTTTCCACGCAGGTCGAGGAAGTACTCTACGGCGTTATGGAGGACTTCAAGCTCGACCTCGTGATAGGTGAGGGCCCGGCCGCGCGCACGGTAAAAATCGACATAGTGCCCTTCACGCTGATCGGGGCGACCACGCGCACGGGGCTACTATCTAATCCTCTCCGCGAGCGTTTCGGCATACCCCTCGCGTTCGGATTTTACAAGGAAGAGGAGCTAGCCTCGATTATCCGCCGTTCCGCGCATATATTGGGAATCCCCATAGACGAGGCTGGCGCGAACGCCATAGCCAAAAGGAGCCGCGGCACCCCACGCATTGCGAACAGGCTCCTGCGCCGCGTGCGCGATTTCGCGGTGGTCGATGGCGCCAAGACAATCAGCGAAAAGCTGGCGAAGGACAGCCTGCACAAGCTGCAAATCGACGACATGGGATTGGACGCGCTCGACAGGCGCTATATCACGCTGATAATGGAAAACTACGGCGGCGGCCCTGTCGGGCTTGAAACTCTGTCCGCGCTTCTGTCGGAAGAAACCGATACCATAGAGGACGTGATAGAGCCCTACTTGCTGCAAATCGGCTTCCTCCAAAGGACGCCGAGGGGGCGATTGGTGAGCGAGAAGGCCTGCCGCCATTTCGGTCTGAAACCCGCGCATACTGGAGAACTGTTATGAGAAACGACGATTCCGGCCTCTCGATGGTCGAGCTTCTGGGCTATATCGCGATCGCTATTGTTCTGTCCGTCGGCATGTTCCGCATGTACTCGGGCTATAGCGCGAAGATAAAGCGCGCCGCCGCCGCCGCGCAGGTGGGCGCGCTCGTCGAAAGCGCGCGCGCCGCGACTTACGGCAAGAAGAACGTCAAGGCCGCGCTGACCGCCAAGCTCGCTTCGCAGGGCAAGAACACGCTCGACCCGTGGGGCAATCCGATAGAAATTACGAACGGTGCCAAATGCATAGAGGTAGAGTTCGACCACCTGTCGCGCGCGAATTGCCTATACCTCGCCCGCACTATTACTGGCGACTGCAAGGCGCACGCGGCCAGCATAAACGACGCCGCCCAAGGCGAATGCGGCGCAAACGGGAATTCGATAAAGTGGTTTTTCACAAAATAGAGGTACTTATTATGCGTTTATCACCCCC
>Ga0268262_10001086_pt1 | contig 34634 bp, 33 predicted proteins | sample TergutNc150P3_FD_190354 | JGI IMG/M metagenome (GOLD analysis project Ga0268262, IMG submission 190354) | Nasutitermes corniger P3 segment gut microbial community from laboratory colony in Florida, USA - Nc150 P3 (SPAdes) (version 2) | ecosystem: Host-associated > Arthropoda: Insects >...
ATCTTTATACGGAATGGCGGGTATATTTTTGATACTTCTGTACAATTCACCATCGGCACTTGTCCTGTACTGGACAATGAATAATATTTTATCGCTTATTAAAAATATATATTATAAGCTGCAGTATAAATATAAACCTTTTATGCTACTTGGTTTTTTTTCCTTTTGTTGTATTCTGCTTGCCTTTTTTTGCATAATCAAATACAGTTATAATTTAAAGGCGCAAAAACTTGTCATTGTTTGTTTTCTTTCTGCTCTGGTTCCATGGTTATTTGTAATTATCAAAAATAACTTCTCCATGGGCCTCAATAATAAATATATGCCGTCCAAATCACTTATAATTTTTCTTTTATCCATTTTTTTGATCTGGTCAATTTTTGGAATTTTTATTCCATCCCAATTAATAGCATCTTCCCCACAGGAATTTTCTTTTATTGATAATTATACAAACCCGTTATATTTTATTTTAAACTCCGCAATTCAAGTTTTCGGACTTTTTGTTTTTTGGCCTTTATGTTTATTTTTTCTTTTTTCCAATAATGTAAAAAAATATTTCTCTGTTATTTTTCTAACTATTTCTATCGGTATACTTGTCAATGTATTTTTGTTTCCCGGCAACTACGGCCTTATCTCGATAAATTTTGTGTATAACACAAGTCCCAAACATTCAAACGGAGAAATCCTGTTTAATCTTTGTATATTGCTCATTCCGCTTGTTGCCTCTTTTATACTGTATATGAAAAAAAATAAAAACATCATTTTCGTTCCGGTTTCTCTTTGCGTTTTTTCTTTTTTAAGCATTTCTTTTGTTAATATATTAAAAATAAACACTTCTTTTAAAGAATTAAAAACGTATTATGTAAGGGAGCAAAAGGAAACACAGGAAGTTTCTCCAATTTTTTCGCTTTCCAGAACAGGAAAAAACATTGTTGTGATAATGCTAGACAGGGCTATAAGTGTTTTTATGCCGTTCATTTTTGAAGAGACACCTGAATTAAAGGAAACATATTCCGGCTTTAGTTTTTATCCAAATACCGTATCATTTAACGGTTATACACGTATAGGCGCGCCTCCGGTATATGGAGGTTACGATTATACGCCGGAAGAGATCAATAAAAGACAAGATATCCCGCTTGTAGAAAAGCATAATCAGTCTCTTATAATGCTCCCCCGTATTTTTAGTGAAAATGGTTTTACCGTATGCGTAACCGACCCGCCTTACGCCAATTACAACCAGAAAAGCGATTTAAGTATTTTCGATGATTATCCAGATATTAAGGCATGTATTACTGATTCACAATATACTGATTTATGGTTAATGGAACATAATTTACGACTTCAAACAACAGGAGACATCATAAAGCGAAATATGTTTTGGTATAGCCTGGTTAAAGGACTGCCTTTGCTTTTTCGTGAATCAATATATATGGATGGAACCTGGTGTTCTCCGGTATCCGGGCAACGTCTTCGCAGAACATTAGATGCATATGCCGTGCTGGATTACCTGCCCCGTTTAACAGAAATTACTGATAATAACATAAATACCGCGCTGATAATGACAAACAATACAACACATGAAGGTTCTTTTTTGCAAGCCCCTCAATATGTGCCTATAGCTACAGTTACTAATTACGGTAATTCCCCTTTTGCAAAAGAACATGCGTATCATGTAAATGCAGCGTCAATTAAGCGTTTGGCTGACTGGTTTGATTTTCTTAAAAAAGAAAATGTGTACGATAATACCAGAATCATTTTGGTTTCCGATCATGGGCCTGAACCGAACTTTGTTACCAAAATAGGACTGCCCTTTAATGTCGATCATTTTAACCCGCTATTGCTGGTTAAGGATTTTAACGTTTCCGGTGAAACAAAGACCGATATGGTATTTATGTCTAATGCCGATGTGCCGTATATTTCTTTAGTTGATGTAATCGAAAATCCAAAAAATCCGTTTACCGGCAATGAAATCTCTATGGATCGAAAAAAGGAACCGTTGTATATTGCCATATCGGGGTCTATCCATATTACCGGTAGAAATGACAGCCAGTTTGTCCTTGACCCAAAAATTGATTATTTTGTTCATAATAATATTTTTATCTCAGAAAACTGGATTCCGGTTTCAGGAAAGCCATGACCATAACTATTGATTGCAGAATGATAAACTCAAGCGGAATAGGCGTATATCTGCGCGGCGTTCTGTCTTTTATGCTGCGATCGCCGAATGATTTTTTACTTTTGGGTAATTCCGCGCAATTGGAATTCTATAAACAAAATACGAATGTAAGTGTGATTAAATGTAATGTAAAGCCATTTTCTTTGAGGGAAATATTTTTTTTCCCAAAAAAAATATTGCAAAAAATAAACCTGTCAACCTTATTTTATTCGCCTTTTTTTAACATCCCTGACGGTATAGTAATCCCTGTCTATACCACTATCCACGACATTATTTTCCCTGACATGCCGGAAATTACATCGCGTACCGGCCTTGCTATGCGTATGTGGTTTTACCGAAGAGCGTACAAAAAGTCTCTGATAATATTTACAGTATCTAAGTTTTCAAAATCCAGAATAGAATATCACCTTGGAAAGAGAAAGCCTGTTATCGTTACATATTGCGCGATTCAGCCTGTTTTTCTTGCATACAGGAAAAATAATCGCAATATCCAAAAAACAGAAACAATTGTCTTTACCGGAAATATTAAAAAACACAAAGGATTGGATTGCCTTTTGGATGCTTTTCTTTTGGCAAAAAAAGAAGGTTTACCGCACAAGCTATTAATAATCGGTACAAGAGAAAATTTTAGAAGTTCATATAATTCAATTCAACAAAAGGTTGAATCAATCGGAAGCGACAAGGTTATATTTAGCGGTTTTATTCCCGATGAAGAGCTTTTAAAATGCCTTTCCGAAGCTGAATTGCTCGTTCAGCCTTCGCTTTACGAAGGTTTCGGATTCCCGCCGCTTGAGGCTCTTGTCCTGGGTACCCAGGCTTTGATTTCAGATATTCCGGTGTTTAAGGAAATATATGACGGGTTTCCGGTTGTGTTTTTTCATTCCGGGGACGCTACGGATTTAAAAGACAAAATGATGGAAATACTTTATACTAAAAAGTTACCTTCCAAAAAACCGCTACCGCCTCTTTTGCCTGACGAATTATTAAACAAATATACTTTTGAAAAAACCGCCAGCCGTATCCTGGGGGAATTTCAATGAAAGGCTCTGTTCAATATTACCTGTCTATATTTGTTAAGGGTACATTATGATTAACGATTGTCTTATAATGGCAGGAGGAGCCGGTACACGGCTATGGCCTGCAAGCAGTTCAAGGAAACCAAAACAGTTCTTGCCGACAGCAAAAAACGGAACAGAAAGTTTTTTTTCCATAAGCCTTGAGCGAGCATTTAGGGTTGTCTCAGAAAACGACGGCAGAGTGATCGTTATTACCGGAAAAACCCATCTGCCTTTTGCCGTCGCTGCCTGTTCCAAATTGAGCGCAACTGAAAAAAAACACCTTGTGTTGATTCCCGAACCTGAATCAAAAAACACTGCGCCTGCAATAGCCTGCGCTATAGAGTATGCGGGGAGAACTTGTGGCTGGAACCGTACTATGATAGTACTTACCAGCGATCATATTATAAAACCACTTGATGCTTTTTTAAAAGACATAAATATTGGCGCTCAATTTGCAGAGCAGGACAGGCTTGTTGTTTTTGGCATTCCCCCGTTAGGGCCGGAAACCGGTTATGGTTATATAAAAACTGCAGGAAAACTTGCGGAAGATGTTTACGCCGTTGACATGTTCAATGAAAAACCGGATTTAAAAACAGCAGAACAATTTTTAGCTTCCAAAAAATATTTCTGGAATTCAGGGATGTTTATCTTTCGCTGTGAATTTTTAGCGGAAGAATACCGTCGTTTGGCGGCAGATATAATTAACCCATTTGAAAATCTTAAATCCCCTGATAAAAAGTCATACAGCAAAACAAAGGGCCTGTGTGTGCTGGATACCTGGGCTGGATTAGACATAGCTTACAATCAGGCAAATAATATTTCTTTTGATTATGCCATTGCCGAAAAATGCTCAAAAACTGTTATGATCCGCGCGTCTTACGATTGGATTGATATAGGCAGTTGGGATGACTATGCCTGTCTCCTTTCAGGCAATTCCGTTACTAATAGCGATAGTGTTAAGGATGTATATACCGCAGGGACAAGCGGTTGCTTTGTCGATTCTGACATTCCCGTTGCCCTTGCGGGAGTTGAAAACCTTATTGTTGTGATTCGTTCAGGTAAAGATGGTTTTCCGCCTGCGGCTCTGATTACACAAAAAAGCAAGACCCAGCTTGTTCGTGATGTTGTTGAAAAAATAAAACAAACCGGTGGTAAAAATATTCTGTAGACGAACTACTTTATCTACGGCGTTTATGAATATATTAGTATAACTACATGAAAGTAGCCATCATACATTACTGGCTTGTAAATATGCGCGGCGGCGAAAAGATGCTGGAAGCCTTGCTGGAAATGTTTCCAAATGCAGATATATATACCCATGTCTATGATCCCAACGCGGTATCGGATATTATCAAATCCCATAAAGTATATACATCGCATATAAACAGACTTCCCTTCGCGAAGAAGCTTTATCAGCTTTATATGCCTCTTATGCCCAACGCGCTCATGGATTTTAACTTGCAGCAATACGACTTTGTAATTTCAAGCGAAGCAGGCCCGGCGAAAGGCGTTGTTCCCAATCCAAACGCCTACCATATCTGTTACTGTCACAGTCCCATGCGTTACCTTTGGGATATGTACCATGAATATTTCCGCCTGACAAACCCTGTTTTTCGCTTTTTTATGAAGCGCTTAATTCCTTCTCTTAGGCTATGGGATATAACTTCCGCCAATCTGGTGGATCGTTTTGTTACCAATTCAAATTATGTGGCTAAACGTATACGCCGTATTTACAATCGCGAAGCGGAAGTGGTTTACGGCCCTGCGTCTATTGAACGCTTTATTAATACCGAAAGAAAGCCTTCTGACTACTATCTCTTCTTCGGTCAACTTACCGGTTATAAACGGGCCGACATAGCCATCGAAGCCTGTATTAAATCGGGAAGGAAATTAATTGTTGCTGGAGCTGGGACAAAAAGTCGCGACGCAACTAAACATAAAAAAAACGGCCTGGTTTCTTTTACCGGCAGAGTCTCCAGCGAAGAACAGGTAAAACTTTTCTCGGAAGCTAAAGCCCTGCTCTTCCCCGGCATTGAAGATTTGGGGTTAGTACCAATAGAAGCTAATGCCGCAGGCTGTCCGGTAATTGCATACCGTAGCGGGGGCGCGCTTGATACGGTAAAAGAAGGCGTAACCGGCATTTTTTTTGACGAGCAAACTCCCGATTCGCTGATTGAAGCAATGAATTATTTCGAAACCCGCTCCCCGGAACAATTTAGTAACCGTGAATCCTTTAACCTTCAAGTACAGAAATTCTCGCGCGAGGCATTTAAGGAAAGAATATTGCGCATTGTTTCTGATAGAAAACGGATTTAAGTCCCTTGACAAAATTTGCCTCTAAACGTACCTATTACATTATAGGGGTTTTGCGGCATGAAATATCATTGGCTTTTTTTCTTCTCACTGTTCTTTTTTAGCGCCTTTTGTATTTTTTCTTTGCCTTACGACATGATTCCCGTAGAAGAAAGCGTACTGGAAGATTTACGCTACCTCTCCCTTGAATCGGGAAAATCCTTTCTTTCTTTTACCCCTCCTCTCGCACCTGCCGAAATAGAACAATTTCTTAATTCAATTGACAGTTCCCTTCTTTCGCCGCCGGCCTTGGAAGTATTTAACCGTGTAGCGAAAAGACTTGCCCCTGAAGCCGCATTGTCTTTTTCCGGCGATAATCTTACTGTTTCTTTAAATATAAATTCCACACTCGAAGGAAAGGTAAGGTTTAATAACGATATTTCATGGTATCCGCAATATCCAAAAGTTTCTCCGGTATTGTCCTTCCCTTTTCGATTTTACTTCGCCGATAATCTACAACTATATATTGAACCAATTGTCGCATGCTATTTTGGGCGGGACTCATCTGGATCATTTGTATCAAATGTTCCAGATGAATATGAAAGCTTGGATGTAAATTTGGCTCACAGGGCCTTTATAGCTACAGGCGGTTCCTGGTGGAATTTCCAGCTCGGCAGGGATCGTCTTTTTTGGGGTACAGGACATACGGGAAGCCTTTCTTTTTCCGACAATTCGCCTTTCTTTGAATTTATGCGCCTTTCCCTCTTTTCAAAATTCTTTAAGTACTCGTTGATTATAAATCAGTTGCCGCTGGAAATCACTGACGATTTGTTTATAAACGATACCCTTCCTCCCGGTTTGGATAAAGATACCGATCTTATGAAAACCACACAGCGTTATTTTTATCTCCATCGCATTGATTTTGCTTTCTTCGACACCCTGTCCCTGGGTTTTATGGAAGGTGTGATGGTAGGAAATTCCGGACCGGAAATACGTTATTTTAATCCCTTTGTTGTCTTTCATTCGCTGTTCACATGGAATGATTACCCAAACTGGTATAAAGACCCGTATGATGAGAGGAGGCATATGACCGGCTCATTTTTTTCTTTTGAGCTAAACTGGAATATAATTAAAACCCTGGCTGTTTACGGTCAATTTGTTATGAACGAATTGGGTTTTCCAGGAGAAATTAAAAACAATCCCTACCCGCCGCCAAACGCTTTTGGCTACATAGCCGGATTACAGTATACTTATTCCTTTGATACCTGGGGTTCGGTTTTCTTTCTTGAATTCATCTATACTTATCCTTATCTATATATCCTTTCCACTCCATTTGGAAGCTTTATTCAGGCGCAAAAAGTTTCCCCCTCAGATCATCATTATTACTTTATAGGATATCCAAGGGATACAATGGCAGTAACCTTTGGAACCCGGTTTTTTAAAGGAGACACATTGTATCTTTCAGGTGATCTTTCCTGGATTTCCCGCGGGCAGCATGACATAAAATGGGACTGGGCGACCGGAATCGTTGAAGAAAAAAGCACTTACCATGAAACAACTCCTACGGGTATTGCGGAAAATAAACTTATTGCATCGCTTTCTGCCAAATGGAAACTTCTTCCGTTTCTTTCTTTCAACGCCAGTATTACCGGGATTTTTGCACTCAACAATAACCACATACACGGCTCAAATGAAATAGGCGGCCAGGCTGCGTTTTCTGCAAGTTTCAGGTACTGAAAAGTCACTTTGGAAATATCGTAACCCCGAGGACTCCAATTAAACTGAGCGAATGGGGATATACCGGTGTATTAATAACTGAGTAGGGTTTGTATCCTGAATTTACATCTCCTTCAATGTCGGTAAAGTAGGAGTATACCCCGCCAAGCTCACAAAATACTTTTACTGGTACTTTGAAACCGGATAAGGAATATTCCCCATTGAGTTTAATAATATGCATCCACTGATACGCGCCGTCATGCAGGAAGTATTTTCTAAGGTTAATCTTATCGCTTCGTCCACTGGGATCCAATTCCGACAAAAGAGAACTGCCGCCCACCGCCCTGTCGCCGAAGTCGGCGCCGTGGCGTATCAACTGATACTGTAAACGAATAATGCTCCTGAGCGTAGCCATGGTATCAAAGCGGACGAGTATTTCATCCGAGTTTGGCGGTATATAGTGACCGAGGCTTATGCCGTTATTGGTATAGCTTGTCTCCATATAATTTGAATACCATGGGACAGATTCCCGTGTATGGGTATATGTATACGGTTCGACCTTTGTGTAGCCAGCGGTTATGGAACTAAAAGCCAATCCGGGTATTTGTACCGAGGCTCCGACCTGATACGCGTACATCTCTCTGCTTTTCTCAAAAAAATTGCCTTCGGGATTTGCCTCATCCAGAAAAAGAGATGCCCAAAGTTTTCCAAACCCTGGATACTGTCCCTGAAAATTAAGGAACAGCGCCATGTTGTCAAAATCACCGATATTATTCTGATATAAAAAATTATCCGCTAGCGGAAAGATATATCCCAATTCAAAGCGTTTTGGCCATACTACCGAACTTCCAATGTCAAAATGAAAATAATTTTTGTAATTGCCCTCGAGCATAACTATCGAAAAAGCGTTTTGGCTGGCGGCAGCTGAATTTTTAATTCCATTTGTATTATTATATTCAAGCACACCTGTCAGAGATGAAAACGAAAACCATTCAAAAGGCGTAAACGTAACTTCCCCGGCTAAAAAGGGCTGGGCGGACTGATTCAGTATAAGGCTGCCATTGTTCGTCATACCTCCCCATTCCCGATCAAGCCGGGCAATGCGGTAGGACACATGCCCGTTCAGGAATGTTCCGGCTAATTCGGGAATCATGGAATAGCCTATTGAAAGCTCCTGGGGCCAGCCTTCGTGCCCGGAATTTGAAACATCGGTGGTGAACCATACGGAACCGTCCCAGTTCTTCTTATAAGTATAAGGAAAGAACGCCTTGGGCTCGCTGTAGGTTGTAATTATCTCATCTTTATACCAAGGCGCATCAGAATAAGGACCTTCACCGCCATTATTAAAGTCCTTGTAATAAGTATGGTATTCTCCGAGTTCCTTCCTTGGAGACCTGAATACCCCGCCGTTGAGGGTAAGTCCGTATGAAGTATTCCTTCCCAGATCCCCTTTAAATGAGATGGAAAGCATTGAGTCAGTAGCCCAATAGGAATTTTCTTCGTCAGGATAGTATCCTCCGGCAAAAGCCATATTGAGGCCAAATCCCAGTTCTCCGGAAAAATAGATATCATTCCAAATATGATCTAGCGAATAGGCCCCCCGCATCATGTCAATGCCATTCTTGTTGGGGCCGAAACGCGTCAGGTATTGCTCAAGAATTCCGCGCTCACCTTCCGTAAGTTTGCCATATTTACCGGTTCCATCACTCTTGAGAATTTCCTCAACAATAGAAAGAACCATTGCCCTGGAATAAGGTTTTGCGCCGGGAAGGAACCTGTATAAGCCCCGCATCTGGGCTTGCTCAATCACATAATACACCGGATCTCCCAGAGGGACTGCCAACTGAGTTTGGGCCCCAAGAAAAACATGAATTGTCAATACCAAGGCGTAAACAAAAAAGCAAACTTTTTTGGACACTTTGGCTGATCCAATTTTTACCGGCATCATACCAAAACGTAGCAAAACAGGCGGAAAATGTCCAGTAATTCAAAGTTTTGTTCCTGGCATCCTTATTTTCGCTAATGCTTGTAACTTTTTTCGTTTATATTCATCATATTATTATGACTTCGGATGAATACAATATATGGTTCTGGGCCAGATACCACCGAACTAGTTCTGCCCTGACCGCCGCAGCTATGGTTCTGGCGGATTTCATCGGGGTAATGGTTTCTTTTGGGGCTGGTTTTTTGGTAGTGAAACTATACTACATTTTTAAAGATAACTGGGGAGGCATTAATTCCAAATCCTTCGTAACTTACTGGCCATATGTCCCTATCTTTTTAATTATTATCTGGATCATGAAGTTATACCCAGGAGTGGCCCTGGCCCCTGCTGAAGAAACCCGCGGCTTTACCATTGCGTCTTTTTTGGCCCACGCGGGCATAAACGTTTCACGCTATATTATTTATGAAGTTGTAGATTCCATCTTTGTGGCCTTTATTTTTAGTTTTATTTTTTCACCTGCTATTCTGATGATTTGCAGGGATATAATGCACAGTCTGATTGCCAGGGTAAAAATGAAAGGCATACCGGCGGTAATTTTTGGCGCCGGAAACACAGGCCGCCTCATCGTGGACAGGATGCTTAACGCAAAAAGAGTAGGCTATGATCCAGTTCTAATGTTGGACGATGATCCTGACTGTGGGGACTATTACAGGGGAATACCAATAATCCACGATACCCGTCTTGGGCCAAAACTGGCAGCCATGTACAAGATAAGAATGGCTATTGTGGCAATGCCGCATCTGGAACAGGCAAAGATGGCGGAAATGATTAATTATTCGGTTTCCGCTTTCAGATATAATGTACTCATCCCGGATTTTTTCAGCCTTAACAATATCTGGATGGCGGTAAGGGATTTTGACGGCATCCTTGGTTTTGCTACAAGCCACAGGCTTAATATGTATTGGAATCTGGCCATAAAACGCTTTTTGGATTTGCTTTTGGTTTCCATTGGGGGGCTAATAATTCTTCCCCTCCTTCTCTTTATTTCTCTGGCAATAAAGATTACTTCTCCGGGACCTGTCCTTTACGCCCAAAGGAGATTGGGTCTTAACGGGAAGTATTTTAACGCGTATAAATTCCGTTCCATGGAAATTAACGCGGAAAAAAAACTTGAAAGCGTTCTGAATGCCGATACCAGGCTTAAAGAAGAATGGGAAGCGACCTACAAGCTAAAGGACGATCCCAGAGTAACAAAGATAGGTAAAGTTTTAAGGCGGACAAGCTTCGACGAGTTTCCCCAGCTCATCAACATTCTGAAAGGAGAGATGAGCCTGGTAGGTCCCCGGCCTGTAACCGATCCTGAAATCGAAAAGTACGGAGAAAACGCGCTGAGGGTTTTAACTGTAAAGCCGGGCCTCACGGGGCTTTGGCAGGTATCAGGCAGATCCGACACGGACTATGCAGAAAGGGTATCTTATGATCTTTATTACATTCAGAGCTGGTCTGTCTGGCTGGATCTGTGGATTTTGTACCGCACTCCGGGGGCAATCATCAAGGGAAAGGGAGCATATTGAAATTTTTAATTCTGCTATTCTTATCGCTTTTTATTTTCTTTCTTCCCGCTTCCATTATGGCAGAGATCAATTCCCTGCGTTCTTTTGACGAACTTTTCCCTTTACTTGCTGAAAGCCGGAAGAAAGAAGCCTTTAGCGATGAAGGGACCATACGCTCGGTTAAAAAAAATGAATCCCTTGAATTTTTGCCCGCTCCCGCTTCAGGAATAGATCTCTACGGAACTGTAATGAGAACAAACCCGGCTTATTTAGCCGAGTCCCTGCTGGTAATACCCTATCAGGGCAAGGTTTTCACCAGATTGGATGCTTACAATGCCCTCGGCAAGATAAGCGACCTAAAGGGACGCCTTTACCATTCCCATACCCGAAACGCCGATGTTGCCCTTTTTCAGGAAGCAGTCAGGCTTGAAAATGAAAAAAGCGGCAAGGCGGTTCCTGATCCCGTGTCGGCCAGGGAACTGCCAAATACCGAAGCAGTATTTATTCGCTTAAAAGATGTGAATTTCGGCAATACATATTACCGGACAGATATGTCTGTTACGCCATTTGGCTTGACATATAAAATAACAAATACAAAAAATATTACTTATCTTTTATTTACTGTTTTGCGGGAAGAAAAATTTAGCTCAATACTTTATATCGAACCATTAACTGACGGTATGCTGATCTACAGCATGGCAGGAGCTGACGCGTCGGATTTTATTTCCAGTATGATTGATATTCCGTCTGCCATAAGCAAGCGGCTTTTAGTTTTTTTATCATGGATTAAGGACGGTCTTAAAACAGTCAATGATTAATTCCGGATGTAAAATGATAATTGGAGGGCCAAGATGAAAAGGATTTTATATTTTGCGGCGGCGCTGTTTTTGGCAGGTCTGGTGTTTTCATGTAAAAAAGCAGATAACAACAGCGTAATAATTTACACAAGTACAGAGGATTTCCGTACTGAGCATATGCAGGAATTGTTGAAGGGAAAGTTTCCAAATTATGACATCACTATACAGACGCTTTCTACGGGAAACCATGCGGCAAAGCTTAAAGCCGAGGGAACAGAAACAGAAGCGGATATTATTCTTAATCTGGAAACCGGTTATATGGAAGGCTTACAGGACATTCTGGCAGATCTTTCCTCATATAATCTTTCGGAATTCCTTCCCGAATTAGTTCCCGCTTCCAGGCGTTTCCTCCCCTGGGATAAATCATCCGGAGCCATTGTTATAAACCGTTCCAAGCTGGAAAGCGCGGGACTTCCGATCCCCGCATCCTACCAGGATTTGCTTAAGCCCGTCTACAAAGGGCTAATTTCCATGCCGAATCCAAAGACATCAGGCACGGGTTATATGTTTCTTGTAAGCCTCATCAACGCATGGGGAGAAGACGCTGCCTTTACCTACTTTGACGGCCTTGCGCAGAATATTCTGCAATTCACCACTTCCGGTTCAGGCCCGGTAAACGCGTTGATTCAGGGCGAAGTGGCAATCGGCCTTGGCATGACCTTAACTGCGGTCAACGCAATTAATACACGCGGCGTTCCTCTTGAGTTGCTTTTCTTTGCCGAAGGCGCTCCCAATATCACCACAAGCTTCGGAATAATCAAAGGCAAGGAAACGCGTCCGGTGGTAAAGGAAGTTTTTGAATTTACCATGACCAAGTTGCTATTAGATGACAAGGAACTCTACTGCCCGGAAGCGATTCTAAAAAACCAGCAAGTCAATATCCCAAATTATCCAAAGAACATTCACTATGCGAAAATGGACGGTGTTTATGACTTATCCCTGAAAGAACGGCTTATGGGAAAGTGGAAATATTAGGGGTTTAATTTTATACTATAAAAAGGGAGGTTGTTTTGCCCGCAAAACTCAGGATTCAGGACTTAACAAAAGTCTTCAATAAACAGGAAGTTCTCCATGGGCTTAACTTTACAGTGAACGATGGCGAGTTTCTTTCCATACTTGGGCCTTCAGGCTGCGGCAAAACAACTATCCTGCGAATCCTCATCGGGCTATTGGTACCGACATCGGGGCACATTCTTAAAGACGGGATTGATATCACCAACGTAATCGCTTCAAAACGCAATATGGGTATCGTCTTCCAGAATTATGCCCTTTTCCAGAACATGAGCGTCCTGGGCAATGTGGAATACGCGCTGAAATTCAACAAAGAACTGAAATCCCGTTCGCGTGATATTGCCGAGAACATCATTGAACATGTCGGCTTAAAAGAGCATATCAACAAAAAGCCCTACAAGCTTTCAGGCGGCCAACAACAGCGGGTGGCAATAGCGCGGACATTAGCCTGCAAGCCGGAAATAATTCTTTTTGACGAACCCATGTCCGCGCTGGACGCCGCCATGCGGCTTCAGCTTCGCGAAGAAATAAAGCGGATACAGACACAATTCAGATCAACCATGATCTATATAACCCATGATCAGGAAGAAGCCTTTGCCCTTTCTGATCGCATTATGGTGATGGATAACGGAACAATTCAGCAACTGGACACGCCGGAAGCAATTATCGCAAATCCCGCAAATGACTATGTCAGGGAATTTGTGATTAACAATCTTCGCCTGAAAATAGATTCCTTAACCAAGCATGTTCATCCGGGAGTTACAACGCTTGGATCGGTGATGGACAATCTTCGCCTGAAATTCACTTCCATGCTTAATCATGTGAAGCCTGAAGGTTCTTCATCAGAAAAACAACCATCGGCTCCGAAGGCGGTAAAATGAGCCGCAACACGGTGATCGGTTCAAATATACTTAAGCTGATAATAGGGATTTTTTTATTTATTACCGTTATATGTCCGCTGGGGGCAATGCTTTTGAACATGACCGCTTCTGACATTTCAGCTGTTTTGCGATTGCCGCGCTTCAGGGAATCACTAATTAATTCCATCTGTGCCGCAGGAACTTCAACCATTATATCAATTACAATTGCATGGATGTTTGCCATTTGCGTTGTACACAGCAATTTCCCAATTCGTGAGGCTTTTTCTGTTTTTGTAACCCTTCCCATGCTTATTCCGTCGATTTCCCACGGAATGGGTCTTGTGCTTTTACTTGGCGCGAACGGAATAATCACCAGGGCATTCGGGCTTTCCGGCACTATCTATGGTTTTCACGGAATTGTGCTGGGCTCTGTTTTTTATTCATTTCCGGTGGCATTTCTTATGCTTCTGGATATTCTAAAATACGAGGATGGTTCTCCTTACGAGGCAGCAGGTGTATTGGGGATTCCCCGGATAAATCAATTTTTCTCAATCACATTTCCGTACCTTCGCAAGCCTCTTATTTCGGTTGTATTCGCGGTTTTCACTCTGATCTTTACCGATTACGGAGTCCCGCTCATGATTGGCGGCAGGTATATCACTTTGCCAGTACTTATGTACCAGGAGGTTATAGGCCTTTTAAATTTCAGCCGGGGCAGTGTAATCGGCTCTTTTCTTCTGATTCCCGCCCTTATAGCCTTTGTGTTTGATCTTTTAAACCGCGACCGCGCCAATCAAAGTTTTATCATCCAGAAAAAAGCCGTTGCCGAAAGCAGGCTCAGGGATATAGCGGCGGGCAGTTACATGATAATTATTTGCGTTATCATTGCTCTTCCTGTTGTTGTTTTTGTGTTTCTTACTTTTATTAAAAGTTATCCTGTGGATATGGGGCTTTCATTTCGTAACGTAATTAAAACCATTAATATGGGAGCAGATCGTTATCTTTCAAACTCCCTTACTATTGCAATTATCGTCTCATTTTTAGGAACGGCAATTTCATGGCTTACCGCGTATTTTACGGCGCGCACTCCAGGCAATTCTTCGCGTATCATTCACCTGATTTCCATAACTACACTTGCCATTCCGGGAATGGTACTTGGTATTTCTTATGTGCTTTTTTTCAAGGGGACATTTTTTTACGGCGGCCTTGCCATACTGATCCTCGTAAACATTATTCACTTTATGGCCTCTCCGTATCTTATGGCATATAACTCTTTGGGAAAATTAAACCCAAACCTTGAAGACGTAGGCCGTACATTGGGCGTAGGCCGTTTTCGCATTATCCGTGATGTGATAATCCCGCAGACCAAAATTACACTTTTGGAAATGTTTTCTTACTTTTTTGTCAATTCAATGATTACTATTTCAGCAGTATCTTTTTTAAACACAGTACGTAACCGTCCGATATCCCTTATGATTACGCAGTTTGAAGCCCAGCTCTTTCTTGAGGGGGCGGCGTTTGTTTCAGTTCTTATTCTTGGCTGTAATTTGTTTGTCAAATACTCTGTGCACTTGATTACAAAGCTCAACAAAGGATAAAATTTATAGTAATGAATTTAACGAGAAGCCAATTTGACATTCTTAGCTTTTTGGGAGAACAAAATGACGGGGAAAACCTGACTCAGAAGGAAATTGCCCTTGCTGTAGGCCATCCGGTGAAAAGTGCGGAAAGTATTGAGGAAACCATTAACCACTTAAAAGAAGATGGGTTAATTGCAAATTGTAATCTTACCAATGTCGGAAAAAACGCTCTTGAGCCTTATCGCGTAAAAAGGGCGGTTTTTATCGCAGCCGGCTTCGGCTCGCGTCTGGTTCCAATTACCTTTAACACTCCAAAGCCCCTTGTCAGGGTCAACGGCGTTCGTATTATCGACACGTTACTTGACGCGGTATGCGCCGCCGGAATTGGCGAAATAGTAATTGTCCGCGGCCATTTAAGCGAGCAGTTCGATCAACTAAAATACAAGTATCCGAATATACAATTTCTTGAAAACCCGATTTACAACGAATCAAACAACATTTCCTCGGCGATGTGCGCCCGATTCATGCTGCAAAACGCCTATGTCCTGGAATCAGACTTGTTCCTCAAAAAACCTGCTCTTATAAGCAAATATCAATACACCAGCAATTACCTTGGCGTCCCTGTAGAACTTACCGACGACTGGTGCTTTGAAACCCACGACAATATTATTACCCGCCTGAAGGTAGGGGGGACAAATTGCCATCATATGTTCGGTATTTCTTTCTGGAACCAAACTGACGGCGCTAAACTGGCGGAACATATCAGGCAAGTATACCAGATGCCCGGAGGCAAAGAACGGTACTGGGATCAGGTCGCGCTTGAGTATTTTATAAAGGACTATGCTGTTGAGGTAAGGGAATGTTCTTTTGACGATATTGTTGAAATTGATACTTTAAACGAATTGAAAAATATTGATGAAAACTACAGGTTGTGACAATGATATCTTGACAAAATCAATTTTTTACAGATAATTTATATATCTGCGGCTGTCATATAACGGCTATTATCTCAGCCTTCCAAGCTGAAGACGTCGGTTCGACTCCGATCAGCCGCTTAAGCGGGATTTTTTCAGGATTAAAACAAAGTAGCGGCTGCTTTCGGTCAGCCGCTTAAGCGGGATTTTTTCAGGATTAAAACAAAGTAGCGGCTGCTTTCGGTCAGCCGCTTAAGCGGGATTTTTAGTAAACTAAAACAAAGTAGCGGCTGCTTTCGGTCAGCCGCTTAAGCGGGATTTTTAGTAAACTAAAACAAAGCAGCGGCTGCTTTCAGTCAGCCGCTCTTTTATGAATAGAACTTCCTGTCAAGCTCAGAGATAATCAGTCTGACAATTTCCGCAGGGTCTATATCATCGGTGTCAATTATTAAATCCGCAAAAGAATAGTCATCGTTGTTGATATTGTAAATACGCAAATAGCGCTCATGATCCTGCTTGTCCCTTAAGGCTGTAAATTCCGCAATATCTGCTAAACTTTCCCCTTCCCTGCCCTGTATCCGCTTTGCCCTGGTCTCCGCTTGAGCCGTAAGAAACACCTTTAAATCCGCTTCCGTCAGCATCCATATTGCCAGCCTGGAACCGAGGACACAGCCGCCTTCTTCCCTTGCCATTTCAACTTGCCTGGTGTCAACTTCCTTGTCCCAGGAATCGTCTTTTGCCGCCAAAGCAAGCACTTCTTTCAGGCTTAAACCCTTTTCCTGTGCCATGCTTCGAAACGTGAAATTAATAAACCTGATATCCAGAGCGTCCGCCAAAAGGCGGCTTACCGTAGTGTTGCCGCAGCCGCTTTTTCCCGAGACCGCAATCTTTAAATCCTTTTTGTATTTTTTACTCGACATTTCTTAACTGCTCCCTGATATTTTCCAACGCGTTTTTCATTTCAACCACAATCCGGCTTACTTCAAGCATCGGGGTTTTGGAACTGATTGTATTAACTTCACGGTTTATTTCCTGAGAAAGAAAATCCAGTTTCTTGCCTGGGCTTGAGTTTCTTTCCGTCTCCAGGCGGAATTCCTCTAAGTGAGACGAAAGCCTGGAAAGTTCCTCAGAAATGGTATATTTCATTAAGAGAACCGCAGTCTCAGAAAGAATGCGGTTTTCGTCGATTTTGTCTCCCAAAAGCTCGGCAAAACGGGAACGCAAATTTTCCTTTATCGTTTTTTCGATTTCCGGCACATAGGAGCTTATGCCCTGCACAGATTCTTCCAAAACGGCGACATGGGCAAGTATATCCTCCATCGTGTGCCGTCCTTCCCTTTCACGCTCGGCTTCCGCCTGATCCGACGCGGCGACAAGAACGCTCTCAACGAAGCAGCGGTATTTTTCAACGTCCCTGTCTGTTTCAGTTTCCAAAACTCCTTCAAGGCCCAGAAGAAGGTCAAGACCTGCCTCTTGCTGTAAGCCTAAAGTTTTGGCAAGCCTGCCGATTGCGTTTTTGTAATTCATCGCCGCGTTTTCATTTATCGAAACCGAAAACGGGGCGTTTTCTTCTTTTACCCTGATCCCAACTTCCAGTTTTCCCCTCAAAAAACGGGAATTAAGGTATGTCCTTATAGACGGCTCAAGGGAAGAAAGCCAGAAGGGAAGATTGACTGAAAGATCAAGGAAACGGCTGTTATACCCCTTCATTTCAACTGAAACTGTAATATTATCTTTGGATTCTTTTTTGTAAGCGTAACAGGTCATGCTTTTCATAAGCTTCTTCCCTGATTGTTATTGAATTCATTCTTAATGAATTCACTTTTATAGAAAAACTCGAAGAGTTTTTTACCAAGTCTCCAGTTGTCTCCCGCGCCCATGGTTATAAACAGATCCCCGCTTTTTAGTATTCCCTTCATAAGTTCAAAACCGTCATCTACTTCTTCGGCATAAAGCACACGCTCGCCATAGTTTTCTTTTGTCTTTTCAAAAAGCGTTCTGCCTGTAACGCCTCCCTTGTAAACTTCCCTGGCGGACGCGTAGATTTTATGCAATAAAATTAAATCGGCCTCGTTGAAACATGAGGCAAATTCGTCAAACAGCGTTGCTGTCCTTGTAAAAGTATGGGACATAAAACTTATAACCAGCCTGCGCCGTGGATAAAACTCTTTCAAGCCCTGCAAGGTTGTTTTTACCGCCGTCGGGTGATGGCCGTAATCGTCCATAAAAAGTATTCCACCCGCCTCGCCAAGAATTTCCGACCTTCTCTTTGAGCCTGAGAATTCTTCCAGGGCTTTTCTAACTCCCTCCCTTCTCTCTTCATTCCAGCCGCTATCGTCTTCGTTCCCGAATTCCTGCTTTACCAGAAGCGAACACAGGGCAATGGCTGCCGCCGTATTGAGGGCAGTATGCCTTCCGGGTATACGAATTTTTAATTCACCCGGAAAACCATCGAGCGCCATAACTACCCTTTCGTTAATAACCTGATAGCTTTCTATTCGATAATCGCCCTGTGCGCTAAAACCATAGGGGACAAGTTTAATTTCCGGTTTTTCTTTTTTAACGAATGCGGCGACTTCGGACGCCCCCGGATCGTCGGCGCAGTAAATAAGTTCTCCGCCAGGCGGAAGAAGCCTCCCGTATTCAATAAAAGCGTCTCTGATGTCTTCGTAACGCGGGTAATAATCCTGATGATCGCTTTCCACGCTGGTCAGGATTATCCTTCGCGGATGAAAAGACAAAAAATGTCGCCTGTACTCGCAAGTCTCGGCCACAAAGTATTTATCCCCCAGGTTTAGCGTACAGCGGCCCCCAAAGCCATTGACCGCACTCCCAACCAGAACCTGGGCCGGTACGCCCGCGCCGCGAAGCAGGGCACCCACGATGGCGGTCGTAGTGGTCTTGCCGTGAACTCCGGTTATCCCCGCCGAATCAAAACCCGCCGAATACGCTCCAAGAGCGTCGGTATATTTACAGACAGGAATCCCGCGCCTGTTGGCTTCGGCAATTTCAGGATTTTCTTCGGACGAGTAGGCCGCAGAATGAACAACCATATCGGGAGTATCTTCCCCCTTCCCGACGTGCTCTGTCTTAAAGGATTCGTAAAAAGGTATTCCCAGTTCTTTCAGAATGTCATCGGTATAAAAAACTTCTTCGCGATCCGAACCGGAAACAAGCATTCCCCGGTTGTACATCAATTCGGCAAGGGCGCACATGCCTGTACCTTTTATGCCGACAAAGTAAACTTTTGCGCCTTTTTTCAGTATCTCCTGGCCCACCCCCAAGGCTTTTTCTGACCCCATAAGATATGGTATATAAAAATATATGCTTACTTCAACACCTTTCGAAAACGCCGAAGATGTCTACAACTGGCTTTCTACCTTTATCAATCTTGAAAAGGGCAGACAGCATTGGAATTTCAACCTTGACGTTATGAACGCTCTCGCGGAAATTGCCGGTCATCCTGAAAAATGCGCTCCCGCTTTTCACATTGCAGGTTCCAAGGGAAAAGGCTCCGTTACGGGAATGATCGCGGCCATTCTTGAAGCGGCAGGCATAAAAACCGCACGCTATGTTTCGCCCCATGTAAGCGATTTCAGGGAGAGGATCACGCTTGGAAACAGCTTTTTTGACGAGGAAACTTACGCTCTCGCGGGAATGGAACTAGCAGAGCTCGCGAAGCAGGTTAAGTTAAAAAACGATGAAAGGCTGAGTTATTTTGAGCTTTTTACCATGTGGTTCTTTCTTTGCGCTCGCCTTTCCCGCTGTAACGCCATGGCGGTAGAAACCGGCATGGGTGGAAGGCTTGACGCTACAAATATTCTTGACCCCCTTGTGTCGGTGATAACCCTCATCGAGCTGGAACACACAGAATACCTGGGAAATACCATCGCCGCAATTACCGCCGAAAAAGCGGGAATAATAAAACAAGGCCGCCCACTTATCCTTGCAGAGCAATCCGCACAAGCGCTTGAGGTGTTCAGGAAACACGCGGAGTGCCGCGCCAGTCCTTTGTTTTATTTCCCCGACTGCGGGGAGATTAAAAACACCCGCATCGAAAAAAGCGGGACTACCTTTGACCTGGTCTTAAAAAGCGAAACTATTCCCGGCTTTTTTGTGCCGATACCCGGCGAAGTCCAGGCAAAAAACGCGGGTCTCGCGGCGCTGGCGGTTAAAACCGCTTTTCCTGATTTTCAAAACCACTGCCTTTACAAGGGGCTTAACGCTTTCTCGCTTCCCGCACGTTTTGAGAAAATTTCGTCAATGCCGCTTTTTATTGTTGACGGCGCTCATACCAAAACCAGCGTTAAAATCTGCCTTGATACTTTTACTTCGCTTTACGGCGACGGCGGCATTCTCCTTTTCGGCTGCGCGGAAGGAAAGGACGTTCTTTCCATGGCGGAACTTTGCGTTCCACGTTTCTCGCGGATCATTATAACAAAACCTGGGACATTTAAGAAAAGCAACGTTGAGGAAATACACGCCGCCTTTATTCAGATGGCGGAAGCAGAAAAAGCTCACCCTGAAATTATTTTTTCACCGGATACGGAGGAAGCGGTTGACCTGGCAATTCGGCTGGCAACAAAGCATGGGCTTCCGGTACTTGGAACGGGTTCTTTTTACCTTGCGGGGGAGATTAGGGCAAGGTGGAATTAAGCTTTTAAAAATTTATTTCAACAAATATCTCACAAAGAACACCAAGGCACAAAGGATAAAGCAAATATCAAATTGAAAAAAAATAAGTTTATGTCATAAAAGAGGTTTTTTGACTGAAATTCATATTAAGGAATGGGAAATCAGGATTATTCTCGATTCACCATCTTATAGTGACACACAATTCGCTATAGTTGTATAAAATAAACTTTTATGGTATAATACTAAAAGAAATAGCAGCAGCGTATAGAAGTAAATTGTTTAACGCAAGAACTTATGTATATCAGGGAGTGCCCTCACTATTAATGAATTTAATAATTTCTTGCTATGCTATTTTTGACTACTATACACAAATGGGTAAGGTTGATTTGTTAATTGCACATAAGGAATTAAAGTATAAAGAGATGATGTTAACGGCAAGCGTTGTTGTAACTACATCAAACCTGTCTATCAATACCGTGCGTAGCATAATTCTGAAACAGCCGCATGTATTGTTTAAGATTAATTTTCGCAAATTAAAGACACCGTAAAACGCGCAATACGATATGTTGCTGATGTACATAAAAGAATTAAAAAGAACGGCATAGAAATTACAGAAATGCGGGAGGATGCAGATAAAAATCCTGTAAAAGAAAAAATAATAATTGAATATGTAGATGAGATTGAACAAAAACACCTTGACTTTTTAAAGTCAGAAGAGCTTGCAGATAAGGAGTGTAAATAATATGTCTTTAGGTTATTATAATCTGATTTCTTCTAAAGGTACAATGGGACTAGGGGAGTTATCAAACTCAACATCTACCAAAACTGACTTGTTATATAAATTAGGCGGTGCAGCATTTGTGGGATTAATAGCATCAATTGCTGTCAATATTGCCCAAGCTAATGATAATAAAGAATTAAGAACACAGTTAGAACAACTAAAAGAATTAGAAGAATATCTAAAAAAAAGATTGGAGGAACTAGAAAAAAAAATACGAGCTCTAATTTTTTGGAATATAATAAAAAGAAAAGAATTGAAAAGAGAAATTTCTCAAAATGACTGGCTAATTTATTTTATACCAAAATATTCGGCAAAAAAGAGAGAAAGGAAGCTGACAAAAGAGCAATGTGAAAAAGTGCTGGCAATTATAAAAAAAGAAACATTAACAAATGATGAATGCGAGGAACTGATGAAAATCATTAACACAGAAATCCAAATAGAAGAAAAAAATAAAAGTGAAAAAACTGGAGGTCCAAGACTTTACGATCCTATAATAGAGCAATTTAGAAAAAGGAAAAAAGAACAAAAAAAAATTTATTAGTTAATATAGAAACATGTATAGGTGGAAAGGGTAGGCGTATGTCATTTTTTGATTGGTTTACGTTAAATCCTCCGCCATCAAACCCGGAATCGCATAATGCCTCCCCTCCCCCGTTACCGGATCCGCAAACGCAAGCGAGCAAGCCCTCAAAGCAAGACAACCATTTCCTAAAGCCGAACCGCCGTAAAGCGCATCGTTTAGTATAGGCATTCCAAGCCAGGCAAGGTGGCTTCTAATCTGGTGGCGGAACCCCTTGCTTATCCTGAGCCTTAGGGACAGGCAACTTCCAGGCCCAGCAATGAATGTTAATTTGCTTTCAAGAACTTCAGTTAAATATAGCTTCTCCGACATATTTTTTTTTACGTCGCTAATTAAAACCGGACGTACGGCTTTTCTTCCTTTCCCATAAGCCTTAAAAGCGCTTGTGATTTCAGTTGCGTTTCCTGGCTGTAATTCCGGTTTCTCTTTTGGAAAACCCGGCAGAACAATTCCGCTTTCTCCAGTCAACGCGCTGTACTCTTTAAGAATCTTTCCCTGTTTCTGCTGTTCAAGCAGAGCTTCCATGGCGAGATTGTTTCTCGCAAGAAGCATTAGGCCATGGGTTTCGTAGTCCAGCCTGTGAAGCAACCCGCCTTCTCCCTTGTTCCTGCCGCTCAACTCGCCGACTTCAGGAAAGCTCTCTACACACCAGTTAAAAAGCGATACAGTGGAAAATGCTTGCGGTGCTGAGTGCATACGTGGAGGCTTATAGACAATTAAAAAATCTTTTTCTTCCGCAAGAACCTGGGGCTTGGAAAAATCTTCAACTAAAACAGGATACATTTATACAGCCCTATAGTACTTGTAAAAACTAAGTATTTACAAAAAACATCACGCCATAGAACCGAAGGTAGAGCTCGCATCGAACCTTTGGTTCGCGGACGCAGAGTTCTTGTTCGATAAATTTTGGTTATATAAGATATTTTACTTTCAGAATAAGGATATTGAATGAATAACGATAACATATCTAACAACAACTTTGCACCTCTGCGCCTTTGCGTGAGGATATTTTGAAATATTGTATTGTAAACCTTTTCATTCATTTATTTTCCCTGCGTGAGGATTACTTCAAGAAATCTTTCCGGCAGCGGCGCTCTGAAAGTTGTTCTTACATTAGACGGCAAAACCAGCGAAAGCCTTTTTGCGTGAAGCATTAAAGTTGCGTTGGGGAATACGGAATCGCGCAGACCATAAATGGGATCTCCAAGAATGGGGTTACCAAGGTATTTTAAATGAACGCGAATTTGGTGGGTTCTTCCCGTTTTTGGCCGGAGCAAAAGCAGAGAGTATTTGCCGTAAGAGCTAATGACTTTAAAATATGTTAAGCTCTTTCTGCCCTCCGTGTCGGAAACGGTGAAAGTTTTACGGTCGCGGCGGGAACGGACAATTCTCTTTTCAATTCTGCCCTCTTTTTCCCTGGGACAGCCTTGCACAAGGGCGGCGTATGTTTTGCGGACTGTCCTTTTTTTAAACTGCTCCGAAAGAAAAGCCAGGCATTCATCGTCCCAGGCGGCAATAATGACGCCGGACGTGTCTTTGTCCAGGCGGTGCACAATGCCGGGCCTCAGTCCAGCAAAACTGCCAGCGGAATATTCATCGGGCGTAAAATCGTGCAAACATCCGTTACTTTTAAGCTTTCGGTAAAGAAGGGCGTTTGCCAGTGTGCCCTGCGAATTTCCGGCACCCGGATGTACCACCATCCCCTGGGCCTTGTTTACTACAATTACCTTCTCGTCTTCGTAAATTACGTCCAGGGGAATCTCTTGAGGAACTAAAAACGGACTTTCAGACTCGAGCCACGAAAGATCAATTTGTTCTCCCCCTTTAAGAACATGGGATATCTTTACTGCCCTGCCGTTTAAGCGGGCTTCAAGGTTTCTTGCCTTAATCTGTGAGCGGGAAAGAATTTTTAGGCGCTCCGCTACATAACGATCAAGCCTTAGACAAGGAGTAAGCGGATCCTCCACAGTACAGGAAAAAGACGGCATCATTTAGTTTCAGGAAGCGCACCGGCGGACGCGTCGGCTTCTTCACCATACAAAGGTCTTCGGATAATAATAGGAGTCCCGTCGGGAAGGTTTTCCTGTTCCCTTTCAAGGCGGCTTCTTTTGTAGCGCATAATGCCGTAGTCAATAAAGGCGACCAAAACAGCGCCGCCTGCGGCAATACCAAGGGTTAGGTATTTTTCTTTATTTGTTTTTTCTATCGTACCGGCGGAATTAAACGGCCACGGGGCATATCGCATATTATTGCCGTGGTTTGCCCAGCGGTAAGTATCAATGCCGAAATTCGCAAAAAAATACATAAAAGGAAACGATCCAAAAGCGATAATTTCAGAGCGGCGCAGATCCTTTGCCCAGAGGGGAAATCCTGACATATCGAACTGGGTAGAAGCGTTACTGTTTCCTGTTTGAGAGTAAACATTTAAAACAAGGCCGCAAAAAAAGAGGATTAAGAAAAAAGCCCGCGTTTTTTTCATGTTCAACCTTCCCCAAAAATTGCTGTTCCCACTCGAATCAGGGTTGCCCCTTCTTCAATGGCAATTTCATAATCGTTTGTCATACCCATCGAAAGGCAGGACCAATATCCGCTGAAACGTTTTTCAAGTTCATCTCTGGCAAAAACAAGGCTCCGAAAAGATGAACGGATAAGTACCGTATCCTTTGTAAAAGGGGCCATAGTCATAAGCCCTACCGGACGCAAACCGGGAAAGGACAAAACCTTCTCTGCCGCTTTCAATAAGCTGCCCATATCGGGAAAACCAATTTTGGTTTCTTCCCCGGTGTGGTATTCCAACATGATCTTTATAGGATTTTCCGCCTCGGCGGTCAAGACTCCCAGCTCGTCAATGATGGAATCCCTGTCTATAGACTGTATGCAATCAAAAAAGGCCGTCGCTTTTTTTGCCTTGTTGCGCTGAAGGGGGCCAATCAGGTGAAGCTCGATACTTCCGTCCTTCCGGCGGCTTTCCCAAAACTTTGAGAATTTTTCCGTTGCTTCCTGAACGCGGCTCTCCCCAAACAAGCTTATCCCGGCTTTGCAGGCAGCCTCAACCGACTCGACGCCGTGGAATTTTGTAACCCCCATTAGCCTAATATCCTGCCGCTTGCGTCCACAGCGGGCACAGGCTGCCTCAATTTTTTCTTCTATACGCGCAATCCTTCCTGCAATATCATCAGCCATTTAAAACGATCTCCTCCAAAAACGCCGCCAGTGCGGCAAACTCCTGGTTACTCAGGGTCTCCGCCCGCCTGTCACCGGAAATTCCCGCTTTCTTCAAGGTTTCCCGGGCGGCTTCCCCCGCGGAGAGAGAAGACTTCTCTGGAAGCCCCGTTTCAATTATAACAGAAGAAGCAAAAGCCTTTAATGTGTTTCTGATTGTTTTTCTGCGGGAAGAAAAAAGGCTTCGTACAAGGGGGTAAAAAAATTTCGGTTTTTTTCCCGTTTGGGGAATCAGATCCATGCGTACGCCCTGGGAATCCACCCTGGGAACAGGATAAAACGAAGAAGCCTTTATTATTCTGAGCAGTTTTACTTTGTAGACGGACGAACATAACACCGAAAATGATGAATAATCCGCAGAACCTGGAGCGGCGGCCATTCGGCAGGCGACTTCTCTTTGTACGGTTATGACAACGCGCTTAAAATAACGGGAATTTTCAATAAAATCGGCGATTAAAGCCGCGGCGATGTTGTAGGGCAGGTTCCCGAAAAGGAAAAGCTCATCGTCTTTTTCATCGATCGATGTTTTATTGAACGTCTCCCATGTTTTTAATATGTCCCCTTCAACAAGGCGAAAAGAACCTGCACTCCCGGCGGAATCATTTCCGAAAAATTCCCTTAGGGCGCAAGCGAATGCGGGATCAATTTCAAAGGCCGTAACATGAGCGCCGCGTTTCAAAAGGCCCTCCGTCATTGCGCCTAACCCCGCGCCGGCTTCCCAAACTTTTGCACTGGCCGGCAATTCCAGAGCTTCAAGCAGCATGGAACGCTCGTAAGGGTTCACCATAAAATTCTGTCCGAATTTTTTCCTCATCCCTATTCCGCGCTCTTCGAGAAATGCTTTTAACTCTCTTGGTGAATCGTAATTAATTAAAGGGGGCAATGCTGTTCCTATAGCGCCTGTTCCATACATGGAGAAAATATATCAAGAGGCAAAAGAAAATAGAAAAAATAAGGACTGTAACTGGGTTTGAAGCTGAAAATCCTGGAATGCGTCCTGCCAGACCGACAAGCAATTCCAGCAAGCGGTAAATCCAGGCAAGAATAAAATCAAAAATATTCCAGACAGGGAAGGGCAAAAAACTTGCGGCAAGAGCGGCAAGGGACAAAATCATAAAAACCGACGCTAAGGGCGCGGCTACAAGGCCCGCGAGAATTCCTATCGGCCTGACAGAAGCAAAATACAGGGCGACTACAGGTGCCGTAAAAACAAACGCCCCTATGGAAGCCGAAAGCCCCGCGCCAGGAACCTCAGGCAGCCTTCCGCGGAACAAATCCCGCACAGCTTCGCCCAGGGTAAGTATGCCCAGCAAAGCCAGATATGAAAGTATGAAAGAAAGGGAAGCGCCTGTTTCGCTCTGGAAGAGAAGTTGAATAATAAAAGCCATGCACAAAAGAGATAACGATCTGGCTTTTAACAAGCCCCAAATCGCGAAGGTTCCAATAAAGTACATTATAGCGGCTCTGACTAAAGAAGGCTGCGAACCAGCGATAAAAACGTACAGTAAAACGAAAATTGCCCCAACCAGCGAAGCCCAGCGGATCCCAAGGGGTTTGCGGATCAAAAAAGCGAGAATACCGGACAGGATGGCCAGGTGCATTCCTGAAAGGGCAAGGATGTGCGTACAGCCGGAATTCCTGAACCCCTCCGAAAGCTCAACGTCAAGGTCATCGCGCATACCCAATAGCAGGGCTGAAGCCAACCCGCCCCAGATCGGCGGTTTCGCAGCCATTCCACGGCGACTCTGGTTATTTTGAAGTCTCTCCAGCAAAGCAGAGCGAAGGCGCGTACGAAAAATTTCCACGGCAGGCGCAGGCTTTACTATGTGAATCGATACTGCATTAAACAAAGTTCCACGGCCCGTACCTCGGCTTGTAATTGAAAAAGTCCCGTCAACGTAAATTTCACAGCCCCTGCCGAATTCCTTAAGACGGTTTATGCTTTCGGACGGAAAAAAAACGGTAACCATTCCCCGGCCGGACGCGCGGAGCCCTCCCCTGCCTGTGCATCCCTGAAGCTCGATCACCCCCATTCCTGAGCCGCCAGGATTGCGGGCGCTCTGCAAAAACCTTGGATCTTCACGGAGTATCCCGGAAATTGCGGTTACACTTTCCGTTTCCAGCCCCATTTCGACAGAACCGGAAAAAGACCTTCGCGCCGCAATGCCCAAAGAAAAACCTATGGCCGCCGCTGTCGCAAGAATGCCCAATTTCCTTAAAAATATGGATTTTTCACCGGGAAGGCTGTTCGCGGTTCTTAGAAAGCCGTCTATTAGCATCAGTAACACCAACACCAGTAAAACCAAAGAAAAAAGCGAATTCTGCCCAAAAGAAAATGATATTAACAAAGGATAAGTGTAATAAGAAAGCGCCATGGCAAATGCCGCAGATATGGGAGGATATATCGTTCTTTGCTCCTTAGAATTCGGCCCCAGAAACCTCAGAGTCAGCGGCAAATAATTCCTCGCCAACCTCTTCCGGTTCTATTTCTGTGGCCATTTCCTCAGCTTCTTCTCCAAGCATCCTGAAAGGAAGCTCCTCTTCTTCTTCCGGAAGCATGCCGAAAACTTCTCCAAGTATCTGATTCCTGATTTCTATGGGCAGGGGATCAGCCTCAACATGAAGCAACGATCTGTTCGAATCTTCCTTGTATTCAACCGAGCGGATAGTACCGGACATACATACAGGAGAATTATTAATAAAAAACTGGACCTTAATGCGCAAACTTGGCTGGGCTTTTCCTCCAACCGTTATGGCGCAGCCGGTATCGGAAAGGTCTTCAATAAAACATTTGATGCCAGGATTGTCTTCTATTTTGTTTAACTCGTCTTCGTTCAAAGCCGGGTAAAGAAATGCCGATTTGTGCTTCCTAACCCGGATGGATTTCCGCTTTTGCGTTCTAAAAAGGGAATCGGAGTGTGAAATTTTGAGAGAGGCAATGCCTTTAGAAAAGACTTCATCCAAAACATCCGAATCAAAAACATAACCCGCGTCCTCATCCCGCCAGAAGTAAACGGAAAGCTTCATACCCTGCCAGGAAAAAGTTGCCGGAAGTTTACTGTTTACAGGCCGTGATATTGCAAGGTAATTGTTGGTGTTTTTAACGACTTGTGACTTATATACCCCGTAACCTTTTACCAAAACCCGTAAATTCTGCCCGTCGCTTATCTGCCTGGAATTGGAAATACCGTTTTTTATCCTTGGCTTTTCCATCTCAATTTTTTTTCTGAAATCATACAGCTTGGACAGAAAATCCTGGTTTGCCTTTTCGTTTTCAGTTCCTGAAAGACGCAGGCTCCTGACCAGGTCTTTTATGCACGTATCCAGCTGCTTCTGGGAAAAAAACAGGGCTGTTGGATCTTCCAGTTTTGATTTGGTAGCCAATCGCTGTAGAAGCTCGATTTCTTTGAAAGAAAACCCCGAATCTTTCCCTTTCGCGTAGAATTGAACCCAGCTTTTCTTGTTTTGGTCGGTTATTGAAAGGAGGAATATCAGTAATGCGGAGACAGCAATAGCGATAAGTAAAACGGGCACCATACTAATCTATTTCCTAGTAGTTAATTATAGTATAATATATATAGGTATCAAGAAATTGTCAAAAGGAGAATCGGAAGCTGTTACGGCGGAACAACTTCCGGCGAACAAGTTCGATTGGATATGGAGCCTTTGATTCTGTATTTTGTTCTTTTTTTCCCAGGAATTTACTCTACCGGCATAGGGGGAGGAAATGAAATCGCTGAAACAATTTCGTTTTCCATAGTCAGGGAGCTTGGCCGAACTTTAACCTACACAATTCCGTCACTGGCTCTGTTATGGTACATTTTTCCGGACAAAAAAGGTTTTTCGTCCCTCAAGCAGGAAAAACTCCAAAAACGGGATTTTCTACCCTTTGCCATAGGCCTTCCCGGCCTTATTCTCATAGGCCTGGGCATTTCATTTTTAGTTTCTTTTTTCTATCTGCGCTATGGGCTGGCTTTGCCCGTCAAGGTAGAAGCGCCGGTTTCAGTTTTGGGCTGGATTGTAATGGCTTTTTCCTGCCTGGGAACCGGCTATCTGGAAGAAAGCTATTTCAGATACTACCTTCTTACAAAGCTTGAAAAACAGCAGCCAAACGTATGGATTAGAATTATCTTTTCAACAATTCTTTTTTCGCTCTGCCACATTTTTGAAGGCCCCTGGGGTATAATAAACGCAATGCTCGCGGGTTTTTTTCTTTCGTGGCTTTATGACAGGTTCAGATCCCTTCACGGGATAGCATGGGCCCATGGGGCCTATAATATTTTTGTTTACTTTATAGGGGGCGTAGTATGAAAGTAGGAACAGTCAAGGAAATTAAAAAACACGAATACCGTGTCGGCTTGACTCCAAACGCAGTGGGTGCGTACAAAAACGCGGGAAACACCGTCTTTGTGGAGAAGGGCGCCGGGGAAGGATCAGGCTATACCGACGATCAGTACGTCGCCGCCGGGGCAAAGATCCTTCCGGCAGCCAAAGATGTATGGGCGGAAGCTGAAATGGTGGTAAAGGTGAAGGAACCGCTCGAAGCCGAATACGGCCTAATCCGCGAAAACCAGATTTTATACACCTATCTGCACCTTGCGCCGGACAAGCCGCAGACCGAAGCGCTTTTAAAGGCGAAGTGTATAGCCGTCGCTTACGAGACCATCAGGGACAAAAAGGGGCAGCTTCCCTGCCTTAAGCCCATGAGCCAGATTGCAGGCCGCCTGGCGATACAGGAAGGAGCAAAATACCTTGAAAAGCCAATGGGCGGCAGGGGCGTACTGCTCTCCGGCGTTCCCGGCGTTCCCCACGCGGAAATTGTGGTGCTGGGCGCGGGCGTTGTCGGCGCAAACGCGGTAAAAATCGCGGTGGGTTCTGGTGCCCATGTTACGGTTGTTGACATTAACCTTGACAGGCTGGAATATCTCGAAGACATCTACGGCTCAAGAATTTCCACGCTCTATTCAACACCAGAAAATATCGACGAAATTCTGCCAAAGGCGGATTTGGTTATAGGCGCGGTTCTTATTCCAGGTTCCTCGACGCCCAAGCTCGTCCGCAACAAGCACCTGCCCACGATGAAAAAAGGTTCGGTTATCGTAGACGTTGCCATTGATCAGGGCGGCTGTACTGAGGCAAGCCGGGTAACCTATCATAACGATCCGGTTTACGTGCAGGACGGCGTAGTGTTCTATTGCGTAGGCAATATGCCCGGCGCGGTATCCTACACTTCGACAAACGCCCTGGGCAATGAAACGCTCCCCTACGGCCTTTCCATATCGAAGCTGGGTGTCGAAGCGGCGCTGAAAAAGGACTCAGGTCTTTTGGAAGGACTAAACGTGTACAAGGGCCTTGTTACCTACCCGGGCGTCGCGGAAGCGCATGGGCTGAAATACACTCCGGCGGCTGAGGTGATTAAGTAAGAATCATGTGAAGGAAAGCGGGCATAGCCCGCTTTCCTTCACAATGCAGAACACAATAGCGCAAAAGAAAGGAACTACCAGTATGAAAAAGTTTATTTCCGACTTATCAAGCCGCGATGCTTCAGTAAGTCCTATAGATGATTATAGCAAAGCGAAAAAATTCCAGTACGTATCCATTGGCGACCATTATTTTTTTTATCGATGGCTGTTATTTATGATCAGGTATATTCCCATAAAGAACATTGCGCGGTGTTATATAAGAGTGGACACCTGTGTTTCCGGCTGTTGTGTCGCTGTGCCTTTTGACTCAAAATCTCTTGTGCTGGTTACAGATAACGGCAAACAGAAAAAACTGTGGCTTGATGACAGACCCGTTCTTAATTCCATTATAGAAGAATTGAAGCAAAAGAATAATAATATAGCAGTCGGCTACGCTCAGAAAACCGTACAAAATAATGGACATCCCAGTATGGCATAAATTATGCTTCTGAACCTTGAACACAGAAAGACGCACAAGGATATAGAAATATCAATTATATATCCTGAAAAAAATAAAACCGTTGAAAGACTTGTCTCATTTATCAATTCACTCAATATAAAAATAGAAGGTTATACGGAAGACGGCATAAAGCATATAAACGCGCCTGACATATATTATATTGAGAGTGAAGACAAAATAGCGGTAATTTTCTGTGAAAAAGAATATTACAGAACAAAATACCGTTTGTATCAAATTAATGAAAAATTAAACGGATTAGGATTTGTTCAAATCAGCAAATATTGCCTGATAAATATAAACAAACTTGATAAAGTAATACCGTTGTCCAACAAGCGCATGGAAGCTATATTGAAAAACGGGAAACGGGTCTTTATTACCAGAAAATATCTATATGACATAAAAAAAGTGTTACAGGAGAATATTGATGAAAAGTGATAATTTAAAGAAACTTATTTTATATATTTTTGCCAGCACAGGAGCTGTATTGTTTCTTTTAGCGGTTTTCATCATGTTCAAAGAAGGTAAAAATATCACTGTAAATACTATTCTGCAAATAATTGGGGCAAATACTGTAATTACCATAGGTCTCCATCTGTCTCAGAAGATAGAAAGTCGTTTTGCAATTTTGGAATTCCTGCTTGATATTGGTTTTATGTCGGCAGTTATTGCTGTATCAGATATATTATTTAAATGGTATTATCATGTACCGGTATGGGTTCCTCTTGTCATTGTGCTTTTGGTCTATATATTATTTTATTTACTTGATATTATCAGAGTTCGCAGGGATATAAAAGAAATAAACAAATTACTGCAAAAACTCAAGGAAAAAGAAGACAACTCTGCATCTTAGTAGTAAATTCAGGCGTGTTGGTTCAATTTCTGTTCTCAAAGCAAGAAACAATTCCTATAAATAATAGTTATAGGAAGAATATTTTGAAGATACTGGTTCATGACTTAAACGAACAGGATTTTTCACAACTGGGAATCATTAAAAATGATTATAATGTGGTTAACGCAAATGCCGCTTCCGCTCCATGCGTGGGTTGTTTTAATTGCTGGTTTGTGACTCCCGGTATGTGTAAAATAAATGATTATATACAAAAATCAGGATTTGGAAATAGTGAGGAAACGATTTTAATCAGCGAAAATTGTTATGGCGGATACAGTGAACAGGTAAAGAAAATACTTGACCGCAGCGTTCCCGCAAGTACCCCATTTTTTACATACCGTTCATGGAAAATAAGACACGTAAAGAGATATAGAATTAACCGAAAACAACTGACAGTGATTTTATACGGTAATTTTCTTGAAACAGAGGCAAAAACCGCTGAATTAATGGTAGAGGCAAACCGTAGCAATATGGGTTTTAAGAAAGTTTCCCTTCACATGATAAATAATATTAATGAAATAGAGCAGGTGTTAAAATGAATATTATGATTATTAACGGCAGTCCAAAGAAAAAAGGCGGAGCTTCAGCGTTTTTCGCAAACTTATTACGCCTTATGCTTTTTTCGCATAAAGCTACAGCAATAAGCACTGGCATATCCAAAGATTATCGGGAAGTATTTGATAATCTTCAAAATGCCGACGCCGTAGTAGCATCGGTTCCGCTGTATGTTGACAGTATTCCAGCTCATTTTATACCTCTCCTGCAACAGATGGAACAGTATTGTAAAAATAATACATGCAAATTTATGTTCTATGTTATCTCAAACGCCGGTTTTGTAGGCGGACATCATAATCAGGCGCATTTGGAACAGTATCACTGCTGGTGTGAAAGAGCCCACATTACCTGGGGCGGTGGGCTTGGCATAGGAGGCGGCGTAATACTTCATGTGCTATACAAAATAATGTTTATATGGACAGGTGTACAAATTGTAACTGCAATAATTAACAACATTTTTGCCGATACACCGAATATTGAAAGCGTGATTAATAACATATTGCCTGATCTTATTAATTGCATAATTCTAATGCTGTTTTTTTACTGTGGGATGTTATTTTATGAATTTATTCTTGCATGGGCTATCACAAATAAAAGAAGCGTAAAAAATAAATATACAAGGGTTATGCTGCCTTCGTTTATCTTTATAATATTCGCAAATATATTTATGGCATTAACTGGATTACTTCATGGTAAACCGATATTTTCTTTATTTAAGAAAGTTAACAATACAATATCGCTACAAGAGGAGTAGTAATGAAAACCGTTATTTTTATATTGATTTGCATTATTGTCGTTAATGGAATCTGGTCGGAAGAAAAAGGAGAAATTCAAACACAAACCGATTTGTCATTAGTTTTTTCTACGGTAAAAGAAATGCAATTCGGACTTGAAAAAAGAATTATTTTTCCATTTTTTCAAGGGACGAACCCCATGACCTATGATAATAATATTACACTGAAGATTGGCACTGAGGTTACGCCAATAACGATTGATATATTTGCCGAAACTGTCTGGACACCAATCGCTTTTTTTAATTTATCCCTGGGTTCACAACTGGGCACCGGTTGGAATTATGATATGTTCGGCGCTCGTATGAACGGTATGGGTTTGTATCGTTACATGGAATCGGAAAATCCTCAAGAATGGGCGGATGGTTCCGGTTTTGACGGTGTTGTATGGAAAGCTCATTTTGGCGCAGGTTTACAATTTGATCTCGCGGCGGTTATTCCGGGCGATTGGAATCATGTTGTTATGAAATTTGAAAATTTCTTGACTTATCAAAATTATACCAGAGCGCAGAGAGGCGAACAGTGGTATTTTAAGGCAGACGACGGCATAAATCAAAATAGTTTCGGCAATTATTTTTCAGGGTTTCTAGGCTATCAGATGCCTATTTTCCTTAATATGGCAGGGATTCAATTTGAATCGTCGTTTCCGTTCTATAATCCCCAATCAGGCGAATCTCTTGTTAACAGACAACCTGAAATGTTCTGTTCGCTTGTTACGAACTTCAAATTCAGCAAGCGTTTTAACCTTATGGTGATAACTCAGTTAAGCAACCGCCTTAAACATCCTGTTACGATAGATTATGAGCGGCAATGGCAAAAATATCGTGTCCTGTTTATTTGTACATGGCACCTGGAGGGCGTATAATAACAATTTTTTCAAAAGGCAACGCAAAAAAGGGCTCACATCTAACGCGTTAAAATTAATCGCCATTATTACGATGACAATATGTCATATAGCCCTGGTTCTCTTTCCCCGTTATAGTCTGGATATAACGGTGCTGTTTATGAACGGTATCGGAAGATTAACCGCCCCAATTATGATGTTTCTTATTGTAGAAGGGTATCATCATACAAGAAATATCAAAAAATACATTTTTAGATTATTAATTCTTGCAATTATTTCACATTTTGCCTATACATTTTGCTTTGATAAACATTTTAATACAGTGTTTGATCAGACAAGCGTTATTTGGGCATATATGCTTGGTTTAATTGCGCTGGTAATAAGAGAAAGCGACAAATTAAAAACGTGGCAAAAACATATAATGCTTTTTCCTGTTATATGGGCGGCTTTTCCGGC
>Ga0268262_10001087_pt1 | contig 34629 bp, 34 predicted proteins | sample TergutNc150P3_FD_190354 | JGI IMG/M metagenome (GOLD analysis project Ga0268262, IMG submission 190354) | Nasutitermes corniger P3 segment gut microbial community from laboratory colony in Florida, USA - Nc150 P3 (SPAdes) (version 2) | ecosystem: Host-associated > Arthropoda: Insects >...
TTCTCATACAAACAAAAGATAATCCTCAGGCGATTGCTTCCGATAACACTGACGATTTATTCTGGAACTTTGAACCGAAGTTTAGCAAACAACTAAAAGAAACCAATGTGGCAAAAGGCGATTATCCTGCTTATGTTACAACCAATCTTAACATCATCCATAACAATATTTCATGGTGGCTTGAAATTGCCAAAACCCCTGTATTCACTTATTCTCTTTAGATAAATTCTGTCCATAGTGTATTTACATTATGGATAGATTTTAAAAAGAATTATTATGGAAATAATTTATAAAGATATAAAGGCAATCCCAAGTAGAATACTTGAAAATTTATTTCTTTCATTGGAATGGTTATCAGGTAAGTATCCTAAAAGATTGTCAAAGGCGATTAATAATTCTGATTCGGTTTTTTCGGCATGGGATGGGGAAAAATTAGTCGGCTTGATAAATGTATTGGACGATGGGGAATTAACAGCATATATCCATTATTTGCTTGTTGATCCGAAATATCAGGGTAAAGAAATAGGCACAAAGTTATTATCAATAGTAAAGGAGAAATATAAATCATATTTGTATATTGTTTTAATATCAGAAACTAAAGAAACAATAAAATTTTATAAAAAAAATGGATTTCAGACAAATAAAAATTGTTTTGCGATGAATATTATTAATTGCAAGGGCGGTATAGCAAGTAAATAACTCTCAATCAGCCCAAAGGGTAATAGATTTAAATAGGTTATTTCCGATATTATAGGTTATTAAGGAGTTATTTGTATAACAAATGAAAAAATCAATTCAATTTATTGTTTTTTGCTGTGCCATTAGTTGGGCAATAGCAGGGGTGGCAATTTTACTTGGCTTACGTGTTACAAAGAAAATTGCTTACACGATTTTTAGTGCATTTTATATGTTATTGCCCGCTATTTGCGCTGTAATTCTCAAATTAATTCACAAGGAAAAACCATTTAGTAATTTGAGCGTTTCTTTTCATTTTAATCGATGGTTTCTCATAGCGGGAATTGTGCCTTTTATTTATACTTTCATTACATTGGGAATAAATTTATTGTTTCCAAATATATCATTCTCAGCTACTTATGAGGGGTTTCTTTCTAAAATACCAGCCGAACAGGCGGAGCTTGCCTTACAGCAATTATCACGGTTTCCGCCCATTATTTTCTTCATATTACAAGTTGTTCTCGCATTGGGTGCCGGTTACACAATAAATGCCTTTTTCTCTCTCGGTGAAGAACTTGGTTGGAGAGGTTATCTTCTAAAAACATTGAAGAATAAAAAATTATTGCCGGTTTCATTGATTATTGGTACTGTATGGGGCTTATGGCATTTTCCCTTTATCCTTATTGGGCATAATTATCCTCAGCATCCTGTAGCAGGTGTAGGGATGATGATAATATTCTGTATTTTAGTTTCTCCCGTAATGATTTATATTGTAGTTAAATCTAAATCAGTAATTACGGCGGCAATTTTTCATGGAATGAACAACGCCATTTGCGGAGTTACCGCTTTTTACATTGTAGGCGGGAATGATCTTATAAACGGATTGTTCGGGCTTGCGGGGTTCATTACTTTGTCGTTGGTAAATATTGTATTTTACCTGTATGACAAATATATAACAAAAGAGAATATATTCACAAAAATAATAGGAGAGTATTAGAGTTAATTATGAATGATTATTGGAGCGGTAAAGTAGCACTCATTACAGGGGCGACTCATGGGATTGGGCTCAGACTTGCGGAAAGACTATCTGTAAAAGGCGTTAAAATATCTACAATATACAGAAATAATGATGATCAGGCAAATAACCTAAAAAAAATAATAGAAAAGAACGGCAGTGAATCATATATCATCAAAGGTGATATTCTTGATAAAAATAATATAAAAACATTAATTGAAGGTACAATCAATAAATGGAATAGAATTGACTTTTTGATAAATAATATCGGCATAGATATTACAAAAGAGATATATAATCTTTCAGAAGAAGAATGGATCATGTCTCAGGAAATAATACTGAACGTACCATTCAGGATAATTAAACTATGTCTGCCAATTATGAGACAGCAAAAATTTGGCAGAATAATAAATATGGGAGCTTCATCAAGAAATTATATGAAGGGGCAATTTGGCCTCTCGCCATTTGGCATTAACAAAGCGGCATTGACCATATTAACGCAAACATTGGCTTTGGAAGAAATAAAAAATGGAATAACTTCAAATATGGTAGCCCCCGGAAGCACGGCTGATTCCGGCGTAAATAAAGAAGAAAACAGGATACCGATTTCACAAATACCGATTGGAAGAAGGATTAATCGTGATGAAGTAGTTGACGGAATACTATTCTTTTTATCGGAAAACGCAAACAGCGTAACAGGACAATTTTTAGGAATAAACGGAGGGTGCAGTGTATAAAAAGATAAAAACAGCCCCCTTCCCCCCTAAAAGAATCCCCAAATTACTCCTCAATCACCCCAAAAGGTAATATATTTCAATACAAAAACCCCGATAATTTAAATAGTTATGCATTTAGGAGGAAAAACAATGCAACATTTTAAGACTATAAGGACACGGACATGGCTCGCAATTTCTTTAATTTTGGGCTTCGCTCTGGTTACTTTTGGGTGTTCCGCAAACGAACTTGCTTTAAGTAAAAATCAAGTTTCGGATTTATCCGATTTTGAAATATCCGCCGAAGCAGTGCCGGAAGGTATACTTGTAACCTTTTCCAACTATTCCAATATTCCGCCGGAAATAGAAAAATTAATACTTTCCGTTTGGGATTGGGGAGACGGCAAAGACGCTGTAATGAAAATTTGGGACGAAAACGAACCGTTTGCAGTTATGAATTCGTTGAGCAAAATGCATGGACACTCAACTAATGAGAATATAATAGAACGGGTGAGGCGGACAGGTACGATTACTTTTCCTTATGTTCAACCCGGACGGAAATATGAAATTGCGGCTCTTTTTTACGACAGCGATGATGTACGGCAGGGCTGGACTGAAAAAATGACAATGGTTGAATGTGTCGCGGATGGGGGAATATATTTTGATAGAGATATAACTATCAATATAAATGACGCCTGTACCGGCGTCGCATTATCGAGCGAGCTTTCGTTTAGATCGGACGTTCATCTTGGACAAATGCAGTATTATATTTTCATTAGAGGTGATTATACCGTACCGGCGTTAGGGGATTGTATTTCTTCCGGCAAAATAAATAATTTATTCTGGGAATTTGAACCGAGCTTTAGAGAACATTTAAGGGAAGCAGGAGTGCCAAACGGCGATTATCCGGCAAATGCCGGAGTCTGTTTTGAGATCATTTATGATAATATTTCATGGTGGCTTGAAAGCGTTAAAACTCCTGTATTCATTTACTCTTTTTAAGCAAGATATGTCCATAGTGTTTTTACATTATGGACAGGTATTAAAAAATTAATATTGGGAGAATAATTATGAAAAATAAATCTATAATTGTGTTCTTACTGGTTTTTGGAATAACATTCATCGCCTGTGAAACTACTAATATCAAGACAAATTCTATATCTGATTTAACTGTAAACGCAAAAGTATCATCGCAAGGAATTTATCTTTGCTTTGACAATATTCCGGAAAACGCGCAATACTTATCTGTCTCATTGTATGACATTACCGCCAATAATAATTTATATACAGGTGCAAATTTTCACGGTAACGATTTGGAACAAATTAGAAACACTAATGTTTTATTTTGTCCTTTTGTTAAAAGCGGACATGAGTATGAAATTACGGTTACCGCTTACATACAAACTAAAGAAAATTTAAGACCAATAAATAGCGGCGCTATTACCGCCATTGCCAACGGCGGAATACATATCATAAATAATCCAATACTTAACTGGAATAACGGCGATAATATCGCCACGTTATCCGCAAGACCCGTATTTTCAGACGATACAATTAATTCTCAAAATACCGAATTAATATATGGCTTGGTTTTTAATAATAAAGAAACAGGCGGCAAAGTAAGCGGCGGCGTAAGCCTAATAACAAATGATTTGGTATTTGATAATACTGAAAATTTTAATTCGATTGTTGAAATGGTTGGCAATATAGGTTTAAGCGGAGATATACCCATATTTGCCGATGTAACATTATCAATAGAATATGAAAATATAAAGTGGAAAATAGTATTTGCAAAAACTAAAGAAATTATTTTTTCATTGTAAATAATAATAAATTACGTCAATACATATAGCGGCACCCCCCCGAATTCCTCCTTTGTGATCTTTGTCCCTTAGTGTTCTTTTAAAAGCCGTCTTCCGGAATCGAACCGGAGACCTCATGATTACAAGTCAAGTGCTCTGCCAGCTGAGCTAAGACGGCGTAAAAATCGTTTTTAACGACAAAACAGAGTTTATTTGTTATTTTTTATCATGTCAAGACAGTTTATAATAATATCCATTGACATTATTTCAAATTTTGTCTAGGTTCCTAACATGGCAGATTTAATATGTTCCCAGTGTCAAACCTCTATATCCGACCCTCTTGGGGTTTGCGATAAATGCGGTAATCATTCCAGACTGGGCTGGCGGCAAAGGCTGGGCATTACCGCGGATAAGGGGAGTTTTAACGAGTTCGATTCGGGGATGAGGTCGGGTAATCCGATTGAATTTCCCGACTACGAAAAGAAAATCAATGAATTGCAAAAAAATTGCGAAACAGGCGAAGCCGTCGTTACGGGCCGTTGTACCATAAAAGGTTATCCTTGCGTCATCGGCATAATGGACAGCCGTTTTATGATGGCGAGTATGGGCAGTGTCGTGGGCGAAAAAATTACAAGGGCGATTGAATATGCTTCGGCGAATAAATTGCCCGTTATTATTTTTTCAGCGTCAGGTGGGGCGCGTATGCAGGAGGGAATTATTTCACTTATGCAGATGGCGAAAACATCCGGCGCTGTGGCAAGGCACACGGAAGCGGGAGGGCTTTACATTTCCGTAATTACCGACCCGACCACGGGCGGCGTTACCGCATCCTTCGCTATGTTGGGCGACATTATTCTCGCCGAGCCGGGAGTTACCTTAGGTTTCGCGGGAAAGCGCGTCATACAGGATACCATCGGGGCCGTTTTACCCGACAGGTTTCAAACGTCGGAGTTTGTTTATGAACACGGTTTCATTGACGCGGTTGTCCACCGCAAAGATATGCCTGAAGAACTCGCCCATATTATCAGGTTACACGGCTATAAAGGAGGGAAGTAATGTCTTTAAACATGCAGCAAAAACTGGATCTCCTTAAAAATCTCGGCCGCCCTACCATTCACGATTACATTCCTTTGATTTTTAATGATTTCATAGAATTCCACGGCGACCGCTATTTCAGCGACGACCCCGCCATTTTAAGCGGGATCTGTTTGTTAGGTGACATTCCGGTTACGGTAATTTCCCAGGTAAGGGCGAAAGATATTGAGACCTTGCAGAAGATTAATTTTTCCATGCCTCATCCCGAAGGATACAGAAAGGCGTTGCGCCTAGCGAGGCAGGCGGAAAAATTTAAACGCCCCGTGATTTGTTTTATCGATACTCCGGGCGCTTACTGCGGCGTAGGCGCGGAAGAGCGCGGGCAGGGGGAAGCCATCGCGCGTAACCTTCACGAGTTTATGACTCTAAAAACCCCCGTTATTTCCGTAGTCCTTGGAGAGGGAGGCTCCGGCGGGGCGCTTGCCCTTGGAGTTTGCGACGAACTTGCCATGCTTGAAAACGCCCTCTATTCGGTAATTTCGCCGAAAGGTTTCGCTTCCATTTTATGGAAAGACGGTTCAAGGGAAAGGGAGGCCGCGGAATTGATGAAAATTACCGCGGAAGACCTGAAACGTTTCGGAGTTTGTGATAGAATTATCGAAGAGCCGGAAGGGGGAGCCGCGAAAGACATCGCTTTAACGGCAAAAAACATCAAAGCGTTCCTTACGGAAACCGTCGGTAAACTGATAAAGGAAGACTTTAAAAGCTTGCCGGAAAAGCGGTATCGGAAATTCCGCAAGATTGGCGTGTTTACGGAGTAGTGTTATAATTAGGCAATTGAGAGGACGGGAAAAATGAAATTAGACGCATTAAAAACTTTACTTTTAATAATTGACGTGCAGAATGATTTCTGTCCGGGGGGGGCGTTGGCGGTGAATGACGGGGACAAAGTTGTTCCTCCGCTTAACGCGATCTCCATCTCTCTTGCCGAAAAAGGCGGACATGTTGCCGCCACTCAGGACTGGCACTGTTCCGGGCATATTTCTTTCGCGTCATCGCATGACGGCAAAAAGAGCGGCGATGTTATTGACACGCCCCTTGTTAAAGGACAGGTTCTCTGGCCCGATCACTGCGTTCAGAAAACTAAAGGCGCTGATTTTCACAAAGACCTTGACTTAAAACCGGTCTCTTTGATTGTCCGCAAAGGTTTTCACAAAGACATCGATTCATATTCGGCGTTTTTTGAAAATGACAGAAAAACCAAAACAGAGCTTGAAAAACATCTGCGTAATCTTGGCATAGAAACGGTAATCATGGGCGGTATCGCCACCGATTACTGCGTCTTTTTCAGCGCGATGGATTGCAAAAATCTGGGATTCAATGTTATTGTCGCGAACGACGCCGTACGCGGAGTCGGCTTTCCTGAAGGCTCCGTAGAAAAGGCGGTAACGGAAATGAAAAACGCCGGGGTAAAATTCGTCTCTTCCAAAGAAATCATTAATAGTTTAAAATAGAAATACTATGACGGAATATTCCGCCCTGTTCACGGATTTTTATTCACTCACCATGGCTCAAGGTTACTGGAAAAATAACCGCGACGAACGCGTCGTATTTGAGATGTTCTTCCGTCATCAGCCGTTTTCAGGCGGTTATTCTATTTTCGCCGGTCTTGGCTCTCTGCTTGAAAGGCTTTCCAATTTCGCCTTCTCGGAAGATGACATCGCCTATTTAAAAAGTTTGGGCGTTTTTGAGAACGGTTTTACCGATTATCTTAAAACTTTTCGTTTTAACGGCTCCCTATGGGCAATGGACGAGGGAACCGTCGTCTTTCCCCATGAACCGTTAATCAGGACGGAAGGAAACCTTATTGAATGCCAGATAATCGAAGGCGTTATTTTAAATATTATCAATTTTCAAAGTTTAATCGCGACAAAAACGCGCCGAATATGGCTCGCCTCGGGTAAAGGGCAGATAATGGAGTTCGGGCTTCGTAGGGCGCAAGGACCGGACGGCGCGATTTCAGCGTCGCGCGCGGCGTATGTCGGGGGCGCCCAGGGAACAAGTAATACTTTGGCAGGAAAAATTTACGGAATCCCCGTAATGGGAACTATGGCGCACTCTTGGGTAATGTCGTTTAACAACGAGGAAGACGCGTTTGACGCTTATGCCGCCCTGTACCCAGACAGATCGATTTTTTTAATCGATACCTATGACACTTTAAAAAGCGGGATTCTTAACGCTATAAAGTCGGGGAAAAAACTTGCCGCAAAGGGAAAAAATTTCGGAGTGCGCCTTGATTCGGGCGATATTCAGTATCTTTCAACGGAGGTAAGGCGGCAGCTTGACGGCGCTGGACTTAAAAACGCCTTTATCACAGTCTCCAACGATCTTGACGAGAATATAATCGAAACGCTTGTGAAAAACGGCGCGCCGGTGAACAGTTGGGGAGTGGGGACCCGTCTTGTAACCGGCGATAACGCCGCCGCCTTTACAGGGGTGTACAAGCTTGCCGCCCTCCGCGGAAAATCAGGCGTTACGCCCGTTATGAAATTTTCAGATAACCCGGAAAAGACGACAAACCCCGGCATAAAACAGGTTTGGAGGATTAAGGATAAAACCGGTTCCGCGATTGCGGACGTGTTAAGTATTGATGACGATGATGACGTATTAAAAACCGGACAACGTTATACCTTTTGGCACCCTTCCGCGGATTACCGTCATTTTGTTTATACCGTCGAAGGAAGCGCTACCGCTCTGTTGAAAAAACGCGTTGAAAACGGCGTACCGGCCGCGGAACAACCTCCGCTTGAGGAAATTAAAGCCTATGCCGCATCAGACCTTGAAAGTTTTGATTCGACTTATAAAAGACTTTTAAATCCACATATTTATAAAGTTTCAATTACCGATAAATTACGTTCCCTTAAACTGGAATTGATACAGAAGCTATTAAGTTCCGAAGAGCGATAATTCCCAAAAATAGTTTTTTATGATATAATAACATTATGAATAACGTACAAATTAAATTTATCAATACCGATAAAACGGTAACCTGCCCTTACGGCACTATCGCTTCAACTCTTATTGAGCATTTTGGAATTCCGCCGCAGAAAATCGCGGCAGTCAAGGAAAATAACGAATTACGCCCCCTTGGAACGTCCTTCCTTGTGAATGCCGCGGTTGAGCCTGTTCTTATGGACTCTTCCGAAGGCGTTATGGTTTATCGCAGAACACTTTCTTTTGTTCTTGCGATTGCGGCGCGGAAAATATTTCCAAATAACGGCGTATATGTCGGACATTCGCTTGGAAACAGTTATTATTATTCGTTAAGCTCGGGCGAAAAGCCGAAAGAAAGCGACGTTAAAGCCCTCGCCGATGAAATGCGCAATATTATAAAAGAAAATCTTCCGATAACATTTAAATATCTTTCTTATGAAGAAGCCTTGCAGTTATTTAAAGAAAACAATCAGACGGACACGGTGCTTCTTCTGGATCATAGAAGTTCCCCGCTTATCAAGGTAAACGAATGTAAAGGTTACATGGATATTTACGTACAGCCGCTTCTTGATTGTACAGGGCTTCTTAGCGCCTTTGAGCTTATGTCGTATCAGGACGGTTTTTTACTGCGCTTCCCCGGTATCGGCAAGGGAGACGCAATCGAGCCGTTTGTTGACGAGCCCCAGCTTTTTCAGATTTACAGCGATTATAAAAAGTGGGGAAAGATTATCGGAGTGCGCGTCGTAGGGGAACTAAACGCGCGTATCGCAAACAGGAATTTTCTGGAGTATATAAGAATTGCGGAAGCCCATCAGGAAAGAATGTTAGGTGATATCGCACGCCTTATTTGCGGTCAGCGCGATATTAAAATGATTCTGATCGCCGGTCCTTCCAGTTCCGGAAAAACGACAAGCGCGAAACGGTTGGAAATCGAGCTGATGGTTTCGGGTTTAAAGCCGATAGCCATCAGTCTTGACGATTATTACAGGGGGACGGCGGAAGCGCCAAAGGATGAAAAAGGCGAGCCCGATTACGAATGCTTGGAAGCCCTAGACGTGCCGTTTTTTAACGAACAGTTACAGGCGCTTTACCGAGGAGAGGAAGTAACGCTTCCTGTTTATGATTTTAAGGTGGGCAGTCGCAGGGCGGGAGGCGGCAGAAAAATAAAGCTTGGAAAAAATAATGTTTTAATCGTCGAAGGCATTCACGGCCTTAACGAGGCGCTCACCTACAGTATCGACAGGAAAACAAAGTATAAAGTTTACGTGTCGGCGTTAACGCAGTTAAATCTTGACGATCACAACCGTATTCCCACAAGCGACAACAGGCTTTTAAGGCGTATGGTACGCGATTCCCAATTCAGGGGGATGCAGGCGGCGGGCACGATTAAGATGTGGCCGAAAGTGCAGGCGGGGGAGCGCAAGCACATTTTCCCGTTCCAGGACACCTCTGACACCGCGTTTAATACCGCGCTTGATTACGAGCTTTCGGTTTTAAAGTACTATGCGGATCCGCTGTTACGTGTAATTAAACCGGGTATGACCGAATACGCCGAAGCGGTAAGACTGCTTGCCTTCCTTGAGAACTTTATCCCGATTCCGCCCCAGTACGTGCCGGGGACGAGTATTCTGCGCGAGTTTATCGGGGGAAGCGAGTTTAAATACTGAAAAACCGCATATTTGCCGCATATTTACCGCGCCTTGTTCGGTAGGATAAAAAAACAGGGCTTCTTTTTTTGTTTCTTTTTTCCCTATATACTTAATGACAATGAGTACGTTGATTTTAGTTAATATCGCCATTGAAATATCATGCAGCGTTATGTGCCTTGCGATCATGGCTTGTATTTTGATTGGAGACAGTCTGAAAGACCGTATAAATCGGGCGTTCATTTGGGTATTGCTTTCCAATGTCGTTCTAATGCTTAGCGACGCTTTGGCGTTTTATTCCATCGGCAGGGCTGGGGCTCATTTTTTTGTTCTAAGTTTTATCGGGAATTTTTTTACATTCCAGTTTAGCTATGTAATTATTATGTGCTTTTCAAATTACATCAATGTTTATCTGGCGTCGAAAATTCAAATTAAGCGGATAGCGGTACACATGGTTTACGGCGTTTGCGGTTTGGCGATTGTCCTGACATTCTTTTCGCTTCTTAACAATATGTATTTTATTATAGATGAAAACAACGTCTATCACAGGCAGGGCATGTACTGGCTTTCGCAGGTGTTGGGAATGATCGGTTTGGCGCTTAACTCCATCGAAATAATAAGATTTCGCAAGTCTTTAAACCGTATGGAAACGTTCGCCCTTGCGTCCTACATCGTCCTGCCCATTATCGCCGTTGTCATTCAGGTGTCCGTTTACGGCTATGTGTCGGTTTATATAGCGTCAACGCTGACAATCCTTTTTATCTATATCGGAATGCAGGCGCAGTTTCAGAAAACATTGAAGGAAAATGAATTACAGCTAACGCAAAGCCGTATCGCGATAATGTTGAGCCAGATACAGCCGCATTTTTTATACAACGCTCTTGCCGTCATATCAAGGCTTTGCGATAAAGACCCCGCGCAGGCGAAAAAAGCGACTATAGAATTTTCGGCTTACCTAAGGGGAAACATGGACTCTTTGGAAGAAACAAAGCCGATTTCTTTCGAGAAAGAATTAAAACATATTGAAGGTTTTATTAATCTGGAAAAAGCCATGTACGGCGACGCGTTAAATGTGATTTACGATATTAAAACCAAAGATTTTTTCCTTCCCGCGCTGACGGCGCAGTCTATTGTTGAAAACGCGATAAAACACGGCATAGGCAAACGGGAAGGCGGCGGAACCGTGAAAATTTGTACAAGCGAAACGGACGGCGAATTCCTTGTCACCGTATCGGACGACGGCGTGGGGTTTGAGTATGAAAAGGCGGCTCATAACGGACGCTTGTGTATCGGAATTAACAATGTCCGTCAAAGACTGTCAGGGCAATGCGGCGGCGCTCTTGAAATAAAAAGCGAGAACGGAACGGGAACTGTCGTAACGATTTCAATTCCGAAATCATAGCCCCTGTTTGTCGCGTTCTACTTGGTAGAATACGCATATATGAAAGTGAATATATGGAAGCGATTATATAAAACTTGCCATAGTAATATTCATTAAGCGGCAATAAAAATATTTCAAAGCCCCAAAGCTATGCAAATCTTACTTTTAAATTCCTTGTCGGTTGTTTTATTTTTTAAGTATTCTGAAATTATCTGCCGTACGACGGGGGGGAAATTGTTCCAGTAGCGTTCCGGCCATGCGCCCATTTCGTCGCGGAGGCTTTTGTTTACCGATTCCTTCATTTCGCCGTGGGAGAAGGAAATGAATTGTTCGATCATTGAGAGAAGTACGTCGGGCGGTAACGCGTTACTCCGGTTGTTTTTTCCTATTCCGTCCGGCATCCATGCTTTGCACAGTTCGTTTCTCTGCTTTTCGTCAAGTTCCGGGGCGTGTTCCTTCAGTATTTTTAAAATCATTTCCTGAACTGACTTTTTCATAGTCTCAACGCCGCCGTCTATCCCCGCGTTGATTTTTTCAGTAATTTCTTTGGACATTCTTTGAGGGTCGGGTATATTGCCTACCGTGTCAAAAATCATTAAGTCGCGGCGGCGGCGGATAACGGCTTCCGCCAGCACTTCAATAGAGGCGGCGTCGCTTTTATTGAGGATATAATCCAGCGTTTGTATCAGTCCGGAATCCGTCATGGGACAGGACTAGACTTTTTTGGTGATATAGTCGCTTTTTAGGCACCTTGTGCAAATTTTAAGTTTTTTTGTAGTGCCGCCTAAATCGGTCTTTACGCTTACCAAATTGGGTTTCCATGTCCTGCGGGTGCGGTTTTTGGCATGGCTTACTTTATTGCCGGTGACTGTATGTTTTCCGCAAATATCACAAGTCCGTGACATATTATCCTTCCTTAAAAAGCCCCTAAAGGGCGTAAATAAACGGCCCTAAACGCCGCATTTTGCCGGTATCCGCCGTTTGACAAATACCCTCAAGATATACCACAAACAGAAATAAATGTCAACACTACGCCCCCTGTATATTAAAAATCCTTTTCCCCTGTTCGCGTTGGTTCGTTCTGTTCGCGGTAAAATTCTCGGACAGTCTTCAATCCCCGATACGAATCGAATTAAACCACGCCTCCGTGTAAAGCTCCAAAGACTCCCCTAAGTCCTCCACAAGCTGAGTATAGAGCAGATCAATCTCGGAATACAGGGAATCGCCCTTTTTTAACTTGCGCGCCGGAATGTTTACCGTAGCGGGAAGACCGAAAGTATCGGCAAATTCGGCGTAGATTTCCGGCCTGTGGATAAAGTCTATAAATTTATGGGCAAGGTCGATGTTTCTGGCCCCTTTTAATATGCACATATTGTCGATATAGGACGGACCGCCCTCTTTGGGGATGAAGAAAACCGTCGCCTCCATTAATTGGGGAAAGTCGGCGATTTCTTCATAGACCGCTTCGGGGAAGCCGTGGACCACCCAAAAATCACCGTTCGCGTAACCTTTGGCGAAAGATTCAGCGTCAAATTTTACAAGGTTCGGTTTCCATAAATTGTTTACAAGATCCCTTGCCGCGTCCACCTGGACCGGATTTATTGAGTTGACGGAGTACCCGAGAAAGGCGAGAGCGCCGCCCATCACTTCCCTCATGTCGTCTAACATCGTCATGCGGCCTTTTAAATCTTCTCTGGCGAATATTGACCAGCTATGTTCATATTCGGGAACTCTCGACGTGTTGACGATAATGCCGCCCGCGCCGTAAAAATAAGGAACAGAATATTCCATGTCCGGGTCGTAGCTCGCTCTTTTAAGCACTTCCGGATCGATATTTCCAAGATTGGATAATTTTGAATGATCAAGTTTTTCCAGCATTCCCTGCCGGATCATTATCGGAACGTAATCTTTTGAAGGAAATACTACATCGTAACCGCCGCGTTTGCCCTTGTTCGCCCTTAGTTTGGCGTACATATCCTCGTTAGAGGCAAATTCATCATAAATGATTCTACAGTTATACTCGCTTTCAAATTTTTCAACTACCGAATCCGGCGTGTAATACGTCCAGTTGTAAATATACAATTTTTCTTTTGAATTACAGGATAAAATGGCGGGCATAAATAACGCCGCCAAAACCGAAAGATAAATGATGTTGTTTTTTCCCATCAAAAACCCCCTATTAACAAACCCTGCCATTTCTGACAGGGTTTGTTCGTGTAAATCTATGGTGTCTCCAAATAGGGTTTACGTTACTCGCCTGCCCTTATGGAGTTAAACCATGCGTCATTGTAGAGGTCTAAATCGGAACCAAGATCAAACTTGATTTCCACCTTTAGCAGTTCCTCCGCCTCGTACATCGGAGCCTTTCTTTTAAATTTACGCGCGGGTACGTTTGCCGTCGCCGGAAACCCGAACTCATCCGTAAACTCGGCGTAAATTTCCGGTTTGTGTATAAAGTTGATAAATTGATGCGCGAGTTTTATGTTTTTTGATCCCTTAAGAATACACATGCTGTCGATATATGCGGGACCCCCTTCAATTGGAAAGAAGAAAACGGTGTTTGCCAGCATCTTTTCATCTTCGGCAATTTCCTCAAATACCACCTCAGGATACCCCTGGACTACCCAGAACTCCCCGTTCGCGAAACCTTTGCCGAACGCGTCCGCGTCGAATTTTACGAGATTCGGTTTCCATGAATTGTTGATAAGGTCCCTGGCTTTAGTTATCTGCGCTTTATCAGTAGTGTTCACCGAATAACCGTAAAAGGCAAGAGCGTCCCCCATTACTTCCCTCATGTCGTCTAACATCGTCATGCGTCCGCGAAGGTCTTCTCTCGCGAAGATTGACCAGCTTCTTTCATACTTGGGAACTTTATCCGTATTTACGCATACGCCGGCCGCTCCAAAATAATAGGGAACCGAGTATTCCATATTTGAATCATATTTGGCGTTTTTAAGAACAACCGGATCTATGTTAACAAGATTCGGAATTAACGATTTATCTATTTTTTCAAGCATATTCTGCTGAATCATTATTGACGTATAATCCGCCGACGGGAAAACAATGTCGTAACCGCTGCCTCCTGATTTAAGTTTCGCGTACATGTCTTCGTTAGACGCGAACTCGTCGTAAATAACCCTGACATTAAACTCTTTCTCAAACTTTTCGATAACGGAATCCGGCGTGTAGTAGGTCCAGTTGTAAATGTAAAGCTTTTGCTTGTTATCACAGCTTCCCGCCAATAAAACAATCAGACCCAATATACATACAGCAGCTAATCCGCGCGCGGTACGTTTCTCCTGTTTTGAACGTAAGCCTCCTTGAGTCTGGCTAGAGACCGCGTCCGAATTGGGTAGTTCCATCTTTTCCTCCATAAAATCCTCCGTAAAAAAAATATAATTAAGCTTCAACGAAGCTTATCTCCTTATTTGGCGGCAATGTACTTTAAAAATTTTCTAAGCATAACGCAAAGAAGTACGGTGCCTAATATCATCACGACGGAAAGGGCGCTTATCAGCGGCGTAACGCCCCCCTTTCTTGTAATAGCCGAATATATAAAAATCGGCAGAGTGGAAGAACCGGGGCCCGCGACAAAGAACGTGATAACAAAATCTTCCAGCGATAATGTGATTGCGGTAAGAAGCCCTGAAATAATGCCCGGCATACATATCGGAAGGGTAACCTTAAACAGCGTTTCTTTTTCGCTTGCGCCAAGATCGGCCGCGGCTTCTATTATTGAAAAGTCGAATTCATCAAGCCGCGCCATTACCATTAAAAATACGAACGGAAGGTTAAAAGTAGTATGCGCTACAAATATAGTGAAAAGCCCGAGCGGGACACCGATACCTGCGAAGAAAATCGAAAGTGAAACGCCGATAATTATTTCGGGCAGGATCATCGGAAGGAACGAAATTGTCTGAACATAGCCGCGCATTTTAAACCTGTACCAGTTAATCCCAATCGCGCCGATCGTTCCAATCACCGTCGCCGTAGCGGCCGACGATACGGCTATAATAAGGCTGTTTCTTAACGCGCGCCACAATTCACGGGAGCCTAAAAGTTTTTCATACCACCGTAGGGAAAACCCGGTCCAATTCATGCTTGTGGAAGCGTTAAAAGAGTAGACTACAAGGACGAAAAGCGGGAGAAACAGAAAAATAATGGTAACCAAAAATACGGTTTGCGACATTGAAAAACGCTTTCTATACGCGCGTTTAGCGTGCCTTGCCGCCTCCCCCTGATTTTTCTGGGGTCTTAAAGAGGTGATTATTTTCGCCGCGATGCTTTGACCCAAATTACACCCCCTCCGCCGCCGTTTTATGCGCTTTGGCTTCCGCGATTTTGGACGCGTCTTTTTTCTGCATATACATCATTAACACTACGCCGATTGTCGTTACTACGGTTAATACCATGGAAATAGCGGCGGCGCGCGGCCAGTTACGCGATTTTAAAAGCTGGTCCGCGATTATGTTCCCGAGCATGTACGAATCCATGCCGCCTACAAGAAGCGGAACGGCGTAAGCGCCGAAAATCGGAATGAACGTAAAAAGCACCGCGGTAAAAATGCCGCCCCTGATATTGGGAAGCAGTATTTTTACCATTGATATAAGTTTGTTAGCGCCAAGATCGCGCGCCGCTTCCAGAAGCGAGAAATCAAATTTATCTATGGTAGAAAACAAAGGCAGAATGGCGTAGGGCAGATACATGTAAACCAAAACAAGGATGACGGCTTTTTGGTTGTAAAGGAACGGTATATAATTTTTAACTATTCCAAGCCGCGCCAACATTTCATTAAGGAAACCGTTATTTCCCAGAATAGTCATCCATGCGAATACCCTGATAAGAAAATTTGTCCAGAATGGGATGATGATAAGGAGCAGTAATAAAGTTTGATGTTTGCTTTTCGCCATACAGTAACCGCAGGGGAGCGCGATAAAAATCGTAATTACGGTCGCGATTAATGAAGTTATTATAGTACGCAGGGTAATGCTTAAAAATACGGGGTCTGAAAGATAGCGGTAAGCCTCAAGAGACAGTACTTTTTCTACGCCGCCGTACAATCCTTTTTTTAAGAAACTGTAAAGGACGATGATAATTATCGGCGCGAGGAAAAAGATAGTGAACCAAACAGCCATCGGGGCGGAGTAGAGCGGGCCGTAATTCTTGGCCTTCAGGTTCAACTTTTTACCTCGACTATATAGCCGTCAACGGCGCTCCATGAAAGAAAGACGGAATCCTTCCAGCGGATGTCCGGCCCCTCGTCCGAATAATTGGCGTGTTGTTTTATCACGCGGATAAGGGTCTTATCTTTCACCTTAACGTAGAACTTTGTCTGAAAACCGGAATAAATAGGTTCGTCCACTATTCCCTGCAAATGATTTATATAAGAACGTTTCGTAGTCGGCACTTCTTTGGTGATGACGATTTTTTCCGGCCTTATGGTAAAACTTACATGCTGTCCGACTTTTACCTCGTCTACGTCGGTTACTTTAATTTTACCTAACTCGGGGATTTCCACTTCCGCCAAATATTCCGTTTCATCGCCGCTATCGTTAATTTTTACCTTTTCCACGCTTGTAATAACGCCGTCAAAAAGATTGGTTTCCCCTATAAAATGCGCTACGAAATCCGTGGAGGGGCTTTCGTAAATTTCATGAGGCGTACCGATTTGTAAAATATCGCCGTGGTTCATGACCGCGAGACGGTCCGAGACCGAAAGCGCTTCCTGCTGATCATGCGTCACATATATGAACGTTATGCCGATTTCATCGTGGATGCGGTCAAGCTCTATCAGCATGTGCTGTCGCAGTTTCGCGTCAAGGGCGGAAAGAGGTTCGTCGAGTAACAGAACGCGCGGTTCATTTATTAAGGCGCGGGCGATGGCCACCCTCTGTTTTTGTCCGCCGGACAGCTGGTTGGGTTTTTTATCGGCGTGTCCCTCAAGGCGCACAAGGCTTAAGTATTGTTCAACTTTAGATTTAATTTCCGATTCGGAAAGTTTTTTTAACCGCGGCGAGAAGGCTACGTTTTCAAACACTGACAGGTGGGGGAAAAGGGCGTAATTTTGGAATACGGTATTTGTATGGCGCTTGTTCGGGGGCAAGGAAAGCACGTTGTTTCCGTCCAGGGTAAGCGTCCCTTCATCCGGATGTTCAAAACCGGCAATTATGCGCAACAAGGTAGTCTTTCCGCATCCTGACGGTCCCAACAGGGAAAAAAATTCTCCCTTTTTAATTTCTAGGCTCACATTTTTGAGCACCGCAAAATCATCAAAGGATTTACAAATCCCGTTGATGACAACATTGCTTCCTATCAATATCTTCCTTCCAGCCTCCCTTCAGGAGCAATGCGCCGGGCTTCACGGCGCGGCATCTTCCGGTGCCGTCCAGATTTTTCGTCTATGTGAACAATGGGGATTTTTTAAAAACTTGTCAATAGGTTTATTAAAAAATAATTAATATTCAACCTGCCACAGGAAAAGTCCTTGAGGGGGAAGGGTGGGGCCGGCGAGGGAACGTTCTCCTGCGGCTATTATTTCCCGAAGTTTTTCGGGCGGTGCGGCGGTTTCTTCGTAGTGGAGGAAAGTGCCGGCTACGGAGCGTACCATGTTGCGCAGGAAGGCGTTGGCGCAGATTTCAAAAACCAGAGAATCCCTTTCCGCGTAAAAATACGCCCTGTAAACATAACGGTTTTTAGAGGCGCTTGTGTCTCCCGCGCCCGCGAAAATTGAGCAGTCTGTTTCTCCCAAAAGCAGTCTTCCGTACGCGTTAAGTAATTCTAGGCGCGGGAAACGGCGTAATTGCAGGTTATAGCGGCTTTCATGCGGCAGAAGCGGGCGGCAAATAAATTGATAACGATAAACCCGCGCCTTTGCGCTGAAACGGGCGTGAAATACCGCGTCTGTTTCGCATGATTCAATTACCCTTACCTCCCGCGGTAGGGAAGAGTTCAGTGCGGGAGCGAAACGATCCGCGGGAATACTTTCAATGTCCGTGTAAAAATTCGCCGCTTGCCCGACCGCATGAACGCCTGAATCGGTTCTGCCTGAGCCGGTCACATTTACGGGATGACCGTGCATTTTTTCCAGCGCATCTTCCATAACGCCCTGCACCGTTATCCCGTTTTCCTGCCTTTGCCACCCGCAAAAATCCGTTCCGTCATAGGCGATAATAAGCTTGATATTCCTTTCCATATCATTCGTTTTCGGAAAGATCCTTATTGATTGTGTCGTAGAGTTTTCTTGCCAGTTCAAGAAACGCGCCCGGTTTGTCTTTGGAAGCCTTGCCCATGCCGAATAATTTCGCGATTGTACGGCGCGCGTCTTCAAGAGACATCTTTCTCTCTTCATCGTTATGGGCGGGGCCGAATTTATAACGAAGGTAGGCGCACATGTACAACATTCCTTCGTAAGCGTAATTTTTATCCGTGTCGGGACCGAAAGCTTTCATGCCGGAAAGAGTTTCCCTGCCGCTCTGTTCGCGGGAAAGGGCCTCGTTGTAAAGGTACTGCGCTTTTTTTCTGAAAAGTGTGCCAACCCAGTCATAATGCTGGCCGGGGTATTTTTTGTCAAGTTCGTCTATAAGCCATGCGCATCGAATCGCCGCAAGTCCCTGCTTAATCGTAGGGGAAGTTGGTTTGTTGTAATAGTCATAACAGCGTAATGTAAGGTATAAAGATGCCGCCCCGTCCATCAATGTCCTATTTTCGTGGAATTCGACATTTGGAAAAACAAGCTGGGTTTCTTTCATTCGTTTATCCGCGTCTTCTTTGGCCTTTCTCGCGTTTTCCTTTGGCAACGCCATAAAATCCGCCTCCATGGATGAAAACCAGCATTCGGGGCAGACGATTGACTCGTATACAAGCGGAAATATCACCCCGTATTTTTTTGAAGGATCGTAAAGCCTGTGAAGTTCCTCCGTAAGTTTTCCCGCTATAAGTCTGCCGCCGCCCGAGAAAAGCTCTTCCTTGCGGAATATCGCTCCGCACGCGGGACAGGTATATTCTTTTTTTGACAGATAAGTTAATTTTAACTCTTTATCTTCTTCTTCAACTTTCTTTTTTCTTACCATTTTTACGCCCCCTCCAAAACGATCATGGCAACCGCGTTCTCCCTTTCATGGGTAAGGGAAATATGCGCCTTGTCCGCGCCTGATTTCTCAAACGCTTTTTGCGCGGTACCCGTTAATTTTATGTCAGGTTTCCCTTTATCGTCGTTAATTACAATAATATCTTTTAAGTCAATTTTCGCAAGTCCGCTTCCAAGAGCCTTGCCAAACGCCTCCTTAGCCGCGAATCTGGCGGCTAATGTTTGAGCCGCGCTGTTTTTTCTGGAAAGCGCGAGGGAAAGCTCTTCCTGATGAAAATATCTGTTAAGGAGCGCCGAATTGCCGAGCCAGCGTTCCATGCGTTTAACTTCAACCATATCAACGCCGATTCCCGTAATCATTATTCACCGCCCGTTAAAGTACGATTCGCGCCTTCCGCCTGATTATCCGCCTCTTTTTCGCGCGCGATGCGGCTGATTGATCCGCGGAATTCCAACAGGCCGCTTCCGTAAATAGAAAGCAGAGGATTATTATTTTTTATATTAACCATGACGGTAAAGTCGTTATATCGCCCGTCAAGATTTATTGTTTCGGCGTAAAATTCAATATGGCCGTCAAGTATTGATCGGGGGCCCTCGACAATCACGCTTGAGGGGATTAGCGACTGGTTTGTAAGCTCGTAACCTTCCGCGACTGTTCCGGTTAATACGGGAAATACGCTGACGTTACGTGTCACTTTTTGTTCAAGAAGGATTGGAATTTCTATCGGAAGAACCGATATTTCCAAGGGCTCAACCCCTAGAGCGCCGCCTTTTTTTCGAATTTGAACAGGCACTCTGTAATTTCCTTCGTTGGCGTATCTTTCAAGATCGATATAGGCTTCTATGTCTTCCGCGAGTATCGGTTGAATTCCTTCCGCCTCTCCGCGAATGGATACCCTTACCGAGACCGCGAAAGAATTTATCGGTATTAAAGCGTTATTTGATTCAACCGACAGCGGAACCGTGAAAAAACGGGTTTCAAGATTGTTCATCCTGTAGAAAATCGAAATAATAACCGCGGCTGCCAAGGAAAGAACCTTAACAGGCCATTTTTCGGTAATCTTCGCGAAAAGTCCGGCTCTATTCAACAAGAACCTCCATTTCCTCTTTAGGATTGTCTTTCTGCGCCGCTTCTTTTCTGCTTCCCTTGTCGAGCAGTTCCATTAATTTGCGCGTAACTTCCGCGGAAGATAAATCGTAATAAAGTTTTGAATCGTAGGCGAGGGAGATCGCCCCCGTTTCTTCGGAAACGATAAGCACGACCGCGTCCGATTGTTCCGCCATGCCGAGGCTCGCCCTGTGCCGCGTGCCGAAATTTTTGCGTATATCCTGCCTTTCGGAAAGAGGCAGAAAGCATCCGGCTGAAATTATCTTTCCGCCGTGGATAACCAAAGCCCCGTCGTGCAACGGTCCGTCAAATTCAAAAATAGCCACGATTAAGCTTGATGAAATTTCCGCGTTGATTTTTGTACCGGTATCGATAATGTTTTTTAAATTTATTTTTCGAGGAAAAACAACCAACATTCCCCTTCTTTTTTCAGAGAGAAGCTCCGCCGCGGTTACAACCGCGTCAAGTTTTCCGATATTCGCTATGGCGTTGGGTTTGAAAAATTCCGTCTGACCGAGGCGCAATACTATTTTCCTAAGCTCGGGCTGGAATACGATAGCTATCGCTATAAAAAGACCCGGGGCTATTATTGTAAGCACCCAGCGTAAGGTTGTAAGGTTTAAAAGCCATGCTATGCCGTAGACCAGAAAGAGAAAACCCGTCCCCTTAACCAAAGGAAGGGCCTGGGTTTTTTCAAGAAGTTCGTAGCCCTTGTACAGAATGAAGGCAAGAAGCACTATATCAAGTACGGGGCGGATATACTCATATACGGAAAGAAGCCATTGAAACCAAGTCATTGTTAGGTAGCATTATATATTATTTTTATTGTTTCCGCTATTCCTTTGCCGTCAAGACCGTTTTCCTCCAGTAATTCCTCCCTTGTTCCCAACGCCCTGTCTTCCTCAAAAAAAACGCTTTCCACGGCGATAACCGCCGTTCTTGCGGTACAGGAGCGTCCGAGCGCGAGGGAGGCCGCATACTCGCCGAATCCGCCTTCCCTCATGCCTTCTTCAATAAATGTCACCAGTTTGTATTTGTTCATCAGGTCCGTTAAATAGTCTTCGTCAACGGGTTTTAAAAACCGCAGGTTATATAAATCCGCTTCAATTCCCCGTTCCTTTAATAAACTTGCCGCTTTAACGGCTTCCCCGTAAAGGCTCCCCGTGAACGCGAGGCAGACTTGACCGCTTGCGCCCCTTGAGACCCAAGTTCCGCGCCCTTTTTCAAGCGGCTTTGAAAAAGCTTCGGTTTCAGGCGGGCATAACGCTTTTGGATAGCGAATCATGACGGGCCCTGTTTCAAGGTTTATTCCGTAATCCAGCATAAGCTTCATTTCGATGTCGCTCGCCGGACAGAGGAGGGTCATATTGGGCGCGCCGCGAAAGAGCGTAATGTCGAACAACCCCTGGTGGGTTTCACCGTCGGCGGTTACAAACCCCGATCTGTCCAAAGCGAAAATCACCGGCAGTTTTTGAAAAGCCGCGTCATGGAGGGTCTGATCTACGGCGCGTTGGATAAATGTTGAATAGACCGCGACTATGGGGCGAAGACCGCGAGCCGCGAGAGCGGCTGCGAAGGTTACCGCATGTTCTTCCGCTATGCCCACATCGTAAAAGCGTTTTGGAAAGGCCCCGGCGAACGCGGAAAGTCCCGTGCCGGTTTTCATGGCGGCGGTAACCGCCGTAACGCGTTTGTCTTTCTCCGCCGCTTCAAGAAGGCGGAGCGAAAAACTTTCCGTAAAACTTTTTATGTTCTTATTGCCCTGTTCTATTCCGCCGTCAACAGAAAAAGAGCCTACGCCGTGGTAACTGTCAGGGTCGTCTTCCGCGTAACCGTAACCCTTACCTTTGCGCGTAATTATATGTATTACGACCGGCCGGTTTAATTTTCGCACGTCTTCCAAGATGCCGATAAGGGTCTGAATGTTGTGTCCTCCTATCGGTCCCACGTACTCGAAGCCCAGGTCTACAAAAAAATTGTCGATATAAAAAACAGCTTTAACGGCGCGTTTCAACCTGACTACCAGATCAAAAAACGCGCCGCCGACAAACGGGATTTTTTTCGCCATAGCGTCAAAATTTCTGCGGAAAGTTTGATATTTCTCCTTCATGGAAAGTCTGCTTAAATATTTTGAAAGCCCCCCTACATTTCTGCTGATGGACATTTTATTGTCATTTAAAATTACAATCAACGGAAGTCCGAGATGTCCGCAGTGGGACAGCGCCTCATAGGCCATTCCTCCGGTTAGAGCGCCGTCGCCTATTACCGCGATGGAGAAGGAATCGCCGCCCTGTATCCTATCGGCCGCCAAAAGCCCCAAAGCTGCGGAAATTGACGTTGACGCGTGTCCCGTATTAAAAGCGTCATGCGGGTTTTCACCGCGTCTTGGAAAACCGGCGATTCCCCCTTTTTTACGAAGAGACGAAAACGAGTTAAAGCGGCCCGTTATAAGTTTATGCGCGTAACATTGATGCCCCACGTCCCAGACAATTTTGTCGGTCGGGGAGTTAAATACGCGGTGAAGGGCTATTGTAAGTTCCACTATTCCAAGATTGGACGATAAATGCCCTCCGTTACTCGAAACTATAGAGACGATCTTTTCCCTTATTTCCTGGGCCAGGGCGTTTAATTCGCGGACGGTCAGTTTTTTTAAATCGGAGGGAGAATTTATTTCAGGAAGGAAGAGGCGCCGTTTTATCATTTGTAATTAATATCTTCCAGATATTTACGTTTTGTTTTTACAAGGTCTGTAAGTTCTATCAGCATATAATTGTTAACCTGCGCGGCAAGGGGGAGAAGATATTTTTCCGTTTCGCTTAAATAACGTTCCACGAAGGCGATGTTGTTTACAAATCCGAGGGAAATCATGTTGGAAATACGATCCGCGACTTTTAAAGTTTTAGCGTCAAAAGAACCCGTTTCAATTATGCGCGTAAGAAAATCCGGTTTTGTTTCACCTTGTTTGCGCGTAACTTCAAGAACAAGGTTATAAACGGCGGGACTGTCGGTGTCGATAGAAAGTAAAGTATTGTGGTTAAAATCGGGGATATCTTCAAGCACGTCGTGGACAAGCGAAGCTTTAAGCAGTACCGAATTAACATAACCGTAGTCTATAAGAATTCCCAAAGTGTCAAGCTGATGACGGAACATATTACCGCCGCCTTCGCGCGATTTGCCTATTAAATGCGTGGCAACCTGAATATACGGCGCGAGGTGCATACCGCTGATTTGCAACATTTGTTCCGTTGTCATTTATAAATCCTTTAAATATCCGGCAAGTTTTTCAAACCGCCTGACGGACTCTTCCAGTTTGTTTCTCTGTTCTTCAACAAGTTCGCTTGGCGCGTTTTTAATAAATTGTTCGTTGGCGAGTTTCGCGCGAACGCTTTCGATATATTTACGGTCGCGCTCGAGGTCGCCTGATAATTTTTTCTTTAAAGCGGCGGTATCTACGGCCTCGGCTACAAAGACAAAAATTTCAAAGCCCGTCCCGGCGAGTCCGATGGAACCTGAAGGTCTATCGCTTGACGCGCCGCTTGCGGCTTCCATCCGTAATTCGCCCGCTCCCGCTAAAAGTTTTATAAGAGCTTCGTTCTCCCTGAATACCGTTTCCAATTCCGCGCCGGAACGTATTAACAGGCGCAATTTTTTTTCAGGCGTTATGCCGCATTCGCTCCTTAGGGTACGCGCCATTCCAACCAGCGATTGAAGCGCGGTAAAATTTTTCTCTTGTAGCGGATCATTGTACTTTTCATCATATATAGGATATTGAGCGTTTATAAGCAACGCTTTCGCGCCTGAAGGCTTGGAATTTTCCGGTAATTTTTGGTAGATTTCCTCGGTCACGAACGGCAGGAGGGGGTGAAGCAGGCGCAGAGACCGGGACAGCACGTCCAACAGCACCGTCGTGGAGCGGTCTTTTTCCGCATCGTCTCCGCCTTTCGTGGAAAGTTTTGTCGCCTCGACATACCAGTCGCAAAAATCATTCCAGAAAAATTCGTATGCGGTTTGGGCCGCGTCGTTATAACGATAGGAAAGAAAAGCTTCCCTCATCGACTTAGCCGCCCCGTTTAAACGGGAATAAATCCATTTATCCGCGGGGGTTAAGGCGGGGTTTTCCAGCAGATTACGGCCTTCAAGATTCATCAGAATATATCTGCTCGCGTTCCACACCTTATTCGCGAATTTCGTTCCCATCTTAAATGATTCTTTATCAACAAGAACATCCTGTCCTTGGGCGCACATGAACGCTAGAGTGAATTTCATGGCGTCCGCTCCGAACTCGTCCACAAGTTCCAGCGGATCAAGACCGTTACCCAGGGACTTGCTCATTTTGCGTCCCTGTTTGTCGCGCACAAGCCCGTGAATGTAAATATCGCGGAACGGCGCTTTGCCGGTAAATTCAAGACCCGCCATGATCATTCTTGATACCCAGAAAAAGATAATGTCGTAAGCCGTGATAAGCGCGCTTGTCGGGTAATACTTTTTAAAGTCATCGGTATCGCAATCGGCGTTCTCCCAGCCCAGAGTGCTGAACGGCCACAGCCAGCTTGAAAACCAAGTGTCAAGCACGTCTGGGTCTTGCTCTATGTTTTTGCTCTTGCAGTGGGGGCAAGTGTCGATGTCGTTACGCGAAACTGTCATTTTGCCGCAGTCGGCGCATGTCCATGCGGGGATTCTATGCCCCCACCACAGCTGGCGGCTGACGCACCAGTCCCTAATGTTTTCCATCCAGTGTTTATAGGTGTTTTCCCATTTTTTGGGATAAAAAATAATTTCGCCTTTCTGCCATGAGGTTAACGCTTTTTCAGCTAACGGCTTCATGCGGACAAACCACTGCTCGGAGAGAAACGGCTCTATTACGGTATGGCAGCGGTAACATTCCCCGACCGAATGATTAAGCGGCTCATCCTTCACATACCATCCGCCTGATTTGAGGTCTTCAATTACCGCCGCCCTCGCCTTCGATTCTTCATTTACCGCCGTCTTTTCCTTCAATACTGAAAGCCCACGGTATTTTTCCGGCGCTTCATTATTAAGAGTGCCGTCGGGGTTGAGAATATTGATAATTGCAAGATTGTGCCGCTTCGCGAGTTCCCAGTCGTTTGGGTCGTGCGCGGGAGTTACTTTTAACGCTCCCGTTCCAAAGCCGCGCTCAACGTAAGAATCAAAAATAAGCGGAATATCGCGCTCCGTCAGAGGAAGGCGCAGGGTTTTGCCCTTCAGCGCGCGGTAGCGCTCGTCCTCGGGGTGGACTGCTACGGCGGTGTCACCCAACATTGTTTCCGGGCGGGTTGTGGCAATCTCGATATACTTCTCTTTATCATCGGTGAAATAATAGCGTATATGGTACATTTTCCCCTTGGTGTCTTCATGATCAACTTCATCGTCCGCAAGGGCGGTTCCGCAGGAAGCGCACCAGTTTACAAGGTAGTTTCCCTTGTATAAAAGATTGCGCTCGTAAAGGGTGACGAAAACTTCGCGCACGGCGCGGGAAAGTCCTTCGTCCATGGTAAAACGCTCGCGCTTCCAGTCAAGGCTTGCCCCGATTTTTTCAAGCTGTTTTGTGATAGTCGCGTGGTGTTCGTTTTTTACCTTCCATGTCTCTTCAAGAAATTTTTCGCGCCCTATTTCATAGCGGCTTTTTTTTAACTTGCGTTCCACTACGTTCTGGGTCGCGATACCCGCATGGTCCGTTCCCGGAACCCAAAGGGCGGGTACGCCCGTCATGCGGTGGAAACGGACAATAATGTCCTGCAAACTGTTATTCAGCCCATGCCCCGCATGAAGAACCCCCGTAACATTGGGAGGCGGAATTACCACGACAAACGGTTTTCCGTTACCGTCGGAGGCGGACTCCGGCGCGAAAGAGCCCGAATTTTTCCACAAGGCGTAAATGCGATCTTCAAAGGATTTTGGATCATAGGCTTTCGCTAGTTCAATTGAATTCATAATTTGAAATATACTTTTTTAATTAAAACAATTCAACACTTGCAAAAATCAGGATTTCCTGATATTTTATAAGAATGAGATATTTATTTCCTGACGACTACATGGCGGATCCTGCCGTCCATGTTTTTAAGGGTAAGTTGTTTATTTACCCTTCTCACGATCGGGAAAGCGGTATTGGCGAAAATGACAACGGCGATCACTTCGATATGAAAGACTACCATGCCTTTTCTTTGGAAGATCCGGATAACGGGCAGGTAACCGATCATGGAGTAATTTTAGACGTAAAGGATATTCCCTGGGCAGGCAGACAATTATGGGACAGCGATGTGGCGTGTAAAAATGACAAGTATTACCTGTATTTCTCATTAAAAGATAAAAATGACGTTTTCCGTCTGGGTGTCGCCGTAGCGGACCGTCCCGAAGGGCCGTTTAAGGCGCAGAGCGACCCGATTCGCGGCAGTTACAGTATCGACCCTTGCGTATTTGAAGAAAAAGGCGAATATTACATATACTTTGGAGGTCTTTGGGGCGGACAGCTTCAACGCTACAAGGACAATAAGGCGTTGGAAACCGGCGGGACATTCCCCGCGAATAACGAGCCCGCTATTTGCGCTAGGGTGGCAAAGTTAAGCGCGGACATGCTCCAGTTTGCCGAAGAGCCGCAACCTGTCGTCATTTTGGGAAAAGACGGAAAGCCTCTTACCGCGGGCGAAAATGAAAAGCGTTTTTTTGAAGCTTCATGGATACACAAATACGACGGCAAATATTATTTCTCTTATTCGACGGGAGATACCCACTTTTTATGCTATGCGACGGGCGACAACCTCTACGGGCCGTTTACGTATCAGGGGGTGATTCTGACTCCCGTAGTCGGCTGGACAACTCACCATGCGATAGCGGAGTACAAGGGCAAGTGGTATCTTTTCCATCACGACAGCGTACCTTCGGGCGGTAGGACATGGCTTCGCAGTTTAAAAGTAACGGAGTTAAAATACAACCATGACGGTACGATACGGACCATAAATGGCGGTGGAGGTTGAGATGCCGTTTGACAGGGAAAAAGCAAAGCGAAACCTTGAAGGAATTCTTGAAAAATTCAATACCGATACCGATATAGCCCTTCTGCATGAGTACCATAAACTATATAAAAAAGAAGTTTCACTTTTCAAACGTTCATGGGCGGCAGCTTGGCTTTTTATGTATTACGACAAAAGAGAAACGCCAAGTCCGTTGCCGGCTGGCGGTCCGCTAACGGCGGAAAAACAGCAAAAAGAAAAAAAAGAAGATAGCGGTGAAATAAAAAAAACATCCGCTACGGTTGAGTCTCTCCTGCCTGAGGAAGAATCAAAAATGCTTTTTATCAGTATCGGTAAGAACCGCCGCCTGTTTCCGCGGGAAGTTATCACGCTTATAATGTCTAAAAGTTCAGCCGCAAGAGAAGATATAGGCGTTATTCGCATTTTAGATAATTATTCTTTCGTGCAGATAAGGGATACAAAAGCCGATGAAATTATTACGGCTCTGACGGGACTTAAATTTCGCGGCAGAACTTTGACGGTTAACTACGCCAAGCCCAAGAATCCGGACGGCGATATCTCAAAATGATATAAACCGGAAAAGATACAGAATCAGAATAATAAAAATAATATTGACGCAAATTCCGGCCAGCATTAAGACCCACGCGAGAAATTCCAGGGCGTAAGCGCGTAACGCGAAATCATTGGCAAGTTTGGGAGTTGAATCCTCAAGCAGTCCGTAACGGGCGAGATCGTAATTAGCCCTTAGCTTCCTTGAATCCCATGAAAGGCGGCGGTAAAGGGCGGTGAATAAAATACCCGGCGGAAAAACAGGAAGGATTGGTATAAAAACGGCGGCTAACGCGCTGATTACGGTCAGGCGGAAAGCGGGTCGCCCCAGGTAAGAGGCGGCGATGTAAATAAGTACCGACGCCCCTATCGCCAGCGATATAGGGGTAATGTTGTTCCAGTATTCATTGCGGGTTCTTGCCGCCCGTACGATCGCGTCCGCAAGGTCGTTATCCGGGCAGTTGTAGAAAATAACCATTAAGGGCTGTTCCTTTGTCGAGACAAAACCCAATCTATCGTCCTGGTTTTTAATTCTGCCTCCGATAAATACTTTCGCGCCCTCCGTTATCGTAGAGACGCGGTTCCAATGTATTTGTCGCGGCGCTTCGGGGAATCCGTCTCCCTCGTGTATCGGTAAAAGGTAGCATTTGGTTTTCTCAAGGGAAACCGGTAAAGAAAGGTCTTCGCCTTTTACCCAAAGAGTCTTACCGTCCGTTATTGATTCAATACCCCCTGAAAAGCGGAAAACGCCGCCTTCCCATTCCGGTTGGCGGAACTGGCGGTAATCCAAAAGCCGGCTTAAACGCAGAGCGTTAAAGCGGTTTCTGAATCTTTTCCATTTATACCGGTTTATAAAACCGCCCGTAATTGGAACCAAAGCGTACCAAAAAATAACAACCAGAAGAATGGCTAGAAAAATTGATAATCTCGTGCTATTATCCCTCCATGCCTGAAGAAAAAATAATTAATTTAACCGTGGGACCAATCGCGACCAACTGCTGGATTTACAGGTTTAACGGCAACTGCGCCGCTATTATCGATCCCGGAGACGAAGCGGATAAGATTATCTCCGCTTTACTGAAATCGCGCCTTGTCCCAAAGTATATTTTACTAACACACGGACATTTTGACCATATCTGCGCCGTGCCGTATCTTGCCACGGCGTTCCCCGGCAAAATAAAAATAGCCATTCACATCATGGACAGTCAATATCTCGGTCCTGAATCCTACAATGTTCACAAGATAAGCATGAAAGCCGCTTTAGGCGATACGTCGTTAATGGACATGTATTGGAGCGAGATGCCCCCGGCGGATATTCTCCTTGAAGAGGGCGGTGTTGTCGGCCCGTTTACCGTTCTTCACCTTCCTGGTCACTCGCCCGGAAGCGCCGCTTTTTGGGACAAGGCCGCGGGAGTTCTTTTTTCCGGAGACACTTTGTTCGCCGGCGCATGCGGCCGCACCGACCTTCCCGGCGGCAACGAAAAAGACATGTTGGCGAGTTTGCGCCGCCTTTCAGAAATGGACGGGAACATCAAGGTTTACCCGGGTCATGGGGAGACGACTACGATTGAGGCGGAAAAGTACTAGGCGTTTTAAAGCGGGATTTGATTTATGAATTTTTACTACGGATCCGCTAAATAAACGTACGGCATAGCCGTGCTGATCAATAATGCCGCATAGCGTAGCACCAATTGGGATAAAGATGTAATGGGCGGTGTAATTATTGCCGAATATCTAGGTTCAAAAAAAGAAATCCGTATTCCTGTACGGTCAGGACTTGCGTTCTGCGTATCGGAGCAACGATACCTAGGACGGTCGGGACTTCGACATCGGCTTCCGGCTGGCGCGTTCCTGAGTTCTGCTGGTTCAGGCGAAATGCCCGTGTCGGAGCGACTTGAAAAGGAGCGTCGAACCGAAGGTTCGCAGGCTGGGCATTTCGCGGTCGAAAGGAACGGAAAGGTGTTTGTCGTTTTCGGTTATTTTATCGTTTATCGTTTGCTCGAAAATAAACATTAGGAAAAAGTTAATTAATTCCTTTGTGATCCGTATGTGAACTCTTGCGTATAAAATTTATTTTAGCAAATATTTAAAAAGTCTTTTCTATTTTCAAATGGCGGTGTAACAAAAGAAAATTGAGTCTGGTTATTCCCATTGGTAATCGCAATATCCATTTTTGTTATTACGTCCATTCCGATAATCATTTCATTATTAGGAGCCATTTTACAAATTGCCACACGAACGTCTTTAATCAGCGCTCCGTTTGGGAAACAGATAGATACAATTGCAACTTCCGCTATGCTATTTCCGTTAATACCGGCAATTTGGATAGTATCAACAATATCCAGATTTAATTTTGTTACAATTTCCGGTGAAATAACGGATAGCATAGCGCCGGTATCCCAGAGAGCGTTTGTCAGATAACCGGTTAAATCATCGTAAACATCGCAAAATAATTCTACCGGTGTTAAAATCGCGTCAACAAGCCCGTCATATTCATAGTTAAGAACCGCATGTTTTTTATCCATAAGCGACAATGTTGCCTATTGGAGAAAGCCGGATTATTTCTTTTTGAGGATTTTCAGGGATATATTTAACCATAAAAGAACCGCGAGGCAGCGTCTTTACTGTCGCCTGTAACGCTTCCCGGTCAGAATCATAAACGCCAAGAATTTTATTACTTGCAATAACAACCCGTTTGCCGGAATATTTTGACCGGAGTTCATCTTTGTTAGCCTCATAAAAAGCCTGTTCTTTATCAAGATGCATTATACTACTCCTTATGTTAAGTATAAATATTAAAGAAATGCTTTGTCAATATTCCACATCACAACCCCTGAACAATCAAACAAGAGATAATAAACAAAAATGCCTGTTTGGGAGAAGTTTGCTTTATATCAATATTCAATATTTCCTCCGCTTTGCTTAAACGGTAAATAAGGGTATTGCGGTGAATGTGTATTGCGTCGGCCGTCGCGCTGATATTTCTGCCGTTTAAAAAATAATGATATAGGCATTGGACTAAATCCCGCCGGGATTCGTTTCCGCTTTCCCAAAGTGAAAGAATGTCGGGATGGCAGAAACAGCGTAAATCGGCCCCAAGAGATAATGTTTGTAACACATGATCAGCCTGATAATCTTCATATATACAAATTGCCGGACTTAGCGAAGGTTTGTATTGGGCGGCGGCAAATTTGCTCTGGGTATAATAATAACGTAATCGCATAAAATTATTAAAAACCATGCTGACTCCGCCGCGCAGCATTATGTCTTTTTTTAAGAACTGTTCCAACTGCTGTTTCTTCTTTCCGTGCGGCTGTTGTTTGTCGGTACACCGTATAATTATGACGATATGTTCTTCGTAAACGGAAATAAGCGCGTCGGGAAAAATGTCGTTTATCTGTTTTATATCCAAAATGGATATAATGGGAATTTTCATGTCGGCGGAGGCGGTAAAGGTGATTATGCAGAAATGGTCGTCTAGTTTCCATTGAAACCTGTAAAGATAATTGGAAATTATATCCGCGGAAATATCAACGCCGTCCAGCAGGCTGTCTATCCAATTAACTTTATCTTCCGCGATTCGCATATAGATACTATGGTTCTGAAAATACAACTTTAAAACTTTAGAAATTACTAAAAGGGTTTCCTTTTGTCCGTCGGTAAGCGGTTCGTTCATATCCACCGTCCCTATACCGCCGTAGAGTTTTCCGTCTATCCAAATATTCATTCCCAAAGTACAGTGGGCAGGGTCATTTTTTGGGTAAGTTTTAATGATTTCTTCACTCTTTTGCGCGATATACTGGGAAATCGCGCGTATCTCCTCCTGAGTATAAAAGTTGTCTAGTACAAATCCGGGCATATTGATTTTTTCCCAAAAGGTTCCTTTGACGGGGCCTTTTATGGAACCTGCGGTGCCTATAATGCTTATATTGTTATTAAAAACGATTATAGGATTGGCCATCTTCCGCGCCGCTATATTTAAAAAAGCGTCTATAGGTTTATGGTTAATAACCGCCATAAGAAGCGAGTTATACCACGCGTCATAGGATGCGAGAAGCGCGTTCCCCGTTTGAACAATCGTTTCAACCGGAACATTCTTCTGTATCTGGATAAGCGTATCGGTTTTTTCGGGCGGGTCTTTGGGGATATTGCCGCAAATGACGATATGTTTTGGGCAATTCTCACAAAAAGCCTTGGAGAATTTGTCAGAATTGACTACATATAAGTAATCGGGATCTGTTTCAGAAAATTCAGAAGAATAGCAGTGAAACCCGCGAATTTGCGCCTTTGTATTGCTTATTTTATGCAAAACAGGCTTAAATTCGGAAAATCCGTCAACAATAATACCTAAAGTCAGATTCATTTACAGCCTCCCGTTTTCGTCAAAAATGACGAAAACTAAAGTTGTTTTTATTATATGAGCGTTTATAGTTAAGTGTCAAGCGAGTCAGGTAATAGGTAACAGGTAACAGGTAATAAAGGAAGATTTTGGTTTGAAGGCATTGCGGGTTGCCAGCACGTTCCGCTTGTTTTCTTCACTTTATTATTTGTTACCTGTTATTTGTTATTTGTGCTCAATTGACTAAAATTACAATTTGGTGTACTATGTAAAAAATTGAGTAATTTAGGAGGACTTTTATGAAAGTTGCGATTAATGGTTTCGGGCGCATCGGACGCCTGGTATTTCAAGCCCTGGTAGGACAGAATTTACTGGGAAAAGACAAGATTGACGTGGTAGCGGTGGTTGATATTATGACCGACGCGAAATACTTCGCCTATCAGTTAAAATATGACTCAACACAGGGTAAAATGGATGCCGACATCGGCACCGACGGCGATGATGTTCTGGTGGTCAACGGCCACAAAATTAAATGTTTGTCCGGCAAAGGTCTTACCCCGGATCAGCTTCCCTGGAAAGACTTGGGGATAGACTATGTGGTAGAATCCACCGGTATTTATACCAACGAAAAAGCTTACGGTCACATTGCCGCAGGGGCGAAAAAAGTCATTATTTCCGCACCGGGCAAATCGGAAGATAAATCCAAACCGGTTAAAACAATCGTCATGGGCGTTAACGAAAATGAATATGATCCTGCGAAACATCAGGTACTGTCCAACGCCAGCTGTACCACCAACTGCCTTGCGCCGGTGGTTCATGTAATTCTTAAAGAAGGCTTTGGTATTGAAACCGGTCTTATGACTACAATCCACTCCTATACCGCCACACAGAAAACCGTAGACGGCGTTTCCCAGAAGGACTGGAGAGGCGGACGCGCGGCGGCTGTCAACATCATTCCGTCCACAACCGGCGCGGCAAAAGCCGTAGGTGAAGTGCTTCCAGTTACCAAAGGCAAACTCACCGGCATGAGCTTCCGCGTTCCCACACCCACAGGCTCCGTAGTAGACTTGACTTTCCGCGCGGATAAAGACACCTCTATTCAAGAAATTGACGCCGCTATGAAAAAGGCCTCGGAAACCTACATGAAAGGCGTTCTGGAATACTGCAACGAAGAAATCGTTTCAACCGACATAATTCACGATACCCACACCTCAATCTATGACAGCAAAGCCACCCTTGAAAACAACCTCAAAGACGAAAAACGCTTCTTTAAGGTAGTTTCATGGTACGATAACGAGTGGGGCTACTCGAATAAAATTGTCGATTTATTGAAATACATTGACAGCAAGAAATAAGGAACAAATAACAAAGAACAGGTAACAGGTAACAAAGGAAGAAGAGAAATGTAACTAAGCTATGCGTGGAACTTTCACGAATAGATATGAGGACATTACTCTTTGTTCATTGTTACTTGTTATTTGTTATTTATTTTAGGGGGTAAACAATGATCAAGACCGTAAAATCAGTTGATCTGAAAGGCAAGCGCATAATAATGCGCGTGGATTTTAACGTTCCCATGAAGGACGGGGTAGTGCAGGACGATACGCGAATTGTCGCCGCGATTCCTACCATTAAATATATTCTGGAGCAGGGAGCTAAATCCCTCACGTTAATGTCGCATTTGGGCGATCCTTCCAAAGACGCTAAGAAAGCGCAGGAAAAGGCCGAGAAGGACGGCAGGACATTTGACAAGGACGCGTATATCAAAGGCAAACACCGCATGGCTCCCGTCGCGGCGTATCTTGAAAAGAAACTTGGAAAGCCGGTTATTTTCGCCGGAGAAGACGGCTGTTACGGAAAAAAGGCTTTTATCGAAAGCCAGCCGGACGGCTCCGTTATCATGCTGGAAAATACGCGCTTCCATAAAGAGGAAACCGCCAAAGAACCGGCGGAATTGGACAAGCTGGCGAAAGAGCTTGCCACCTACGGCGAGATATTTGTAAACGACGCGTTCGGAACCGCGCACCGCGATCACGCTTCCACGGCATCCATCGCGAAATTTGTGCCGGTATCCGTGGCGGGTTTTTTAATGGAGAAGGAAGTCAACTACCTTGAGCCGATTGTTACAAATCCCCAAAAGCCGTTAGTAGCGATTATCGGCGGAGCGAAGGTTTCGTCAAAAATCGCCGTGCTTGAAAGCCTGCTTAAAAACTCAAGCGCCCTTGTAATCGGCGGAGGCATGGCGTACACGTTCTTTAAAGCGCAGGGGCACAAGATTGGCAAATCGTTAGTTGAAG
>Ga0268262_10001088_pt1 | contig 34621 bp, 22 predicted proteins | sample TergutNc150P3_FD_190354 | JGI IMG/M metagenome (GOLD analysis project Ga0268262, IMG submission 190354) | Nasutitermes corniger P3 segment gut microbial community from laboratory colony in Florida, USA - Nc150 P3 (SPAdes) (version 2) | ecosystem: Host-associated > Arthropoda: Insects >...
AAAGTTTAACTTTGGAGCAAAAAGCAAATTTATTAGATGCCATTGCCCGCATAGACGAAATGCCTGTTTTCACCATTCACGGTTTTTGCAAAAGGCTGCTCAGTGAATTTGATTTTGAGATTGGAAATTTTGAAGAAATGGAACTTGTTAAAAATCAGAAAGACATAGAGAATAGAATAGTAGCAGATTTTTGGCGGCGTGAAATTGAAAAATTAAAAGATGAAGAAATAAAAAATTTGCCTTCAAAATTTTCTCCAGATATTTTAAAAATAGGAATAGAAAATGTTATCAATTTCTCTGATGCAAAAATAAAATGCGAAGATAAGTACGAAGGTATAAGTGATATAATAAAAAATCATTTGCAATTAAAAGCAGAAATAGCAAAGGAAAATGTGAAATTTAAGATTGACGGAAAAACAATTCATGGAAATTATGTAAATAAAAATCCTTTATTCCAAAAATACAATGACAGCCTTAAAGAATATGAAAATGTTGGTTCTAGGATAGTTGCAAAGTTGCAACATAAAATGGCAAAGGAATTTTTGGAAGCCTTGCAAGCCGAAAAGAAAAAATTAAGAGTTATGGGTTTTAACGATTTAATAATGAATGTCTATAAAGCGGTGAATGACGATTCTGATAAAAAAATACTTTTTGAAGCTGTGCAAAAAAAATATAAAGCCATTTTGATAGATGAATTTCAAGACACAGATGAAATACAGTTCAAAATATTCAGTTATCTGTTTGAAGGCAAACCATTTTTTATGATTGGAGACCCCAAACAAGCAATTTACAGATTTAGAGGCGGAGATATTTATGCCTATTTACGTGCAAAAGAAAAAGCGAAAAGCAAATATCCCTTAGAAAAAAATTACCGCACTCAAAAAAGATTATTGTGCGCATTGAATAAAATTTTTGATATAGATAATCCTTTTGAAAAAAAAGATATAGAATATATAAAAGTTGAATCTGGAAAGGAAAAACTGCCAGAACTCACAATAAACGGCAAAGAGCAAAAACCGCTTGTAATGCGAAAGGTAGAATATAAGAGCAAAGACGAGCAGAAATATTATTCCATTAAGCCAGAAATTGTACAAGAAATAGCTCGCTTGCTGTATAAAACCAATACAGAAATAACCGATAAAGATACGGGTGAAATTAGAAGAATAAAGGCACGAGATATAGCAATTTTAACCAGAACAAATGATGAAGCAACAGAATATAGAAATGCTCTTAGAAAAAATGAAAAAAGCATTCCAGCGGTTATTTGCCGCTCCGATAGCGTATTCAAAAGCGATGCCGCAGATTATATTATGCGATTGCTAAGGGCTTTTGTGTACAGTCAAAAGGAGAGCCGTGTAAAGGCAGCGTTGATGGAAACAAGAAACATATCCTCAGAAAGCATATCCACAGAAGACATAAAACCTTTTGCCGAAGCCTTTGATGTATGGAAGCGTTATGGAATAATGCGAGCTATCAATTCCTTTTTTGATTCTGGCAATCTTTGGGGAAAAATACGGAAAGCAAAAAATGGCGAGAGAAATGCAACAAATTTAAGGCATCTTATATGGATTTTAAATGAAGAAGAAACTGTATTTGGCAGAGTTCCCGAAAGAATGTTGAGAAGATTTGCAGAATTAATTGAAAATGCCAGCGGCGAAGAAATTGAGGAAAAATTAGAAACAGATGATGATGCGGTTCAAATTATGACTATTCATACCTCAAAAGGCTTGGAGTTCCCAGTGGTTTTTGTTCCAGACATAAGGCTAAAGGGAGAAAGAAATATGCCCGTTTATGAAAAAACGCCCCCAGTTTATCATAGCGAAAACGATATTATTGTGGAATATGAAATTTCCAACAGAAAAATAATCAATGGCAGTGATAATGCAAAATCAAAAGAACAAAAGGAAATTCTGCAAGAATCCGCAAGGAATTTTTATGTAGCTGTTACGCGCCCCATTTATAGGTTATATATAGTGTATGCTTATAAAGAAAATCCAAAAAGCAATGAATTCTTTTCTGCGGGGCAGAACATTTGCAAAAAAATATTGGAAGATGAAAATATAAGTGTAGTGGAGAGTTTTGAAGAGATTGAATATCCAAAAAATTCCAAATTAAAATTTGATGAAGAACAAGACAAACAGAAAAACCTGCCTAAATCAAAAAATTTTCAAATAGAGCCTGCTTGGCAGCATACGAGTTTCTCAACAATTTCGCTAAATTTGGAACATAGAGACCATATTCACATTTTGCAAGAGGCAGAAATAAAAATTCCAGCAGGCAAAGTGATGGGAACTCTTTTGCACAGTATTTTTGAACACGTGGATTTTAACGCAAGCGAAGAAGAAATTCGCTTTTTGGTGGAAAGCAAATTGGGTGGCTTTAAGGAATTTTCTAAAAATACCGATGAGGGAAAAAAGAGAAAAGCCTGGGTTGAAAAACGGGTTAAGCTAATTTTGAATAAGAATTTAGGCGATGCTGGAAAACTTTGTGAAATAGATGCGAGCAACAGAGCAACGGAATTGAATTTTTTTATGAAAGCGGAGAATTTGGATTTGAAAAAAATAAAAGAAATAATGAAAGAAAAAATCTTGGATTTTGAAAAAGAAGAATTGAGCGCAGAATACATAAAAGGAGCAATGGATTTGGTATTTTTGGGCAAAGACGGGAAATATTATATTTTAGACTGGAAATCAAACAACTTAGGCGATTTTTCAAATGCTGGAATGGAAGAAGCCATGCTGGGCAGTGCTTATCATTTGCAATACTATATTTACGCCGCCGCACTAAAACGCTGGCTAGAGCAAATCCACAAAAACTTCAACTTCAAAGAAAAATTTGGCGGTGCTTATTATATTTTTATAAGAGGTGTAAACGAAAAAAACTCCGATGGAATTTATTTTTCCAACGGAAAAGATATTGCGGATTCAATAGAACAACTTGATGGGAGTTTTTAGTATTCAATTCCAGTAAGCCTAAAACGAAGTCTTAAGTTTGATTCTGTGGTTTGCCTTTCTGCATAAAAAAAGTTTATTGTATGGTTAGAACCATTTCTCCAGTCTCTTTTACTTGCTATTTCATCTATGCTAACTGAATCTGCTAATGCCTGATGAACACCGCCTAAATCCATAACCAATTCTCCATCTATAAACATCCACATATCATCATCGCCTCTAAAGGCAAAGTTATCTTTATTGCCTTCCACATATTTAAATTCCGCCGAGCCAGCAACCGTAAATCCAAAATTATGCCTCACGCCCTTGCCGTCTGAATCTTGCTTGCCGAACGTATCACTATCTGAATATTTATCCAAGGGAAAATATCCAGCAGTATCTATTTCGTAAAGTCCATTTTTTAGTGTTAATGTTATTATTTCTTTAAAGGTTCTTGTGTGCTCTCCATCTGTGTACCAGCTTTGCAAGTCTTCTCCATAACACATTTTTGCTGGAGGTGGGTTTGCAGGCATAGGTCTTGCGCAAGAAAGTCTATCCGAGCCTGAACATTGACTGTAATCCAATGTGTTCATAACCATGCCTTTGGTGGCGTTATTGCCGTTGCATTTTTTGTTGTCTCCTGTTTTGTTGTAGTCTTTTTCCTCAAAGCCAGGATAACTATTTGGAAAATCGCGGATTATCACATCCAATTGAGCTAGCTGCCCGCCTCCTTGCGTTACCTTGCTGGAAGAAGACAAAGACGAAGACGAAACCGGAGTGGTTGGAATAAAAGAGGAGGAACTTTCTAGTTCATCTTGTGATGGAAAAGGCTTAATTTCAGGGGCACAGGAGAAAAACAGCGTACAAAACACTGCTGCAATGAGTGCGGAATAAGTGGATTTAGCCATATTAGGAAATATAGAAAGTAACCTTACCCAACAAAAAATCTTCCAAACTGCAATTTGAATCGCCTATAACCAAACATCGGGCTTGCGGATATTTTTTCTTGAAATCCAAGTAACCGCCTATGTGTTTTACCCTGCCGCTTTTTACTTCCAAGGCAATTATGCTTTTGCCTTTTTTCAACACAAAATCAACTTCTTTGTCTCGGTCTCTCCACCAATATACCTCAAAATTTTCCTCTCTTGCTTTTGCAAGTAAATAGGCTCCAACTGCGCTTTCTACCAAATGTCCTTTGGCTGTTTGGTTTTCCAAAAAACTTTTTTTGGAAGCGTTATGTGAATATGTCATTAGGGAAGTGTCAAACACCATAAATCTTGGGGAACTTTGTTTAACCTGCAATTTGTTTTCCGAAAATTTTTGCAATCCGCATAAAATATTCGCCTTTGCTAAAAGCTCTAAATAATGGGCGATTGTCACAGTATTTCCTGCATCTTGCAGTTGTCCTAAAATTTTTGTGTAAGAGAGTTCTTGCCCTGAATAGCTAGCTCCAAGCGTAAAAAGAGCCCTCATCAAAGCGGGCTTCCTAACTTCTTCCATAAATAGAATATCTTGCGAAATGCTGGGTTCAACAATGGAGTTTGCAATATAACGCCGCCATCTTTCCTCGTTTTTTCTCAAAACTGCCGCACCCGGATAGCCACCAAAATAAAGAAAATCATCTAACGTATAGCCAAAAGCCTCTTTGCATTCCGCAAAATTCCAATGCGGGCAAAATAATAACTCAAATCTGCCCATTAAAGATTCTTTTGTCCCTTTTTGCAAAAGAAGTGAAGAAGAACCTGTTAAAAGTATTTTTAACGGTTGTTTTTTTCTTGTATCTTGGTCCCAAAGCAACTTAACCATTGCAGACCACTCAGGTATTTTTTGAATTTCGTCTATAACTAAAACAAAATCTCCCTTTGTTCTATTTTGCTCCAACCTAGCTTGTTCCCACTCGGTGCGAATCCATTCCACTGAGTTCAAATTAGGGTCATCTGCGCTTGCAAAACGGTTTTGCAAGCCGCATTCCTCAAGTGCCTGCAAAACAGCGGTAGTTTTGCCAGTTTGCCTTGGTCCAGATATAACTTGAATAAAATGCCTTGGCTCCGCAAGCCTTTGGCAAATTTGGCTAACCAGCTTTCTTTTAAACAAAGTACTCATATTAAATAATATACAAAATACTCAGTACGTTTTACATTTTACTCAGTATAATGAGTAAAATGTAAAGTTAAAACACGAACGTCAGCACCCCAGCTACAGCAAAAATACCTGCGCCTGCACCAAAAATAATCTTTGAATTTCCACTTTGGTTAGCTTTATTTTCGAAATTTTTTTGTTTTTTTCTGTTTTCTTCTTTTTGTTCTAAATTATTTGCCTTTTTTATATAATCCAATTGCTCAGTGTACTTTGCAACTGCAAACCCACCTAGCGCTACCGCTGCGGTAAATGTCAAAATTCTTGTCCAGTTGCGCCAGCCTAAGCCTTCCGATTCAGACTTGGAAGGAAGTTCAGTGGTGGCAATACCGCTTGCATCGCATATTTTTTTGCCAATAACATAATCCAAATCTAGGCAGCTATTTGTTTTTAAGGTGCCGCTCAAAAGGGAATCTGCGTGGGTGCGCCATTTGCTGTAACCTTCCATAAGTTCAAACTTGCCTATAGGCTTAAAATCACCCTCCACTGGGAGAGGAATTGCCTTGCGTGAGATAGAAAGGTTTTTCATCGCTAGATTAAAAGAGGAGGAGTCTGGAACAAAGGGATAGTTCAGATAGTTCACGCCTATCATAATACCTTCTGTGCTGCGATTCATAGCTTTTGCCGTGTCGCGCGGTATGCCAACCCAGCCGGAGAAATAGAACGGATTTTTGGCATTTGCCGTGTCTTGTACCTCTAGTTCAAAAACCTCATTTTCCACATCATAGGTACCTAGCGTTATGCTGGCATTTGGGGACGTTTCTGCTATTAGTTGGTTTTCTGCTCCTATTATATTGTCTTTAATAACTTCAATAGAGCGTTCCAACTGCTCTTTGTATGCTTTGTGTTTTCGCATAGGAGCATCAAATGCATCCACTTGTTTTGCTGTTGAATCTTGCTTTTGCTGCTCAATTATATTGTCAATGATTTTTACTATCTCCGAATCAATCTGCACAATTCGTGCTTTTACTCTATATATTCGTTTGTTGTAGCCTTCCACAGTTGTGTCTTTGGCAAGGATTTTTGGGAAATCTATCTCGCCCTCTTTGCTGAAAATGCTCTTCTCTTGTAATGTTACACTCAATTTTAGCTTTTGTGCTGGTTGCAGGGTGAGGGTTGTGTCCCAAGGTTCGTAGTTTTCCTTTTGGAATTTTATCACTGTGTTTCCCGGCACCACACGGTCGTATTTAGCGGGGCTTGTGCCAATTTCTTCGTTGTTGAGGTAAATGTGGGCAACTGGATTTGTTTTTATTTCTAATGTGCAATAGAGCGCAGACCTGTTATCTTCTATTTTCTTTTTTGCTTTCTCTAACTCGGAGAGTCTTTCTGCAAAGGGTTTATAGTCGCGTAGCATTCTTTCGCCAAGCTCTTTTTCTCTTTTTGCCTTGCGCTCTTCAAATTCAAATTGCTTTTCGTATTCATCCTTTGGTTCCAAAGGGGGCATTTGCGCTGTAGTTCTTTTTTTTGAGTTTTCAATTTCCTTTTGCATAACTAATATGCTGTCTTGCACAATTGCGAGTCTATTAGAATAGGTTTCAAAATTAGCGGTATCTTTGGCAGTAAGTTCTGCTAAATTTAGAGGCCTATTGGCTGTAAGTCCAAGTTTTTGTGGCTGTGTTTCAGACTTGCGAGGTGAGGCTATAAGCATACCAGTGGAATCTAGCGGAAGTTTAATTCTTATAGCATTTTCTTGGGCAAAAGCGAAAGCCAGCAAGGATAAAGCTAAAAAGAGCGAGACTTTGTTCATAATATATGGTAATATAGTAAACCTCCGTTTTTCTTCTGTTACATATTAGACGTAAAATAGCGGCAAAAAAATTCAGAAAAGTGAAAAAAAAGAAATTTCCGTTAAATTTTGGTTAAAAATCACATTTTTTTAATCTTTTTGTCATTTTTAAACCATTTTTGTCATTTTTTTTGTATATTTACTAATGTAACTATTTTCTGGAGGTTTTATGAATAGGTTTAAAAAAGTCGGAGTGGCAATGGTTTTTGCTTCCGGCATGGCTTTCGCCCAACTGTTGTGGACAGTTGATGCCCCGTATGGGCAAGTGCAGTTTCCGTGGGTGGTAGAGTGCACAAGTAAACCTGATTTTGACGAATCCAATGCAAACGATCCGTGCTATAAAAAAGAAGGTGGCTGGTGGTTTGGATATTTGGCTGGTTGGGAACCTACAGGTGAAGTAGGTCCTAAGAAATGCGTAGGTGCGGCAGGTATGCCCCCTGATGGCGGTAGCACAAGTGGAGTAAATAAGGTATATGCTAAGATAAATGGTGACTGGGTTAATTTTGCTGGTGCAGATTATCCAGAATGTGAAGGTCCTGCAATAACAGATAAAAGCAATGGTGTATCACTGATGAGTTCAGACGGTCTTGAACTTAGGCTTACAGTAGGTGCAGGATATATACTTGACCCTGATTATGAACCTAGCCTATCTGGATTTGGGGTTAATATGGGTGAATATCCAACTGGTGCTTTTAAACGGGATCTTGAGAATAAAAACGGCTTTTGTTTGACCTACATCAGTGACCACGAAAACACTAGGGTTGGTAATGTTGGAGCTCAAATGACTCTTGCGCTTGGTTGGGACGAAGGTATAAAAGGTAATCTCGTTAAGGGTTTTGATACTTGGTATGCTGTAATTCCACCATCTAATGGTGCGAAAGTTTCAAAAGATTTTACATGGACAGGTACCCCAGTAATGGGTGTTGATCCTACTGTGCCGAACGAAGCAGGTATGTTTATTCAGGATAATTGGACTAACTGGCCAGCCAACCAAGGTAAGCCAGCTGGAGCACCATTTCCTATAACCAGTGCAACAAAGGAGATGACCTCAGTTAAAATCAGCTTTAGTGGTTATGAAGCCAAAACAGTTAATTTTAAGTTGATGGAATTCGGTTTTGCTGGCTCATGCGGCAAAGGCGGCTTTGGCACTCCGATTGCTGGTGGTGTACACACAAATCCTATGAGTTTTGGTATGATTGGCAAAGTGCTTTCTCTTAATTCTTATGCTGGCAAAACCCCGGTTGTAGTTCAAATCATAAATCTCCAAGGCTCCATTGTTAAAACCCAAACTATGAGCAAAGGGGATAAAATGAACTTGCAGAACTTGCCTACCGGTATTTACATGGTTCGCGTTCCTGCTCAGGGCTATGTTGCTAAATATGCAATTAAATAATCTTTATTAAATAAAAAAGGCGTTGCAAAATTTATGCAACGCCTTTTTTTGTTACATGCTTTACTTTTTAATTAGCGCATTGAAAAGATAAACCAAAAGCGAACCGCTGTTATTTGCTGAATTAGTTGCATCATATTCCACAACCCACAGGAATTTTGTCGCTTTTCCAATATCAAAAGGTGTTTCTCCTTTGCCTTCTTCTTCGTTTGCTGCAAAAGAACCCATTCCTTTTAAATCTTTCACATTAATTCTCACCTCGCCCTCTGCTGCTTGTGCGGGAACATCTGCATACCAAAAATCTGCATCGTTCACCGCAACACGGAATTTATGTGCGCCACCTGCATAGTTATAAGAGAAGGCTATCATTCCATTCAGAGCATTTATCCCCACTTGTTCTATGTTGCTTATCTCATCACTAGAGACATTTATCCCTAGTGCCGCTTGGTCTCCTTGCCCTGTTAGATTATACCTATCCAATTTAATGCAGCGTTGTACAGGGTTTTCTGTAAGCTGATTGTTGATTATATAATGAAGAGGGGCAGCTTGAGTTGTTAGGTAGTTTTGCAAAATGGCATTCGTTTTGTCAAGTTCGCAAGCGGTGATAGGTGGTTTTGTTTCTTGTGCCTCGGTTGGGCAGCTCCAGAACGGGGTTAAATCTTCGTCTTTACTGTCTCTTAATGTGTAGCCGTAAGGGTAGGTATTGAATAACATCGATAAACCGCCCGACTTGCCGAGATCTGATATTAAAACAGGTTCAAGAACTTCCGCGGAAGAACTGCTAGTGCCGCCTTGAGAAGGGCTGGAACCCGATGTGTTTGAGTTGTTGTTCTCGCTAGAACAAGCAATAAATGCCAGTGCTATGCTTGCCAAGGTGATTTTTTTTAACATAAAGAAACCTCCATAGATATTCTAAGCTGTTAAAAAATAATATAGTAAACATCCGGTAAAAGGGTGGGGTTATTTTCTGCAAAAATCACGTAAAAACGCATTTTTTTTGAAAAATAGCCCAATTTTATGTTATTTCAATTTAAAAAATCTATATTATCTATATAATATATAGTGAGGCTCTTATGAAAATCTTTGTGTTGGCATTTCTATTGCTCGTGTCTCAGGCTTTGGCTGGTCCTGTGAGTCATTTTGGTGCGCTAAAGCGTTGTGGCAGTGATATATGCGGTGAAAAAACTGGAGAATCATTGAAAATTCAGGTCAAAGGGCCAAGCCTCTTTTGGAGCGACGGTACGGGTTCCCCTTTTTATAAAGCCGAATATGTGGATTGGTTTGTTGAGAATATGCAAATAAGCGTTATTCGTGCAGCAATGGCTATAAGGTGGAGGGACAAAAAAGACAATACTATAAATGAAGCGGGTGCAACTCCGGGCTATTATTTTGACAAGGTTACACAGATGAACCTTATGAAGGCAGTGATAGATGCAGCCATAGAAAACGATATATACGTTATAGTTGATTGGCATTCCCACTTTGCCAACGAAGAAACCAATGATGCAAAAACTTTTTTTGTGGATTCAATAAATGGAAACCCCAAATACAAGAATATTCCAAACATAATTTGGGAGGTGTGGAATGAACCTCTTGAGCAAGGCACAAACGCAGTGACCACCCATGCAAATACTATAATAACTGCGCTTCGCGCTGCTGGAAACCAAAACTTGGTGCTCATAGGCAGCCCAAAATGGTCTTCGCAGCCAAGTGAGCAAGCAGTAGATTGGGGTTCTTCAAGAGACAAAAATGTTGCCTTTGTCTTTCATTTTTACAAGAATGCGGCACATAACGGCTACCGCGATAACGCAAAAGCCGCAAAGAGTGCGGGCAATGCGATTTTTGGTTCTGAATGGGGTGCGATGAATACTGAATGTAATAACTCCGATGCGGGCGTAAATGAATGGACAAGTTGGATGGATTCCGATAAAATTAGCAACTGCATGTGGTATGCAGGTCCTGACAAAGACCCTAAAGGTACAGCTAACACTTGTGGTATGTTCACAAATGGCACGGGTATAAATAATATTTCAACAAGCAGGCTAACCAATTCGGGAAAATACTTTCAAACCTATATGGGCAACAACAAATGGGCTTCGTTTATACCTAGCGCACACCCAAGAGGCAATGATGTTTTTAAATCCATTAAAGACGGGGCTTCAATTACGTTCACTTCTGCCGATCTAGGTTTAGACGGAGAAATTTCAGAGGTTAGCGAGCCGGAATTCGGGACTGCTTCAAAAACCGCAAACAGCATTACTTATGCAACTCCTAAAAGCGGTTCGCCAAGTGAGAAAATTAAGTTTTTTTACAAAATAACCAAGGGCGGTATAACCGTTAGAAGCAAAGTCACAATAAACATAACAGATAGAAAACCAGTTCTGCCACAAAAAGCCCCTATTGCAGTTAGCCGCAAAGCCCCGACTGAGATAAATATGATAGGTCATTTATCGGTTCAAGATCCTACAGGGCAAGGCGTGGAGTTTGAGAGCGTTACTGTTGAGCCCTCTTCCATTGGAACGGTTACCATTTCGTCTGCTAAAAATGTCGCTACCTTTACCCCTGCGGCTTCTCAGCACGATGTTACTTCTGCCGAAGCAACCCTCAACTATACGGTCAAAGTCAAAGGTGGAACGAGCAATAATTCTGCAAGCGTTGTTTTGAAGCTCCAGAATTTTGCGCCAACGATAAGGAATTTTCCTATATCCAATTATGCACCCTCCGTTCCTAACACAGCACCTGTAGGCTTTGGAATGGATCAGAATAGGTTTGTTGGCAAAGATGCAGACGGAGATGCAATATCGTTCAAAAAGTTTTATTTGGCACCTGAATATCCGGGCAGATTAGAACAGGTGAAGCCAGACTCACTTGTTTATTATCCAGAAGCAGACAAAATAGGCAGAGTTGTTATTTTGGCAGTGATTACAGACGGCTCTTTGGATTCACCCACAGGCTGGGCAAGCGTAACTCTAACGGGCAGTGGCACGCAAATTAATGTAACTCCTCCAACAACAATACCGGGCTTTGTAGACCCGCCTCCAGAACCACCAGTAGATCCAACTGTTGTGTATCAATTCAATGGTGCTAGGAACATAGGCATTGCTCCCATTGGTTCTGGAAAAATAGAACTTTATTTTGCACATAGCGGAGTTGCAAAATTGGATGTTTATTCCCTTTCTGGGAAAAAAATGGGGAGCTTGCTGAACGAGCATCAGAATGCTGGTTCAAAACAGATTTCGCTAAATAGCCTTAATTTGCAAAAAGGTGTTTATATTTTGCGTTTAAGCCAAGGCTCGCAGGTTAAAACTCTGAGGGTTGTAAATTGACTATGTTAAAAAATATCTTTGCGGTTATTGCCGTAGCTCTGTTCTTGGCCTGCAGTTTAAATGACAGCCCTACTCCTGGGCCTGGAGGTGGAGATACTCCTGGACCTGAACCAAGTGGAGCGAAAGGTCCGGTTTCTTATTATGGCAAATTAAAAACTAGGCAGGGAACGTCTTATTTTGAGGGTTCAAAAAATGGCAACGAGGTGCAATTAAGAGGTGTGAGCTTTGGATGGAGTACATCTAGCTTTGAAAGTGCTCGTTTTTACGAAGCCATTGCTGTGAAGCGCGTGGTGGAAGATTGGAAAGCAGAAATTGTGCGAGCTGCTTATGGCACCGCTTCTGCTCAGTTTATTAGCAATACGGCTGCAGAAAACCGCGCTAGAATAGAAAGGGTGGTGGATGCGGCGATTGAAAACGATGTTTATGTAATTATAGACTTTCATTCACATAACGCTCATAATGAGCTTCAAAGCTCAAAAGATTTTTTTGGATATATGGCAGAAAAATACGGTTCTTATGATAATGTGATTTTTGAGATTTTCAATGAGCCTGTTTGCAGAGCGAGCAGTGCAACCAATTGTGCTGCTTCAGAGCGAATAAGTTGGGCAGAAATCAAAAGCTATGCAGAAGAAATTATCCCTATAATACGTGCACATTCCAACAACCTCATTCTTGTTGGCACTCCTCAATGGTCTCAAAGAGTTCAAGATGTTATAGGCAATAAGATTAATCATGAAAATGTGGGTTATGTCTTTCACTTTTATTCTGCTTCGCACCCCTTGGCTACTTGGCGCAGCAATATTGAAAATGCTTTGAACTCAGGGATTCCTATTTTCATAACCGAATATGGTACGGTATCATCAGATGGCGGGCAAAATAATAATTATAATACGCATAATGCAGGGCGAACAGAAGAATGGCATGCCTTTATGGACGAGAAAAAAATATCTTCAGCAGCTTGGCAGATAAGTGATAAATACGAAGGTTCTGCATTTTTTGGTATTCAAGACGCTTCAAGAAAGTTTGATTTGAACGGAGACTGGGCAGACCAGGGCAAAATGACTGAGTCTGGGAAATACATATTCAATAAATTGAATGGGTATTCTCAAAGTGCTTCTTGGAGGAAATAGAGTTGCAAAAAATGTATATTATGGATATGATTTTTAAAAATTGCAGATTAGCTCATGTAGTTTCATTAGCAGTGTTGTTTTTGTTTTTTACCAATGCTTCTGCTGCCTTTGATACTTACAGAAACCGTGATTCCGAACGGTTTTTGAAAAAATCCGTAAAACCTTTCCATTCCGACCAAGACGTGGTGGTTGTGATTATGCGTGAGAGCATACCCAGAGGCGGAGGCTACACCTATCAATATCCGCGCGAAAATCCAGAACCCAAATTAACAGATAAATATGCTATGGAAGGCGATTTATCTATGGAAATAGAGCTAGTTGCAAGTGATTATTCTGGAGTTGCAATATGTATAGCCGGTTCCGCAGATTTAACCCCCTATATGGAAGAGGGTGTTTTGGAATTTTGGATTAAAAGCGCAAAAGGCGGGGAAGTTGCTCAATACGTGCTTGTTGACGATGGGGTGAAAAGCGGTGGCGAATCTTTGCAGGTGAAAATAGGTTCCAAAAGTTTTGGGGAGTTAACAACTGATTGGCAAAGAATAAGCATACCCCTTAAACTTTTTGGGACTATGGGTGTTTATTGGGATGCCAAAAACCGCAGAGAAGTTTTTATGCCTTTCTCTTGGAATAATGTAAAGGGCTTTAGAATAGAAGTACGCAAAGATGAAAATCAATATTTCAAAGTTTGGATAGACGATATAGTAATCAAAAAGGTTGGCGAAGAATACAATGGCCCGGAGGGTTATCCTTTCCGCAATATTTTGTGAGGATTGCATGAGAATAAAAATTTTATTCAGTTTGTTCTTTTTCATATCTTTTGTATATGCTCAAAGCGAAAGTGATATAGAGGCACGTTTAGATTCGCTTGGAGAATATGCAAGCTCCACGGTTATAGGCAAAGACGATTCTCCCGTTGCTGTTTCTGGTGATTTCACAGTGCGTTTTTATCATTACGATTATGCTAAAACTGGTACCTTGCAGGGTAGCAATGGAATGCGTACCTTTGTCAATTCAGCCTTAAATGCTTTTATTGTTGTTTCTCCAGCATCTTATTTAACCGTGTTTTCCAATCTGTACCTGCCCTTTGATTTTGGCGGATTTTTCTCTAACCAGCAAGCCTTTAAACCCAATGCCGAAAATTTTGGAAACTCAGGTGAAAGGGTGCCATATTTCCATCCCTCCGCCGATTTTTATGGTACTTCCTTAAATGAAACTATGCTTGCCGGCATGGATATGCGCGGCGGCACTTTTGGCGCAACCTTGTTTATGGGTGGTGTTATTTGGACAACACAAAGCCCGCTCACCATATATGAACGTGAAACAAGCCCGCGCTTTATCTCTCAATATGAACTTTATGAAGAAGAAAAGGTTGTTAGCACCTATTACAAAGAAAAAGGTTTTAAACCAGTGAAAGAAGGAGGCAGAGCATTCTGGACAAATCGTCCGTTTGGTGGAATATTGCTAGATGTACACACCCTGCCTTGGGATTTAAAAGGTCAGGTACTGCTTTCGCAGCCAAATAGCGTGGATATTGGAACAAGAGATGGTATGCGCCTTAACACAAGGGATAACAGCGAACTTGCTATGATTGGTACCTACGATAATCGCGGCAGGGTTGTGGGTTGGCGTTTTGCAAAAGAGAAAATTGATTTTGACCAAGCTAGTTTAACAGTTGGCGCAAATTATATGGGAATTACTTTTGACCCAGAGCAGATATACGAACAAACCACATATAGTGTTCTTAAATATCCCGATAGTAGCTTAAAATTTGAAAATCTGCACATTGCCAGCATAGATTTGAAAGGTAATATAAATCCGCAATTCTTTTTGTCTTTTGATGTAGCTTTCAGTTGGGACGATACCTCAAGTTTCCGTCCAGTATTTCCATGCAGTCCAGCGAGCAGTAATGAAAATTGCTATGATGCTAATAACTACAATTCATCTATTTCTACGCCCGCTTTGGGTTTTTATGTAAAAGCCCAAGATAAGCACTGGAAGCCAATAACCTTGGAACTCATTTATTTGCCAAAAGATTTTTATTCACCTTATTCGATGTCTAATCCCGATAGAGTTTCTGCTTGGCGCAAAGACCAATTTTATGTTGGTGCGGGAACTTTCCGCTATGGTCCCAATATGGTTGGAGCAAATATTAAATTGGAACCTGAATTTGACCGAGGGCGTTTTGATATACAATATGGTATTCACAAACAAGTGGAAGAAGGCGCAGATATAATAAATTTCAGATATAATTTAATAGGTAGGTATTTATGGGAAACCTCCACCAGTTGGACCAAGCATAAGCCTTTCTTTAGAGCAGATTCTGGCAATGCCGAGCCAACAGACCGTTATACTTATAGGGTGGCAGCGGGGTACACAAGACCTGTATATAAACTAGGCGACCAAGTTGGAGGCCTACGTAGCGGCTATGCCGAAACTTGGGATGCTTTTGTTCCTTACGAAAATGCTCAAGATGCCTTTTACTGTTCGCAACTTAATTTTTTCCAAGGTAATTCAGATGTGCCATGCAATATGCCAACTAGCGAAAAATGGAATTCTTCGGTAGCCATAGATATGGGCTATGATATTGGGCATTGGTTTGGCACAGATAGAAATGTTATGTTGCAATTATACACCGCTCTTTCTGGTGTTTCAAAATCCTTTATTCCGGTGGCTTACACAGATAAATACGATAACGATATGCTCATGTGGAATTGGTTTGTGCAGTCGGAGCCTGCAATAGCCTTTACTCCTAAATTACATGGGGTTTTAATTTTAGGCTTTGAAATGTTCCGTGCAGAAAAAGCTTATGCCGAGTTAGGCATAAAAGCTTCAAATAATTCCAATCTAGCTCCTCCAATGCCATATTCTGGAATATATCCGGGAGGTCTTTATGAATATAAATTTTCTCCAATAAATATTCTCAATACCGCCATAGGCTTGGGTTTTGATTGGGATTATGCAGCACGTGCAGGTTTGCACGTACGTTATAAATATTTAACAAACAACGACCAGAATTTGCCGCAGAATAATTGGAATGTTCACTATGTTCAAGCCGAAACAAAGGTTTGGTTTTAATAAGCGAGGCTGTGAAATATGAATAAGAAATTGATTTTTGCCTTTTTAGCCTCTTGCTCTCTGATTTTTGCAACAGACCCTGAGCAAGAAATAGAGAATAGAGTGGAGATTCTTAGTGCTAAAAAAGGGCTTGAAATAAGCGGAACAGTTCGTAGTGCTTCTTTTAACTCTTATTTTGAATCCCCAAATGAAGTGCCTAACCGTACAGAAGGTGGCAATAACGGTTATTCCACAAATAAAATGCCTAATCACGAGATTTCTGAATTTGTGCAAGTGGATTTAAATTTCAAATTTCGCCCTTGGGATGCAATAACCGCTAATTTACAACTGCGCTTGGGCGCAGGCGCACAGGAATATTTTGCAGCCGCTGCAACAATAGTAAATGTTCCCTGGATGAATATTGAAGGCAATTTAGGTGAGAGTTTCTATTGGGTTGTGGGTGATTTTAGGCAGTCTTATTCTCCGCTAACCCTTTATATGCCTGGCATAGACATTATGTATGAGCCAACAGCTTTTGCCCGCCAGCGTGAAATGGCCCAAAAAGAAGCCTTACTAGAAGGCAATCAGAGAAATTTGCAGGGTTTTAATTTGCAATTCCGTCCACAGCTAGGAGAGACACTCGGTGAATTACGTGTTGAGGCTTTGGGAGCAAGGCTTCGCCGCGCAGGTTATTTAGATGCAAGTGGTGCTATGGGCAATATGCTCCCCAACGAGGGCATTCCGGGTGCCACACAAGCAGGGCGTTTTGATAAGTTCTTGCTTGCGGGCAATCTTGAATTTTTGCCTCTCAATAAAAACCTACTAATAGGCGGAACTTATCTCTCAATTTTTGATGATGAAAGCTCTTCCAAATATTATTCTTGCCCACAGTGCAGAATAGATTCTACCTCTAGGGAATTTCTGCTAAATACCTTAGATTCAATTCCGCAAAAAACATCCGTTTATGCAGTTAGGGCAGGTGCCGATGTTGCAGGAATATTGGATAATGGTTCTTTGATAGCGAATTTAATGGGTGAATTTGCTATGTCTAAAGATGAATCTCCCATACTTGAAGAAGGTAAAGCCCTCCTTGCTCAATTGGATTTGGGTTATAAAGGTGATATAAATGTGGTGCTTTCTAGTTCCTTTATTCGCAACGATTCAGCATGGTTTAATAATGTGGCGCAGTCGCCCTCATTTTTTGCTCGCAGGGTGTTGAATACCGATAAAGACTTGGGTTGTGGTAATATGGGCAATAATCCTAAGGGTGCCTGCAATGACCTATCTTTTAATTTGAGCAAATATGGAGTTTATTCCCCATTATATTCTACATTTGATGCGCTTTATTTCTTTACGCCCAAACATTCACCCATGCAGATTACGCTTGAGCCAGGTGCACCCGGATTCGGTGCTCAAACTAAAAGCTATAATATTAGCCCTTATGCAAAAAATTCTTGGAATCCTTCCGTTCTAACACGGGCAGAACTTGCTCTGTTAGAAGAACTTTCCGACCTCAACTTGCAAATGGCTTTGCCAAACGGCTTTGCCACTTCTAATCGCCAGGGTTATCAGGAAGTTTTAACCGCAAACTGGAAAGGGCTGGCAGAAGTTAAGGCTTTGTTTGCAAATTATGAGCAACTTTCCGCTATTGTTGGCACAAATATTGCAAAATATTCAGAATATGGCGGTGGCGCAAAAGTAAATGTTCTTGGATTTCTCGGTTATGAGCAGAATCCTCTTGAACTGAGCGGTAGCTATAAACACAGCGCAAAAGAGCAAAATATAGATTCTCTTGGTACAGCAGAATTTAATAGCAATTTTATAAATGCTGGTTTATACTGGCGCTTTTTCAGAAAATTCGGTTTAACACTTGGTTATCAGCAAATAAGTTCGGAACTGAATACTGCTGGCGCAAATGTCCAAGTTATGCAAACCTCAAATTTAAAAGCCTCCATTGTGCCTATTATAAATGCAACGCAAAACCAATGGATGGCAGGAATAGATTACACCGTGGCTAAAAATGCTTGGCTTTCCATAAACTATGGCATTATGAGCGTAGAGAACACTTACAAACTGGAAACCGATTATTATACTTATTTATATCCAGACCCTAATGGCGATGGAAATTCCAAAAAAATATTTGCTGGAACAAATATGGAAATTTATGATGTTGTGAATGTTATTGGCAGTGGAGTTACGGAGTTAAAGCATAAATTTTCGCGAAGTATTATTGAAGCAACCATCAATGTGGAATTTTAAGAGGTGAATATGAGATATGCAATAATAGTTTTAGGTTTGTTTTGCAGCATGTCTTTTGCTCAGATTTCTGCTGCGCTAGACAGCATAGAAGAAAATGTAATTGGTTTTGCTTTAAATGGTCAGGCTAAGGGTGGTATATTATCTTCTACTCTATCTTCCGAGGCATTGTCAAAAGGTGAAGATGTTTCGGAATATTTAGCTTTTAACGACTTTTTATTGAAAATCTCCATTCGCCCAAACAACGAAACAAAAGCTACCTTTGATTTGCGTTTTCACAAAGACTGGCAGGCTGCATATCGTGAGGGTAATAATGCTCCAATAGTAAGGTGGTGGAGCTACGATGGAAATATAATGGATAAAAAGCTGAAATTCAATTTGGGAACAATGCGCCTTGCTTATACACCGCTCACCATTTATTTGCCAGAACCAGATATACTCATGGAACCGGAAGTATTTTCTGAATTGAAAAGGGAAGCTATGGAAGATAGATATTTAGATGGCACAAATAGGCGGCTTTTGCAGGGCTTGAATACGGAATATAGATTCAGTGCTGGTATATTTGATAATATTCTTTTCCAGGGAACCATTGTGCGACTCCGTAAAGTAGCAGAGGCATCTGACAGGCTATCTTTTGATTTTGACCCGAATAAGGATAGATTTTCTACGGCTGTGCGGGGTGGTGTTGAAACTTATGGTGTTTATTTTGGCTTGAACGAGGTTTATACATTTAACAGATTTAGCAGTTCTTTGTACTCCAACCCTATTAAAGCCATTGATTATGAACAAAACAATGTGCAAAGTTTAGAACTGAACTATAATAGCAAAAAACTTCTTACCGGTTCGGTGAGTTTTGGCATTGGAGCGGAATATGCCCTATCTAGCTGGAACCACTGGCGACACGATACCACCAGCAGAGAACCAGAAACATTTTTGAAATATGAACCAGTTACTCTGTTGCCTTCTGGTACTCCTCCAACTGGTACTGCTCCAACAAATATTTATCCATATTATGTAACAGAAACAAACACAAAACCTTATTACAAACTTTCTGAAATAAAAAGTTTAGAATCCAAAGGAGCTTTGCTTGGCAATGGGTTTGTGCAATATAGTGAAAATCCGTTTGAAGTAAAACTCTCAGGGCATTTTTTGAAAACAGATAAGGATTTTGAATCTGAGCTTGCAGCTTCTCCTGCATATTTACCAAATTTGCCAATACTTAACAGCGATGCTGCTTTGGAATATAATTTGCAGCAGTTCCGTACCAGTTCTTTAGAAAATATGTATTATTCCCTTTATTACACTTTGCCTTTGAATGCCATTACAATAGTGAGCGGCTTGCAGGGAACACCAGGCACTATTCTTGGTGGACAAAGACCTATTTACCAAAATTCTAGATTGGATAACAACTATAAACTTGCCCAGTACTATCGCAATTCATACACCCAGCAAACCTACACTCTCTTAGAACGCGGAGAGCAAATTTTAGACCCTGCCGTGAATTTGGCACTCCCTTATGGCTATGCTACCCCAGATAGAACCGGTGGCGATGCAGATTTAAATTTTGTTTGGAATCGCTCAGTTAGTGTTAAAGCTATTTTTGGAACTTATTCTTCTGAACTCCAAGGCAAATTCACTCGTCTTGGCGGTGGCACAGAGATTAATATTGCGCGCCTAGCAGATTTAAGCAAAGCCTTGACAATTTCTGGTTCTTATGAACAGAACAAACAAGAAGAAGGATTATACGACCCGCAAACTAACCGCACTATGGCTGGATTTAAAGTAGGAATATGGCGCGGGCTTTCTTTGATTGGAGGTTTCCAGCAATTAGAAAAAGAATATAAGAATCCTTATAGTTATAAGATTATAAATGGTATAGATACAACCTCTTATACTATGAATAAAACAAGCGAGCGTTTGATTATAGGCGGCCCGCAGGTTAAAATAAGCGAAAGAGCAAATTTCAATTTGCAAGGCGGATTGCTTTCCAATGCGATTACATTCGCTATAGATGGGAATGGAAAAGAAATAGATTTGAGTAAGTATATAATATCTAGTACGGTAACTGTGGAGTTTTAGGGAGAATTGCCATGAAAAAGAGATTATCAATTTTCTTGTGTGTGTTTGCTGCTTTGTTTTTTGGTTCTTGCGCAGATTTATCTGTGGACGAAGATGTGGCACTTAAAGTCAGATTGCCAGATGATTTTGGCTGGCAGATATATGGTGAAATAAATAACGATGTGCAGATGAGCCAAATTATTTTTGATGTTAGAGGAAAAAATAAAGAATATAAAGGTACAGATTCCACTAAAAAAGCGGTTAATAATTGTGTTAATGTTTTAAATGATACGATTTTTGCAAAAGAAATTTTTAAGGATTATTTGCAATGCCCTATGGATGGTTGGGACAAAAAGGGCCAATGCCCAGGAATATATGCCAACAACAGCAATTATAACAAACTGACAGTTACTTCGGTCACAACAACTAGACCAGATACCTCAATTACAATGATTCCTGACCCAGATGACCCAGATGCTCCACTAAAACCAGACACGACAATTACGCTAATTCCAACAGTTACATTAGACTCAACTTTGTGTAATATAGATGCTTGTTGGAGCAAAGGTTGGGATGATGTGGATAGCTTTTTGCTAGATAGTTTAAATAAATTTTTAGAAACCTCAAAAACAAATTTAGGCGTAATTAACGCTATGTGCCAGCTTATACCACCCTCCGATGCAAAAAATTATCTGCATAATTTTAAGTTTAACCAAACTCTTGTTGAACAGCATTATATTTTATTTGGCCGCTACGATGGCAGGCCTTATAAATACTGCGAAGACGGACATAAGGGCGAAGCAAGAAATCAAGAAAAACATGCGGATAAGCGAGGAAATAATTATGATTATGGCAGATATGCTTTTTGCTTGAATAAAACCGACCAAAAAATATATGTTGTGGTAAAATGAGGTTTGCAAATGAATAAATTTTTGCCGTTTTTTGTTTTGTTATGCGTAGCTACGCTTTTTGCCCAAAATAGGGTAATAGCTTATTTTCCCCATTGGGTGCAATATTCGCAATTTACACCAAAGGATGTGCGTTACAATTTTGTGACAGATATTCGTTATGGCTATTTAACGCCATCTGGTTCGGAATTGCTTTTTGCCGATGAATCTGACAAAGAAAATTTTTTGGCTCTTGTTAGCCAGGCAAAAGCTGCCAAAGTAAAGCTCACGGTTGCTGTGGGTGGAGTGGGTAGCGAAGCTGCCATGAAAGAGGCTTATGAGTCAACAAATTTGGCAGCAGCGGTTAAAAAATTTCAAAAGGAATATGGTGTAGATGCTTTTGAATTGGACGGCGGTACAATTAGCGCAGAAGATTTGCCAAAATTATTGAAGCAAGCAACGGATTTGGCAAATGAAGGCATTGGAATAAGCATTGCCATTCCCGGCATTGAATCTTTAGCCAGCGCAGTTTCTGGCGCAGACTTGAGCAAAATAGATAATTTTTCATTGTGGTTCACAGATGAAGCATCGGCAAATGACCCGCAGGTAAAACCAAATTCAAATACCAGCAATAACATTAAAATTTTAGCCGCTTTTGCAAGTGCTGGAGTTCCAAAAAGCAAATTGGTGCCAATAATGCCATTTTATGGCAGAACATTTTACAAAGCAAATGGGCTAGGTTCTTCTCACCAAGGAGCGGGTTCTGGCAACGATGGTGTTTTGCAATATAAAGAGATTATGGAGAAATTCAACAAAAAAGAAGCCTATGCCGTGTCTTTTGATGAATCTTCAAAAAGCGAAGTTGCTGTGAACGATAATGAAACCATAGTTTTCAACGGTATTCCCTCTGTTAAGGCTATGGCAGAGGCTGTTAAGTCAAATGGTTATGGTGGAGTTGCCGCTTTTGATATTTCTGGGGACCACAAAGAACCCATAATTTCGCTTTTGGTGACCATTGGCCAAATTTTGCGTCCCGAAATAGATTACAAAAAGAAAAAGAAATAATTAACCGCTAGATTCGCTAACCGCTGCCTGTGGTGCATCTGGGGTATCTGGTGTTTCGGATGTTTCGGACGTTTTTGTTGATTTTGTTGTTTCGGAGCTTTTCAGTTTAGCCTTCTGTTTTTCTGCTAGTTCTTGATGGGCATCTGCGGCCATTTTTGCGGCATTTGCTGCTATTTGCTTGTCTGCTGGGGAGGGGTCTGCTGGGGCAAGGGCTGCTTTTTGGATTATGTTTGCTTTTATTATGGTTGCTTCTGGAGTTTTTTCTCTGCTCGTATCTAAATTTACATGCCCTGCATTTGCATATTTATTGCCATCTGGCCCCGTTACATAATCATAACTTGCTCCCCCGCGTGCATAGCCCCCTGCTGCGCTTAAATGAGCTTGTTCGTGCGTATGAACCCTTTTGTCTATTTTTTTGAGTTCTTCTACTTTTCTTTGGTCTTCTTCGCTCAGTTCCTGTTTTTTGCCCAAAGTTTTCCAATTTTCATCGGATAAAGAGAGTTTATAGCCAAATTTTTCTTCATCTGAGCGTTCTTGCTCTTCATTTATGGCATCTTTGCTCTTTTCTGCATTGGTCGTTGCAATCAAAGAATAGTCATTTTGTGAAGTAGAAACTCCATTAATCATAAATAAAATACTCCTTTGCCCTTTATATCGGCAGATTTTTGAAAAACTTTAGTTATAAATGCAACATATTTACTTTTCCGCCAAATTTAATGGAAATTGGCATTTCTAGCTTGTCTTTGAAGTCTTCTCCATCTATTTGAATAAATTCGTCTTTTTCTAGGTGAATTTCAATTTCTTTGGCTTTTATAACAAAACTGCTTGCCCCAATTGAAATGGCTCTCAAAAAATTTTGAATGGATTTGATTCTCAAAACTTCTAGCAAGCCATCTGCCATATCGGATTTTCCAAAGGGATTGCTACCACCGGCAAAGCTGGGAATATTTCCTGCTATAATTGTGCAGTTGTTTTGCAGGGAAAAAGTGTTTTTTTTGCCAAATTCATCTATTATATTAAGTTCTCCAGATTTTAAATGATAGTTTTTATTGGCAAAAAATCTTTTTACATAGTGCAATTTGTTTTTGAGTACGGAATTTCCCGCTATTTTTCCCTCTTTTCTGTCTCTATTGAAATCATAGGCAATATGAGCATCTATGCCAGCGGAAAAATAGTTTGCCATTGCAAATTTCCCATTTACCTGCCATAAATCAAATTCTCTGGATTTTGCCACAACAAGTTTGCGAACTATGTACAGCAAGCCTCTATCCACAAGGGCGGAATAGAGGTTTAAAACCCTTGCTAGGTCGTTTCCTGTTCCAAGGGGTATAAGCCCAATCTTTATATGCCTAAATTCCTCGTGCCTCAAAAGAACGCTGAACACAGCCGTCATTGTGCCATCGCCTCCAACTGCTATAAGGCACTCCGAGCCTGCTAGGGCATCTCTAATCTGTTCCTCAAAAAGGTCAATAACGCTGAATTCCCGCTTCCACTCATCTTCCTTAAAATCCATAGAACGCATAATTTCCGGCAAAAAATCAAAAACTTCCTTGCCTTGCCCTCCACCGCTTATAGGGTTTATCAAAAAATGGAATTTCCTGAAAATGGACATACCTTTGGTAAATATAAAAAAATCCCGTAGAGGCAACCACGGGGGGTTGCCTCTACGGGATTTTTTTACTATATTATCTTGAACATTTGTTCAGGTAAAATATGGAACTCTTACAAAAACTTGAAATTCTTGCTGGTGCGGCAAAGTACGATGTCTCATGTTCCTCCAGTGGAGGCTCAAGGACAACGCAAAGGGGAGGTTTTGGGAATTCCTGCCCTGCTGGGGTGTGCCATTCCTTCACAGAAGATGGGCGGTGCATTTCTTTGCTTAAAATTTTGCTCACAAATGTTTGCCTTTATGATTGTGCTTATTGCGCAAACCGCAAAAGCAATGATGTTCCAAGAGCTACATTTAAGGTAGAAGAAGTTGTCAAATTGACAATTGAATTTTACAAAAGGAATTATATAGAGGGCTTATTTTTGAGTTCTGGGGTCATAAAAAATCCCGATTATACAATGGAGGCTTTGCTCCGAGTTGCAAAAAGTTTGCGCGAGGAGCATAAATTCGGGGGCTATATTCACTTAAAAGCCATTCCCGGTGCCAGCCAAGATTTAATAAATTTAGCAGGCTATTATGCAGACAGAATGAGTCTAAACATTGAAATTCCCTCCGAACCCTCTCTAAAAATACTTGCTCCTGATAAAGATTTTGAATCCGTTTATTCGCCAATGAACCGACTGCGAACAAAAATTTTGGAGCACAAAGGAAACTTAAAGAGAAGGGGATTGAAAAAATTTGTTCCAGCAGGGCAAAGTACTCAGATGATTGTGGGGGCAAGCCCTGAAAATGATTTGAATATAATAACCCTAGCGGCAAGTCTTTACAAAATTCAGGAGTTGAAGCGGGTTTATTATTCTGGATATATTCCGGTAAATGAAGATTCGCGTTTACCCGTGATTTCTGTTCCGCCCTTAAAAAGAGAAAACCGCCTTTACCAGGCGGATTGGTTAATGCGTTTTTACGGTTTTAACTATGATGAAATTTTGGATAAAAACAACCCCTGGCTAGACCCTGAATTTGACCCAAAAATGGCTTGGGCTTTAAGGCATCCTGAATTTTTCCCCATAGATTTGGACTTCGCAAGCTATGAGGAAATTTTACGTGTTCCAGGTGTGGGGGTGAAAAGTGCGAAATTCATTGTGCATAGCCGCCGTTTTGGCAAAATTCGCTTGGAGCATTTAAAGAAAATGGGTGTTGCATTAAAGCGAGCGAAGTTTTTTATTGCAAATCCAGACTTACCAACAGAGTGGCAAAAATTATATCCTGAGCAGGTTAGGGCGCAGTTGAGTAATAGAACAATTCTTTAAAATATCTGTCCCAATAATGTCGGTTTGCATCGTAGCGGAATTTGCGTTTTTCTGCTACATTTATGTCTTTTAAATAATAAAAATCCACTTCTGCATAAGCGGAATAAACTTTTGCGGTATCTCCGTGAAATTCCCTTAAATCTTTGATTACAAAATAAGGAGTATCTAAAACATTTTGCTTGCCAGAGCCTTTTATAATTTGAGCCACCATGCTTTCCAAATCTTGCTGCAAAGTTTTTTCCAAACGCTCGTGAACTCTGAATGCTGGGTCTGCGCAAGAGACCAGCAGTGATAGCAATATGAGAGTTAAGAGCTTATACCACAAAATATTAGAACGAATAAGTTGCAGAAATTCTGCTTATTAAACGACCTTCACCTTGGAACGGATTGCGGAACATAACATCTTCGGCTACGGTGGCATCTATTTTCAACTTTTCTTCAATATTTATTCCAAAACCAAAACCAACATTATCGGCTTTGGTGCCATCGTTAGACGGATTGGTTACAAAGTAATTTCCGTTGACAGGGCAACCGCCGCGAGTTGGGCATAAAACGTTGCTGATGTTGCTTTGAACATCTTCGCCGCTGTTATTGTAGTCTGCATAAGCAATGGTTTTTTGACCGCCAACGCGGATAACAAACCAATCCCACCAAATATTTCTTTCAATGCCAAAGCTAATTGTGCCACCTGCTTGCCACAAAATTGTTTTATCACTTCCCCAAGAATCATCTCCATCGCCCATATATACTGTTTCGCCAGAAGTTTTAATCCATGTTTCTCCTGCGCGTTGTTTATTATAGAAACCTTTTAAGCCCAGCCAAAAGAAGCCTCTGTCAAAAGCTGCGTCCACACCCATGCCCGCGCCGATATCTAGTTCATCACGACCAGGTGCATTCATATTGCGAAAAGAGATTACAGGAATTAAATGGCCATTTATAGCACCAATTCTTGAAAACATGCGGGCATCAAAAAAGAAAGAAAGTAGGTCGGTATCAAAAAATTTACGCTCACTAGGACCATATTGCATACGAGCGGTACCAATAGAAGCTTCTATGGAATAATTACTTGAAATTTCAATATTCGTGCCTGCGTCTAATTGCAAAGCAGATACAAAACCGTCTGTGGTAATTTCACCATCGCCAGATACGCCATCTTGATGAGCTACATATATGTGAAGACCGAATGCTTTGTTGTCTATATTTGCACCCAAAAAGCCATCAAAATTTGTTACAGGTTCTGGAGCCCTTTTGGGAATTCCGTTATTTCCAATTATATAATCTGGGAAATATTTCCACAGTCTTTCTTCTTTGCGATTTAACACACCAGCAATGGAGAGTGAATTATCTTGGCTAATCTTTAGCGAAAATATACCGCCAAACCAAGCATCAATGGGGTCTCTATTTTCCCCTGGCCCTACATTTATAGAATTATAGTTACCTAACTCGCCTATTAAAAAATTGGGATATAGGTTGATGTTGGCAGCGTTGTCGAAAATTGAAATGTCGTCCATAATAAAGGTGGAACTCTTTCCCAAAGACTCTACACGAGCATTGGTTGCAAAGGCAGACATACTACCCATTACGGCTGCTGCGGCAATAGCAAATCGCAAAGTTTTCATTGAACATCTCCATTAAATGTATTTAAGCCCTTAATTTAGAAAAAAAAATTGCATATCATTCGTTTATGTCTTCTAAACGTACAGAACCCACTTTGCTAACTCCTTTTTCTTCTTGAGTCACTCCGTAAAGCCTATCGGAGGCAGCCATTGTTCTTTTGTTGTGGGTTATAATCACAAACTGGGTTTGGGAGCTAAAGCGGCGCAATAGTGCCATAAAGCGCCCTATATTGGCATCGTCCAATGGTCCGTCAATTTCGTCTAATATGCAGTATGGAGAGGGCTTTACCATGTAAAGGGCAAAAAGCAGGGCAGTGGCGGTTAAAGCGCGCTCCCCTCCAGATAAAGCCCTAACTCCTCTCATTTTTTTGCCTGTTGGACGGGCATTTATTTCAATTTCGGCTTCTAAAGGGTCTAAATCGTTTTGCATAGTTAGCAGAGCCTCGCCATCGCGCATTAAGCTTGCAAAAACTTCTTGATAGTTGTGCTGTATTTTGCGGAAGGTGTCCACAAAACGGTCTCTAGCCACTATATCTAGCCTTTTCATAACTGCAAGTATGCTGCTTTTTGCTTTGCTCACGTCGTTGTATTGGGCTTCTTTGGAAATTACCCTTTCTCGTTCCGCTTCAAAATCTTCTGCTGCAGAGATTGACACAGGGCCTATTGCTTTTATTTTTTCGCGCAAGGCATGTATTTCAACATTTGCTTCGCGTTCATATATTGGTACAAGCGTAAAACCCTGCTCCGCAGGCTCTTTGTCCATATCAAATTCATATTCCTGAAAAATACGCTCTCTTATTCTGTCAAGCACATTTGAGGAATCTTGCATTGCAAGCTCCAAGCTGTGGGTATTTTTCTCTTTTTCGCGCTGGGAACTGTTTATTTCACGGAGTTCGCTTCGCCATTCTTCTATATCTCCAGCCATAACGGTGTATTTTTCCTTAGCTTCGTCTCTCAATTTTTCTTTTTTTGTCAAAAGTTCGTTCTGTTCCTCTATATGAATAGCCTTGTCTTCAAGCTCCCGTTTTAAAAGCTGTTTTTTATCATTTATTTCTTCAAGCTCATTTGTGCGCAAAACAGTGGTGTTGTTAATGGTTTTTATCTGTTCCTTAACAGAACCTAAACGGTTTAGTGAAGTAGCGAGTTTTGCAACCAAATCTTCTTGTTCTTTTAGAGCTTGCTCCTGTTTTTGCAATTCAGAATCTGTTTTCACAAATTCCTGTTCTGCTTGCTCCAGTTCAAGACCTGCAGCATTAAGCTCGGTGTTTGAGTCTTTGGAAGTTTTTAGTTCTTGCAAGCGAGTTTCCAATTTTGAAATATCTTGCTCGTTTTTTTCTTTTTGGGCACACAGGTTAAAAATGCTGGCATTTGCTATTTCTGCATCTGAATTAGCTTTTGTTGAGCTTGTGTCTGCGCTCTGTTTTTCTTCTAGAGAATTTGAAATTAAAATGGAAAGTTCTTGCAATTTTTCGTTTGTTGCATTAATTTGTGCATTTGTAGATTCTATTTTTTCTATTAGAGAATCAATGCCAGTTTTTAAATTTTTCATCTCTGCATTTTGTTGCAAAATGCCCAAATTTTCCTTTTGCTCCCTTCCAACTTTTGCAATGCCAAGGGAACTGAAAGACTCGCAATTTTCGGTGCAAAACCATAAATCCCTGCCAGCATATTTTTTTGCAAGTTCTGCCGCAGTTTCAATATCTTTGGCAAAAAAATATTTTGAAAGCAGTGAGTTTAACAAGGCAAGGGATTTTTCATTGCATTTTACAAGGGATACAAGCGGCACTGCATCTGGCTCGCCGATGTTTATTTTTTCTTCAAACAGATTGGTGTTCCATGCAAGCAATGCGCGGCCGAAGTTTTCGCTATTTAGGAGTTTTGCACTGCTCAAAACAGTCTCTTGATTTTGCATTAAAAGGGCTTGCACAGAAGAACCGAGGCAAAATTCAACCAAGGGTGCAAACTTACTTTCTAAAACTTCTATTTGATTGGAGAACAAAAGAATTCCTTCTTCAGTTTTTTGATTTAAAAGCCATTTATTTCCCTCTAAATTATCCATATTTTCGCTTATGCTTTGCAGAGTTTCAAGCCTAGCTTCCAATCGGTTTTTGTTGCCAAGAGCTTCCATTCTTTGGGTTTTCAAAGATTCAAGGGTTTCGTTCAAAGATTCTTTTTCGTTTGTTAAAACACTTATTTTCTCTGCAAGTATTTCAGACTTTTTTTTGCTCTCTTCTCTTTCATTTTCTTTGTTGCTCTTTAATGTTTTTTGTTCTTGTATTTGAGCCTCAAGGTTTTGAATATCTTTTGTTGCTTGCTGCTGCCGTTCATTTAACATTTTCATTTCGGCATTTATTATTTGCAAGTGGCTTTGCAGTTTTCCTTGTTCTTGAACAGATAGCAATCTTTTATCTGAGAGTTCCCTATGCTTTTTGCGCAAGCCTTCCACCGAGTTTCGCAAATTTAACAATGTTTCGGTTTCTTTTTTCCCTTGTTCTTCTATGTTTCCCAAACTTTGCATTTCCGTGTTCAATTCAAAAATTTTCTTTTCGCTATCGCTAATTTCGCGCTCGCATCGAGCTTTGTTTTCTTCAAGTTCTTTTACCCTATTTTGAAGATTTATGTAATCTGAATTCAGTTTTGCGATTTCTGCGGCAGTGTCGTAATAAACTTTTTCGCATTCTCTAAAATATTCTTCTTCACTTGAAATCAAAAGCCGTTTTTCTTCTATTTTGGTTTCAAGCTCTGTTTGTTTTGAAATGAGCGCACTGAGTTCTGTTTCTCCAGTGGTTTTTGCTTTTAAAAGTGAGTGCAGAGATTCCTTGCTTTCTTTGTATTTGCATATACTAACCGAGACATCCAGTTCTTTTAGGCGGTTTTTCAAGTTGCGCAAATCTTGGGCGCGAGCGAGCATTCTCTCTTGTTGCTTGAACTGATTTTTGGCGTGCTGCAGTTCAATGGCTATGCGTTCCATGTCTGCGCTCATACGCTCAATCACAGACATAGATTCTTTTTTTCGCTTTTTGTATTTGCTAACACCTGCGGCTTCTTCAAAAATGGTTCTGCGCTCGTCTGCATTGTCGCTCAAAAGGGCATCCACCATTCGTTGATCCATTTGCGAATAGGAGCCTGCGCCCATGCCTGTATCTGCAAAAAGATTTTTTATATCTGCAAGTCTGCACTCCTGGTTGTTTATCAAATATTTAGATTCGCCATCACTAAAGGCTTTTCTGGTTATCATCACCTCTGCATATTCAGATGGCAAAAGACCTTTATCGTTTTCAATTAGAAGCGAAACCTCTGCCATGCTCATCGCAGGCCTTTCTTCTGTTCCAGAAAATATAACCCCCTGCATTTTGTCCATTCTAAGCAATCCGGCTCTTTGCTCACCCATAACCCAGCGAATGGCGTCCACTATATTAGACTTTCCGCAACCATTTGGGCCAACTATGGCGGTTAATCCATTTCCTTCCAATTGGATTTCCACCTTTTGCGCAAAGGATTTAAAACCGAAAATTTTTAGCTTTTGTATTTTCACTGGGAAAAGTAAAGTAGAAAAATTCTATATTAAACCCCATGAAAACTGCCCTAATTATAGGTGCCGGTCCAGCCGGACTTACCGCTGCTTTGGAATTCCTTAAAAAAGGTGAAATTCATCCAATAGTTGTTGAACAGGAAAATTTTGTTGGAGGAATTAGCCGCACAGTGGAGCATAACGGCAATAGAATGGATATTGGTGGGCACAGATTTTTTAGTAAAAACAACTGGGTTATGGATTCATGGAAAAGCATTTACGGAGATATGATGCTTCGCCCTCGCCTCTCACGTATTCTTTATATGAGAAAATTTTTTGACTACCCGGTGTCGCTAAATGCAAATACAATAAAAGGGCTTGGCTTGTGGAGAATGGCAAAAATAGGCACAAGCTATTTAAAATCCAGTTTATTCCAAATTAAAAAAGAAAAGAATTTGCAAGATTTTATGTTGAACCGTTTTGGCAAAGAACTCTACCTAACATTTTTCAAAGATTACACAGAAAAAGTATGGGGCATTCCATGCGAGCAAATAAGTGCGGAATGGGGTGCACAGAGAATAAAAGGACTGAGTATTGCCAAAACAATAAAGCACGCACTTTTTAAAAACACCAAAGAAACGAGTTTAATAGATGAATTTTTATATCCCAAACTTGGCCCAGGCGACTTGTGGCAATGTGCTGCAGATAAAGTTCTGGAAATGGGCGGCGAAATTAAATTCAACACAAAAATAGAGAAATTGAATTTAAAAGAATACGACTATGTTCTAAGTTCAATGCCAATAAAAGATTTGATAAATGCTATGGAAGATGTTCCGCCAAACATTAAGGAAATTGCAAATGGCTTGGTGTACAGGGATTTTATAACAGTTGGGGTACTTTTAGAAAAACTTGAAGTGGGAAATATTAAAGATAATTGGATTTATGTTCAAGAAAACGATGTGAAAGTGGGCAGGTTGCAAATTTTCAATAACTGGAGCGAGCATCTTGTTAAGGATAAAAGCAAGATATGGCTTGGCATGGAATATTTTGCAAACGAAGGCGATGATTTGTGGAACATGAGTGAACGTGTTTTCTCAAAATTTGCCATAACTGAGCTTGAGAAAATTGGCATTGCAAAAAAAGAAAGTGTTTTGGATTCTGTGGTGGTTAAAGTTCCAAAAGCTTACCCCGCATATTTTGGAACATACAATAAATTTGGCGAACTCAAAGCTTGGTTAGATGGCATAGACAATTTGTTTTTAATTGGGCGAAACGGAATGCACAAATACAACAACATGGATCATTCAATGCTAAGTGCCAAAGAAGCCGTTAATGCCATAAGCAGCAATTCAAAAGACAAATCTGCAATTTGGAGCGTGAATAGCGAAGAGGATTACCATGAGGGTAAATAGGGATTTTCTAAGATCGCTTGCTCCGATGTTCATACAATATTTTTTTGCTGGATTATTTTGTGCATTTGTGAACTGGGGCGTTTTTTATTTTTTAGACTCTAAATTGGGAATGTACTATTTGCTTGCGGCAACGCTCTCTTTTTTTGTGGGAGCAACGGTGAATTTTGTTTTATGCAAAATCATTTTCAAATCCAAAGAAGGCAGAAAAAAACGCACTGAATATATAATGGTAGTTCTTGTGGGTGCAATAGGTTTAGCCATTGATTTAGGAACAACCGCCTTTTGCGTGGAACTTTTAGGCTTTCACAAAATGCTTTCAAAAATAGCCGGAACAGGCGTGGCGTTTGTGTTTAATTATGCTAGTAAACAGTTTTATATATTTTCGCATAGATGAGTTTTCTACATTCATAACTAATGAATAAAACAGAACTGCTACAACGTTTGCAAGATATTGAGTGGGACGATTTTGAAGTTAAGGAAGCCCGCTTTGAGTTACCAAAAAATATTTGGGAAACGGTTTCGGCGTTTGCCAATTCTGCGGGCGGTTGGGTGATACCAAACACTTTTATCCGCACGGCAAGCGGAGACCAGCGGGCAACGGATTCTGAAATAAATGCCCTGTTTCGCGAGCAGTCATTTGGTATTCGTTCTGATTTAACAGTTGAAGGTTTGGGATTTAATGATTTGAATGTAGGATCGCTGATGGCTTACCGGAACAGGGTTAAGAGCCAAAATCCGCAATTGCCTTATAACGATTTTCGAGATGTGGAATTTTGCGAAAAACTGGGTATTACAAAAAATGGCATACTAACCAACGGCGGCTTATTGGTACTTGGCAAAGAGGATTCCATACGACGAGTGTTTAGTTCATTCTGGGTTGATTATATGGAAATACCAGGTAATTCCTATTCGGATGCTCAAACGAGATATACTTTTAGAATTCAGGAACAGGAAAATTTATGGGAATATTATAATGTGCTTATTCAGAGGCTAAGAAATTATGCCGACAATCCTTTTAGAATGGGCGAAAATGGTTTTGCTTACGAAGACAATACCCAGTTGGATGCCTTGCGTGAGGGGCTTGTAAATATGCTGATGCATGCTGATTATTTTAGCACAATGCATTCAACAATACGTGTTTTTAGTAACCGCATTGTTTTTCAAAATCCAGGAAAATTTGACATAGACATCTCTAAACTGCCAAGAAATGTCATTTCCAAACCCCGTAATCCCTTGATTGCTCGGCTGTTTCGCTGGGCAAAACTAGCTGAAAATGCTGGTTTTGGATTTGATAAAATGCTTGCTTGGAAACATAAAGTTGAGTTTGAAACATATATAGATTATTCGGACGTTATATTTAACTTAGATGAAAATGCGGATATAAAAAAGGGGACAGAAAATCAACAATTAATATTGAGTAGCATAACAAAAAATCCGCATATAACAATAGAAGAGCTAGTGTCAGTAGTAGGCATTGCAGCGAGCAAAATCAAGGAAAATATATCTAAATTAAAAAAGAAAGGTTTGATTGAACGTGTAGGAGCAGATAAAGGCGGTTATTGGAAAATTAAAATAAAAAAGGGGACAGAAAAAGACACGAAGGGGACAGAAAAGGGGACAGTAAAAGGGGACAGAAAATAGGCATTGCGGCAAGGAAAATATTTCTAAATTAAAAGAGAAATGTTTAATTGAACTTATTGGAACAGATTATTGGAAGATAGTGAGATGAAAAAAATGAATCGTGAACACATTTTGATATTGTTTAACTACGCTAAAAAAAACGTATTGAACAAACCTTTGTTTTTCCTGCTGCCATTGCTAGTTGTTTTGTATTTCATAGCTATCCCTGCCAAAATAGAATTTTCAGATATAAAAGTAACGAGGGACGATAATACAGAAGATATAAAATTGCCTTATTCGGTTGATATGGCAGACGGCGAAGAGTTTATAATATCTTACAATTTATCAGTTAGAAATAAAAAAACTGTGGAATATAAAGTGATTCCAGATGACTGTATTCAAGAAATTTGGATTAACGGCGAAAATATCCCGCTTGACGGCATTCAAGGGCTTTGCGATTATATAGGGGGAATAAATTTGGATTTTTCAGAATATATTCAGAAAGGTTCAAATTATTTTGAATTTCGTATTAAGAACGGTAGTGGTCCTGGAGGCTTTCGGATTGAAGAGCCTTACAATGTATTTAAATCGCTTTCTTTGACACAGCATATTTTTGTTTTGTTTTTTATGTTTTTCATTGTTTTGGTTTTAAAGAAGTCGCATAATGTAAAATTAAATTTGGAAACAATTTTTGTTTGTGTCTTGATTTTTCCTTTTGTGCTTTATGCTTTTATGGAGTTGTGCGTAAGGATAGATTACGAACTTTCTGGAGCGTATCAGGTTTGGGATGCTCCTATTTACTATGCTGTTGGAAGAGGAATAGTGAATGGTATTGCTCCTTGGGGTGGACTTTGGGAAATTAAGCCACCTGGAATTTTCCTTGTTAGTGCAATTTCTTTTAAATTTTTTGACAGTCCGGTTTTCACATATTATTTTCAAGTATTTGTTTTGATTTTAACTGCTGCTGTTCCCGTTGTTGCTTATTTTTTGCTCTCAAGTTATCGTTCTGTTTTAAAATTTGCCATCTCTATGCTCGCTGGCTTATTGCTCGCTTTGTATAGTGCGGAGCGTTCAGGCGAATTTCAAGTTGAGTCTTTTGGGGCGGCTTTTGGTTGCATAGCGATATTTGCAATGGCAATACCCAGTTTTGAAAAAAGGAAAATATTATGGACATCTATTGCTACTATTGGAATTTTAGGTGCCTGTGGATTTAAGGAACCGTTTTTATTCCCGCTCTTTGGAGTGTCTTTAATTTTATGCAAAGATATAAAAGATTGGCTTTGTCGTTTTACTTTGCCTTTGGTTATTGCTGTTTCACTTGGATTTGTTTTTCTTTTGGTTTGTGGTTGGTTCGGCTACTTTTTACATTATCTTGAATTTATGTTTTCTACTCGCCAGGACTCATCATTCAGCAGGGCTTTGGAATTTAGTCGCATATATGATGACTTAAATTCATTTTCCAGAGGTTTTACTAAATCTTTGATAATTCTCTTATTTTTGCCTTTCATTAAATTTTTTCAAAATA
>Ga0268262_10001089_pt1 | contig 34619 bp, 32 predicted proteins | sample TergutNc150P3_FD_190354 | JGI IMG/M metagenome (GOLD analysis project Ga0268262, IMG submission 190354) | Nasutitermes corniger P3 segment gut microbial community from laboratory colony in Florida, USA - Nc150 P3 (SPAdes) (version 2) | ecosystem: Host-associated > Arthropoda: Insects >...
AACCGACCTTCGCTCATTTTCACCTAACGGCGACGGGATAAAAGACACAATAAACCTCATTCCCCAGATTCAGGAGACAAGCGGCATCCTGACCTGGAAGATAGAAATTTTTAACCTTGGAGCCGCAGGAGCTTCAGGCGGCGCTGCGGGAGTACGAAGTTTTGAGGGCAAAGATCAAGCGCCCTCCACGACGGTCTGGAACGGCAGGACTAACTCAGGAACAGTCGCGCCGGACGGAAGCTATGCCGCAAGGCTGGATCTTGAGTACCGCTCGGGCAACAGGCCCACCTCCATTTCAATGGCTTTTAACCTCAGAACGACGCCGCCACAAGGCGACATTTCCGTGCCATACAATGTCTTTGCGCCTAACGGAAACGGAAACCGCGATACCCTGCCTATCCGCGTCACAACAGAGGGCAACGACGAGTGGAACATGGTTATCTCTTCAAGCGGAAACACGGCGGTCAGATCATGGAACTGGACAGGAAGGGCCCCAGCGGTATCGATAGTCTGGGACGGAAAGGACGAAGCTGGGAATACAGTAGACGACGGAACCTACAATATAACTCTCAGCTCCACCGATGACTCAGGAAACAGCACCCGCAAAAACATCAACAACATCGTAGTTGACGCCAGGGTGCCAAAGATCTTCCTAACAGCCTCCGCACAGGCCATCGCTCCAAAACCGGACCAGGCCGAAGCAGTGCGCTTTAACATCATGGCAACGCCGGCTGAGGGCGTCACTTTCTGGAAGCTTGAATTAAGGGACGATAATAACGAGCTAATTAAATCCTTCCCGTCCCAGTCAGGCGGAACCGGGCCGCTCCCGACATCAATTCCCTGGAACGGTGCAAATGAAAGAAACGCGATAATTGAAGGGCGCATCACCCCATCCCTGACCGTGAATTACTCAAAGGGCGATGTTGTCAATGTCTCCGCGCCGCATGTATTGGTGGACATTTCCGGCCCTGTCCTCGGCTTCCATTCCCAGCCTGAATACTTCAGCCCGGACAACGACGGAGTAGACGACGAGCTTTTCATCTTCCTTTCCGCGAGGGACTTTTCTCCCATTGCGGAATGGTCGCTTGATATACGCGAAACCGAAGGAACCAAACAGTTATTCTATCGTTTTAGCGGCAGGGGCAGCCCGTCAGAAAGGATAACCTGGGACGGAAGGAGCAGTTGGGGGGAACTGGTTCAAAGCGCCTCCGATTACGAATTCACCTACAGCGCAAGAGACACGCTGGGGAACGCAAGCACCATGACGGGAATAATTTCTACCGATGTGCTGGTTATCCGCGATGGCGATATACTGCGTATCCTGATACCTTCGATTACCTTCAGGGCAAACTACGCCGATTTTATCGGCATCCCCAGGGAAAGGCAGGAAACCAACACTCGCGTATTAAAGCGGATCGCGGAAATTCTGAACAAATTCAGGGATTACAGGATCACCGTTGAAGGCCACGCGAACCCCGTACTGAGAACCGCCAAGGAAGAAGACGAGGTACTTAAGCCCCTCAGCCTTGCCCGCGCCCAGTTCGTCATTGAACACCTTGTAAACAACGGAGTAAGCCGCAGCCGCCTCTCGCCCACAGGCCAGGGCGGCACAAGAAACGTGGCAAACAGCCAGGATCCGAATAACAACTGGAAAAATAGAAGGGTGGAGTTTTTATTGATAAAATAATCCTGTCATAGAATAACAGGAATAAACTCCCTGAAGGCATGGGCGGACGCCGTAGCCAAAACGCGTGTTGAGTCCGGCTACGAAGCCGCCTGACCACATAGCATTTTGAGTAAAAGAAAAAGTAAATAAAACAAAACTATGTGGTCAGGCCTTTGCTCCACTTTATAGGCAAGCATTTTTTAACACGTCTTCTCCGCCGGAGAATTCCACATCGTTTTGGCTGCAGCGCCCACCCATGCCTTTAAGTGTTAATTCAGATAAATTTATGACAAATTATTTATTAACAAAACAGAAAGGAATTCTGCATCTCACTCACCCCGCTTATGCGGGTAAAACGAGCTGGTTAAGTACTATGCTTACAGAACCTAAGGAAGAGTTTCATATACATGCTATTAAACACCATTTGCCAAAGTTATTGTTTTTGATTATTTACAGTTTCATTAGCTTTTCGTAATAATTCAATAGTACCTAAAACAACATCTTGAAAATGTGGTGGTAAATCATTGTATAAGGATAAAATTTTAACAGTCTTTTCATTAGTTTTTTTCTTTGTGAACATTTCACCATTTCCAAGTCTCAACCAATTTTCATTAACTCCAAATTGAGAAATTATCAATTTTATCAGTCTATCATTAACTTTTCTTAGATTGACTTCTATTCCTGCAATATATCCCCCAGATAATGAAAGAAGCTTAGAAAATTCTCGTTGGTTTAGTCCTAGTTTCTCTCTTAATTCTTTTATTCGCAAGTTAATTGAATTTTCCATAAAAACAAAGGTATCCTATGTTGGACTATTTTGCAAGCAGATTTTGCCTAATATTTAAAAATAAAAAGTAAGTTTATAATTTTCTATTGACATTGCTTATTTATTAGCATTATAATGCTTGCAATGTATGCACAAGGAAACATGGATAATTGTTGAAAACGTGAAAATCTCAAAGTTGCTGGCTCTTTTTGACACTTTGGAAGAAAGTGACAAAGACATAGTAATTTTAATGTCTGAATTACTTTTGGAGAGATGTAAAATCAATATAAAAAAAGCTTTTGGGACTAATATTGAGAACTATAAACAAATAATTTAGGTAATTAGGAACTTTCAAATAGTCCTGTATGAGAGAGACGATCAATAAATGACTCGCATGAGTTATTAATAATTACTTTTTGGAGTATTTTTTATGAAGAGAACTATTAAAACATCGGAAGCATCCATCATTATTGTCTTGTTAGTAATCTTAATATGTTCTTGTGGAAGGCGAGTTGAAGGTACATGGGAAGGGTATTATGAGGTTGGTTTTATGCAACGTGAATATTTACAACTTATGATTATGGGATCAACTTTTGAAATGATAATCGGCGGTCAAACAGAAGGTAAAGGCACATATACATATAGTGGAAATACAATAACACTAAAATATGATGATGGAAGAACTCGTACAGGAACTGTGGCTGGAAATGGAATGATTTTAGATTTACGTTCTGGAAGAACTTCATTGACAAGAAAATAAAAAATACTAAGCGTACTACGTTTAACAGATCTGTATATGCTTCACCGCCTTACGACAGCTTGGGTTCATTAACAGCCGGAACTTTATAAGGCAACAGCATTTACTATGTTTCATCGCTTATAATCGTGAAAATTCATAAAGGGGACAGCGCGGGGATGCCAAAAAATTATGGGGTTCTCCGGCGGAGTAGACCAGGGAAAAGAGGCTTGTCTATAAAGTGAAGTAGAAGCCTGACCACTTAGTTTTTCTTAATAAATTGTATTCATTATCCAGAAGCCTAAGTGGTCAGGGGGCTGCGTAGTCCGGGTTCCCACATCTTTTTTGGCATCCCCGCGCTGTCCCCTTTACAGATTTATTTGATATTTATATAAAAAGGACAATTAGTAAATTCTGTTAACCTGCCGGTGCGCTTGAGTATTTTTAGTTTTTTAGTCATGTTTAGCTATGCCTATTAAAATTTCCAGGGATTTGCCCGCTTACGAAACATTAACGGAAGAGCGGGTATTTGTAATGACCGACGACCGTGCGGAGCATCAGGATATACGGCCGCTGAAGATCGCGATTGTAAACCTGATGCCGACCACGGTGGACACGGAGATACAACTACTCCGTCTGTTGGGTAACACCCCCCTGCAAGTTGACATTAGTTTTCTGCGCATGGGAAGCCATGATTCCCGAAACGCCCCGCCCGGGCATCTGGACAAGTTTTATCTGAACGCAATGGATATACTGAAGCAGGGCGTCCGCTACGACGGGTTCATCATTACAGGCGCGCCTGTGGAAACCCTCCCTTTTGAGGAAGTGGACTACTGGGATGAGCTCGCTTCTGTAATTGATTACACGTACACAAACGTATGGTCAACGCTGCACATTTGCTGGGGTGCACAGGCAGGCCTTTACCGGCGCTACGGCGTCCCGAAAAAACCGCTTGACCAAAAACTCTTTGGCATTTTCCCGCACGTTATAAACGAGCGCTATTCCCCGCTCTTCCGGGGTTTTGATGACGAGTTTCTGGCGCCCCAGTCACGCCACACTGCAAGCGACAGGGACGCAATCGCCGCAGAGAAGGCGCTTGTCATTCAATCAGAAACTCCCGAAACAGGCGTCTTTATCACCACCGCCAGGGAAGGCCGCGAAATTTACGTTACCGGCCATCTTGAATACGATCCCCTTACTCTTGACAAGGAATACCGCCGTGATTTGGGAAAAGGGCTTGCCATTTCGATCCCGAAAAATTACTATCCCGGCGACGATCCGTCGCAGCCTCCGGTGGTACGCTGGCGAGCCCACGCCCACCTCTTTTTCTCCAACTGGCTCAATTACGTGTACCAGGAAACTCCTTTCGATCTTGGCAGGCTATAAAAGATAGCTGGACTTCCAAATAACTCTCACAAAGGCACGGAGCTCACAAAGTTCACAAAGGAGATACGATGATTTTGATCATCCTCCGTGTCCTTTGTGATCTTTGTGCCTTCGTGAGAGATCTTTTGGGATCTGTTATTTCAAGACGGTTTTCTCTTCAGCAGTAACAGATGTTTCCGCTTTGAGCGTAATTTTACCGCCCTTGCCTGAGGCTGTGAAAACTGTACCGGAAGGATAATCCCCTTCCAGTATCCTTAACGACAGGGGATCTTCCAGCTCCTTTTGGATGGCGCGGCGCAAAGGCCTTCCGCCGTATTTTGGGTCCCAGCCTTTTTCGATCAGGATCTTTTTTGCCACAGGAGTAATCAGGAGCGAATAGCCTTGCTCGCACAGGCGCATGGATAGCTCCTCGATTTGCAAATCCAGAATGGCCTCCACCTGCTTTATATCCAAAGGATGGAAAACAACAACGTCGTCAACCCTGTTCAGGAATTCGGGGTTAAAAAGCCTTTTTAGTTCGGACATGGCGGAGGATTCTATCTCTTCAAAACTCATCATCCCGGAACCGCTTCCGAAACCCATGCGCGAATCCCTGGAAATTTCACGTACGCCGGCGTTGCTGGTCATTATGATGACGGTATTCCTGAAGCTTACAGTATGCCCCAGGCTGTCCTTTAGCTCGCCTTCTTCCAATACTTGCAGCAGAAGGTTGAATACATCCTGGTGGGCTTTTTCCATTTCGTCGAAGAGGACAACCCTGTAGGGATTGCGCCTGATGCGCTCGGTAAGAAAGCCGCCTTCGTCGTAGCCCACGTAGCCGGGAGGCGCTCCTACCAGCCTTGAGGCGTTGTGCTTTTCCATGTAGTCGGACATATCGATGCGGACAAGGGAATCGGGGGTTTCAAAAAGGTATTCGGAAAGCCGCTTCGCAAGCAGCGTTTTGCCTACCCCGGTAGGGCCAAGGAAGATAAAAGAGCCAAGCGGGCGTTTTGGCGAAGACACGCCGACACGTGAGCGGCGTATAGCCGAGGCGATCCTTTTTACCGCGTCGTCCTGGCCGACCACCCCACGGTGAAGCTCAGCCTCGATATTCAAAAGGCGGCGGGATTCCTTTTCTTCAAGGTGAGTCAGGGGAATGCCCGTGATCTCCGCTACCACGCGGCGTACATGGCTCTCATCCACCTTGAGCCTTTCGCCAAAGGAATTTTCATCCCAGGCGGAAAGCATCCCGTCAAGGCGGCCCCTGAGTTCCTTTACCTTGTCACGCACTTCCGCAGCCTTCTCAAAGTCCTGCATGGAAACCATCGCGTTCTTTTCTTCCGCAAGCTGGCGTATCTCCTCCTCGATGCCCGCGATTTCGGGGGGAACGAAAGGAGGCGCAAGCTTTCGCATTGCCCCGGCTTCATCCATTACATCGATGGCTTTATCGGGCATTTGCCTGCCGGTAATATAACGCTGGGCAAATTTCGCGGCAGCTTCCACAGCTTCATCAGTGTATTTTACCAGGTGGTGATCTTCGTATTTTCTCTGAACCCCTCTTAAAATGCTTAATGTCTCGTTAAAGCCCGGTTCCTCTACAAGGATGGACTGGAAACGCCTTTCCAAAGCCGCGTCCTTTTCAAAGTGCTTTCTGTATTCCGTCAGGGTGGTCGCGCCTATGCATTGCAAATCCCCGCGCGAAAGGCCCGGCTTAAGCATATTGGAAGCGTCGACGGTACCTTCTGCCCCTCCTGCCCCGATAATCGTGTGAATCTCGTCAATAAACAGGATTATATTCCGGGACTGGGTAATTTCTTTCATTATTTTTTTCAGGCGTTCCTCAAACTCCCCTCGGTATTTAGTCCCGGCTACAATGGAACCCATGTCAAGGGAGAGGATGCGCTTGCCCGCCAGGGCTGAGGGAACATCTTCGCCCGCGAAAAGCTGCGCAAGGCCCTCGACAATCGCGGTTTTTCCTACCCCCGGCTCGCCGACCAATACCGGGTTATTCTTGGTGCGCCGGGCAAGTATGCGCAGGGCGCGCTCAATTTCTTTTTTCCTTCCCACTACCGGGTCCAGTTTCCCGGCCCTTGCCTGCGCCGTAAGATCCCTGGAAAATTCATCCAGTGCCGGCGTCAGCACCGGGTACGAAGCCGGCTTGATTCTGGGCCCAAGGTTTACCCCAAAGCTTTGATTCGGCGCAAACTTCAACCCGATTGAAAACCCGGCTTCGGTCTGACCCCTGCGGTTAATGGAGCTCCTTACCAAAGCCCGGAACATCTCAAGATTAAATTCCAGTTGGTTGAGGTAAACCTGAACAGCCGAATTCTCTTCCCTGTACGCTGCCGAAAGAAGATGTTCCGTGCCAAGATACTCATTTCCCATGGTTCCGGCTTCTTCTATGGCATTTTTCAACATTCTATCTGCCCTGGCGGACATGGGCGCATCGCCTTTTAACAGAAGGGACGATACCCGCGGAAGGCAATTTTCCAGGCTGCGCCGGAATTCGCCCAAATCCACCCGGAGGTATATCAGCGCCTTGCACGCCGTCCCCCCCCAGTCCTTTAACATGGCGATGATTATGTGCTCAGGCAAAAGCTGATCGGAGTTAAAGCGCCGCGCCTCTTCCTGGGCATCGTGGGAAAGTATTCGCTGAGTAAGTTGTGTAAAACCTTTTGCCATAAAATTTCCTTCATCATAAATGAAAAATAAAAAATATTAAATAACAAATAATCTCCAAAATATCTCTCACGGAGCACACAAAGAACACAAAGTGCTAAGCCTAATTTGTAAAGTCCTCTGTGATCTTTGTGCCTTTGTGAGATTAAATTTCAAGAAAACCCCTTAAGTCGTTGATATTAAGCCGGTCGCCGGGGGCGAGGCCGGCGCGGGTGAACCAGCCCTGGGGAACTTCCAGGGCGTAGCGCACGGAACGGCTTGAATGTACCGGATTAAGGTTTTGCGGCTGCATATCGTAAATTTCCAGAATTCTACCGTCATGCGAGATGTAGGCGATGGAAAGCGGGATAAGGGTATTCTTCATCCAGAAAGAAAGAACCTGGTCGCTTTGAAAAATAAAGAGCATCCCCTCGCCGTCTTTAAGCTCCTTGCGGTACATAAGCCCCTGTTCTCGCTGGGCCGGCGTTAAGGCAAGCTCCGCCGTTAAGGTTACGCTTCCGGCTTTTCCTTCGATAACAAGCTCCCGTTTTTCAAGTTTATCTAAAGCTTTGCAGGAAAATGAGCTAAGAAAAAAAACAAGAAAAAGTAAAAGTTTTGCTAGATGCTTGGTAGTAGATAACATCATTAGCTCTACTCCCAATAAATCTCACAAAGGCACAGAGTACACAAAGACCACAAAGGAAAACCGGAATTTATTGAATCTGAGTATTCCTCTGTGTTCTTCGTGTTCTTTGTGCCTCCGTGTGGAGTCTTTTGGAATGTAAATAAACGGTTAAAAATCGGCAAGGAAATTCTCCCGGCGCAACATTTCTAGGCTGTCGCTGGCCTTTGATTCCTCAAGCAGGCGGTTAAAGACCGTCTTATCGATGTATTTTACCGTTAACGGCCTTTCTATGGAAACCCTGGTTTCTTCCGATTCCCAGACCGCCTCCGCCGGGCTAAGGCTTACCGGCTCGCCGTATTTTTTGATGAAACTCGTAAAAACCGAGTAATGGTCTATTTGCCTTGTATCAAGGGCAAACGCCATGATGTAAAGGGCCCCCCCTGTAAGCTGGAAATAGGCGCGCCTGACAAACGAAAGCCCGGTGGTCTCAATCATGGTCTCTTCGCGTATTGGAAGGAAGGACACATCCCTGTCACCACGGAAGCTAAAAAGGGAATCGCCGATAAGGGCGGTTTTTAGCTCGTCAAGCGCCATTCCCAGGGCTATCTTGCGGAATTGACGGGGAACTTCTTCCGGGTTTTCGGGGGCAAGAGGAGGTTTTACAGGCTCGGGAATGGTGTATTCAACAGTTTCCTGGGCAAAGGCCATCACAAGCGAAAAAAAGGCAAAAAACAGGAAAAAAGCTCTGGATTTCATCATTTTATTATCGGAATTTCACAAAAACTTTTTATGTACTATCATTAAGACTTTATGAAAGCATTTATCGTATATTGCCATCCCTCCCACAATTCCTTGACCAGGGAGGTAAGGGATAGCTTTATCGCGGGCCTTCAAAACGCGGGGCACGATTACATCCTTTCGGATTTGTACGCGATGAATTTTTCTTCCGACATGAGCGAAAGCGAATACCTCCGCGAAGCCTACTACCGCCGGGAACTGCCGCTACCGGATGACGTGAAAGCGGAACAGGAAAAGATAAATGCCTCTGACGCGATTGTTTTTATCTACCCGGTGTTCTGGACAGACGCCCCATCCAAACTCGTGGGTTGGTTTGACAGGGTCTGGACCTTCGGATTTGCTTACGGGGAAAATCGTAGTATGAAGACACTGGAAAAAGGCCTTGTGCTGTGCGTCGCCGGAAACACCCTGGAATACTTTGAAAAAACCGGCCTTGGAGAAGCAATGAAGAAGGTAATGCTTGAAGACCGTCTCTTTGACCGCGTGAAGAAAAAGGAAATGATCATCCTGGACGCCGCAAGCCGCGAATTGCCCGAGCGCGAGCTCAACCGCGCTAAACATTTGCAGAGGGCTTTTGATGCGGGAAGGAAACTCTAAACCTTATACACAATGAATAAACATGATAAAATATTCCTGATAGGATGTGGTAAATGAATATTTTTGAATCGATAATGTTGATTTGTTTCGGCTTTGCATGGCCGATTTCAATATATAAATCTGTTGTTTCCAAAAAAACAGCAGGTAAAAGCCTGTTGTTCCTGGTAGTATTGCAGATAGGTTATGTGGCTGGTGTTTTGTTTAAGCTAACCGAATACTGGAGCAACCTAAAAACAAACCCGAACGAGACCATTAGCATAAATTTATACCTGTACATACTCAATTTAGTAATGATAACAATTGATGAGTTATTATTTCTGAGAAACCGTAATATAGAAGCAAGCAATAAAAAACCCTAATTCCTGAAGCTGTGAATTGGCGCGGGTATACGCCCGCCACGGTTGATGAATACGTCGCTTTTCGCGGCGTTAACAGCCATGATGGGAGCGCCGCCCAGAATACCGCCGAACTCTGCCCAGTCGCCGGCTTTTTTGCCGGGGACAGGGATTACCCGCACGGCGCTTGTTTTGTTGTTGACCATGCCTATCGCCATCTCGTCGGCGATAATCGCCGAGATCGTGGCAGCGCTGGTGTCGCCGGGCAGGGCGATCATGTCCAGGCCCACGGAACAGACTGAGGTCATTGCTTCCAGCTTGTCCAGGCTGATCGCGCCGCTTTTCACAGCCTCCGCCATGCCCTCGTCTTCGCAAACAGGGATAAAAGCGCCCGAAAACCCGCCCACATGGGTGGAAGCCATAACGCCGCCTTTTTTCACCATGTCGGTCAGCATTGCAAGCGCCGCCGTCGTTCCGTGGGTACCGGCGGCTTCAAGCCCCATCTCCTCCAGGATCCGCGCCACCGAATCGCCTACCGCGGGAGTCGGCGCTAGAGATAGATCAAGTATACCGAAAGGCACGCCCATGCGGTTTGCGGCTTCCATGCCGACAAGCTGGCCCATGCGGGTTATCTTGAAGGCTGTTTTTTTGATGATGTCGGCTAGCTCGTCAAAACCGGCGTTCCGGTGGTTTTCCAGCGCGGCTTTTATAACGCCAGGCCCGGAAACGCCGACATTAAGGCAGGTTTCCGCCTCCCCCACCCCGTGAAAAGCACCTGCCATAAAGGGGTTGTCTTCAGGCGCGTTGCAGAACACGACGAGCTTTGCGCAGCCTATACCGTCGCGGCTGGCGGTATTTGCCGCCGTGTCCTTGATAATTTCGCCCATGCGGCGCACAGCGTCCATGTTAATGCCGCTCTTGGTCGCCGCCACATTCACCGAGGCGCAAACCCGCTCTGTCTGCGCCAGCGCCTGTGGCAGCGAATTGATCAGCCGCTCGTCACCTGATGTAAAGCCTTTCTGAACCAACGCCGAAAATCCCCCGATAAAATCAATTTCCAGCTCTCTGGCAGCTTCGTCCATCATAACGGCAAAGGGGGCGAAATCCTCCTCGCCACAGGAAGCGGCGGCCAGCGCGATAGGCGTCACGGCAACCCGCTTGTTGATGATGGGAATCCCGTACTCGGTCTCAATGTCGCGCCCGGTCTTTACAAGCCCTCTGGCAACGCGCATCAGTTTCTCCCTAATCTTCCTGCGGGTCTGCTCTCCGGTGTCGCAGATGCAGTCCAAAAGGGACACGCCAAGGGTAATGGCCCTGATGTCCAGCTTGTAGCGCATAAACATATCGACCGTTTCTTTTATCTCAAAAGGCGTAAAGAGCATTACTTCCTCTTAAATACGATGCATTGCGGAAAAAACTTTTTCATGCATAAGGCTGATGGAAACGTTCACCTTTTCGCCAAGATCGGCAAGCTCCCGCTTCAACTCCTCAAGCGCCTTTGAGCTTGAGGACAGATCAACCATCATTACCATGACAAAATTTCCCTGCAAAACAGTCTGGCTGATATCTTCGATATTGATATTCCTTTCCGCCAGAAACGCCGACACTTTGGCTATAATTCCGACTTTATCGGAGCCAACTACTGTAATAATCGCGTTCATATTTGTTCCTGTTTTTACCCGACAGGACGAAGCTGGGCTTTTGCTTCCCTGCGGGCGTTTTCTATTTTTTGCATTTTCTTATAAAATTCGTCTTGCTTAATTATTTCACCTATCATGGTTGTGTGTATCTTGTCATTTTCAATCAAAATTTTCCCGCTCTCAAGCATTTTCCTGAACAGTATGCTTGCATCTTTTGGAGGTATTCCTATCATGTTGGCAAGCTCTCTGAGGCCAAAGTCAAAGGTATAAGAAGCGCTTGGCCTCAACGGGACGCGGTTTTTTTCAAGCTGTATTAAAAGGGCGTCGTACATTCGTCCTAATGTATCGGTGATAAGGGAATTTGCCAGGTGCTTGTAAATGAACCAGATGCGGTCAGCCAGAAGGGTGGTAAGCCTCGCGATAAGCTGTGGTTGAGTTGAAATCATTTTCTCGAAATTGGCGCGGTTCACGGCAAGAAGCTGGCACTCCTCGTAAGCCACCGCGCAGGCGTTTCTTGGCTTTGCTTCAAGCAGGGCCATTTCCCCGAATATGTCCCCCTGTTTTAAGACGGCTAAAAGCACCTCATTTTCATCAACAACCTTCGCTATCGTTACAGAACCTTTCTGGATAATAAAAAGTTCGTTCCCCGGCTCTCCTTCGGCAAATACCATGGAGTTTTTGGGATAAATCCGGTTAAATTCATCGGGCCTGAATTCCATTTTTATCCCTTTCACATAAGAGGCTAATTTATTAACCCTGTCCCTGGCGATGGCAATATTCTCGCCCAGCGGGCAGTATTTTATATATTTGACATAGGCGTAATAAGCCTGGTTGTACTGGCTTTGGCGGGCATAGTGCTCAGCAACGATAAAAAGATGGGAAGGGTCAGCCTCGGCGGTGTTTTTTAACGTAACCCTTGAAAGGGCTTCGTCCAGATACCTTAGGCGTTTGGAAAACTGAAGGATGATCTTCATTGCTACCGGGGTATTTCTCTGAATAAGCTCGCCGTATTGGTCTTTTTGAACTGAAATAAGGACAACGTCCGTCAATGCGCGGGCAGTTTCAATATGGCTATGGGAAGACATCGAAGAAACTACCCCAAAAAAGTCCCCAGGGCCAAGGATATTGCCCCCTTCCTCTTCTACGACTTCAATTTCTTTTGAAATTATTACCTTTCCCTTGTGAATTATAAAAAAACGGTCAGCGTTAGCCTTGCCTTCGACTACTATATAAGAGTCCTTGAAAAAATTTACAAAGCTTAGCTGTAATTGGCCTGCCATTATTTCCTTTTACCGATTAAAACCAGTATAGGTAGCCTTTTTCCTGTTGTCAATGAGAAGATAGATTGTTAAAATTTGATCAGCTCGTAGGTCTGGCTGCCCAGGCCCATTTTCTCGCCGTAGATCGCCTGGTATGCCCCGTTGCGCGATTCTATCCTGTCTACCAGCGCTTTTCTTTCGCTTGCCGGCCTTAAGTAGATCTGATCCAGGCTGGCTTTTTCCAGGGCTACCGGATCCAGGCTCGCCAATATGCCGATGTCCGCCATGGCCGATTTTGGGGCGTTGGCGATGCAATCGCACTCTGTCGAAAGGTTATTCAACACGTTGATGTAAAGCACTTTCCCCGGTTTTGAGTCCATCAGGGCTTTGTTGTACTCAATGATCTTTTCAAAGAAAGGCTCGCCAGAGCTGGAAAACAACCCGCCGCCGGGACTTGAGTGGATAGTCATCTTGCCTTCGGGGGTAGCCATACCAATCGCCAGGTTTTTGAAGGTTCCGCCGTAACCCGCCATGCTATGGCCCTTGAAATGGGCGACGGAAATAACCCAGTCGTAGTTCATGATGTGGGAGCCCAGGATAGCCTCGGTCAGGTGCTTGCCGCCCTTGATGGGAAGCTTTACCGCCCCGTCCGCGTCCAGGATGTCCACAGGCGCGTAGGTAAAGCCGTGGTCTTTCGCAGCCTGCAGATGGGCAGCGGTACTGCTCCGGCGGGTGCCGGAGACGGTGTTGCTGTCCACAAAGCTGGCGTTTACCTCGCTGACCAGGTCGCGAAGCAGTTCCGGACGCAGGTAATTCTGGTTCCCAGGCTCCCCCATGTGGAGCTTAAGGGCTACCTTGCCGGACACGGGAACGCCCAGTGCCTTGTAGGCAGCCAATATCCCCTTCCCACTGATGTCAGTCGTAAAGTAAACCTTCGAGCCTCCGGCCTGCTCAGTGTTAACCCAGGCGTCGCCAGAGCCTTCCGGGCGGCCTGGCGTATTCATCGCCCTGGCGGCGCATCCCAGCGCCGCGACACAGACAAGCACAAACGCGATAAAGATTCGCTTTACTTTCTTACCTTTTTTATCCGGCATTTTTATCCTTTGGCAGGTTAACGCGGGGATTTTAGATAAGCATCAAAGTCGGATTTTACAGCCTGAAGCTGCTTAATGAAACCCTCGAAGGTATCCCTTTCTTCTTCGATATTATGATTCCTGTCATTTGTGCGTATAAGCAACTTAAACCTGCCCTCGGATTCCTGCAGCGCCGATACCAGGTAACCATACCTGTTCAAATACGAGGTATATACGGTCATATCCTTTTTGTCCTTAATTTGCACGTCAAAGTCCTGCAGAGTCGCCGTAGCATTTGTGATGGAAGACCCCATGGAATCGCTTAGCGCGGTAAGGCGCTGGGCAAGGGCGGTATTCTGGGCAAAAACCGGAAAAGCCAAACCGACCACGATAACGAAAACAGCAAAATACTTCATTCAAATCCTCCTATTACTGTAAATCTAAAAAAACTGCCAAAAATATGCAGATAATCAAATTTTAGAATGTTTTTTGAATACTGTCAAATGCGGATTTCGAAAACCAGACATATCCGAATAAACATGAAAGATACTCGAAGCTTTCAAATTACCTCGCTTCCTTAGTGCCCTTCGTGAGCGCGGACTTTAGTCCGATGTGCCTTTGTGAGGGAAAATTCTCAAGAATTCCTTTAAATATTGATGTTATTTCCCTGCTAATATCGCTTTCTTCATTTCGCTGACATACTTATAAATGTGCGATCCTGCATCCTCCCCATGCTCGGCGACGATCTTTACGATGGCGCTTCCCACGATTACGCCGTCGGCAACGCGAGCCATTTCGCGGGCCTGCGCCGGCGTGTGGATGCCAAAACCCACAGCAACCGGCAGTTCTGTAACCGATTTGACTGCGGCGGCAATTGAGGCGATGTCGGTGGTAATTTCGCTGCGGACACCTGTTACGCCCATTGAGGAAACAAGGTAAATAAAGCCCGAAGCGGTTTTGGCGATCTCTTTAATACGCGCTTCCGAGGTGGGGGCAATAAGGGAGATGATATCTACGCCGTATTTTGACGAGGTTTCCCGCACGTCCGCCTGCTCCTCAAAGGGAAGATCGGGGATTATGATTCCGTCAAGGCCGACAGCTTCGCAGCGCTTAAAGAAAGCGTCGTATCCGTAATGGAAAACCGGGTTAAGATAAGTAAGATACACCAGCGGCGCGTCGGTAACGGTGCGGACATCCTCAACAAGCGCGAAGAGCTTTTCTACGGTGGCTCCGGCGCGGAGGGCGCGGATGTTCGCTTCCTGGATAACCGGGCCCTCGGCAATAGGGTCGGAAAAGGGAATACCAATTTCTACCAGATCGGAACCGGCGCGGAACATCTCCAGAATAAATTCCTTTGTTTTTTCAACGCAAGGATCCCCGCCGGTAACAAAGCCGATAAAGGCTTTGCCGTTATTATTATCGAAGGCTTTGGCTATATTACTCATGTATTTTTTTCCCCCGGTATCGCGCAATTGCCGAAACGTCCTTGTCCCCCCTGCCGGAAAGGCAGATAATGATGTTTTCGTCTTTTCCGAAGTTACGCGCAATTTTCCTGGCGTGGGCTATCGCATGGGCGCTTTCCACCGCGCAGATGATCCCCTCGGTACGGGCAAGGTACTCAAATGCGTCTACCGCTTCCTCATCGGTAACGGGCACATACGTTGCGCGCTTGCTGTCGTTAAGCCAGGCGTGCTCCGGCCCTATGCCCGGATAATCCAGGCCTGCCGAAATAGAATACACCGGGGCAATCTGGCCCTCGGAGTTCTGGCAGAAATAGGATTTCATCCCGTGGAAAATCCCCACCGAGCCTTTCGCGATTGTGGCGGCATGCTGTTCAGTGTCCACCCCAAGGCCCGCCGCCTCGCAGCCGATAAGCCGCACTTCCGGAGAGGGAATAAAGTTGTGAAAAATGCCCATCGCATTGCTTCCGCCGCCGACGCAGGCCAGAACAACCGAGGGAAGCCTGCCCTCCTTTTCCAGAATCTGTTCCCGCGCTTCCCTGCTGATTACGCTCTGAAAATCCCGCACCATGACCGGAAAGGGATGCGGCCCCATGACGGAACCAAGCACGTAATGGGTGTCATGAACGCGGCTTGTCCATTCCCGCATGGTTTCATTAACCGCGTCTTTCAGCGTTTGGGTTCCTGATGTGACAGGATGGACAGTAGCGCCTAACAGTTCCATCCGGTACACGTTGAGGGCCTGGCGCTCCGTGTCTTCCTTTCCCATGAAAACCTCGCACTCCATTCCCAACAGCGCCGCCGCAGTCGCTGCCGCCACGCCGTGTTGGCCAGCTCCGGTTTCGGCGATAATCCTGGTCTTGCCCATCTTTTTCGCGAGCAGGGTCTGACCCAGCACGTTGTTTATCTTATGGGAGCCGGTATGGTTCAGATCTTCCCGCTTAAGGTATATCTTCGCACCGCCAAGATCCAGGCTCATTTTCCGCGCAAAATACAAAAGCGAAGGGCGTCCCGCATAATTTCTAAGGAGGTCGTCCAGTTCCGCCTTAAACGCGCTGTCGTCTTTATAATGATTGAAAGCCTTTTCCAGATTGATGATCTCGTTCATCAAAGTCTCGGGAATGTACTGCCCGCCGTAATCGCCGAATCGCCCTTTGCTCATACTGTCTTTCCTTTCCTGACTTTTGCCGTTAATTGTACTATTTTGCTTCTGTCTTTTATACCGTTGGTTTCAGCCCCGCCTGAAACATCTATTGCGAACGGGTAAAGCTCCATTGCTTTTCCGATATTTTCCGGAGTTATGCCGCCCGCCAGAAACCACTGCTTTCCTGACGATTGCAGCCACGAAGCGTAAGGCGTTCCGGCTCGCAGAAGATCCCAGTCAAAGGCTTTACCGCTGCCCGCGCCTGAGTCGATAAGGTAATAGTCGGCGTTTGGCGCTATGGATTTGTTCGCTTCTGTAGTTGCTATCCGCTCCAATTCTTTGCTCTTTATAACCTTTATAACCGGAACGCCAGGGGCAGATTCCTTCAGCCGTTCTATGTATGCATTGTCTTCCGTTCCGTGAAGCTGGACAAGTGAAATGATTCCGTCGCGGCAAAGGCCGGCGATGCTATCAATGGGAGCATCTACAAAGACGCCCACAGCCGCTATCCCTTCCGCAAGAAGTCCGCGCAGTTTGGCCGCCTGGGCGGGCGTAACTTTTCGCCTGCTTTCGGCAAACACAAAACCGGCATAATCGGGACGAGCCTCGTTGATATACTCAATGTCTTCCTCGCGGGAAATACCACAGATTTTAATTTTCAATTTCAACTTCCACCGACTGCAGCTTTCAGTTCATCAAGGAACTGTTTTTTATCCGCCGAGCGCATCAGGCTCTCGCCGATTAGTACAGCGTCAACACCGACCTCTTTCATCGCCTTCGCGTCGTCCGCTGATTTGATGCCGCTTTCGGCGACGGTGATAATTCCGGCGGGTATGCGCTTTTTCAGCCAGGTGGTAATGCCGGTATCCACCTTAAAGGTCTTTAAATCCCGGTTGTTTATGCCGATTATTTTCGCCCCTGCATCCAGCGCCTGTTCCGCTTCCGCCTCGCTGTGAATTTCAACCAATGCAGAAAGCCCCAACTCAGAAGCTGTTTTAATATAGGCGGCAAGCGCCTTCACGTCTAATAGAACCGCAATAAGCAGCACCGCATTAGCCCCCAAAAGTATCGCTTCGTATATCTGGTAGGGATCTACAACAAAATCTTTTCTAAGGACGGGTATATTTACCTCTGCAGCGATCTCTTGCAGATAACGATCGCTTCCCAGAAAGTACTCAGGCTCGGTAAGCACTGAAATTGCCGAAGCTCCGGCAACTTCGTATTCCTTCGCGATGTCCAGGTACGGAAAGCTTTCGGCGATAATTCCCTTTGAAGGGGAAGCCTTTTTTACCTCGCAGATAAATGATAGGCCGGGCGCGGTAAGGGCTTTTTCAAAAGGCAGTGTATCCTCCATACGCGCCCGATAAGCTCCCAGGGCTTTTTCCCGCACAAGATCAGGCGGCGCTTTTTCCTTTGCCTTCGCGACCCTGAGCCGTGCTTTCGTGGCAATCTCGTCAAGTATTGTCACGCAGTTTCCTTCGACAGCTTGATGAATTGCTCAAGCTGGGCTTTGGCTTTACCTGAGTCGATGGTCTCGGCGGATAGTTTTATCCCTTCTTCGATGGAAAGTTCAGGCCTGGCGATATGTATTGCCGCGGCAGAGTTGAGCAAAACCGCGTTCCTTCTGGGGCCTTTTTCGCCTGAAAGAATGTCCTGAGTAATTTTGGCGTTTTCTTCCGGAGTCCCGCCGACCAGCGCCGATTTATCGCAACGCTTAAAGCCATACTGTTCGGGTTCTATCTCATAGCTCTTTATAAAACCCGATCGCAGCTCGCAGATATCAGTCGGCGAGCTAAGGGAAATTTCGTCAAGGCCGTCCTGGCCGTACACCACCATGCCGCTTCTTACTCCAAGGTTGCACAGGACTTTTGCCATCGGCTCTATCATGTCTTTGTCATACACGCCCAGTAATTCCATGTTCGCGCCTGCCGGATTTACCAGCGGACCGAGTATGTTGAATATCGTGCGGATTCCCAGCTCACGGCGCACCGGAGCGACATACTTCATCGAGATGTGGTAGTTCTGGGCAAATAGGAAACATAGGTTGATCGTCTTTAAAAGATGCAGACTGCGCTCCGGCGGTGCTGTAATATCCACGCCGAGCTTTTCAAGCACATCCGCCGATCCGCTCATACTGGACGCCGCACGATTGCCGTGTTTCGCCACCGGGATTCCCGCTGCGGAAACGACCAGCGCGGAGGTTGTGGAAATGTTAAAAGAATTGGAACGGTCGGCTCCTGTTCCGACAATTTCCAGCGCGTCAATGTCATGCAGAATCCTGACGCAGTGCTTGCGCATCCCCGCAGCGGAGGCCGTAATTTCCTCAATGGTTTCGCCCTTAACCGACATAGCCGTCAAATACGCCGCCATCTGAATCTCGCTGGCCTTGCCTTCCATTATCTCATGCATCACTTCTTCGGCACATTCATAGCTAAGGTTTTCCCTTGCCACTGCCTTTAAAATCGCTTCTTTTATCATAATAAACTCCTTTGGTTCCTGGAATGGTTATGTTTCTTTATATAGAAACATTGAGGGCTTGTCAAGAGGCCTGAATTAGGCGTGGAAGCCTGCGGACTTTAGTCCGAGGCGACCTGGGCGAATTTTACTTTTTATAAGATGCCATATTTTTACTGGCATAAATTATTGTTACAATTGATAAAACCACAACAAAACCCATTGTAAAAACACTAACCAAACCCATTGAACTATAAATTTCATTATTGGTCTCTTTTATTAATGCCGTTATGACATATCTTAGCCACATAATTGCATAACCTGACACAGGTATAACCCAAAATGATTTTTTTTGGGATAAATGTGTCGCTTCACTGTATGTTTTTGAAATAATTATCGCAAATACCTGTAAGAAAATAAATACAACGAAAAACCAGCCCAGATAATTTGTGACAGGAACGCCATAATAACTTCCGCCTTCTTCCCAAATCCAGTTTTTATCCAAAGTTGACATTATAGGATCCATTACAACATCCCACATTACCATTATAAAAGAAGCAATGAATGGCGTTAAAAATATTTGTATCCCTTCCAGCTTTTTTGAATATTGCCCAACTAAAATATGCGTTATAACCCACGATATATAACCCATGCTAAAATATGCCGGCATAATAATAATTGGAACATTTAAAAATTTAATACCAAGTGAATCTGTATAATGATAATTCCCAAACGGGAAACCAACTGCGATACTTAATGTTTCGAAAAAGTTACTTATTACCCATGATAAAATGAATAATGCAATCGAATTTTTTATTCCATAGAAATTAATGCAATGTATTAATGCAGTTAAAAACAGGCAAAAGTTCGATAAAAACGTTAGATGATAAAGAAATGTTGAAGATGTATCTGGTACAAACATTCCTGTAAGCATAGATACAAAACTAACTGCCACTATAATCCACATTACTTTAAAAATTGTGGACTTATCATTTATACTGCCAACAAAACCTGCCATGGTTATTACCTGCCTTTCAATTATATTTCAGAATATTATCTCTGTAGTAATCAGAGTAATTATAAATAAAATGTAATTGTTTTCAAGTATTTCTTTAAAGCCATTTCTTAAAATATTTTGTTTTGTCAACTATCCATGCTTTTTGTGTATGATTTTATATCTTCCTAAAAAATATACTTTGTAACTCTCCTCTATAATCATTTTTCTCTTCTATTTTTTCAAATCCATATTTCTCATAAAAGTTTTTGTGGTCGCTAACAATGTAAACTTTATCAAAACCTAATGTTTTTGCGTAATTAATTGCAGAATTAATCATTTTCTCACTTATTCTTTTACCACGAAAATGTTCATTTACAAAAACAGCTTGTATATAAGGTTTATATTCCACATTTGGTACACTATCTATATTATTTAATGAACAATGCCCAATAATATTATTATTTTCCATTGCAACAAATATTCTTTCCCAATCTAAATAATTATTCTCTTCCCAATTTTTAGCAATTATTGGGCTTTCCCTCCAGGAGGAATTTTTTACAAAATCAATTAATTTATCCCAATTCTCATCTTTATAAAAAACTTGTTTTATTACCATATAACTCTCCTTTATGTTTTGCTAAAATTACTTTAATACGCCATATATTCTATCGCGTCGCCATGAGCGCCGACCAGCTCGTGTTTATTGGGATTAACAATAAGGTCCATTTCTTCAAGGGGAAGCAAACCAAGCAAAATTTGCGGAAGGCCGGGGACTGTAATTACGCGCATAACCGATTGGCGGTCTTTCCAGTTGATCTCTACCGGAGTAGTAACGGGGCATACTACCCGCTCTCCATTAGCAATTCGAATTCGCTGTTCGCCTGTTATTCCAAGCCCAAGTTTTTTCGCGGTTTGCTCGTCAATCATTAGTGAATAAGAGCCGGTATCCACAATGGCGGTAACCGTAATCGTTCTGATCTCATCTTCTTTGATGAACCCGTTTGCGGCTTGTCCTACATCCCATTCATTCCTAAGTGTTAATTCCACATATACCGTTCCCATATAAAGCTCACTTTTATTATAGCGTATTTTTATCAGTATTAATCATGGCGCTGTACTGATCGTTCATTGCCTTAAGCCTCCCCGATAAGTGCTCCATGATTGTCCTGCCCATAGCCGTATCATATTTCAGCATTTCATCAAAAAGAACAGGCGGAAGGACCAGAACCGAAGCGTCGGATCTAGCCTTTGTTGTAGCGCTGCGATTTTCAGAAAGAAGATGACCCATCTCGCCGAAAAAATCCCCCTCTTTCAAAACAACGGGCTTTTCCCCGGAATCTTCCGACAGCATAAATATTTCTACTTCACCCTCAAGTAGATAGAAAACCTCTTCTCCTGTATCTTTTCTGGAAAAAATCGTCGTCCCTCCCGGGTAAGTTCGGAAATATTTTTGCAGTTTTCCTTCTGCGGAAAAAAACAGTTTATCCAAAAGCCCAAGACGTTTTTTCATTCTGGCTTTATAAAGCTTTATAAAGAGAAGGGCGTCAAAAGAATCCAGAACGCTGGCGAGCTGGGCGCAAACAAAGAAAAACATGAAAAAGAAAAAAACTTTCACAAGCAGTGTTACCAGGCTTCCCAGGGTTCCGTAAAGAAAGTTATACCGGGTTTGGTCCAGCAGAATCGTTAATATACGGGACAAAACAGCGGAAGAAAAAACAAAGCAGATAGTTCCCCAAAGGGCGGAACGGCGGCTGGGGCCATTGGCAATGAAGTAGCGGCAGATAAGGTAAAAGAGCAAGGCTAAAAGAAAAAGAAAAAGAAAATTTATATTATATCTGGACAGGATTGAAAGAAAAATTGACATTCCAGGGAAATCGCTGAAAATTTCGTAGATATGCCGGGCCGATTGGGAAAACAGGAGCATCAGCATGACGGCAATCAAAACCGCCAATTCCACAAATAAAACAGCTATGTTGTCTGTCAGGGGATTTCTTTTTTTTGTCCCGGTAAAGATGATCTTTAGACCGCGCTGCAGTGAAAGGGCAAAGACCCTGCCGGCCCAGAAAATACAGGCAATCGAAACGACGCCAGCCATTCCTCGCAGTTTCAGGCCGCTTTCGGCAAAAGAGGGAAGCGTATTGACCAGCCAGGCCTCGTTCAGCACGCCTTCCAGAAAGGGGATGCTGCTTATTTGGGCTGCCAAAGCATGCGGATCATACGCCTCGCCCTTCCCGGTCAATAAACTAAAGGCGGTAAACAGAAAAAAAGATACCAGCATCAGAGCGGGGGCGGCGGAAAGGAGAAAACCATAGGCGCACGCCGACGCGTGGTTTGCCAGGCTGTTCTCTCCAAAAAAATCCAATGTAATGGCAAGGCATTGCAACTGGGCTTTACCCAACAAGATTAAGCGGCGAAAGGTGCCTGCCGCAGGCCTTCGGTCTAGCCTTCGGCTTCGGTCGAACGGTTCTTTTGGCACCTTTCCCGAAATATCCTGTTTCATTTCCTGGTCAATACCGAGTCAACTTCTGATTGATCGGGAAAAGGACGCCTACCAATAAGTATATCCCTATTCCCAGTTTTAAGAGTACGGGGAAACCGCTGGCTACGGAAAGAAGGCGGGCCATCGCGCTTCCGACAAGGGAAAGGCCCCCGTTCATTCCCCATGCCCAGGGCAAGAGATGCGGTTTTGTTTCCTGAAGGCTGGCCAGGCCATTTGGGTACGGAATGCCCATAAAGAAAGACGGAACGGCGATAATTAAAGCCGAGACTAAAAACCGCGTAATCATGGTTGATGAATGGTAAGCCGCAAGGAAGTCATTTAGACCGAAAATGTAGAATAAAAACCCTCCCGCGATAAAAACGCACGCTATCGGAACGACAAAAACCCTGTAGCGTTTCAATAGAGAGCTTGTAATGTTTCCAAGGGCGGAAGAAATTAGCATTACGGTAATCACCATGCTTGTTGAATAAGTCGGGTTGGAAAGGAATACCGCAAGGCGCTGGATAAGGTAGATTTCTATGAGCATATACCCAAGCCCAAGCCCGGCATAATAAAGAATTACCCCTATGGTTCCCCTTCTTTTTTCGAACAGGGTTTTCCTTTTGCCGATAACAGGGATTAGTATTACGATAAGGCCGAATATACACGCCTGAATCAGCATAGCAAATAAAAGCAGGTATCCCCATTCTTCCGAAATATCCCGAAGCTGATCCAGGTACATCTGCAGTTCGTCCATTTTCAAAAACCCTGTGTAATAAGGACGGGAATCCGAAACAGGCCGTATGTCAAAAATATAAGCGTCTTCTATTTTACTTGCTTCTCCCGCGAATAAAAGCGGAATTATAGTTCTGTACATATCCGCATTCGTGACAGTTTCAATTTTTTCCTCTTCAGTGCCGGAATCAACAAACTGATTGCGGTAGCTTGCCATAAGTATGTCAAAATCGCGTAACGACAAATCAGCTTCGGGAGCGTAAAAAAGATCAAAAGAGCATTTCTTGATAAATTTATTCAGGTCGTTAAGATCGTGCGGCGTAAACGCACCTTTTTTGACAAGGATAGTCGAAGTAGATCGTAAAAGCCCGAATGAATACAGGCATTTATCGGGGCTTTCAAAACCGGCTTCATTCATCGCGCGGATTATTGTATTATAAAGGCGCGGTACATTCCTGGGCGGATTCAGCCTGTCCCAGACAGTTACCGAAAGAATGCCGCCGTCTTTAAGGCCGCTGAAATAATCCTTAAAGGCCTCTACCGTGTATTTAAAATCTTCGTGTACCGCGTATCCCCCGGAATCCGTCAAACCGACAGAATCAACCACACTTATTTCGATTAAGTCATAAGAACCTTCGTTATTCGCGCAGTGCGACCGGCCTTCTCCCCTGATTACGTTTATTTTTTCCTCATCCAGAAGGTTTCCCGTAAAGCGGGAAACGGAAGGATCGGCCCTCAAGAGACGGATCATTTCCGGAGAAGGTTCAGTGATGTCAATGGAGTGCGCCCCGTTATACAGGGCGACATTCGCATTTATTCCCCCGCTCAGGTTAACAAGTAGAACGTCAGGCTCTGAAATCATGGAGTAGGGAGCCGCCATCGGAAGATAATCCATATAAATTTTTTCATCTTCTTTAAGATGGCCCATTATTCCAATCGGGCCCGATCCGTCAATAAACAAGCCCCAGTAAAGCTGGGTGGGCAGATTTTCGATATTGAGAACCGCGTTATCGGAAAGCCCGGGGGCAAAATGGAAATACCTTGACGCGTAAGCATGAAACTCTCCGGCAGGCCCGTAGGAATGATGAACAAGGGTAGAATCCGCGTATTTGCGGACGTAGCTTATATCCTTATAGTCCGAAATCCTGATATTTCCCCAGAAAAAAGAAATAAAAATCGAGCCTACTGTCGTTATAAAAAGGCAGATAACATAAGGAATCGGGAAACGCCATTTTTCGTCCTTCCCCTTCCGGCATGAACTTAAAAGGGCGGCAATAATAGTCAGGGCAAGAACCGGCAATAAAAGGTACTGGGGTGGAAGAAAAAACATAAACAGGACGATAAACAACCCGCCTACACCGGAGCCTATCATGTTCCAGAAATACACACCCTGGATTCTGTCGCTTAACGTAATGAATGAAATTCCGACAAACGCCGCAATAATGAAGAAAGGAAGGCCGTAAATAACATAATAAGCCCCGATAAACCAAAGCTGCCGTGAATCCGAAGCAAGAAATATCGGGTTAAAAGGAACCTCCTGCGCGACAATAACCGCTCCCGACATGAACAAAGGAAGCAAAATAGCCAAAATTGACATCCACATTTCAGGCCGCCGCCTGATACGTTCTTCAATAAAGGTCAGGATAATCCCCGCAAGGCCGATTCCCAAAAGAGCGGTAGAAATAACCAGCGAACCAAAGTTTGACCAGCTTCCAACCGAAAAAATCCGCATAACATAGAGTTCAAAGGCTATTCCGGCTGTAGAAATAAAAAATAACGCCGCCAATTGATTTCTTTTCATTACTATAAAAATATCAAATAATGAATTTTATTTCAATGTGAATAATTATTGACATAAATTCCCATTGCCCTTACTCTTACAATCGAAGAGTATTAATATGGCAAACGCTTTTTTTGAATTTTTTAAAAAATCCATACCGGCCCCTTTGGTGTTTTCCGTTTTTTCCGGCCTCGTAATCGGTACGTCGTTTGGGCTTTCCATTCCGCTGATTTTATCGTCCAATTCCGAAAGGGTATCCAGTTACGAAGAAGTTGCCGCAGCTTCAATGGTAGAAGACGCTTTGCGGCTGGCCGGAAGGTCAAATCTGGAAGAAGAAGGCTTTAGTTATATTACCCTTCCCGGAGTGCAAAAGTATGACGGCCCCCGCCTTGCCCAGTCCATGCCCATTGAGACCAAAGAGGCCTGGCTTTCATGGATGAGCAGAAACCGCGGCGACGATCCTGTTTTTCTTGAACAGCGCTGGAATTGGGCGCAAAACCTGGTAATAACATCAGAGCTTAAGCGCCCCGAGGACGTAAGGGCGTTTTTATTGACACCAAGGGAGTATTTTGTCAGGGCGCAAAACAAGGGGCTAGAATACGCCGATACCTGGCTTCCCATTGGGTACGGGGCGACAATTACCGATCCGGACGTTGTGTCCATGATGACCACAACCCTTAATGTTAAGCCCCTGGACAAAGTTCTGGAAATTGGAACAGGCTCGGGGTACCAGTCTGCTATCCTCTCCTATCTAACCAGAGATGTCTACTCTATAGAGATAATCAGGCCCCTTTTTCTGGAAACAGACGCCCTTTACCGCAGACTGGAAAGAAATTTCCCCTCTTTCTCCGTCATTAACCGGAAATTGGGCGACGGATATTACGGTTGGGAAGAATACGCCCCTTTTGACAAGATTATTGTCACCTGTTCAATAGACCATATCCCCCCCCCTCTCCTTCGGCAGTTAAACCCAGGCGGGATCATGGTACTGCCCCTTGGCCCTCCAAACCGGCAATATATCATGGAAATAGTAAAAAATGAAGACTCGGACGGTTCCATCACCCTGAGCCGCAGGGATGTCTACAACGGTCAAAGCGTCAGGTTTATCCCCTTTAGGGACGAAGGCGGAGCGTCTTACAGTACGCCTGTTAGAGAAGAACCGGAATAAGCAAATAAATTAGTAGACAAAAGATGCCGAAAGTCTTATTATATGAGAATGGGGGGAGTATATTTTCGCCAGAAAGTTGCCAAACGCCGGTATTTGCCATATAATAAAGGTATGAGGCGGGGTAAGTTTGCGACGAACTGGATTTCCGCTTTTGGAAACGGAATCCTGAGAATTATAATATCTATCTTCTCCCGTTTTATGGACGTATTGCGGTATAATCCGTTGTTCGGAAAAATCGCGTTTGTTTCCTGTATAACAGCAGTTGTTACAGGAGCTGTCCTTCTGGTTTTATTTGCCGTTACTTCTCCCGAATTACCCCCCGAAAATTTATTTTCCGTTATAAATGATGTTTCGGAAATCCGCAGACCTGATAATTCATTGTCCAATGTTGTACTCTCTTCATACGATGATGATTGGGCGTCCTTAACTTTATTTGACGGTACAGAGCTTGAAACAGGCGCAGGCTCCCAAGCCCAGGATCGTTCCAGAGACTTTGAATACCAGGTAAGGCCGGGAGAAACATTGTCTGAAATTGCCTATACCTATAACGTTCCTTATGACTTTCTTGCGTGGTACAACAAAATAATGAACGCGAACCGTATAAGGGCAGGAACGGTAATAATTATCCCTTCCCTGGAAAATATCGAAAGTAACAGGCAGGAATATCAGCGGTTTAAAATAAGCCAACGGCAGCCCGCAGCTTCCGTAAAAACAGTAAAAACAGTAAAAAGTATCGAAATTGCCTATGAAAGCCAGAATAACGGAACAGGTTCAGGGGTAACGGTCCATTTTTCCATAGTTAACCCCCCTTCCGATCTAAAATCTTATGAATGGGATTTGGGAGACGGAAAACGCAGTTTCCGGGAAAGCCCCAGCAACGATTATTCGCAGCCAAAAACATATCCTGTAAGCCTGACTGCCCAGGATCATTCAGGGAATATTTACAGATCAAACCCTCTTTATATTGACATTCCGTATCCCGCTTCCATGGTGGAACACAGTACCACCAAATTTGTAACCCTTTCGTCTCCCGATGAATATTTTGTGGTAAGCGGAACTATTGCAAAGATTGCCCGCTATGCCAATATTGAAAGCGTGCTGGATTTAAGCGAGTCGGATCAGTTTTTAACCAAAGTTAGGTTCAAAAAAAGCGGTTATTATGGCGTTACTGTCCGTGAAAGCAACGGAAAAGACCAGTACTATTCCGTTTTTGTAAGCCCAATACCGACTGTACATGTCGATCTTGCAACCAGCAATTTTAACTGGTACAGGACGCAGTTTAACTCCGGCACTCCTTCCAACTGCGGGCCGGCTTCGGCGTCTATGGGAATAAGCTGGGCAACCGGGAAGTATTTCCCTGTATCCTCGGTACGCCAGGCCATAGGCTGGCAGGGAGACGGCAGCACAAGTTTTGAAGAGCTTTTAGGGGTTATCAAAAACCAAAATGTTTCCGCCAGTATACAGTCGTTAAAAACAATGCAGGATATCAAAACTGTAATAGATTCAGGCTCCATTGCCATCATTCTTTTTCATACAGACGGGGTCAGAACCGCCCGCCGCGATCCGGAATCTGACCTTTTTGGAAAGTACTATCACGATTCTGTAGGGCATTATGTGATTGTAAAAGGTTACTCCATGAACGGTGAATATCTGGTGATCCACGATCCCATACCAAGCGACTGGAGTTCCAACAGTTTCCGCTATGCGGACGAGATCAGCATGATGGGGCGCAACCGTTATTTCAACACAAATGAAGTCTTACGTTCTTTAAGGCGCTTTGATATGATCGTAGTGCCAGGCGTGAATTGAATTTTTAATCCCATTCCCCTATAAAAAGTATCTCGCTTTCCAGGTCAAAACCTCGCTCTTCCTTTACCCGCCTGGCGACCTCGCCCATGAGGGCTTTTATATCGCTTGCCGTAGCGTTTCCTGTGTTGATTATGAAGTTGCCGTGCCAGGGGGCTACCTGTGCGCCGCCTACGCTGAGGCCGCGCAGCCCCAGTTGATCGATGATGCGGCCTGTGGGCTCCATAAAATCCTGGTTGTTCTTGAATGCGGAACCAGCCGAGGGAAAGCGGTAATGCCCCTTTTCCGTGCGATCCTGTCGGTAGCCTTCCATTTCCTTGCGTACGTCAGCTGATTCGCGGGGTTGAACAGCAAACCGGGCGGAAAGGATCAAAACTTCTCTTTGCTGGAATGGGCTTTTTTTATAGGAAAAATCCTCGGCGCGAAAGGGGATCTTTTCCCTTTCAAAATTCTCGTTTAAAATTTCCGTTTCCAGAAGCGCATCCGATACGGATTTTCCGTAACACCTGGCATTCATCCACACCGCGCCGCCTACCGAGCCATACATCCCCCCAAGGAATTCCAGGCTGGACAATCCCCATTCCGCCATGCGGAAGGACAATTCGTCTACCGAAGTTCCGGCACGAGCCAAAACGCATATTTTTTCTTCGCGGTATTTGCGTCTTGAAATACCCTGGTAAGCCCCTGTAGCAAGCACTATACCCCGGAAGCCTCGGTCGCTTACCACCACATTTGCCCCTGCCCCCAAAACAAAGACAGGAATCCCCTCTTCTCTTGCGGCTTTTAAGAGCTTTGCCGTATACAATTGAAAAATAAACTTATCCGGCCTGACCCATACATCGGCTTTCCCGCCAACCTTAAAGGTGCAGTGGGCGGACATGGGTTCATCGAAATATAGTAAACCGGAAAATTTATTCCCCCGATTATCTAATTCTTCGTTGTTGATTTTTTCCATGAATCTGCGTAGATTAAGCATATTCGGCGTAATTGTAATACTTTTGGAGCGGAGATTCTACGATGTTGACACTTTTTAACACCCTTGGGCGGCAACTGCAGCCCTTCGAGAGCATAGTCCCGCTCAAAGCCGGCTTTTACGGCTGCGGCCCCACAGTGTACAACTATGCTCACATCGGGAACCTGAGAGCCTACATTACCCACGACCTCCTGGTACGCACCCTCCGCCGCCTCGGCTACGAGGTAAACCACGTTATGAACATTACCGACGTAGGCCACCTGACCGGCGACAACGATGAGGGGGAGGACAAGATTCTTGCATCAGCGGTGGAGCGTGGCAAAAGCGTCCTGGAAATCGCCGATTTTTACACCCAGGCTTTCTTTGCCGATACAGGCCGGCTAAACATCATAAAGCCGAACATCGTTTGCAAGGCAACAGAACATGTGGGCGAAATGATAGACCTAATCAAGCGCATCGAGGCCAACGGCTTCACCTACTCATCCGGGGGCAACCTTTACTTCGATATCGCAAAATTTCCGCATTACGGGGAACTTGCCCTGCTTCGCCTTGACGAGCTTAAGGCCGGGGCGCGTACAGACCTGGACGAAAACAAAAGAAACGCCGGGGATTTTGTCCTATGGTTTACAAAAAGCAAATTTGAAAACCAGGCCCTGCTCTGGGACAGCCCCTGGGGCCGCGGCTATCCCGGCTGGCACATCGAGTGTTCAGCAATGAGCATTAAGTACCTAGGCGAGGTGTTCGACATCCACGCGGGCGGAATCGACCACATACCGGTCCACCATACCAACGAGATCGCCCAGAGCGAAGCCGCTACGGGGAAGCATCCCTGGGTTAAGTACTGGGTTCACAACGAGTTCCTGGTTTTGGATAAAGGTAAAATGTCCAAGTCCGCCGGGGGGTTCATCACGCTCCAGACCCTGATTGATTCAGGCTACGATCCCCTGGATTACCGCTACCTGCTTTTGGGTGCACACTACCGCAGCCAGCTCCAGTTCTCCTTCCCGGCGATGGACGGGGCGAAAAGCGCCCGCAGATCCCTTGGCGAAAAAATAAGGGCGCTGGCTACCCAGGCTGGTTTCAGCGGGGGCGCGATTCAGCTTCCGGCAGTCAAAGCCGAAGCTTCTAGTGCGGCATACCTGGCAAACTTTAACAAAGCCCTGGAAGACGATCTTTCCACACCAAGGGCCCTGGCGGAGCTTTGGGGGCTTTTAAGGGATTCCTCCGTAAACCCAAAAGACGCCCTGGCTGCCGCATTTGATATGGACAGGATACTGGGCCTAAGCCTGGCGGAAGAAACCGCGTCACAGCCCAAAAGCGAAAACCTTTCGGCAGAAATGGAGATTTTAGTAAAAAAATCCATTGAAGAGCGAAATGAAGCCAAAAAAGCAAAAAACTTTAAGCGGGCGGATGAAATTCGCAATATGCTTAAAGATAAGGGGATAATCCTTGAAGATTCTCCTTCAGGCACTTCCTGGCGAAGTCGGCTTGGCAGCCGGCCTGATCCTTGTAACGATTGAGGAAACGGTTTGTTTAATAATAACAACGGGGTAACCCGGGATAGCAACATTTCTAGGGAAACTTCGATTTCCAAGGAGACTTCGATAGGGGGGGAGTTTCGCAAACTCTATGAAACGGTATTTCCTATTCTGTTCAGGGTGTCTTACCGCATTACTTCCAGCGAAGAAGCCGCAGAGGACCTGTGCCAGGAAGCGTTTTTCCGACTGCACGAGAAGGGGATGACCTTTCCCAACCCTGATGAGGCAAAGTACTGGCTGATTAGGGTAGTAAAAAACGCTTCCCTGAATTATGCCAGGCGAAGGGTAAGGGAACGAAACGCTTATCAGAAGGCTTTCAGGGAAAATGTTCGAACCGTAGAAACAGGGGAAAATATCCTTGTTAAAAAGGAAACCCGGCAGGAAGTTAAGGAAGCCCTGGAGAAGTTGCCGGAAAACCTTCGTATCGTCATGATCCTAAAAGAATATGGCGATCTGAACTACAAAGAAATAGGGCGTACCCTTGGAATAAGCGAAGGGAATGTCAAAGTCCGGGTGTTCCGTGCACGGGAGCGCCTGGCGGGATTATTGAATGCCGAAACCCGCCTTGCCCTGGTAGATTCCGGCAGCGATGACGGTATTAGTAAGGAAGGTGTGCATGTGTCCTGATCGTCAAATTATCTCCTTATTTGTAGACGGAGAGCTTCCATCCCCGTGGGATGAAAAAATGGAAGCCCATTTGGAGTCCTGCGAAAAGTGCCGTACCGCCGTTGCCAGGTACAGGAGCATCAGAAATTACCTTTTGGATGAGCCGGAGAAAAACCTGGCTGAAGCCCAGGAAAGGGTGTGGCAAAAAATCGCCGCGCCTTCCCTGGTAATTTCCAAAGAGCCACGCAAGACAATATGGAGCCGGAGCATTACCCTGCCCCTTCCGGCAGCTGCGGCTGCGATGGTTCTCATTGCCTTTTTTGCGTTTGTGGGGGTAAGGGCGCTATACCGGCCCGCGCCGACCACAGCAATACTGCAAGATCAGGTGGCATCCGGGGGCATCGGGCTGAACGATACAGGAATGGTTAACATACAGGACATGGCCGGAGTCTTGCAGTACCTTTCAAGCCAGGATAACGGGGACTTTATGGTCATACGCCTTCCCGAAAGCAGGACATTTACCCGCATCGGGGAACCCGCTTTGATTAACGCTGCGGATTATTCAAGGAGAGGCCTATCACGATGACGGCTGACGCTTTGTTACACGATCATAATTCTGTAAAAAAAATTACATTGTGTGGATTGTTATTCTGCTTAGCGTCAGTTATTTACGCCCAGGAAAGCCCCTTTCTGGAACTCCCGGGCCTAAAGGAGCGGGCGCTGATAATGCATATCGTTTCCCGCATCGTGGAAGAAAACCAGAACGTTGTGTGGAATTCGGAAAACATGAAGGTTACCATTCCAGGCCGCCCGGTTGGCTTAAAACTGCTGGGCGAAGACCTTATTGTAGCGGTTCAGTTTACTCCTTTCCTTAGAGCTAACGGCCATTTGACCCTGGTAGCCCAGGGCCAAATATGGAAAAACGTTCCGAACGAAGGAATTAGTTACTCTACGACTATGCAAACCATACCTCTGGAATTCCGCGAACAGGTATATTTTTTCCCCCTGGGTTCAATGAAGGATCCGACCGAAGCGCATATAGAAATTCAGCTGGTGCTGGAGCCGTACATGGAAGGCCCGACCACAAATAACAACAGGAACAGGTGAAATATCGCCCCCTATGAAGAGTCCTTTTACTCTAAAATCTCGTTTCTACCGCATTTATGTGATTTTTTATTTTATATTTTTTCTCTTGTATTTTTTCTCTGGCTGCAGGGAAAAAACGCCTGAAATATTATTTATTGACCCAAGTATTGGCCGAATGGGTGATGTCCTTACCATCATTGGCAGCGGCTTTGGGGATGAAAGAAACGAATCTTTTATTACAATTGCGGGTACTTCACCAACAACATCTTCTTATTTGTCCTGGAGCGATAATGAAATTACGGTAAGGGTGCCGGAATTCGGGGAAGCTGGCCTGCTTTATGTCCACCGTGGGCAAAAGAAAAGCAATCCCGTCCTGTTCGCGAACCTCTTAACCCTGCCGGAAGCGGTTACAGGCTCTCAGATCGGTAACGATCCTGAAATAAGTTCAATAGAGCCTTCCTCAGCTCCCATAGGCTCCCTTATAACAATCCAGGGGAACAATTTTGGCGCTTCCAAAGAAACAGGCGGCGTTTTTTTCGCCTGGAACGCGGAGACTATGGCGGGAGCCCAGGCAATTACCCCCCCCGACTTTATCGAGGTTTTTCTTAGCGAACTTGGCTATGAATCCTGGAGCGAAAGGGAAATCCGCGTCCGCGTACCCGACGGGGCCATAAGCGGCAATCTGGAAGTAAGGTCAGCCAGGGGAAACTCCAGGCCGGTTTATTTTGAAATTACCGGAAAGCCGGGAACAAAAATATTTAAAGATAAAAAGACTTACACTGTATCCTACTCGGCGGAAATACAGATCGAACAGGCGGCGATCCCAAACGCCCTCTACATCTGGATGCCGCGCCCTGCCCTCTCCACCTCCCAGCGCAATGTCTCCCTTCTATCCCGCAGTTCCGCGCCTTTTGTTGACAATTACCGGGGCGTTTCCCTTTTTCAGTTCCATGACACCCACTCAGGAACAAACCTTGACATTACCCTCTCCTATGAAACAGACGTTTACGCCATAGAAACAAATATCAGAAACACGGCTGTTGTCAGGCTGAACAGGCCTTCGCCTATGGGTTCTGCCGTTAGCCTTCCGAGCGCCCTTATCCCGTCGGAAGATCAGGCAGTAAGAACACAGGTCAGGACAATAATAGGGAACGAGCGCCTTCCGTTCCCCAAAGCCCAGAGAATTTACAACTGGCTTGTTTCAAACGTAAAAATCCAGGCTGACCTTCTTTCAGACAATACAGAAGGAGGCGCTTTACAAACACTCGAAAATAAAACCGCCGACAGCTTTTCCGCTTCCCTGCTATACTGCGCCCTTGCCCGCGCCACGGATATCCCGGCCCAGCCGATAGCGGGAGTAATAATCGATCGATGGGGGAATGCCACAAAACACTACTGGGCGGAATTTTGGCTGGACGGCTTCGGCTGGGTTCCGCTGGATCCGGCTTTGGGCGCAGGTGCGTCCCTACCCGATTTCAACCTCAGGGAAGACCACGCCGCTTATTATTTCGGAAACCTGGACAACCAGAGAATCGCATTCTCGCGCGGGGAACACTTCCTCCCGCAGATGACCCCCCGCGGAAAGATCGCTTCGCGGGACAGGGAGTACTCCCTGCAAAATATCTGGGAAGAAGCCGCAGAAGGCATTGAGTCCTATTCTTCTCTTTGGAGTGATGTTACAATAACAGGCATGCGTGTACAGTAGAAGGAGAACATATGGTTACTGTGATTTCACTGGGCGGATCGATAGTTGCCCCGGATGGCGTGGACGAGGGCTTTCTGAAAGATTTCACTGCCCTTATCGGGGAGTTTCTTGAGCGGGATGAAAAAAGGCGCTTTATTTTCGTCGTGGGCGGCGGCGGCCCGGCCAGGGCCTGGCAAAAAGCGTACCGAGCCGTGTGCAAGGCCCCGGTAGACGAGCAGGCGGACTGGATCGGCATAATGGCGACCAGGCTGAACGCCCAGCTTGTCCGCTCAATAATGGGCGATTGGTGTACCCAGGAAGTGGTTACGGATCCCACCCAGGTAGAGCCTTTGATGGGGCGCGTCCTGGTAGCCGCCGGCTGGAAGCCCGGATTTTCCTCAGATTACGACGCAGTGCTTCTGGCGGAAAGGTTCCAGGCGAACGCGGTAATAAACCTTTCCAACATAGAAAAAGTCTACACGGACGATCCGAAAAAGAACCCCAACGCCAAACCCATAGACTCAATTTCCTGGGTTGAATTCTGCGCGATGGTGGGAGATGAATGGGTTCCCGGAAAAAACGTGCCGTTTGATCCGGTAGCAAGCCGCCACGCGGCGAGGATTGGGCTGAAAGTCATTTGCGCTGCCGGGAAAAACCTTCCAAACTTAAAAAAGATCCTCCTTGAGGAAAATTTTATCGGTACAACAATACAGTAAAGGAGAAGTTTTTATGGTTGTTTCAGCATTGCACAACGCCAGATATAAATATACGCCCAAGCTCCCGGCTTCCTTATTGGGAGACCTAACCGACCTGGCTGTGAAATTTGGCGCTCACACGGAATCCGCCGCCGACAAAGAAACCCTGAAAGAAATTTTTAAGCACATATACGGAAAGCCCGTTGCCACTTTCGCAAACAGTAAAGGGAAAGAAGTGGGTATCAGAAAAGAACTAAAGGTAGCCGTGGTGCTTTCAGGCGGCCAGGCACCTGGCGGGCATAACGTCATAGCCGGCGTTTTTGACGGATTAAAAAAAGGGAATGCCGCCTCAAAATTGTACGGCTTTTTGGGAGGCCCCAGCGGGATTATCAACAACAAGTCAGTAGAATTGACAAGCAATATAATTGACGCGTACCGGAATACCGGAGGCTTCGATATCATCGGATCGGGGCGCACAAAAATAGAAACCCCCGAG